>Ga0247840_10003552_pt1 | contig 26145 bp, 29 predicted proteins | sample LaCruzMarch2015__FD_192404 | JGI IMG/M metagenome (GOLD analysis project Ga0247840, IMG submission 192404) | Freshwater microbial communities from meromictic Lake La Cruz, Castile-La Mancha, Spain - LaCruzMarch2015_17m | ecosystem: Environmental > Aquatic > Freshwater > Lake | place: Spain...
CCGAATACAGTTTCCCCCACCATCACGTTCAAATTCTCCGTCTACTGTTTTTTTCCAGGCGTTTCCAAAGACTTCATCACGAAACTTTGCATATTCAGCAAGAGCCTTTCCCAAGGCCTGGTCACTGGACAACTCTTCTTTGGTGATGACACCTCCGACGGAGACCCACATAATATCGCCCATCAATTGGGATCTTAGAGTATCCAATCCTCCAAGAAATGGTCCATGGAACCACTTAGCGTGGCCGCTACCCCAAAATGCAGTGACAATTCCATCGGTGTAGGTCATCTCCGCAAAAACTGCTGAAAGTGCATAACCGACGATAAAGATCCGGTTTAACATCACGCCGATGTCTCTAGGGGCCTCAGTTATCAGACAAAAGATATGCTGTGCCTTAAGTCTGTGCTGTGAATGTGTAGATTTTGCATAGAAATCTTCACGTTCGGGATATGGGTAGTCACGATGCAGTTGTGCTAAGTATCGAAGTAAACTTTCTTTCATATTAGTGATTTAGTTGATTGTTGTTTAGAGAAAGCTCGTGAAGGATTCATGAGCCTTATTCTAAACACAACACTAAATCAGAGAACTTGACTGTCAGTATAATGCTATATCGATAAATTAATGTCAATCCCATCTAAAACTCATAGAAAATATATGTCAGAAAAAACGCAGAAAGATAAATACACCCATCTGATAACTTGGGTGTATTTATTTTGATCAATATTTGGACCCGAATCAATTTCGCCCACCACCCCTCTCTTCTATTACCCTCGCACCCTACCCTCTCTTAAATATATTCTTAATCTTCTGCGCCCCTTTTCTAAACAAAGTGATTCTTTTATCTTTTTTATTAGATAAAATATTAAATAGTTCTTCTTGTATTAAATCGATGGAGGAGTACATGTTGGCAGAAGTTTTTTCGGCTTTAATTATTTTGCCATTAATCCAAATATGCGCTTCTGCTCTAAATATGTCTCCCGCCTTATGGTGATTGGTTGTCTTCTCCAGTTCAACCTCAACCTTTGTATCATCATGAATAAATTTCTCGACAGAAGACATCTTCTTGTAAAGATAATCTTCGACTGATTCGGTGATATTGATATTTATACCTTTTGTGATGATTTTCATATTTTTGTCGATTAACTAATAACTCCTATATTATACCACCCAGTAGGCGATTCTGCTAAATCGTCCTTGGGGCGATTCTGCTAAATCATCTGCTAAATCGAAATCGGCAAATTAGTTTGCAAATTTATGCAATAAAAAAGCCCCACGTTTCCTCAGCCTATTCCACATCCAGTCAAGGACGTAGATAGACTGAGGCGCGTTGGGGAGGGGCTTGGAGTCAACAAGAAGGATGGATTGTTTCGAAAATGCAGTCGGGGCAACCCGTCGGCATCATTTGAAACCATCCGGGGTGTTCAACTCTTGACTCCGAGGAAGATCTTGGTCGACGTACCCGACACAACTGAAATCCCTGCCCATTAAACAAGAAGTTACCAACCCCCATCTTTTTGGCAATATCTGCCTCAAGCTGAACAGAAAACAGCGGCAAATCAGTAACAGGAAGTTCCCTTTTCGATCCGGCCCTTATCGCCAAATCTTCAAGACACTTCCTTCCGATAAGATCGGCCAAGAGAACTGCTAAGGAGTCTGATATTATGTCATCCTTACTTAGCCGATCAAGCTGATCTGAATATCCATCCGCTGTCAAGCGTATTACAACATTATTAGTCGACATGGTCATTTTGAGGTTCAATGTTAAGCAAACAAATGTACAAATGTGGCCCACATGGGCCAACTGACCAACCGTGGCCAGCTGTTTTTTATACCATATATGATATAAATCGTCAACCAAAGCTGATGATAAAACACCTTTAACCCACCTACTAATCCCACCTCTACATATTCTGACTAATCTTAAACCCAATATAAATTCCCAAGAACCCACCTATCGCAGTTAATATCACAGAAGTTAAAGAGAAAAATGTATCACCCCAAAGGGTTGGAACATACCCACCAAGTGTTGTTCCAATAATCATGAATATGTATATTAAAGTTTTTCTACTCATGCAAACATTCTACCACATTTTATTCTGCTTTTTTACTATTTTTACTTTGCCTTTATACACTTCACCTATATAATATCTAAACATTATTAATTAATAAATTAAAGGCAAGCAATTGCCACAATAAAACATGACACAAATATTAGACGCAATGAACTGGAGATACGCTACAAAAGCATTCAATACAACAAAGAAACTTAACGATGAACAAGTTAGCAATCTTATTGAGACTGTAAGTCTCTCGGCTTCCTCTTACGGACTACAACCTTGGAAAATTATTGTGGTAAAAGATGAAAGTCTAAGATCACAAATCAAGGATGCTTCATGGGGTCAAACTCAAACAACAGATGCTTCACATTTATTAGTTCTTTCAATAGTGAAGGATGTTAACGAAGCTTATGTTGATAAATTCATCAGCCTAGTTTCCACCACTCGCGGAGTTGATGTTGCAAACCTAGAGGGATATAGCCAAATGATGAAAGGCTCTATCAAAACAAAGACAGATAAAGGTGGGATTGAAGCAGTTAAGGACTGGTCAGCAAAGCAAGCCTACATCGCTCTTGGAACGCTCCTTACTGCCTGCGCAATGGAAAAGATAGACTCATGTCCGATGGAAGGCTTTGATAACAAGAAGATTGATGAAATTCTTGGGCTAACTGAGCTTGGTCTTGAATCAGTTTTAATGTGTCCGATAGGATACAGATCACCAGCAGATGAAAGTGCAAATTACAAGAAAGTAAGATTTGCAAAGGAGGAGGTAGTGATTGAGAAATAAAGCGCGTCCAGACTATCAATGTCGCGAACTTTTAAACTACCCCTTCTTCCCCATTATTCCTCCCGGCTTAAATATTAGAAACAGGATTAAGACGCCAAATGCAATGGCGTCTTTCCATTCTCCAGAAATTTTCCAAATACCAAAGTTCTCAACAAACCCCAAGAAGAACGCTCCTAGGACCCCTCCATAAACATTTCCAACACCTCCGATGATTGAGGCAATAACACCCTTCAATAGCAAATTCATCCCCATTGTTGGTTCAATTCCAGTATCAAATCCAATAGCAATTCCTGCAACGCCAGCAATCATTGATCCTATAAAAAACACCTTGGCAATAATTTTATTTGCATTTATTCCAACTATCTTTGCAACTTCTACATCATCACTAATTGCCTTCACCGCCTTTCCAAACTTAGTGTATTTCATTGAAAGACCGAGTACTGCTGTTATTGAAATAGCAGCCGCCAGAATAATAAGTTGAGTCTCCGTTATAATTCCACCAAAGATATTATAAACCTTTGACTCACCAAAGTTTGTTGAAATAGTTTGAAATTGACTTGTGAAGATAATTGCGATGATCGCTTGGAGTGCGGTAAAAAGACCGAGGGATGCAACAAGCATCACCATTCCTGATGCTCGTTTTTCTCTCATCTTCAAGAAGACAAATTTCTCAGATAGATACCCAGCAAATCCAGTAAAGATGACTGCAATAATTATCGCCAACCAAATATCCATTCCATGGTTTTTAGCAAGAGAGAAAACAGTGTACCCTGCAATTGTTGAAACTACTCCATGATTAATATTAAAAAACTTTGTTGTACCAAAGATTAGATTAAATCCCAATGCTACCAATGAGTATATAGATCCTGCGATTATACTATTTACGATGAGTTGTGGAATTATTGAGTTCATTTTATTTTATTTTTGTCGATTTTATATTGCGCCCGGCTGGCTCGCCCGATTTATTTATGTGCTAAAAATACCTTTTCTAATAATCCTGAAGAAATTATATGCTGTGGTGTGTTATTTGCCACAACCTGACCTTTATCCAAAAGGTACGCCCTATCCACAATCTCCAGAACTGATTGCAAATTATGTTCAACAATCATAATTGATGTGCCATGCTTTTGATTAATTTCTTTTATCTTTGCAAAAACTTCCTTCACTATTTTTGGCGATAAGCCAAGCGAAGGCTCATCAAGAAGTAAAACTTTTGGAGTAGTAACCAAACCTCTTGCAATTGCCACCATTTGCTGTTGTCCACCTGAGAGGTTTTTTGCAGGGACTTTTAATTTTTTTCTAAGATCCGGAAATAGATCCAGAACCGCTTCAATATTTGATTTTAAGACCGCCCTACTACTTATTGAAAACCCTCCCATTTCCAAATTTTCAAGAACAGTAAGGGATTTAAAGATTTGTCTTCCTTGTGGCACAAAAGAAATTCCTCGCTCAACAATCTCATGCGGTACGGGGTAAATTCTTTCACCATAATAATATATCTCTCCCTTTGTAACTGGAGCGATGCCAAATAACGCCTTTAGAATTGTTGACTTGCCTGCACCATTTGGACCCATGAGAGCCAAGATTTCTCCATCGTTTAAATATACTGTTGCGCCATCCAGAGCCTTAACCCCACCGTAGTGGACATGGATGTCTTCTAATCTTAAGAGATTTTCGTTTTCTTTCATGTGATGTTTTATTACCTATATTTTAACTTAAATATGGGATAAATACAAAAGGCACTAATTTTGGGACACGTTTTATAACCATTACATATAGACCCATTTCTAATGTTATGCAATTCCATAACATTAGAAATCCTGCCAAAGTTAATTGTCATATAGATTTTAAACAGGTCGAATTCGACCTGTTTAAAGGGGTCTATTTGCACCCCTTTAAACTAGCTAGGCATCTGGCAATATTTCTAAGGGGGTCGAATTCGACCCCCTTAGAATATCAGCCAATTTATATTAGAACTCCGTCACCTCCAAGTAATCTTTTCTTGAAACCACATCCCCATTTGGCTGAAATTGATACGATGTCATCAATCCATCAATTCCACCAATTGCCTTATCCTTTAAAACCCTTACCTCATCACTGTCCACAACCTTAACACCATCAAGTGACTTATCTATAAAGTTCAAAACATCAAACGTAATAGCATTATAGAAAGGATATGTTGGTTCATGTCCATATTTTGTTTTAAAATCGGAAATATACTTATTATACCCCTCACTCTTCAATACCGTTTTTAAACATTGACCATGAACATCAAATTTAGAAATTGTAGATAATTTATCGCAAACATTAACATCACCAAGAATTTTATTATGTATTCCGAGTTCCCCCATTTCTGTTAGAATAATTTTAGTAGCCCCATCTGCAACTGGTATAAAAATTATTTCATCATATTTCAAATCCTTTAACTTAGAAAGCTCACTTCTGTAGCTTACTGCGTCTGACGCATAAGTAATTCTTGAAACTATTTTGTCACCAACCTGACTCATCAAAAAGTCCCCTGCAGATTGTGGGTAATCCTGCTTTTCATGCATTAAAACATATTTCTTTTCTAGATTTTGTTTAACAATACTTACCAGGTTCTCAGACATAGAAAGACCATCTGGGATAAATCTTATAACCTCATCCCCTGTTTTTCTAATTTCTATTGAACCACCAAAACCAGTCATAATTACATTTCCATCCTCTTTGATGACTGGAGCAAGAGCCAAGATACTTCCACTACATGCAACAATATAAACCCTAACACCTTGAGATTTTAGAATGTTATAAGCAGACAAAGCACCTTTTCCTGTGCATTGATCATCCTGTGACACAAATTGTATATTTTTTGCACGTTCCCCGTACATTTTTACAGATTTTTGTAAATCATCAGTGATAGATGCTGCTGGACCAGTTAAAGGCATGATTAAGCCAATCTTAATCTTATCTTCATTATTTTTGTTAGCAAATGTTATGACAACACCCAACACAATCACAATTAGTAACGCCAATATCCACTTAAAATTATTATTTTTCATGATGTCTAATATTATACAACAATACAAATTTATGTACAAAATAATAGACTATTAATCCAATGCACTTGATTTTGTCCTTATATTACTGTATATTATCGATTATAAATTATGTCTATAATGGTAAACAAATTAAAAGAGAGGGATTTAAAGAAACGTCTTATGGATGACGCTGGTTTTTCTGATAAAAAGGCAGCAATCTATATGTCTATATTGAAACTGGGTGAAGCGACATCAAATGAGATCGCCAAGAGTGCCAACATAAAAAGGACAACTGTATACAATATCCTACCTGAACTTCTAAAGGAGGGCGTCGTTCATAAGACCAAAAGATTAAAAAAGACACTGTTCTATATTGAAGACACCAGTGATTTGATATCAAGACTGGATGAAAAAAGATTTGGTATTGAAGAAATTCTTCCAGACCTCAATAGCTTACAGATGTCTAATAGATCCAAACCTAAAATTGTTCAGTACGAGGGTCAAAATGGAATCATCCAACTTTACAAAGATTTACTTAATTCAATCCCCGTTGGAGGAGAATTACTTTCTGTAATTGGTGCCAACTACGCAAAGGACTTAATGCCATATCACATACTTGAATATTATTCAGATTTTAGATTAAAGAAGAAAATAAGGCACAGGCTAATTGGAACAAACAATGATTTCATAAAAGAATTTAAATCCAAAGACAAAGATCAATACAGAGAAACAAGAATTCTAGAAGAAGGAAATGAACTTATCGGTTCAGACATTAGAATTTTTGGAAACAAAGTTGCAATGCTCTCTTTTAAAGAAGGTTTTATTGGTGTAATTATAGAAAGTGAAGACTTGCATAAGCTAAACAAAGTAATGTTTGAACGAGTTTGGGGTACGTTAAAGGCATAAGCGGTTTAAGGATTTGATCCGTTATCCGCTCACCAACATCTACTCCCCCAAATACGCTTCCACCACATCCCTTTGTTTTAAAACAATCTCTGGCTTTCCATGCGCCAACAACTCCCCTGCATCAAGTACAACAACCGTATCGCACAGGTCTCTAATAATTTCCATATTGTGCTCAACTAAAATTACGGTCTTTCCCGCCTCTCTTAATTCTTTAATAATTTCAGAAACTTTCTTTATCATTTCTTTAAATAATCCGGCGTAAGGCTCATCGAAAAGAATAATGTCAGAATCCATTGCCATCGCCCTACCAATCTCTAACAATTTTCTTTGTCCATATGAAAGGTTCACAGCAAGCTCATATTTCTTTTCAGAAATATCTAATTTTTCCAAAATCGCAATTGCTCTATCTTCATATAATTTTTTCTTTCTTTCAAAAAGTGCGCCGAGTGCGTTTCTGTGAGTTAGAACAACCATCAAATTATCAAGCACGCTCATTTGCTCAAAGACTCTAACATTTTGAAATGTACGAGTTATTTTATAATCATACATATCTTGTGCCATTATTTTATCTGTCTTAAATCCATCGGCAATAAATATTGTACCGGAGTCTTTTGGAATGACACCTGTGATTAGATTGATGAGCGTTGATTTACCAGATCCGTTTGGCCCCACCAAACCTGTTATCTTGCCAGCCTCAAATTCTAGGCTAAGACCATTAACTGCCTTGACGCCATAGAAATGTTTATTGAAATTATGAAGTTTTAATGTAGTCATTGGTTATATTATAGTACAAAGATTAAGACTTAACTATATCTAAATAATTATCTTTGCTAATTATTTTTGTTTCCGCCTGTGGGTATGTATCTTTAAATATATTTATAGACTTACTGTTTCTATCAGCATATTTAAATTCAAATGCTTTTACCTCACCATTTTTAACTTCAATGTAATCCACTTCATTTTGCTTTTTATCTCTCCAGAAAAACTTATTACAAATAATTCCATTGTTTGATAAATATTTTATTCTCTCACTTATTACAAAGTTTTCAAATAATCCGCCAGTATCCATTCTGTTACCCACTGTATTATAATCGTTCAAGACACTGTTTCTAATTCCAATGTCCGTGAAATATACCTTATAACCCTTCCTTATTTCATTAGCCAGATTATTTGAATATCCATATAATCTATAAATCACAAACATCTTTTCTAAAATATTTAGATATCTATCCACAGTTTTGTTGTCAGTCTGTATATCCTTAGCTATATTATTTGTATTTAAATCTGATCCGATATTTTGAGCAAGCAATAAAATCAAATTCTCTAACACCTTTGGTTTTTTGATATTTTCTAGTGTTAAAATATCTTTATAGAAAGTATTATTTTGAAGCATTGATAAATATTGTTCTTTTTCATCATTGTTCTTATTTATTAGACCGGGATAAAATCCATAACTCATGTATATATCTTGTTTTGAAAGAAAATCAGAATAGCTCTCATTTTCTATTATTTCCTCAACAGACAGCGGATAAAGCATGTACTCATACGCTCTACCTGTTAAAGGCTCCCTTATCTTATTTGCCAAATCAAATGAAGATGAACCGGTGGCAATTATTTGCACCTCTGGATATGTATCAAAAAAAGTCTTAAGTACAACACCAATATTTTCAACTAGTTGGGCTTCATCAATTATTATTAATTTTTTACCCTTAAAATATTCCATTATTTTTGATGGCTCTGGTTCTGCAATCTGTTTTCTCTGCGATGGAATATCACATTGCACATAAGCTTTCTCGCCATCAAAATCATCAAATATCTTTTTAACAAGGGTGGTTTTACCAACCTGTCTTGGACCATATAGTATAATAATCTTGTTATTAAACAGATTCTTCTTGATTGTGTTCTCTAGAGTTCGCTTATACATAATGAAGGTATTATACCAAAACCTAGACTTAAGTCAAGGAAAAGTGGTAGTTTTTATAGACTTAGGTCTAGGGAAAGTGTGATTTCTTAGCGAGCCTGGCTATAAATAAGGCTAAATAAACAATCAGCTGAATTTTGACTTTAGTATTTAGCTTTTCATGAAAAATGTTTGGTCATGTCACTAAGAATCACCTGAACCGCTTTTAGCTTTTCTTTTTTAACCTCAAAACCAAATGCATCCGCTATTTCCCTTAGATAATCTGCGATTTTTAAATCATCCGTATGGAGCACTTCTGGTATGAATTTATTTTTTTCTATTGCTTCAAGAAACATTTCTTTAAAATTTTCAATATCCCCCAAAAAAGTTATCCCAGCGGATAAGATAAAATAAGAATCCCTATGGACAATTACATTTAAAATTGGCTTATCTCCACCAAGACTGTGTGCCATCTCAGACACTTTATTTGATCTTTGTGCTATTTCCCAAACGCCCATTCGACTAAATTTCATATCAACCAATCTTTTTATTTCAGAAGATAAATCTTTTTTATCATCTGAATCAAATTGATCATGGTATGGTGAAATTATTTTTTTCTCCCGCTTTCTCCCTTTTCTATTTTTATCTCCATCTCCCATGAGTGACCTTACACCAAAATTCTCTTCATACTCCTCAAGCTTCTCTTTTGGATCTTCAAAATACACATCGTCAATATCAAAATATGTTGGATCAAACGCATCGCCATCGTCCATCAAAAGCCACTCACGTCTATCTTTGTATTCTGGATGTTTTGGATTTTTTAATATCTTTTGCAAGTTTTGATAGCCCCAAACCCCTCCGCAATCTTCTGGTGGACAGGCATTTTCTCCTGCAGTACATTTTGGATAGTTTTCCTTTGGATTCCCCCCGATTTCACGCTCAAACAATATAGTATGATCCCAGTTGTCGCCGTAGTCATAACAATATTTACATTGTTTTACTTTAACACCAAAATAGTCTGCAATTTTCTCTTTTCTTTCGTCTAAATAATCATCATACTCAAATATCTCTCCTTCTGGATCAGGAAATTTAATTGAAATAGGCCTAGATGTTCCCTTCTGTGCCACATAAAAGCCGTGGAGATGATAATCCAGCCAACCTGACATAGCACCCTGAATGGCTGTGTGTAAACCGAAAAAACTATAGTTTGACGGCACCAGTATGCGACGCCAAACTTTTGGCGAGGAGTGGTCTAGGGTTATTTTGAATTGGAATAATTTTATTTTGTCACCTGATCCACCCCCAACCTTCTTTACCTTATCCTTCCCCTTTGGAGCACTGTTTTTAATTTTATTCATAATATTACAATTATAGACATGAATATTTATCTATGCAAATTACTTCAACAAGCATTAAATAATAACTATTTTGCCTTCTTTTTATGGCTTTTTCGGGCCTTAAGATTGTTTTCAAGAGCCTCCTTCTCATTCCATTCCACAATCTCTTCACCAACGTCCGGTCCCCAATCAATTTCTGGGTGTTGTTTTGATTTAGTCTTCTTCATCTTTTTTACCATTTCCTCAAGTGTGTATACGGGTCTTACTTTGCTAATTTTTTTCTTATTCATGATACATAAAACGAATACGCATTGGAATTATTACAAAATTTAGATTTTGAATGCGATGTGTCGCGCAGTCAAGACCTAAACCCTCTCCATCACCCCTCGTATTGCCTTATTGTGATCTATCTTCCTACCACCAACCTTAACAAACTCAAACATATCAGCTAGAAATAGTGCCATGCTCTTGTTTGTGATTTCAATAGCCACCTCCTCGTGCCAATTAATCAAAAGTGCAGTACTTTTAAACAACCAGATTTCACAATTATGATTAAAGAAATTATTGGGAAAAACTGTATAATCCGCCATTCTACCACTCAAGCTCTCCACCGTTTCTTTATTTTTTCTAGGGTCTTTCTTAATTTCTTGCAAATATGAGTCATAGGCAGATTCATTAAGCATTCCATCCAAGATCAAATGATTCTTAACAATAGATCTATTGAAATCAACCAGCTGGTCTTTGCTAACCTTATCTTGTAGTTCCAGCCATGACTTGTGGTGCTGAATCGCTTTAATACGCTCATTTTTATTTACCGATGCAATTCTCTGATACGCTGGAACAATTTCTCTAGCACCAACATGGATGATAAACTCATTTTCTTTTGAAGTCTTAACTCTGGCGCCATGTAATTCTCCCGCGCTTTTTGATTCAATATTTATCTCATCAAACACATCCTTAAACTTTGAAGATAATTCTTTTTTAACTATTGCAATATAAACAGACCTTTTGCCAACTTTCACACACTCAACCAGATCCTTATCCATCAACTTATCCAGCACATATAAAATGCCTGTGCGAGATAATCCCGTGAGTCTTTTGATGTCCTGTGGGCTTTTTGCCAGATCTAAGGCCTTAAGGACCTCAATCTCAGTCTCGGTTAGTCCAAGTATTTTAAATGTTTTACTATGCCAATTCATGTGTTAAATATAGCAAATAACTAATTTTTAGTCAATTTCATATAAGTAAATATGCTGAATTTAAGCCACATTTAAGTCAAATAATCTTAATGACACATAAGTATAGACCATGTCAAATCAATCCCCTATAATTATCCCATTATTAATTAAACCAAACCGCGACAGCAAAAGCGGAATAAATAAAAAAATTATGAATAAAAAAAATATAGGAATACTGGCAATAATAGTCATTGTAATTGTCGCCGTAATCGGTTTCAACAACACAAATACAGTTCACAATCCAAAGACTCTAAAGATTGGGGTTATTGCTCCCCTATCTGGGGACTTCGGGGCTGTTGGCGAAAACTTTGTCAATGGAATCAAAACCGCAAAAGTTGCTTACGAGAAGAAAACTGGAAATACAGTAGAGCTCGTAATTGAGAACGATGGCGGAGAGGCAACCAAAGGACTTAGTGCCTTCAAAAAGCTTAGTGAAGTGGACAAGGTTGATGGGATGATAAATACATTCACAAGCACAATGGATGCAATTTACACTCCCAGCCAAGCTCTTCCCTACCCAATCATGATGGGATTCTTTCAAGCAAACAATTCACTAGATGATAACGTATTCCAAATCACACTTAGAAATGATGGGGTTTGGAACAAGTACGCAGACTATCTTAAGAAGACTGACTTTGATAAAAGTAATCTCGTAATTGTTCGCTCAATAGATTCTGCACAAGATTCAATGGCAAAAGATTTTGAGAAGAATTATGGTGATAAGTTCACAGAAGTAACAGCATCATCTGACAAAGAAGCGCTTAAAACTGATGCTGCAAAGATTGCGGGATTGAAGCCGACAGCAATTGTCTTCTTCATGACACCTGAGAACGGTGCAATACTTACAAAGGAACTATTACCACTCATTCCAAAAAATACTCAATTGATTTACGACATTCAAATCAACACAGGTATCCAATATTACAAAGATCAACTTGGAGATTTGAATAAGATAAACGGAGCAATAACAATTGTTCCTGAAGCTGAGGCAAATCAAAAGTTTATCGATGAATATAAGAGTGTAATTGGAAAAGACCCAGGATTCACATCAGACTTCGGATACGATGCCTTCATGGTCTACATGGAGAATTATAACAAAGACAAAAGCGCTTGGATATCAAGTCTTAAGAAGACTGACAAGGCAGGGGCAAGTGGTCAACTTAAGTTTGATAGTAAAGGTGTGGTAATTCCAAACCTAACAATCAAGAAGGTTGAGGGAGGTCTTATGAAGGTTGTGGAGAGGTTGCCTTTTAACTAGAGCCCTCCTTCCTCTCCCTTGCCGGCGCTCTGGCTTCAGACTAAATAAGAGACAACAAAACCCTCAGATTAATGTCTGGGGTTTTGTAATTTACATCTTTTAGTTTAGTGATATATTGATGTCGTACAGCACAAACACCGAACCCCAGAAAACACAATCATGAAAAACGCATTAAAAGGAATTCTTAACAAAGCTATGAGCGATGAGGAAAAGTTCCAAGCCGTCCTAGCTTTGGCCACCAGCTTGCCTGAAGAACAGATGCAGATTGATGGCCAAGACACAGTTAACCCCGAAATAGTTCAGGCAAGACAGGAAGAGGAAGCATTTATGATGTTGGTCGGCATACTCGGGCGATTAACCCACATCGACGCTATGATTAGCCCACATCTATGCTCTATGATTGCGATGGAGGCACAAAAAAGATCTTTCGCCACCACCAGAATCCTCTTGGAGACGATGCCGCCCACTAGCATGATCATTGAACAGCTTCAGCTTTTGTGGCAAACCATCAAAGGAGAATCTGTGGCCGTGGCAAAGTAAACCACCTCCAATCACCAACTCATCAACCAACCAAAAACCAGCACCTCCTCCATAAGGTAGCCGGTTTCACTTTTTATATTCTACCAATCTGGAGTCATTATTTAATCTCCACCTTCTGCTTATTCACCACCCTACCAAAGACCAAATCTGATTCCAAAATTCTGTTCACAAACTTAGCATTTTCATATCCAACTAATGGTAAATCATCTTTGTTTGCTAGCTTATTAACAACACATTCAACATCCTTATTTTTTTCACAATCTGCTAATCCAATCCCCAATGACATTATTGATTGATACGCATTCGCAGCAGCTTGAATATCATCGACATTCATATTTGGATATAATTTTTTAATTTTATCAGCAAATATTTGATTTACTGGAGCCTCAAAATAATATACATTATTTGTTGCTTCCGCAGGCAGGTTGGCGATATTTTTCTCAGTTACCAAGTCCTGCTTGTCAGAAAAGAAACCCGCCTTAATACCCATGTCATTTGCTTGCTTTAGAATTGAATATGATCCGTCTTCATACATAATCGGTACAATATAATCTGGTGCAAATGTTTTATTCTGAAGAAGTATTGTTCTGAAGTCTGTATCCTTGGGACTCAAACCTTGCACAACTTTTATGTTTTCCATTGGGACTGAAGCCTCACCAAGACCACTTTGACAATATGAAGCAACATCACCAACAGCACTTACGATTAGATATTTCTTATTTGAACCATCAACTTTTTTTACGAACTCCCTACATGCAACTTCAAAGCTTAGAAAGGTTTTTATAGAATTAGGATTTTCTTCTACAATCTTTTGATTATAGGCACTGTACATCATCACCTTATTTGCGCTCTTCGCAACTGGAGCAACAGCATATGCAACAGATGAGAACTCAACATATAGTGCGTCTACTTTGTCAGCCGATAAAAGTTTTTGAGCAGCTGAGACACCCTTTGGTGCTGATGATTGGCTGTCTTCAATTGTAACCTTCACTTTTCCCTTACCATACATATTTTCAAGATCTTTCTCAGCCATTTGTACCCCCTTAGCCACAGGACCTCCCCAATATGCGCCAAAACCTGTTTGAGGAGCAATCACTCCAATTTTTATATTTGTTGAATTTTCAGAATTACGAGTAGCCAATAAAATTAATATTAACACGACTACTATTACGGAAACTATTTTTATTATTTTTTTCATATGTTTATTTGATATTTAACGAAATAAAGCATAACACCCATAGCTATTGATGTCATGAAATTTAATTGCATAATTATTTTTCCTGTACAAGGGCTTAATACCGATCTATTCCGCATGTTTACTGTTGTCCCGTTTTGTGACAGAATATTAATCATGAGTAATTTAACACAAAACCTAGAGACATTTGGCTTCGAGCCAAGAGAGGTAAAGATATATACTTTTTTATTATCAAACAGAGATTTACCAGTTTATAAGATAGCAACAGAAGTTGATATACCAAGAACAACAACCTATAAAATTCTTGAATCATTAAAGAAACAAGGATTTGTATCTAGCTGGATCAAAAACGGTGTTAAATATTTTTCTGCAGAAAGCCCAGATCGTCTAAAGGACCTCGCTCAAAAGAAGCAAGACGCCCTACAAAACGCTATGCCGGAGCTCATGGGATTATTTGATACTAAATCAATTTATCCAAAAGCAAAATTGTATTTAGGAAAGGAAGGTGTGAAGCATACATTTGAATTGATACTTGAAAGTGCAAAAATAAATAAAACCAAAATAATATATGCCTACACAGATAATTTACTAACAAAACAGCTCCCAGTATTTTTTAAAGAATGGAGAGATAGAAAGAATAAGGAAACAGGATCTTACACACAGCTAATAGTCCCCCACGGAACCCCGATGAGCGCTGATTATGGAAGTGATGAGTATAGAGAAACAAGAATGATGCCTGAAGAGTTTTCATTCGCTGGATCAATTGATATTTGTGACAAGATGGTTTGTTTCTTTTCATTCCATGAAAAGGAGGTCTATTCTATTGTTGTTGAATCACCTATCGCAACAGAAATGCTTAAGAAAATATTTCAATACGTTTGGAAAACATTGGAATAAATAAAAACTTTTTTACCAGCAAGCAAAAAACCAACAACCTTCCAGCTGTTGGTTTTTCACATAATCTCACTTTAAATTAGTCTGCCTTTCCAAACTACTTCACAAACTTCACAAACTTTCCATCCTTAAAGATATGTAGTTCGCTCACAAGTGTTCTTGACCCTGTCTTATCGAAGGTTATCATTCCAGACATTCCTTCTATTGATTGTCCGTCCTTCTCAAGTGTTGCCTTCCAATCCTTCTTGTCGGTTTTGACAAGAACTTTTCCGATAACTTGCACCGCGTCATATCCATAAACTCCGAGGAAGTTTGGTTCTGAATTGTAAGCTTGCTTGTATTTTTGTAAATAATCCTTACTTGTATTGTCCTTTATCATCGTTGATAGACATCCTTCGAATGCTTCATTAGTTAAACCCTTTTTAAGATAATCGCCAATTGAAAGTTCGATATTTCCATCACAGATTATCTGAGGTTTCACACCTTTTGATTGCTTATTAACCTCGTTGATAAACTTAACTCCTTGATCTACTCCCAAGAAAACTGTGTATGAATCGACTCCTTGATCAAGCATCTTTGAAACTTCAGTTCTAACATCAGAGTTTGATGATACAGGAACCTCTATGTATTCCTGATTACTCAATCCCTCAATCATCATCTTTTTGTTTGTCATGAAAAGCTGTGAATCTGAAGCATAAACAATTGCAACCTTCTTATACTTTCCAGAAACCTCTTTTCCGAGGGTTTTGAATAATTCTGTTGCCCAAGGAATTACTTCAAAGACATTGTCTTTTTCAACTGAAGATTCGTTACCAACCGTTAACATCAACTCATCTGTTTGATTAATCTTTGGTTTAAGAACTTCAAGTGTTGGACTATCAAGACCAATAACGATATCTGCATTATCAACTGATTGTAATTTATTGTATGCAGAAAGTCCTTTTGCTGAATCATATTGACCATCTTCAAAGATAAGTTCAATATTTTGATTTTGCAAATCTTTCAGACTCATCTCCATTGAATTTTTTACACTTTCACCAAATGTTGCATATTGTCCCGAAAGTGGTAAAACAACTCCAACCTTTATTTTATTATTTACTACCGGCTTGTTGCCATTGCTGTATAATACTACTCCCACAACAATCAGTATCAGAACCAATACTCCAATAATTATTTTTTTGTTTTTCATTTGATTTTGCGAAATCATGTCGCACCTCCGTCCATATGGTGCGACTCTGATTGATTAATTTTTAATAACTAAATTATGTAACAATTATGAAGTATTGTAAAATATGATATTTTCCAAACCTGCCCCTATTTTAATCTTTATATAAAGCCGCATATCCCCTATCGCTTGACGAAATTTCCGACAAAGTGGTATAGTTAAGACATGAAATTAACCAAAGACTTGGTCAAAATACTTGGTTTAACTGATTATGAAGTTACAATCCTTAAGGCCTTGAAGGAGAAAGAATTTGTAATACAGGATCTTGCGGTATATACAGAAATACCAAGAACCTCTCTATACTATGCCCTACCCCACCTGGTGGAGCGTGGCTTTATTGAATCTTTCAGAAGAAACAAACAGACATTCTGGAGAAATACATACAATGAGACAATTGATGATTTTTTTGAGAAGCATAAATCAATCGAGGAAAACAATGATATTAATAATACCAAAAACTCAAAGGATGAAAATCACAACTTTATTAGGCGATTTTCTAATTCGGCAAAAGTTTATCTATATAATGGCAAAAACCAAGCAGTTAATGTTTTTAAAGATATAGAAAAACTACCACCGCATAGTAGGTTCTACGGAATTCAACCTGAAGCTTCTATTGTGGGCGGTATAAATAGGAATAGGCTAGAAAACATAATTGAATTTAATAAGAAGGTTAAATCGTCAAAACTGATTGTTGAAGGAATAATCCATGAAAAAGGAACTGAGAGTATGGTTCAATCGCTTTCCATCGCTGACAAAAAGAGGCTGCTTGATAGTTTTGCTGGTAGAACGGCAGATACGTCAAAACTACCTGAGGGATTTCTTAATGACACGAAGGCTGAGATATATTTTTACGATGATAAAAAAGTGGCAATTGTTAATTGGTATGAAGACTTTGCTGTAATCATTGAGAACAAAGATGTTTTTGATCTTTTAATTGAGATGTTCAAATCAACAAAGTACATGTTAAAGAAATATGATCAGAATGAAAAGATTGCTAGAAAGTTGGTGGAGTTGGGGTGATTCATTCAAGCTAATTTGACATACATAGAATTGTGTTATACAATGTTCTCAGAGTTCGCTTGGCCACAATGGCAATAGATGAATCTCTATCTTTGACAACAAATAATCAAACCCCTACAACAAGCACCGACATGAAAACGCAATTCGCGATTAGCATCAAAAGTGATCATACAGGCAATGTTACAACCCTAGGTGTGATACTTCACACCAGCTTAACGATTGATGATCGACAGATCAGTGAATCAGCTCTGTATCGCTACGCCCGAGCCGATCTATATCCGGACAGAGTACATCACGAGATGGAACTCACTAAGGAAACCGTCAAACTCTTGGTTCTTCCAAGGCCCTCTATTATTCACGCCGTCTTGGGACAAAATGGAAGATACTTCATCTGCTACCCGAACAAAATGGAGACGGAAGATGAGGCTGAGCGCATCTTCCGCATCTGGGCACTCGGCACAACCGCCAGCATGATTATGGTTCAAGACGTGCTTTTACAATACTTCACCCCTGGTATCAGCGCTGAGGACTTTGCTGATATCATGGGTGAAAAGTATGGGTTGAGCATGGGAAGTTTTGTATCCATTGGCGATCATTGACTGAACATGGTATACACAACGTAAAGAAGAGATTCATCAAGGCCGCCCTGCGCAAGCGAGGCGGTTTTTGATTGGAATAAAAAACCATAGATTATTTTACAGAATTCAACCACCCCATCGCATCCTTTGAATTTTTGAATACAGGAGACTTGTCTGATTTCTTTTCCAAATTAGTGGCTTTTATCACAGACTCCAAGTACTTTGTTGCCACCTTCTTTTTACCAAGTTTATTTGATTTATTTTTTACAACCATATTGGTAGTTATTATACAGTAAACATTATTTCATCTCCACCATCTCCCCGCCCCTAACCCCTTTCATCATAAAGGCATCAGCCTTAGTAATCACAAACCCCTTCTCGTCAAAGACAATTTCTGGCATCGAAGATCCTTTGGTGAATTTTATTTTTGCAATCTCATTCATTATTCCTTCCCTATTCAATTCTTCATCACTCTCCACCGCCTTCCTCATCGCCTCAGCTGTGACAAGCATCGCATCGTATGAGGTAACAGCACTTGGTGAAAGTGGTTTGGAACCAAATCGTGCTGTATAAGCCTTTTCAAATTCTGCATATTTTGAATCCAGCCCTGGAGTACTGTAATACAGTGAACCTTCTAGCGTTTCCGCACAGTTAGCCAGCGCCTTAGGAGTTCCAGCTGATCCTGTTGAAAGAAGTGGAACATTTAATCCTTGATTCTTTGCTTGTTGAATAAACAGACATTCCAAATCTGCGTATGACCCAAAGACGGCATCTGGATTTGATTGCTTTGCTTTTGCAATCAAAGTCTTGTAATCAGTATTTGCCAAATCATTTCCATATTCTTCACTAACAATTTCAACATCATATTCCCTTGCGTTATTTTTCATTAAGTCCGATGTGTATTTCCAAAATCCAAATCCTGCGGGTTGCACAATTGCAATTCTCTTGTACCCCTTCTCTTTTGCAAATTTAAGTATGGCTTTAATTCCAACCTCATCGGAATAAAATGTTCCAAAGAAGTATGGAGAAGAAACTTTTTCTTCAACTTGAGGAGAGGAGTTTGGACTGATTATTGGAATTTTCAAGTCCAACGATAATGGCACGGCAATTGACGCAGGTTCATCCCACTGGGGACCCACTATCGCCAAGACCTTATCAACATTCACTAGCTTTTGTATTGCTGATGAAGTGACCTTCAGTTTATCAATTGAAACATCCTCACTTATCATCTCCAACTTCCTTCCACCTACACCACCATTTTTATTCACATATTCCACAGCAAGCAAGGCTCCGTTTTGTTCTTCTTGCCCAACATCCGATCCAAAGCCACTCAAGGCCGATATTTGCCCCACCTTGATGGCCTCACCCTCCATTCCGCCTTTATTACCGGAGAGATACAAATACCCTCCTAGAACCCCTATTAATACAATTATGCCTATAATGTTTGTTTTTTTCATATTAACTACTTGTTTAATTATTAATGTTGTTGTATTATATTGGGTATGGAAAATAAAACAAACTCTCCACTTCTGGAGAAGAATATAGGTACAATCTTGAAGAGACAAGGGTTTACTAATAATGAAGTTTTGATTTATGAGTATCTACTAAAGAACGGCAGGTCAAAATCTGGACCAATTATTAAACATACAAAAGTAGCCAGCTCCGCTTTTTATGAAGCAGTCTCTTCCCTAACCAATAAGGGCTTCATTTCTTATGAGGTAATAAATAATATTAAATTCTACAATCCAGAAACGCCCGAGAGACAAATCAATCAATTACAAAATGACATTGGAGATTTGAAAGCAATTTCTGAGATGTTGGGAGAAATTACTTCTGCACAGCGCGATAGAAATATGATAAATGTCTATGAAGGTAATTACGGATTCAAGAGAGCGTTTGAAGAATTCACAAAGAAAGTGAATAATAAAGATCAAGTTAAGATAATTTCTTACAATACTGAATATGAAAAGCAATATGATTTCAGAAAATTCTTCATCAATCTTGATAAAGGTATACAAGAACGAGGTGGAGTTGCAAAAGTTTTAATGCAAAAGGAGCTTCAGGGACTATTCAAGAAAGAAAGAGCGGGGATAAATATTTACGATATCAAAACCCTCCCCTCCAAATACTTTGGACCATGGGCAATAGATACAACTCCGCATGAGGTTCTAATCTCCATCATTTCAGATAATCCAGTTGCAATTAGCATTAAACACCCGATCATTGTTGAGTCATTTAATAAGAACTTTGATTATTTGTGGGGTTCGGCGAAGTAGCTAAAAATATTCACACAAAAAGACCATACCTTCAACCAAGGAATGGTCTTTTGTATTTTAATAATTATTTAAGTTCTACAGGTATTCCAGATTTAATGATCATTGTCTTAAAATCTTTTGTAAAAGCCCCCTTCCCATCTGAAGCCAAAACTCCAGATTGTCCGTCATATGTTTTTACGTTATTTAGATATTTTTGTATAACATTTGTGTCAAGTGACTTTGTTTCCTTTATACCTTTAGCGATTAGCATCACAGCATCGTAAGCAGAATCAGATCCTATTTCCACTTCTCTATTGTAAGTACTTTTATATTTTACTGAGAAATCGGCTTTAGGAGTAAGAGCAGTTAAAAACTCCCAGTCGTTACATGTTCCTTCACAATTCTTGACTACAGTATTATCCAGTGTTATAGAGTATGTCGGCATTTTAATTCCCAAATCTCTCATTTGTTTTCCATATACAGAGGTTAATCCATAACCATCAGACGTAACTACAATTGCTTGAAGGTCTTTTATTTGCTTCAGTTTTAATAAATCAGTTCTTACGTCTCTTTGATCAGTTGTTGGTTCATATACAAAACTGACGACACCGCCCAATGTTTCAAACCTTTCTTTGAAGGCCATCGTTTGAGCTTTACACCAAACTTCGTTAGCTCCAAGTATCGCTACATTTTTGATACCTTTAGCAAACACGTAATCAGCAAGCTTTGCAGAAAGAATATAATCATGTGGCCAAGTGTTAAAGATAAACTTGCTTGTTTCGTTAAAGTTAGCATTTCCAAGACTTGGAGAGATAACAATTTCATTAGTTATTAAGTCTTTTATTGTGTCACCATTTTTTGACCAAGATGGACCAATAATAAACTTAACGCCATCTGTTTGTGTTAATTTTCTAAATGCACTAACCGTTTTAGCCGGATCTCCTGCATCGTCTTCATGGATAGCGACAACTTTCTTGCCAAGTATTCCACCTTGATCATTTATTTCTTTGATTGCTAAATCCATTCCATTTCTAGCGGCCTCACCCCATGAAGCACCATCTCCTGATTCAATCAAGATGCTACCAATCTTTATTTCATTAATTGCAGATAAGTCATTTTGATTCTTGTTACTAATCCAAAACCCCAAGATAATCAAAACTATTATCACAATCCCAATTATTATTTTTTTATTCATATTATTTATATATTTGTTTAATTTTACCCCCCCCGAAAATATGTCAATTTGTTTCGTCCTTTTAGACTCATCAGGCAAGATACACATCTTGCGACAGTGGAAGTTTTAGGAGAAACTTCCAAACCGAGTATGGTAGAGATACCAGTTAATCATTGGAGCCTGCGTATAAACGCGAACTCAATACCACTACCGTACGGGACGTTCATTGCGTAATCGAAACCGTGGAAATGGTGGACCGCAAGAAAGATGTTACTCGCAGTCCTTTCTTGTCCTGGCTGCATTGCCCTTCTCGACTCAGATGCAAAGACAAAGCATTCTTCATTTCCCAACCCTTCTTGAATGACGTAATGGAACGGCAAGTAAGTTGGGCAGAGTTCAAAGCCATCGGCCAGTGCTAGGTCAAAAAACTCCTGGCAAGGCACGACGCCGGTGAGCTTGTATTTGCAACACCTCAACCCAACGAGCTCGACAATCTCAACCTGAGGAGTTTGCCCAGGTAGAAAATGTCTTGAAATGTCTGGGTATTTGTTGTGAGCCAGCTCCTGCAGCTGACGTCCGTTAATTCCGCCGATTTGAAGACGTGGAACAATTATTCTTTGGCACATAATTTTGTTTCTAATTTGTTGTTTTTCCGTTCTCTGTTCTGAGCTAAATATAATCCTAAATTACACATCATGTTGGAAAATAGACCTCAAATGTAATAAAATAGCCTTAAAACCTAATATATATTGACTTTTAAGGACGTACTGTTATAATAATAATGTAATAAATAATTACATTTTAAATAAAGATATGAACTACCCAATACTAAAAAACCTTGGTTTAGACCAAAATGAAGAAAAGACTTATGTTTTTTTATTAGAAAACGGAGCTTCCTCCCCTACTGATATTGAGAAGAAGACATCTATTCATCGTCCAATAGTTTATAAGGCACTTGAATCTTTGAAGAACAAGAACCTGGTAAACATTTCTCCTAAAGGCAAGAGAACACTCTACACCGCAGAATCTCCAGAAAAACTTGAGAGTATCTTTAGAGAATTAGAAAAGACCTTTTTTAACGATGTTGAAGATTTGCACAACCTTTATGAATTAGGACAAAAGAATAAACCAAAAGTTACATACAACGAAGGCAAGCAAGCTATCCAAGACTCATATATGGATATACCCAATACATTAGACAAAGATGCATAATATTATAGATACATGTCCATTCAAAACTCTAATCGCGAAAAATTCCTACCAAAGGGATACAGAGAATTAAGAAACAAAAAGGGGCTGGAGAGCATGATTATTACAAATAAGTCTGCCAAGAAAGATAAAATAAGGTTGGGGTCAAGAGTTAAGGTATTACCAGATTCTTATGATTTATTTGAATATAATATTGGTCAGGTAATTTATGGCGATAAGGTTGCTATTGTAGATTATGATTCTCAATCAGTAATTACGATCAATCACCCAAAATTTGCAGAGTTTCAAAAGAAGCTTTTCAAGTTGTTGTTTGAGAAGATATAAAATATTGATCTTTAAAGTTTAGTTAAATTAAAAAACAGACATGTAAGTGTCTGCTTTTTAATTAATTGTTTTATTGTTGTTTATTTTATGTCCACCAATTTCTTATTAACAAGCTCCATGGTAGGTAAATTTAATCCATTAACCTGATGATTAACGAAATTAAACGTTCCAGTTAATCCTTTATAGTCTTTGATACCTTCAAGATATTTAACAATCTTGTCCGAGTTCTTACCTTTCTCGCTAAAGGCATTTATAAATAGGTCTAACGAATCATAACCACCTGCTATTATAAATGGCATAGAAGCCTCTGCTCCGGTTTTCTCTTTAAATCTTTTGACCAAGTCTTTTGAATCACTTTCAAGCACGGGAACAACCACAGTTCTCATTCCTGCAAGGTATGGGGATTTCAAAACATCCTCACTATTGTGATATGCGGTATATATTTGCGTTTCAATACCGGACTCTCTTAATTGTTTTGCTAGAACCAATAGAGTTCCAGGGGTTTGTGTATTTATAATCAAAGCATCAGCCTTAATATCCCTAACCTTCGCAACCACACTTTTAAAGTCAGTTTGATCTTCTGTAAATTTCTCATACATCGCCACATTTCCAAATTCTTTTATAAATACATCACTAATTCCAAGTGCATAGGTTGTGTTTGCAGAAAGAACGGCAACTGTCTTTGGGCTATATTTCTTTACCATGTCAGCCATTACCTTTCCACCGTAAGAATCCACTGGCCAAATTTGAAATACATAATTACTCTTTGTTGCTATTTCTGGATTTGATCCAGCTGTAATAACTGGAATTTTGTTCTGATTAACCAAGTCAATCATGGCCATAGTCTCTCCACTACACATGCCTCCAATTATGGCATCAACTTTATCAACGTTCATTAATTTTTGAGCAGCGCTCACTGCCGTTTTTGAATCACATCCCCCATCCTCATATATTACTTGAAACTTCTTTCCATCCTTTTCTCCATTTTTAAGAAGATCATCGTAGGCAAACTGAACACCCGCCTTGTATAAATCACCGTACGATGCAGCGCCACCAGTTAGGGGTCCGATAAAGCCAATCTTTATCACCCCATCATCCTTCTTTCCGCCAACACTGATAATAATCAAAATTACGATAATTACTGCCAGAATCGTGGTTATAATCTTTTTATTCATACACCCATTCTACCCTCTCCCGCATAGGCTCGTCAACTGATATTTCTGACAAAAATGTAATTTAAAAACACTTTTTATATAAAAAGACCCGCCGCCCTGTGAGGGGCGGCGGTGAGTTCTAATACCTATATAATATTCTTTTTTATCTTTTGTCAATCGTAAAAATATTAATAAATTCACGCAATAAAAAAGCGAGCACTTTCATGCTCGCTTTTTGTATTCAGCCAACCAATTCTTTAGAATTACTATTCCCCTATCGTCACCGGTACACCATCCTTAATCATTCTAACTACAGCACCTGAAATCAATTGTCCGTTAGTATCAAACTTCAAACCTTTTCCTAGCGCTCCATCAAAACTCTTGATTCCGTTAAGACCTTCTCTAATTTGATCTTTAGTTGGAACAGTTTTTCCATCGCCAATACTTTCAACTGCTTTTGCTATCAAATTAAGACCGTCATATGCGTTACCTGCACCAAACTTTGGAGATTCATTGTATCGTGCTTTATAAGAATCAATAAACCAATTTTGTGCGTCTGCTGAGTTGATATACCATGAGCCATTGAATGGTGTCAGATCATCTGCAAATTCAAATGTCTCAACAGATGTAACCGGCTCCTTCACACCCATCTCACGCAATTGCTTGTACACAGTTTCAATTTCTGGACTTGATGATTGCAAGACATAAATATCTGGATGCAAATCCTTAACCTCTGAAATTAGAGTTCTGAAATCTCTTGTACCTGCGGTAAACTTCTGATTTGCAAGAACCTTAATATCAGTTCCTTCAATTTCTTTTTCAAAAGCCTTCATAATAGCAGTGGCCCCTGCGTTTCCTTGTATCTCAAAGAAAACTAATTTCTTAATTCCCTTTTTATTCAATTCTTTAACGAATAGTTTCGCGTCAATATAAGGAGGTGTATAGTGTAAGAAGTTATAATCTCCATTTGCAACATTTGAATCTGATGCAAAGAAGTTTACATGAGGTATTTTTTGCGATTCTGCAATTGGACTAACCGCATTTCCAACTGGTGATCCAAATGAGAATAATGCATCAACTTTATCTACACTTATTAATTTGTTTGCAACAGTAGCTGCTTTTGTTGGACTAAATCCATCATCTTCAAATATAACTTTATAATTATATTTTGTGTTTTCTTTGTTCAGCTTCTCCATGGCAAGCTCGATTGCTTTTTGACTACTTTGTCCAAGAACGGCAACTGGACCAGTTAACGGAAGTGTCGCTCCAATTAATATTGTTGGTTTCTCACTTGCGGTCTTTTTATTGAATGTTCCTGAAGTTGCAAGGATTGCAAGAATTGCTATAACAATCACACCCAATATAATAATTTTCTTTTTCATATTTTAAGTAAGTAATTTAATTTATAAATAACCCCTAATTGGTTGTGACAAAATTATGACATGAGTTAGCGTATTTGTGTAAACAGCAAAACAATAGCCATACTATATAGCCCTTATATACTGAGTATTTTAGGATTCTTTATATTTTGTTCGTAAAAATTGACAGAAATTAGACATCTTGCGATAATATAAACATGTTAGAAATAGACCAATTACAATCTCGTCTAGAAAAGACTGGGCTGACAGATAAAGAATCAATTGTCTACTCTGCCCTGCTGGAGTATGGTGGCGCGTATCCATCTAAAATTGCGGAAGAGACAAAGCTAAACAGAAGTACGGTTTACAAAATTCTCCTTGACCTCTCCGTTAAGGGCTTAATAAGTGAAATACAAAAGAAAGGAAAGTTATTTTATCAAGTAGAAAATCCTGAGAAACTCACTAGATATCTTAAAGATAAAGTGACTATCGCCAATGATTACTTGGAAAAGGCAAATAAATTGATTCCAGAAATTGAGGGGCTATATAGTCTTTTTGCTGATAAGCCAAAGATCTCATACTTTGAAGGGCAAGAAAATGTTATGCAGATTTATGCGGATCATTTGAATGTTAAAAAGCCATATGAAATGCTTGCTTGGGCAAATACTACATATTTAAAGGACCTACTTAAAACTGATTTCTTTTTGCACTACAGAAAA
>Ga0247840_10003554_pt1 | contig 26134 bp, 23 predicted proteins | sample LaCruzMarch2015__FD_192404 | JGI IMG/M metagenome (GOLD analysis project Ga0247840, IMG submission 192404) | Freshwater microbial communities from meromictic Lake La Cruz, Castile-La Mancha, Spain - LaCruzMarch2015_17m | ecosystem: Environmental > Aquatic > Freshwater > Lake | place: Spain...
TGGAGCGCCACGGCCTGGGCGACCTGACCGCTGACCGCCCCGGCGGTGAAGATGGGTCCGGCCAGGGTCCCGGCGAAGCTCCAGGTGTTGGCCGGTCCGCTGAAGAGGTTGGCGAGTTGGGCGCTGTTGGTGCCCAGGGCGCCGGTCAGGGAGATGGTCGGGAAGTACAATGCACGGGCCGCGCCGATCCGGGCATTGGCAGCGATCAATTGCTGCTCAGCCTCCAGGATGTCCGGCCGGCGGGCCAGCAGGTCCGACGGGACCCCGGCCGGGACGGCGGGCGCCGCCAGGGTCTCGACGGGCAGGCCGCGCGGGATAGGCCCCGGGTTGCGCCCCAGGAGCACGCCGATGCCATTCTCGGTCTGGGCGATCTTGCGTTCCAGGAGCGGGATCTGGGCGCTGGCGGTTTCGTACTGCGACTTGGCCTGGGCGACCGTCATCTCCGAAACCTGTCCGTATTTGAACTGGGCCTCGAACAGGCGCAGGGATTCGCCATAGGCGGCCTGGGTCTGCTTCGACAAGGCGAGTTGGGAGTCGAGCCCGCGCAGTTGGAGGTAGCCGCTCGCCACCGTCCCCACCAGTGACAGGATGACACCGCGTCTGGCCTCCTCGGTGGCGAGCAGGTTGGCCCGCGCCGCCTCGGTCTGACGGCGGATGCGGCCCCACAGGTCGATCTCCCAGGAGGCCCCGGCGAGGACCTGGAAGTTGTCTGCCGGGTTCGCGAAGCTGCCCGGGATCGTGGTGGCGGTGTCCTCGGAGACGCGCGCGCGCTCGCCCACGCCGTTGTAGGTCAGTTGCGGAAAGAGCGGCGCGCGGGCCTGGCTCAGGACCCCGGCGGCGGCCTCCACGTTGGCCGCGGCGATCTTGACGTTCCAATTGTGGGCCAGGGCCTGACTGATCAGGTCGTCCAGGACCGGGTCGTTGAAGCCCCGCCACCAGCGGGTGTTGGCGGTCTCCTGCACCTCGCGGAACTGGAAGCGGTACTGCGCCGGGGTATCGATCTTGGGCCGGACATAGTCGGGGCCGACCATGCAGCCGGCGAGCAGCGCCGCCAGCGTCATGGTCGCTGCCAGACTGGCGCTCAGGGCCGGTGCCGCTTGGTCCGCGCAGCGGACCCTACGGGTTGCCCCCCCCGTAGGGTCCGCTGTGCGGACCGACGCCCCCGCGACGAGCGCAGTGGCCGCAACCAGGATCGCGGGTCGCTTCAGGTCAGACATCCTTGCGCTCCGCCTGGGGCGCTTGGGCCGCGACAGCCCCGCCGCCGACGGTCGCCCCCTGGCCGTCCGCCCCCGCAGGCTTGGTCTCCACGGACGCCGGGAGATCGCTCTTGGCGCTGCCGAAGAACCGTTTGCTGAAGGTCCCCACCAGCCAGTAGAACATCGGGATGAAGAAGATGGCGACCAGGGTGGCGACGAGCGTACCGCCGATGACGCCGGTGCCGATGGAGTGCCGGCTGTTGGCCGAGGCCCCGGTGGCGATGGCGAGCGGCAGGGTCCCCAGGACGAAGGCAAAGGAGGTCATGATGATGGGCCGCAGTCGCAGCCGCGCCGCCTCCGCCGCCGCGTCGAACAGCGACATCCCTTCCTTGCGGTGCAGTTCCACGGCGAATTCGACGATCAGGATGGCGTTCTTGGCCGCCAGTCCCACCAGCGTCAGCAGGCCGATCTGGAAATAGATGTCGTTGTCGATGCCGCGCAGCGCAATCGCGATCAGGGCGCCCAGGACCGCAAACGGGATCGCCATCATGACGCTGATCGGCAGTGACCAGCTCTCATATTGGGCGGCGAGGATCAGAAACACGAAGATCAGGCCGAAACTGAAGGCAATGGTCGAGGTGGACCCGGAACTGACCTCCTCGCGCGCCTCGCCGGCCCACTCGAAACCATAGCCCTGGGGCAGCAGTCCTTCCGCCACCTCCTGGATCGCCGCCAGGGCGGTGCCGGAACTCACCCCGGGGGCCGGGGCACCATTGATGGCGATGGCCGGGTAGTTGTTGAACCGGGTCACCATATCGGGCCCCACCACATAGCGGGTGCTGACCAGGGCCGAGAGCGGGATCATCTTGTCATCGTTGTTCTTGACATAGAAATTACCGATATCCTCCGGGGTCATGCGGTAGCTCGGCTCCGCCTGCAGGATCACCTGGAAGAGCCGTGAGTCCTTGGGGAACTGACTCACATAGAGTGAGCCGAACATGATCTGCAGGGTGTTGTAGACCTCCTGGATCGGCACCCCCAGGATCTCCGCCTTTTCCCGATCCACATCGGCGAGCAATTGCTGACCATTGGCGCGCACGGTGGTGGAGACGCCGGCGAGTTCAGGCCGGGTCTTGGCCTTTTCGATGATCTGATTGACCAGGTCATAGAGTTGTCCAAAGGTCCCGGCGCCCTTCTGCTCGATCCACATCTGGAACCCGGCGGTGATGCCCAGTCCCGGGATGGCCGGCGGGTTGATGGGCACCACCAGGCCGCCCTGAATGCCCTGGAACTGGCGCACGCCGTCGGCGATGACCGCGTTCGCGGACAGGGCCGGCGAGGTGCGCTCCGCATAGTCCTTCAAGCTCACGAACAGCAGACCGAAGTTGGTCTTCATCTGCGAGTCGATGAGGCTGTAGCCGTCGACCTGGGTGACATTGGCCACCGCCGGGTTGGCGCGCATGATGGCCGCGGCCTGGCTGCCGACCGCGTTGGTGCGCGACAGACTGGCGGAGTCCGGCAGGAAATAGGGGACGAAGATATAACCCTGGTCCTCTTGGGGCACGAAGGCCGTCGGCAGGATCTTGAACAGCCACACGCAGGCGGCCACCACCAGCGCGAGGACGAGAAAGCCCGGGAACCAGGCCCCCAAGACCGTCTTGACCCCCTGCACATAGCCGTTGGTGATCCGCTCGAAGCCCTTGTCAAACGACGCGAAGAAGCCCTTCTTCCCGCCCTTCCTGGCCTGGATGAGAATCGCCGCCAGGGCCGGGGACAGGGTGAGCGCGATGAACCCGGAGAACACTACCGAGATGGCAATGGTCACGGCGAACTGTTGGTAGAGGGCGCCGGTGATGCCGCCCAGGAAGGCGACCGGGACGAAGACCGCGTTCAACACCAGTACCACCGCGATCACGGGTCCGCTGACCTCGTCCATGGCCTTCTTGGCGGCCGCGATGGGCGTCAGTCCGTATTGCTCCATATTGCGCTCGGTGTTCTCCACCACCACGATGGCGTCATCCACCACCAGCCCGATGGCGAGGATCATGCCGAACAGGGTCAGCATGTTGATGGAAAAGCCCAGGAGCAGCATCCCGATCAGGGCGCCCAGGATCGACACCGGCACCGCCAGCGTCGGGATGATGGTCAGGCGCAGGCTGTGCAGGAAGATGAAGACCACCAGCACCACCAGCACCACGGCCTCGAAGAAGGTCTTGACCACCTCGTCGATGGACGCCTGCACGAAGGCGGTGGTATCCAGCGCCACGGCATAGTCGAGCCCGCTGGGAAAGCCCTTCGCCAGCTCCGCCAGGTTGGCGCGCACGTCCTTGGAGACCGCAATGGAATTGGCCCCGGGCTGCTGATAGACGGCGATCAGGGTCGCCGGCCGGCCCTGGTATTCGGTCTGGAGGGTGTAGCTCTGGGCGCCCAGTTGCGCATAGCCCAGGTCCTTGACCCGCACCAGGGCCGCGTCCTTGTTCTCGGCGCGCACGATCATGTTGTCGAACTGGTCGGGTTCGGTGATGATGCCGGTGGTGACCGGGAAGGTCATGGGTACCGGATAGGGGGTGGGCGTATCGCCGATGCGCCCGACCGCGAATTGCTGGTTCTGCTGCTTGACCACGTTCGCGAGCTGGGTGGCGGTCACCCCGAGCTGGGCCATGCGGTCGGGCTTGAGCCAGATACGCATCGCATACTCGGGGACGCCGAAGATGGCCGCCTGGTTGGCGCCGTTGATGCGGTTGATGGTGCTCAGGATCTGGGTGTTGGTATAGTTCGAGATAGCGTCGTTGTCGAGCCGGCCGTCGGGCGAGAAGAAGGCCAGGATCATCAGGAAGGTGCTGGTCTTCTGCTGCACGTCCACGCCCTGCGCCTGCACCGACTGCGGCAACTGGGCCATCGCCTGACTCACCCGGTTCTGCACGTCCACCTGGGCCAGTTCGGGGTTGGTATCGATGGTGAAATAGACCGTCAGCGTATAGTTGCCGGTCGACGAACTGGCCGACGACATGTAGATCATGTTGTTGGCGCCGTTCACCTGCTCCTCGATGGGGGCGCCGACGTTCTGGGCGACCAGGGTGCCGTTGGCCCCCGGGTAGGTCGCGCTGACCTGGATCTGGATCGGGGTCACCTGCGGGTATTGGGCGATAGGTAATTGCACCATCGCCACCAGGCCGGCGATGGAGATGATCAGGGCGATGACGGCGGCGAAAATGGGCCGGTCGATGAAGAAGTGGGAGAACATGGGCTGGTCCTGCGCTGCTACTTCTTGGCGTCGTCGGCCGGGGCCGTGCTCTGGGCCGGCGCGGTTGGTCCGTGGAGCACGCCCGGGGGCGGGCGCGGGGCGGCGGGCTTGGCGTCCGTCGGTGTCGGCGCGGCGGCGGCCGGCGCGGTCGCGACGATCTTGACCCGGGCCCCGGGGGCCAGGCGTGACACCCCGTCGGTCACCACCACATCGCCGGCGGCGAGCCCGCCGGTAATGAACCAGTCATTGCCCTGCCAGGGTCCGACCTCCACCGGGCGGGGTGCGACGGTATCGTCCTTGCCCACCAGCATCACGAAGTGCCCCTTGGCACCCTGCAGCACGGCCTCCTGGGGGATCAGGATGGCGTTGCGCCGCACGGCCCCGGCGAGGCGCACCTGGACGAACTGCCCCGGGCGCAGGGTGTAATCGGGATTGGGCACGGTGGCGCGCAGCAGGAAGGTCCCGGTCTTGACGTTGTAATCGGCATTGGTAAAGGTGATGCGGCCCTCGTGCGGGAAGATGGAACCGTCCGACAGGATGACCTGCACCACGAAGTCCTTCTGGTCCGGGACGCTCAGGACACCCGACTCCTTCTGGGTACGGAACTTGAGCATGTCGTTCTCTGACACGCTGAAGTTGACCCACAGGCTGTCGATCTGGGCGACATAGGTCAGCAGGCTGTTGGCCCCGGAGACATAGGCCCCGTCCTGGACCTGGGCATAGCTTGAGAGCCCCGTCACCGGTGCCGTGATGGTGGTGTAGCCCAGGTTGAGCTGGGCCTGCTGTACGTTGGCCTTGGCCGCGTACACCGCCGCCGCGGCCGACTGCTGCGAGCCGGTGGCGTCGTCTAAGTCCTTCTGGCTCAAAGCCTTGAGCGCGGTCAGCGGCTTGACCCGCGCGAGATTGTCGTTGGCGACCTGAAGCCGCGCCTGCTGCTCGCCCAGCGCGCCCTTGGCCGCGTCGAGCGAGGCCTGGAAGGGCTTGGGGTCCTGCTTGAACATCACGTCCCCGGCCTTGACCAGGCTGCCCTCGGTGTAGACCCGCTGCTCCAGGAAGCCGTCGACCCGCGCGCGGATCTGTACCTGGTGGGTACTCTCCGTCTGACCCACGTACGTAAAGCTGACCGGGATATCGCGCGGGACTATGGTCTGGACCGTCACCTGCGCCGGCGGGCGCTCCTGGGGCTTGGCCGCGGGCTTGTCGCAGCCCGCCAGGAAGGCAGACACCGTCAGGGCGATCAACAACCAACGCATCTCGGTGGTGCTCCGATATAACTTGGGAATCCGCTCGGGCCAGGCCCCGAGCCCGCGGGGGGCGCCGGGAGGCGAGGCCCGGCCCAGCCGCTGCGGCGTAGCTGTGTGTATCGTCTCACACAAGGGGGCAGGCAGGACACCCGGCGGGCCGGGGTGCGATCAGAACTGATGTGGTGACCGAGATCCCGGGTACGCTGTCGTGCTCGTTGTCGTTGTCGTAATCGAATAATCCGACCACGATTACGACAACGACAACGACAACGACGCCCGGTCCGTGAGAGCATCCGGTGGCTGTCGCTGTAGGGTACGCAGCGCGTACCCGGCCGGGGGCGGGTCCGTTCGCCCTGGCCCTAAAAGCGCCTAGATCCAGTCCACCAGTGTCAGGCCCAGGTGCATCAGGCCCAGCGCCATGAGTGCGGCCACCACATCGTCGAGCATGATGCCCAACCCCCCGCCGACCCGGCGGTCGATCCACCCGATCGGCCAGGGCTTCCAGATATCGAAGAGCCGGAAGGCGGCGAACCCCGCCACGACCGCCGGCCAACTCGGGCTGATTGCGATCATCGTGATCAGATAGCCGACGATCTCGTCCCACACCACCGAGGGAGGGTCCTTTTCCCCCAGGGTCCGCGCCGCCCGGCCGCACAGCGGGATGCCGATGAGCAGGAGCGCCGCGGTGACCGCCAGATAGGGCGCGAGCGGCAGACCCGCCAGGAGCAGATAGAGCAGCACCCCGGGCAGGGTGCCGAAGGTGCCTGGGGCCCTGGGCAGGCGCCCGGTGCCGAAGCCCTGGGCGAGGAACAGGATGACCCGCTCGCGCGGCGTGATCGAGGGTCCAGGCTCGCGCGGTACGGTCGCGGCGGCGTCCGCGGCCGGCGGCGCAAAAGGCACCAGCAGGCCCGCCGCGTCCAGGGTCCAGCGGGTGCCGTCGTCGGCGGGGATGCCGGTCATCAGGCGCCAGTGCTCCGGCAGGGGGCGCGGCAGGGCCAGCAGGCCGCCGCCCGGGGTGGTGAGGAAGGTGAACTCCAGGCGCCCGGTTGCCGCCCCCGTGAGGTCCACCCGCGCCTTCCAGCAGCCGTTCCATTCGCGGAAAAAGTCGTACTTGAGGTCCACCGGACCGATCAATTCGGTCAACAGCGACTGGATCAAGGCGCGGGCGGCCACGGCGCGGCGGGTGAAGTCGGTCAGCGGGATCGGGGTCTGGTCGGTCATGGGGTTCCTGGATAGGGTCGGCAGTGAATCGGGCGTTCGGGTGACGGCCGGGTCGCGCGGGGACGCGTTCGGTCAGTCCGGTCGCGACACGAAGCGCCTGCTGCCCCTGGGGAACGGTTCACTGATAGGTTAAACAAGTCCATTCGAGCATGCCTTTAGCGCCATTGTCGATATTGTCGTTGTCGTTGTCGCAATCGTAATCGAAATTGGGGTTATCGTGACGCCCCGGATTCTCTCGCTCCCCAAATGGCATCGGTTTTCCGATTACGACAACGACAACGACAACGAAAACGATCTTGTTTGTGTCTAACGTGGTCTTTGACTCGTTACTTGGCGGTTTCAGGCATCCCAATGCACATGGCGCATGAACGCCGGGTCGGTGTTGCGGTATCGCGAGGTGGTGATGGCGTTGCGCAGGTGTTCGATCATGGCCTCCTTGAGGGCGATCTCTTCGCTCAGTTCGTCCAGCTGATGGCGGTCGCAAGCGAGACCATCGGAAACACCAAGCACCGCGATTGGGTCGCACTTGCCGGCGGCGGCGAGCGCCTGGAGGGCACCGAGCCGGATCTCCGCCTTCTCGATCGAGACCCGCCTCAGGCTGAGGTCGACCTCCAGTTCGGATGATTCATCGATCAACTCCTGGATCACCTTGAGGGTGAGGAATTCGCGCTCCTCCAGCTCATTCGTCGGCTCCATCAGGACCTGTTGTCCCTCCTCGACGGCACATTCGAGCCAACTCACCTCGGCGGCGCGCGGGGAGGACGTGAAGCGCTGCAAGAGGTCCTGAGCCTCGGGGGTGGGCAGATGCGCCAGGGTCATGCAGACCCGTTCCAGTTCGGCCACGCCGCTGAGCGGTGAAAAGAGGACTTCAGCGAGGCGCATCAGGTCTTCGGGCGAATAGTCTTCCGGGTCTTGGATGGCGATGTGCTCGGTCATGGTAGCGGCTCCTGTGGGGTCTGGTGTTACGAGTTTGCTTACGGCCAGGTCATCAAAATCGTTAGGGAATGCTTGTCACGCCGTTGTCGTTGTCGTTGTCGTAATCGTAATCGAGATTATCCTGGTGCCCAGGATTCTCTTGTACGCCGAATTGCATCGCTTCTCCGATTACGACAACGACAACGGCCGGCGGCTCAGGCCGGTATCAACCGCCCGTCGCGCAGTTCATAAAAGTCCGGATTGCGCTGCGCCACCAGGCTCAGCAGGTCGTCGAGCATGTCGGCGAGTGCCAATTCGCGCTCCGGGGCGCCGACCTGGAAGGGGCGCAGCAGGGGCTCGGACGCCGCGTCCCGCGCCGCCTCCGTCAGGGGGGCGGGGGCAAAGAGGTCAGCGGTGGGCCCGGGCCGGTGTGCCGACGGCGGCGGCGCGGGGCGCGGTCCCGTCCGGGCGGAGTCGAGCAGGATCAGGTAGAAGCGCTCGAACTGCTCCTCGCGGTCCGCCGGGTCGTTGCGGCCGGTGAAGAGTTGCAGCCGGGCGTGGGCGTTGAGGAAGGTGGAGCGGCGCTTCTCGGTGCCGTCGTTGGCCGCCTCGCTGTCGAGAAAGAAGAGCCCGGCGAGCACCGCGTAGGGAAAGCGCCGATGCAGGGTGACCGCCTCCATCAGCATGTCGCCGCGCCGGTTGACCAGGTTCTTCTGGAAATTGCGGGTCTTGCTGTCGCGGAAGTTGATGGTCTTGACCGAGATGCCGAGCAGCAGGCCGGATTCCTCGGTCGCCCAGGTCACATCGACCTTCTTGGCCCCCAGACCGCCGGCCATGCGCCGCTCGGCGCCCGCATCCGGACCGCCACCCCCGCCGGGGGCCGGGCGCGCCTCCTTGAGCCCGCGGCGGCGCAGCTCCGCCCCCAGGGCGAGGGCGACCTGCTGGGAAACCAACTCGCTGTAGCGCTTCTTGGCGGCCTGGGGGGCCTCGTCCCCGGGCTTCGGTGGCAGGGACCCCAGGGCCTCGGCGAGGCGCTCGTCGATCTCAGCCATGGGTGCCGCGCCCCCGGGTCAGGCGGCGATCGAGCAGGTACTCGCGCGCCGCGCGCAGGGTGTCGAGCGCCTCGCGGGCGAGCCCCAGGCCATGGCGCAGGACCAGGTCGTCGACCCGGGCCGTGGCGCGGGTCTCCTCCCCCAGGGCGAGCAGGCGGGCGACCTCCGGGGCCAGTGCCTCCAGGTCGGCGGCCAAGGCCTCGACCAGGGCGGCGGCGGGGACCGGCAGGGCGTCGATCTCCCGCGGCTCGTGTTTGAGCATACCGCCGGCATAGATACGCCCGCCGATCTCGGCCCCCAGCAGGGACAGGCTGTTGAGCGCCGCCAGCGGCAGCAGCCGGGCGCCCAGGGCGCGGCGCGGCTCGCTCAAGCGCACCCCGTAGATCGAGTTCAGGACCAGGGCCCCGGCCTGGTTGGCGAGCAGGCGCGGGCGGCGGTGGTTCATGTAGGTGCAGAACAGATCCGGTCGGTCGACCAGGGGGACGCGCCACCAGGGGGTGCGCACCCGACACTTGTAGGCGTTGCTCACCCCCTCGCGCTCCCCCAAGGCGATATAGCGGCGGGCGGCGGCGGACGGGGCCTCCCCGGGGGCAAAGAGGAGCGTGGCGGCCCCGGCCTGGCCCAGCCGCTCCCAGTCGGTGCGCTCGAAGTACAGGCCGCTCAAGTGCCGCCCGCCGGGGGGGGAGATGGGGAGCAACTCGTGCGGGGGCAGCCGCAGCGCGCGTGCGCGCGCCGGCGAGAGGGCGAAGAAGCCGTTGTTGCCGGTCACCGAGCCCAGGAAGCTCCCGCCCCAGTGGGCGAGCGGCGCGAAGCCGTCGCCCTCCACCACCGCGCTGTAGAGTGCGAGCACCTCGGCGGGCAACAGGGCCGAGGTCCACTTGGCGTCGGGGCGGGGGTGGAAGCCCACCCAGTCCTGCCCCAGTGACTGCATCAGGTCCTGGGGCCGGGCCGCCTGATAGACCTCGAAGTGGTCGGTCCCGCCGCTGCCCTGGGCCAGCAGCAGGATCACGTCCTCCAGGACCCCCGGAAAGACCAGGTGGTCGAACAGGACGAGCCGCACCCGGGCGAAGCGCCGCAGCAGGAAGCGGCGGATCTCGGTCGCATACTTGACCGACAGGAGTTCGGCCGGCAGCACCAGCCCCAGCCGGCCCTCCGGTTTCAGGAAGGCGCCGGCATGGACGACAAAGGCGGCCCAGGAGGCGGCCAGCCCGCTGAGCCGCACCCCTTGGCGCAGCGCCGCGGCCAGGGCGCGGGCGCGGGTCTCCCCGCTGAAGTGCTGATAGCGCACAAAGGGGGGGTTGCCGATGACCGCGTCGAACTCCGGGCGCGCCTCACGGACGAAGAAGTCGCCCTCGGCGATGCTCGCCCCGGCGCCCAGTTCGGCCAGCAGTTGCCGCGCCACCGCCGCGGACTGGGGGTGGATCTCGTGCCCGTGCAGGGCAGCCGGCCAGCCGGCGTCGGTGAGGCCCAGGGCGCGCAGGCGCGTGACCGCCTCGGTGAGAAAGGCGGCCTCGCCGCAGGACGGCTCCAGCACCCGGTCGGACGCCGCGCGGATGGCCCAGGCGGCGATGAAGCGGGCGACCTCCGCCGGGGTGAAGTAGGCCCCGCGCGCCTTGCGCAGCGTGCCTCTCCCGGGTTCCGGCGGTGCTGGATCTTGGCCCATGAGTGCTTTTCGCGTCGTTGTCGTTGTCGTAATCGTAATCGAGATTATCGTATCGCCCCGGATTCCCTCGCACGCCAGGTTGCAGCGATTCTCCGATTACGACAACGACAACGATCGTTCATGAACTCAGTCCCAATTGAGTGCCCCGCCGGTCTGGTACTCGGTGACCCGGGTCTCGAAGAAGTTCTTTTCCTTCTTCAGATCCAGTACCTCGGACATCCAGGGGAAGGGGTTGGCGGCGCCCGGGTATTGCTCCGGCAGGCCGATCTGGGCGCAGCGGCGGTTGGCGATGAACTGCAGGTATTCCTCGAACAGCGGGGCGTTGAGCCCCAGGACGCCGCGCGGCATGGTGTCGTAGGCGTATTGCGCCTCCAGTTGCACCGCTTCGCGGATCATTGTCACCAGCTCCTGCCTGAAGGGCTCGGTCCACAGCGCCGGGTTCTCGATCTTGATCTGGTTGATGACGTCGATGCCGAAGTTCATGTGCATGGACTCATCGCGCAGGATGTACTGGAACTGCTCGGCGGTTCCGGTCATCTTGTTGCGCCGTCCCATGGAGAGGACCTGCACGAAACCGACATAGAAATAGATCCCCTCGAAGATCACATAGAAGGCGACCAGTTCGCGCAGGAGGCGCTGATCGTTCTCCCGGGTGCCGGTGTGGAAGTGGGGGTCGGCCAGGTAGCGGGTGAAGGGCAGGGCCCATTCCGCCTTGCGGGCCACCGCCGGCACCTCCCGGTACATGTTGAAGATCTCGCCCTCGTCCAAACCCAGGCTTTCCACCACATATTGATAGGCGTGGGTGTGCACGGCCTCCTCGAAGGCCTGCCGCAGCAGGTATTGGCGGCACTCCGGATTGGTGATGTGCCGATACACGGCCAGCACCAGGTTGTTGGCGACCAGGGAGTCGGCGGTCGAGAAGAAGCCCAGGTTGCGCTTGATGATGGTGCGCTCGTCGTCCGTGAGACCGTTGGGGTCCTTCCACAGGGCGATGTCCGCATTCATGTTGATCTCCTGCGGCATCCAATGGTTGGCGCAGGCGTCCAGGTACTTCTGCCAGGCCCAGTCGTACTTGAAGGGCACGAGCTGGTTGAGGTCCGCACGGCAGTTGATGATGCGCTTGTCGTCCACCCGCACCCGCCCGGCGCCCATCTCCAGCGACTCGAGCCCGCAGGCCCCGCCCGCGGGTGCCGCGTCGGTCGCGGCCGGCGCGCCGCGCCCGTCGGCCGCCAGCCCGGACAGCAGGGTGTCCTCGAAGGGCAACTCCGCCTGGGGCGGGAAGGGGTTGGGGTCGACCACGGGGGCGCTGCCCGCGGTGGTCATCAGGGTCTCGTTGGCGACCAGGCCGCGCCCCGGGCGCGCATGGGCGCTGGTGTCGTGGGCGCTCCAGTGAGTGGCGGCCGGGGCGGGCCGGGCACCGCCGCCCAAGGGTGCGGTGAGGGCGGCGCGGGCCGCGGGCGGCGGGGCCTGGCGCGCGGCAGGCGGGGCCGCGGCAAGCGGGTCATCCCAGTTGAGCATGGCGGTTGGTCCTCGGGGTCGGCGGTCGTTCTGGGTCGGCGCAGGCCGCGGCGGGCGCGGCGCGCCGTCCGTCCGGTTGCCGCGTCATTCTAGGCCAAGGTGCGCAGATGTCCAGACCCTATTACAACATCTTGTGGTTTCAGGGGCAGGGAAACCCCGTATGTCGTGGTAACTGGTTCCCAGGGACAGGCGGGCGCCTGGCCGGCCTGCGGGCCTGGGCGACGGGATAATCCGTGTAAGGGATGGTCAGGCACTCGAAATTGCGATCGGTTGGGAGTGGACTGAGGCCGCGCCGCGGCGAACGCCGATGCCGCCTTCCCCGCACGGCCATTACGGAATTCTTCGCGCCCGTTGTCGTTGTCGTTGTCGTAATCGAGGTTATCGTAGCGCTGCGGATTCCCTCGCACCCCAAAGAGCATCGCTTCTCCGATTACGACAACGACAACGACAACGACAACGACAACGACAACGACAACGACAACGACGACGACGATTGTGCTTAACTTGTGCTTGACTCGTTACTAACCACTATCCACCAGTATCAGGGTTTGCCGAACAGCGCCGGCTCCAGGATGCCGGCCAGGTCCCGATAAGGGATCAACACCTCCTGGGTGCCCTCCACATAGGCGGCGACGGCGTAGGGCGGGAAGATGACCCGCAGTCCCTCGCGGCCGGGCAAGAGTAGTCGATAGTTCTCCGCCTTGGGTTCGGTGCCGGCGCGCAGCCAGCCCTCGTCCGTGCCGGCCAGATCGCGCAGCTTCAGTTCCGCGTAGCAGCGTCCGGCGAGGGTGCCCAGCCAGTCGGCGTCCGGGCGGAACAGGCCGGCGGGGGGGATGCGCCGCCCGTCCGTCAGGGCGAAGACCCGCGGTTCGATGACCGGCATGCCGTGGGCACCGCCGCGGAAGTCGTAGCCGGTGATCAGGACGGCGAGATAGTGGGCGCTACGCTCGGGCGGCTCGGATTCGAGCAGCAGGGACCAGTCCGCTTCCTGGCTCCCGCCCTGGGCGACCGCTTCCTGATGCTCGGCGCGAAACGCGGCGATCAGTGCCTCGATCTCGGTGCGCAGTGCGCGATTGGCCGCCGCCACGGCCGCGTCCTGGTCCGCGCCCGCGGCCGTGAAGACCGGCACGGTCGCCTTGAGGTCGAAACCCCGGCCGGATTCCGCGATCGGTGCCGGTGGGTCCTGGGCCTGCGCGCCCCCGATCGGCAGCCCACCAAGGGCGGCGAGGAGCAGGGACAGGGCGGCCAGGGAAGGGGTGCGGGGGCGTCGGTTCATCGCGGGTCTCTCGTCGTCGGTTTGCTTGCAGGGAGCGAAAGCGTCTATCGTGTCACCCTTCACTGTCACGGACCTCCTGATACCTTGCCGGTCGGCACTCAAGGCCGGGCATGCCCTGAAGGGGGCGGCGAGGTTTGAAGGGTACGCCGGTTTGCCCCGGGCAGACCCGGTACCGTTGGTCCCCAACCCAAAATACCGCCGCGAGGAGACGGCCCTATGATCGCCAAGATCGAAGTTGACATCCCTACCTGCATCGGCTGCGGGACCTGCTGGGTGGTCTGCCCGGATGCCTTCCGCGAGGTGGAGGTGGGCGAAGAATACAAGGCCGCCGCCACCGGCCGTCTCGCTCCTGAGAAGGTGTTGCGGGAGGTCGCCGAGGGCTGTCCGAGCCTGTCCATCTCACTCATCGACGACGCCGGGGCCGTACTTTGCCCCACCGAGGCCCAACGCGAGGAACTGCGCAAGCGCCTCCAGTGGTAGGCCGCACGCCGGTCCGCAGACCGGCGTCCCTTGCATCAGCTAAAGGAACGAACAGCAGTAATCGGTCACCGCGCGCACCCGCAGGCCAAAGCGCGCGTGGGCCGCGACTTCGAACGACTCCCCGGCCGCAAAGGTCTGCCAGTGGTCGGCGCCGGGGAGCTGCACGTCCAGGTCGCCCGCCAGGATCTCCATCAACTCGGCGCTGTGGGTCGTGAACTCGTATTCTCCGGGCTGCATGATGCCCAACGTCTTCTTGCGGCCGTCCGGAAAGATGAGGGTGCGGCTCGTGACCCCGCCGTCGAAAAAGATGTTCGCCTCGCGCACGACGGTGACCTGACTGAACTGGGACATAGCTGATAGCCCTCTGCTGACTGGCTGCGCCCGCGGGCGCGTGGTTGGAACAAGTTAAACAAAAAGGCGGACACGAGCGCCCCGCCCAGTTTGAGGAACTCACGGCGAGACGCCGCGCCACGCCCCAGGAACGGCAGGAGGCCGGGCTGGCAGGCGATACACATGGGCTATCCTCTCGACGGCAGTCATTATTTGTAGACCAGGACCGGGGCCCGCGCCCGGAACGACCTGACCGGGGGCGGCGCGTCGGCGCGGATTATGTCAGTAAACCCCGCGGGCGTCTTGCGGGCTGCCTGACCGGGCCGCGGTCATGTTCCCGACCGCCGCCTCGTCCCCGCTGACGGGCCGGGTGCGATCAGAACTGATGTGTTAACGCACATATCGTAGGGTACGCATCGCGTACCCCTACAGTTACAGCTACCGGACGTTCTCACGGACCGGGCGTCGTTGTCGTTGTCGTAATCGTGGTCGGATTATTCGATTGCGACAACGACAACGACAACGACAACGACAATGTACCCGGGATCTCGCCCATCACATCAGTTCTGATCGCGCCCCGGGCCGCGGACGGTTGAGTTGCGCCGGGGATGGGCCGACAATCGCCGGCCAGCTAACGCCCTCCAGGTCCGTCTATGATCCAACTCGGAATCGATCGCCTGCTCGCCGACCGGGGCCTGCGCCGGCCCCTGCACGGGCGCCGGGTCGCCCTGCTCGGCCACCCCGCCGCCGTCACCGCGCGCGGCCGTCACAGCCTCGACGCCCTGATCGAGTCGGGCGATCTGCGGGTCACCGCCGCCTTCGGCCCGCAACACGGGATGCGCGGGGACAAGCAGGACAACATGGTGGAGAGCGGCGATTTTATCGACCCCCGCCACGGCATCCCGGTCTTCAGCCTCTACGGGGAGGTGCGCTATCCGACGCCGGCCATGCTCGCCCACTTCGACGTGCTGCTGGTGGACCTCCAGGACATCGGCACCCGTATCTACACCTATGTGACCACGCTCGCCTATCTGCTCGACGCCTGCGCCGCCGCGGGCAAGTCGCTGTGGGTCCTGGACCGGCCCAACCCGGCGGGCCGGCCGGTCGAGGGCAGCATCCTCATGCCCGGCTGGGAGAGCTTCGTCGGGGCCGGGCCGCTCATCATGCGTCACGGGCTCACCCTGGGTGAACTGGCCCGCTGGTTCGTAGCCGCGCGCGGCCTCGATCTCGACCTGCAAGTAGTGACCATGGACGGCTACCGGCCCGAAGCGGCACCGGGTTACGGCTGGCCCCTGGCGGAACTGGCCTGGGTCAACCCGAGCCCCAATGCCTCCAGTCTGAACATGGCCCGCTGCTTCCCCGGCACCGTCCTGTGCGAGGGCACCACCCTGTCGGAAGGGCGCGGGACCACCGTCGCGCTGGAACTGATCGGCGCCCCGGACCTGGACTTCGGGCGCATCCTGGCGCGCATGGAGTTGGAGTGCCCCGCCTGGACAGAAGGGGTGTTGATCCGGCCCTGTTGGTTCGAGCCCACCTTCCACAAGCACGCCGGACTGCTCTGCACGGGGCTCCAGTTCCATACCGACAACGCGCACTACCGCCACGACCGGTTCCGCCCCTATCGGTTGACCGCGCTGCTGTTCAAGGCCCTGCGCCTGGAATACCCGGACTATCCGCTGTGGCGCGACTTCCCCTACGAATACGAGAGCGAACGCCTGGCCATCGACCTGCTGAGCGGCGGCACCGACCTGCGCGACTGGGTGGATGATCCCGCCGCCGGCCCCGGCGACCTGGAGCGGCGCCTGGCCGCGGACGAGGCGCTCTGGCTCGAACAGACCAGGGCCCTGCGTATCTACGCCTGAACCCCGGTGCCGCCTTGGACCACGGTTTGCGCTATCAGCCCTTCTACTGTGAGGAGAACGCCTGGTGGCTCTGCGCTGAGCCGGCCTTAGGCCCGGGCGAGCGCTTCGTCGTCTTTCTGCTGAGCCGCGCCGGCCGCTGCCCCCTGCTGCACCAGCGCGCCGCCCCGCCCGGGCGTCTCATCGCCTGGGACTATCATGTGGTGGTGGTGGACGGCCAGAGCCGGGTCTGGGACTTAGACAGCCGCCTGCCGCTGCCCAGCCCCGGGGTCGACTGGCTGGACCGCACCTTCGCCCTGGCCGGGCAACTGCCGCCCATCTATGCCCCGCGCCTGCGCCTGATCCCGGCGTCCGAGTACCGGTCCGGCTTCGCCAGCGACCGCAGCCACATGCACGCCGGCGCGCACCGCTTCCAGCACCCGCCGCCGCCCTGGCCGCCGATCGGCGAGGGGATGACCCTGCATGCCTATCTGGACCCGGAGGCCCCGCGGCCCGGCCAACTGCTCGACCTGTCCGCCGCCCGGCGTTGGCTGGGGGCGCTGCCCTGAACGATGAGCGGCCCCCGTGGGAGCGGACCGGGGTGCGATCAGAACTGATGTGGTGACCGAGATCCCGGGTACGCGGTCGTTGTCGTTGTCGTTGTCGTAATCGAACAATCCGACCACGATTACGACAACGACAACGACAACGACGCCCGGTCCGTGAGAACGTCCGGTAACTGTCGTTGTAGGGTACGCATCGCATACCCGGCTCCGGCGGTCGCGGCAGCTTGGCGGGTACGCGATGCACACCCTACGACATGTGCGTCAACACATCAGTCGGCTGGAGTCCAAGGCTTCAGCCTTGGAGCGTGCCAAGGCTGAAGCCTTGGACTCCAGGCATTTGGGCTGCGGCGCTCCCAGTATCCGCGCCGGACGGGGCACCGAGCCGGTGGATTCCGGCACCCCGCGCCGCCGCGATGATTCCCAAGCGTTTGCGAACCCATTCTCTTTCTCGGATGATAGCCCCCGACCCCGCGCCCCCGGACCCTTCGCAGGAGCACCCGCCGCCGTGACCGCCCGCTTCGACCTCCTCGTCACCGCCGACCACCCGAGCCGCACCGCGGAGTTCCGCCTGCTGGACGGCGCCGGCAACCAGCTCGCCTACCAGTCGATCGACTTCAAGACCATCCCGGCGGGACGGCGCCAGGGCCTCTTCGACCTGCGCGACTATCTGCGGCTCTATGTGGACGAGGCCGGCCAGCGCGCCGCCCTGGGGGAGATCGGCGTCTGCATCGCCGAGGAGGTCCTGGGCGCCGATATCTTCAAGCACCTCTGACACGCGCGGACCCAGCGGACCCTGCGCATCCAACTGCCCGGCGCCGCCGAGCGCGAGAACCCGCTGGCCGCCGCCCTGGCCCGGGTCCCCTGGGAACTGGCCCGCCCGCAGGCCGCCGCCGAGAGTCTGGCCGAGCGCAACCTCCTGGTCCGGGTCGTCCATGAGCGGCAGGACTCGGCCTACACGCCCATGGATCTCGCGCCCGACGAACCGCTGCGCGTCATCTTCGTTTTTGCCGAGGCGCGCGGCTCCCAGCCGCTCGGGATGCGCCGGGAGCGCCGCGCCCTCCAGCAGTTTTTTGCGCGCGAGGTCTACCCGGGGCGCCGCGTCATCGCCCATTTCCTGAGCCACGGCGTAACCCGGGAGCGGCTCATCGCCCAGGTCCGGGGCCAGGGCGGCTACCACCTGGTCCACTGGGGCGGTCACGGCAACCGCAACCTCCTGGAACTCGCCAGGCCCGGCGGGGCGAGCGACCCGATCTCCGGCCAGGACCTGCTCGATCTCTTCCAGGATGCGGGCGGCCTGCTCCCGCGCCTCGTGGTGCTGAGCGCCTGCCACTCCGGCGACCTGCTGCGCGTCCAGGATCGGGACGACTTCCTCGCCCTCGCCCAGGGCAAGGAGCCGGCGACCAAGGAGGCGCCCGTCCCCGCGGACCCCATCCGCGATCTCGACCTCGCGGACCAGCCCGGCTATACCGGCACCGCCCACGCCCTGCTGCAAGGCGGGGTCCCGACCCTGGTCGCCATGCGCTACGCGGTCGGTGACGACTATGCCCGTGAACTGGCGCTGCACTTCTACCGCGCCCTGCTCGCCGACCCGGCCCAGGCGCCGGCCCGGTTTGAGGTCTGCGACCACGCCACCCCGGTCCTCTATGGCGAGGAAGAACCCGGGCTGACCCTGAGACCCGGCCGCGGCGGCGCGCCCGCGGCGCAGGGCCGGCGCCTGCATCAGATCGCCGAGCTGACCACCGCGGCGCACCCGCACTTCGTCGGGCGGACCTGGGAACTGGCCCAACTGGGGGCGGCCTTTATCGGATCAGGCATCGGCACCGGCCCGGGTGCGCAGGCCAAGCCCGTCGCCGTCATCGTCGGCCTCGGCGGCATGGGCAAGACCGCGCTCGCCGCCGAGTCACTGGACCTCTGGGAACAGGGCTTCACCTGGGTCCTGACCTGGCAGGCCAAGCCCAGCCCGCTCGTGTTCGATGCCTGGCTGCGCGACCTTCATTTTAAGCTCTGGGGCGAACTGGGCCGCTACCACGACCAGGTCCAGGCGCACCCGGCCGAGGCCGTCCACCGCAACCCGGAACCCGGCTTCACCGGCCCCGAGCGCCTGGCGCGGCTCATCCACAACCTGGTCCGTGCACTCAATGATGAGGCGATCCTCCTGGTGCTGGACAACTTCGAGACCAATCTCAAGCCCAGGCCAGAGCCCGATTCCGCCGGGGCCGACCCGGTCTGGGGGTGCCAGGACCCGGTGTGGGACCAGTCCTATGCGAGCAGTTGCCGAACTCCGCCGACCGCGCCATCTCGCACAATAACCTCGCCAACTATCTGGACGGCACCGGCACCCAGTCCGCACCCGCCGAATCGGCCCGCCACCGGCTCGCCGCGCTCGCCTACCGCCTCGTCGCCGGGCTGGGCCTGCACCTCCAGACCTCGCTGCACAACTACGCCATCGTCTTCCGCCGCGCCCGCACCGCCGGCACCGAGTCCGCCATCCCCCTTCTCGCCGAGCAATCCCGCCGTTGTGTCACGCCCTTTCAGGGCTAGAGCGAAAAAACAACGCCAACCCAGGGCGTTGCCCTAGGCTGGTATGTTCGACCCTGTTGGGGTCGGTATGCAACACAAGGTGGAATGGGGTACTGGCCCGCCCCCTCGGTCGCGTAGCGTGGGAGCGGCTTCAGCCGCGACGAACCCACGGCCGCTCGCGCGCTCGCGTCGCGGCTGAAGCCGCTCCCACCGGTTCCGGCCCGACGTTCGCGGTCAGGCCTTGATCCCCCGCTTGCCCGCCGCGGCTGCTGCCTGTCTCACCACGCGACCTCGGTCTCGACCATGAATACCTCCCGCACCGTGCCGGCGAGCAGCATGTCCGCGGGTGAGGTGCCGTAGCCGGCGAAGATGCGCAGCCCCTCCCATCGCGTCGTGGAGGCCCCGACGAAGACCCCGTCGAACTTGGTGGTGGCAAGGGGCCCGCTCGCGCACTGGAGCATCGACCCCCGCGGGACCTGCTTCCAGCCATACTTGGCGCCGGTCCAGTTCCAGAAATTGTTGTCCCGGTCGAAGGCGTAGATATAGTACTTCCCGCCCTTGCCCTGATCGGCGACGGCGACCTCTACGGTGATGTTGAGGTCCAACGAATTGTCTGCGGCAGCCCGATGAACATAGCGGTATTGCGGCGCCGCGAGCTGCGCGGTGATGTCGGTTGCCAGGGCATAACGGGTGGACTCGGTGGGATTGCGGTCCGAGCGGATGGACGATGACGGATACTCGGTCGCACCGAGCGGCGTGGCTGCGAAATCGATCTTGTTGAGGTCGATCTTGCGCAGCGACTGGTTGTGGAGCCCCTTGAAATAGAGGGCGTGGTTGGTGTGGTCGCGTATCAGGGTGACACCGGTCTCCTGGTAAACGCCAAAGGACTCGAGCCCCGGGAAGGGGTCGTAATCGACGCCGTGCCCGAGATCGACGTTATTGATGGCGTGCAGGGCCTGGGCGACGGCCCCGACCGTCACCGGGTCTTGCCCCGACTCCCCCAGGTCGAGCGGCTTGTCCAGGAACTTGCGTATTTTGTTCAGCCGGATGAATCGGCTTACGGAATCGAAGCCCCCGGGCACATTGGCCATGGCATCATGGTTCGTGATGGCGTCCCAATTCGCCAATTCATGGCGCTGCGCCTCGTAGTTCGGATCATTGGTCAGGACCCCCACCAGGTCGACATCGTCGCCCTCGTAAAGATGCATCCTTGGCTGCTTGGTACCTAAGTCAGGATACCACTCGGCAATCAATGACTTGCCATCTTTATCATGCACCACGAAATGCACCGGGAGTTTGAAGATCAGTGGGGCCGGTCCCGTAATCAGCGAATTGCCGACGATGTGAGTCTCAGCCGCGCGCAACGCGGCGCTGACCTGGGCGACCGTTTCGTATTGGCCGAGGATCCAGCCCACCAGGTCCAAATAGAGCAGTCCCTCAGGATCAGTGGTGTCCGGCACGGGAAATTGGCCTTCCTCCAGCCAGAGCAGCGCGGCCGAGAGGCCCTTCTCGTTCATGCCGTCGTGGAAGATACGATGACCGAAAAGCAACTTTGCGGTATCGCCCAGGAAGTCCTCGCCGACGAAACCGTACTGGTTCGTCCAGGTGCGGCCCGACTGCGCGGTAGAATCGCTGGATTGCCAGGTGATCCCGCGCGGAACCTTGACCAAGGCGGTGGCCCAATAGTCCATCCGGGGGAAGTCCATGGTCCGGGCCGACACCACCTGATGTTTAAGGGTGTTGACGGGGTTCAGGATCACATCGGAACAGGCCTGGCCGTCAGACAGGGCCGCGAGGCCGATCAGGGCGCCGAACAAGGGCGCGGTCAACAGCGGTGTGAGGCGTTTCATGTGCGGATACCTCCAATTAATAATGGGAGCCGTCCCCAGTCGGTATCGCCAACCGCGGGGCGCCGCTGGGGGAGCGCCCCGTCGGGACATCCCTTCAGCCCCCTGGTGCCCGGCCCGCGGCGGCGAGGGTCGACTCCGCACGGCAAGGCAGTCTTCGGCCGCGGCTTGCCTGCACTGCCGCCGGGCTCAGGCGCGCCGTGGACGCCGCCTGCCGGCCGACGCGACGGCGAACCCCGCCGCCAGCAAGGCCCAGACCGGGGGCTCCGGGGCCTCGGCGATGCCTGAGGTATCCAAGACACTCGCGAGCGTGGCGGTCGTTGCTTCGTCCGACTTTGCGGGCAGTGTCAGGTTGAAACTTCTGATCTCATTAAGGCTGTCGTGCCGGGGTCCCATCACGGCATCGGCCTTGACCGCCGCGGCGGCGTAGTCCACCAGGTTCACGATATCGCTCAGCAGCCAGGTCACGTCGACCGAGCCCTGGATTCCCAGCGGATCGGCATTGGCATCGACGGTGGCGTCAAGGCCGTAGGAAAAGTTGAAGGTGACCGGCACGTTACTGGCGTTGGTCATGAAGATGAGGCCGGAGGTCAATAGCCGTGCGTCCGCCGAGCCATCTCCGGCCCAGCCGGAGATGGTGTGGTCTTGGCGCAACGGCGCCGCGAACAGCATGTCGGCGAGTTCCAGCGGGAAGAGGGACTCCAGCGTCGTGGCGGTCGCCCCGCGACCCAGGGAAAATGCGTGCTGGTCATCGACCGAGGTCGCATACTGGATACTGACGTCCGCCGGGAGCGATTGGGCGCCATTGATGCCGGTCAGGGTCAGGGCCAGGGCGGCCCAGCCGTCGAAGTTGGCCACGGCGTGGGCCGCGCCGGGGAGCAGGGCGGCGCTGAGCAGGAGGGCGGTGAGCCCGGGGAAACGTGGTCTGGTCATGTCCGGCAGCCTCCGATCCCCGCGTGGGTCTCGATTGTGCGACGCGTGGGTGATAAAGATAACAGGGCGCGAGCGACGACGCGTGAGACCCCGTCACAGATTGACTCAGGGCCGTCGCGGACCTGGGGGTGATCCGCCGGGCCAGCACTATGGCCCGGATCATGCGAGCCGACAACGCCAGGGCCGACGAGCGGGCGGAACCCTATCGCTCCAGCCAATGTCTGACAGCCCAGCCCCCCTCGGTCGCCCCTCGGTCGCGCAGCGACGCTGTGGGAGCGGCTTCAGCCGCGACGAGGGCAAGGCAACGCGCGCGTCGCGGCTGAAGCCGCTCCCACAGACACACAAACGCCCCAGGGGGCGCCCTGAGGCGCCCCTGGTCCGAGCCGAATCTAAGCGTGCGCCCGCCGCGGGCCGCGGGGCTCAGCCCGCGCTGATGCGGTCGGCCTTGGCCTGCAGTTCGTCATGGGTCTCCTCGTGGGCCGGGTCCTTGATGATGCAGTCGACCGGGCAGACTTCCACGCACTGGGAGGTCTCGTAGTGGCCGACGCACTCGGTGCACAGGTCGGGATTGATCACATAGGTTTCGTCGCCCTGGGAGATGGCGCCGTTGGGGCACTCGGGTTCGCAGACGTCACAGTTGATGCACTCGTCGGTGATCAGCAAAGCCATGAGAAGACTCCTCTAGTTCAAAGGCGCGGGATCACGCCTGGTGGTCGTTGGGGTGAGTGGTGGAGAAACGATCGGCACCCGCGGCGGGTACCCGGCACAGAAAGCAGTTGCGTATAAGCGCCCACGCGGTCTGTTGTCAAGCTGCCCGGTGCGGCCCGGGCGGCAGATATTACCCAAAGCGCGCCCGCAATGCAGCCTGCACGCCCGGGGCGACGAAGGACGAGACATCGCCGCGCAGGCGGGCGATCTCGCGCACCAGGGAGGACGAGATATAGGAATACTGTTCCGCCGGGGTCAGGAACAGGGTCTCGATGTCCGGGGCCATACGGCGGTTCATGCCGGCCAGTTGGAACTCATACTCGAAGTCCGAGACGGCGCGCAGGCCGCGCATGATCACATGGACGCCCAGTTCGCGGGCATAGTTTACCAGCAGGCCGTTGAAGGAGACGACCTCCACCCGCGGCTGACCGTCCAGCACCTCATGGACCAGGGCGACGCGCTCCTCGGTCGTGAAGGTCGGGGTCTTGCCGGTGTCCGCCGCGACCGCGACCACCACCCGGTCGAAGAGCTGCGCGGCCCGCACGATCAGGTCGGCGTGACCGTTGGTGATGGGATCGAAGGTCCCGGGATAGACCACACTGCGCACGAGGCGGCACTCCGTTCTGGGATGGACCGGCGCGCCCCGGGGCCGCGACCGTCAAATGGGTGCGAACGATAGCACAGGCGGGCCCTTGGGCGCATGGGGGCGGCCTCGTCGCGGCGCGATCAGAACTGATGCGGTGAACGAGATCCCGGGTACGCTGTCCTGGTCGTTGTCGTTGTCGTGATCGGATTGTTCGATTACGACAACGACAACGACAACGACAACGACGCCCGGTCCGGGAGACGGTCCGGTCGCGTAGGGTCCCGCTGTGCGGACCGTCGCCCACGCGATCATCAGGAACCCAGGGATGACGCTCACCGCACCAGCGCCAACCCATACCGCACCTGCCCGGCGGTGCCCTCGCGCACCAGTTCCCAAGCCTGCGGCAGCGCCGGGAAGCCCGCCCGCTCGGCACTCTCCAGATAGACCCGCGCACCGGGCGCCAGCCACCCGCGCGCGGCCAGCAGGGCGCAGGCGGGGGCGAGCAGTGCGTCGGCAAAGGGCGGGTCCAGGAACACGATATCGAAGGGACTGGGCTCGCCGACTAGCCAGGCGAGCGCGTCCGCCGCGATCACCTCCACATCCGCGGCGCCCAGCGTCTGCACATTGACGAGGAGTTGCCGCGCGACCGCCGCATTGCGCTCGACCAGCACCACCCGGCCGGCGCCGCGGGAGGCGGCCTCCAGCCCCAGTGCGCCGCTGCCGGCGAAGAGATCCAGACAGCGCGCCCCGGGCAGCACCGGGGTGAGCCAGTTGAACAGGGTCTCGCGCACCCGGTCGGCGGTGGGCCGCAACCCCGGCTGATCCGGGATCGGCAGTCGCCGGCCCCGGTTGCGCCCGCCGATGATGCGCAGATGCCCGGGGCCGGACCGGCCGGCGACCCCCTTAACCCGGCCCACCGGCGGCCGGGGCCGGGGCCGGATCAGGAACCGGGACCGGCGCCTGGTCGCCCCCGACCGTGACGATGGCGAGCCGCTCCGGGTGGACGCGCCGCGCAAAGGCGTCGCGAATCTGCTCCGCGCTGACGGCGTTGATGCGGTCGGTGAAGCGGTCCAGATAGTCGAGCGGCAGCCCGTAGAAGCCGATGACCGAGAGATAGGGGATGATCTCGGCGTTCTCGGCGATGCGCAGCGGAAAGCCGCCGGTCAGGTTCTTCTTGGCGGCGGTCAGTTGCGCGTCCGTCGGTCCGGCGGCGGCGAACTGCTTCAGCGTATCGACCAGGACTCCGAGCGCCTGCCCCGCCTGGTCGTTCTTGGTCTGGAGCCCCATCAGGAAGGGCCCCGGCTGGGCCAGGGGGATGAAATAGCTGAAGGTGCTGTAGGACAGCCCGCGCTTCTCGCGCACCTCGTCCATCAGGATCGACACCAGCCCGCTCCCGCCCAGGATGTGATTGCCCAGATAGAGCGCGAAATAGTCCGGGTCGCCGCGCGCCATGCCGGGCTGACCGGCCAAGACATGGGTCTGGCTGGAGGGGAAGGCGATCTGTTCCTGGGCCGCCGCGCCCAGGTCCGGGACCGTCGGCAGGGGGGGCGCGCGCTCCCCGGCCGGCAGGGTGCCGACCACCTGCTCCGCCAGTGCCTGCGCCGCCGGCCGGTCCAGGGCGCCGACGATGGCGACCACCGCATTGGCCCCGGTGTAGTAGCGGTCATGGAAGGCCTTCAGGTCCGCGGCGGTCAGGGCGCGCACCGACTCCTCGGTCCCGCTCGGGTCGGAGGCGTAGGGGTGGGCGCCGAAGACCTGACGGTAGAGCGCCTTCTGGGCGACCTTGGCCGGCTGTTCCTGCTCCTGACGCAGCCCGATCAGGGTGTTCTCGCGGTTGCGCTCCAGGGCGTCCGCCGGGAAGCTCGGGGCTGCCAGCACCCCGGCCAGGGTTTCCAACGCGGTCGTGAGGGCCGGCTCCCGGGTCAGGCTGCGGACGGCGACCGAGGTCATGTCGCGGTCCGTGGCGGCGCTCAGCGAGGCGCCGACGTTCTCCATCCGCTCGGCGATGGTGTCGGCGTTCCAGTCCCGCGCGCCCTCGTTCAACATGCCGGCGGTAAAGGCGGCCAGCCCCGGGCGCTCACCGTCGCGCGCCGCGCCGGCGTCGAACACCACCCGCACATCGACCATCGGCAGTTGCGGCGCCGCCACGAACAGCACCCGGGCGCCGTTGGCCGTCTGCCAGGTCTCGATCTTGGGGGTGGCCTGGGCGGCGGCTCCCAGAAACAGCAGCGATGCGGCGAGGGCAGGCGGGAAGATCCTGTCCGCAAATGAACGCAAATGAACGCAAAAAAAGACGGACATTCGATTCGCGCCCCCGTAGGGTCCGCTGCGCGGACCATCGATCCCGCCAACACGCAGCCGCTCGACGCTGCCGCGCCCCGGATTCAAGCGCAGGGTCTCAACGTACATTGCCATGCCCTCCCAGCCCCGCCGGGGCCTTCTTCGGTTGCTTGCCGTCCACCGGCTGGGGGTCCAGGACGGCGACCGTAAGCCGGTCCTGGGTCAGGTATTTCTGCGCCACCGCCTGGACCTGCTCCGGGGTCACCGCGGCGAGGCGTTCAACATACTGGTCCGCCAGTTCCCAGCCGAGGCCGACCGTCTCCAGTTGCCCCAGCTTCACCGCCTGGTTGAAGACCGAGTCCTGTTCATAGACCTTGTTCGCGATCAACTGGGTACGGATGCGCTCCAGTTCAGCCGCCGCCACCGGCTCCTGCTTGAGCCGCTCCACCTGGTCGCGCAGGGCCTGTTCCAGGGCCGGGATGTCGTGCCCCTTGGCCGGCACCCCGTCCAGTTGGAAGAGCCCGGGCAGCCGGCTGAAGGCGCTGTAGGAGGCGCCGGCCGAGGAGGCGATCTGGCTGCCGCGCACCAGGTCACGCTCCAGACGCGCGCTGCTGCCCCCGTCCAGGATCGAGGACAGGACCTCCAGCGCATAGGGTTCCCAGGGGGCCGCGGCATCCACCACGGCCGGCGTCTTGTAGCCCATCAGCAGGTAGGGCT
>Ga0247840_10003559_pt1 | contig 26109 bp, 22 predicted proteins | sample LaCruzMarch2015__FD_192404 | JGI IMG/M metagenome (GOLD analysis project Ga0247840, IMG submission 192404) | Freshwater microbial communities from meromictic Lake La Cruz, Castile-La Mancha, Spain - LaCruzMarch2015_17m | ecosystem: Environmental > Aquatic > Freshwater > Lake | place: Spain...
CCCCCAGACGATGCCGACGACGATGGCGGTCAGGGTGATCTCGAGCGTCACCAGCATCCCGTGGCCCAGGATCGGCAGGGCACCGAGGATCGAACTGAAGTCGAATTCGTACATCACTTGCCCCCGATGGTGCCGGGTATCCGGGTCCGGTGCTCCAGCCAGCGCATTCCCAACATCACCGCGACATTGATGAGCACATACATCAGGGTGACGGCGATGAAGGCCTCATAGGCCTGGGCCGTGTAATCGACGAGCTGCTGACTCTGGCGCGACAACTCGATCAGCCCGATCGTCGAGGCGACCGCCGAGTTCTTGAATATATTGAGAAACTCAGAGGTCAGCGGCGGCAGTATGAGACGCAGCGCGCCCGGCAGCAGGACATAGCGATAGGTCTGGGGCAGCGTCAGACCCAGGGCCAGACCGGCCGCCCGCTGCCCGCGCGGGAGCGAGCCGAGGCCGGCGCGCACCTGCTCGCAGACCCGCGCCGCGGTGAAGCAGCCCAGGCACAGCAAGGCCGCGAGAAATTGCTGCGTCAGCGGGTCGGTCTGCTTGATGGCATCCCCCCAGGGTCTCGGCAACAATTCGGGGATGACGAAATACCAGGTGAACAACTGGACCAGCAGCGGCACGTTGCGGAAGGCCTCGACATAGGCCGCGGCCAGCCGCGACAACCAGCGGTTCGGCACCGTGCGCAAGACCCCGAGCAGGGTTCCCAAGAAGAAGGCGATGACCCAGGCGCCCAAGGACAGCAGCAGCGTCCATTGCAGACCTTGCAGCAGCCAGCCGAGATAGGTCGCATCGCCCGACGGAGTCGGGCTCAGGAAGACGGCCCAATTCCAACTGTAGCTCATGGATAGGCCTGGTCGTTGGGATTGGCATAGAGCTTCTGCATCTCCGCGGAGAGCGGGAAATTCAGGTTCAGGCCCTTGGGCGGGATCGGCGTCTCGAACCACTTGGTATAGAGTGCCTTCGCCTCGCCGCTCTTCTGCAACCCGGCGATGGTCGCGTCCACCAGCTGCTTGAATTCGGGATCATCCTTGCGCATGACGCAGCCGTAGGCCTCCAGGGATTGCGGCGTACCGACCACGACCCAGTCGCCCGGGCGCTTGGCCTTGGCCAGCTCACCATAGAGCAGTGCATCGTCCATCATGAAGGCGACGGCCCGGCCGGTCTCCAGCATCAGGAAGGACTCGCCGTGATCCTTGGCGGAGACGATCTGCATCTTCATGTTCTTGTCTTCGTTGAGCTTGCGGATCAGTCGCTCGGAGGTGGTACCGGCCGTGGTGACCACGGTCTTGCCGGCGAGGTCGGGAAAGTCCTCGATGCCGGAATCCTTCCTGGTCAGCAGCCGGGTGCCGACGACAAAGATGCTGTCGGAAAAGGCGACCTGCTTCTGACGCTCGGCGTTGTTGGTGGTCGAACCGCATTCGAGGTCGACGGTACCGTTCTGGATCAGCGGAATACGATTCTGGGAGGTCACCGGATTGAGTCTGACCTTGAGCTGCGGGAGCTGTAACTCGCGCTTGATCGCATCCACGACCTTGAGCGCGATCTCCTGCGAATAGCCGATGACCTGCTGCTTGTCGTCGTAATAGGAGAAGGGGATCGAGGATTCACGGTGACCCAGGGTGATGGAACCGGAGTCCTTGATCTTCTTCAGCGTTCCAGTCTGCTCTTCGGCCTGGACGAAACCGGCGAGCAGCACGCAGCCGAGCACCGCGGTGGCGAGACGGGGCAGTTTCATGGGGTAGCTCCGGGGGTGGGTGGGATGGGGCGCGAACGAACAGCGCTGACCACCGGCGCCGAGGCCGGAGCTTGGCGGCTTGCTCTGCCGGGGGATTTTGACCGACTAAGCGGCGGTACGCCAGGGCTTTTCGCGGTCGGGGAATGCGCCCGGTCCGCCCGGAGCCCCCGTAGGGTCCGCTGTGCGGACCAGCCACCGCGCGTCAACCGGCGGCCCGGATCTTCCCGCTTGCAAAGACCGGCCCCGCGTGCAAACTGAAGCCCTCGACCACCGAGGACCCCAAGCCATGAGCAACACCCCCGCCCGCGCGCCCAAACCGGAGCAAGGCCCCTTTCACGCGGATCAACTGCGCGACGGGGACCGCTATGAACTCTCGCAGGGCCACCCGCTCTACTGCGCCCCCGCCGGACCCGACCACGCCGCCGGCAATCTCACCGGCGCCGCCGTGTTGGGCAGCGACCCGGACGTGGAATGGGCAGGGGTCGATGCGGGCTTTTCACCCGAGCCCGGGATGCTGCGCGCCCCGGATGTCGCCATCGCCGCCCCCGGCGCGGAGCGCGGCTGGATTCGCGCGGCGCCGCCCCTGGCACTCGAATATGCCGCCCGCGGTCAGGACGAGAAGGACCTCCAGGCCAAGATCGCCGAATTGATGGGCCACGGCACCCGCCTGGTCTGGGTGGCACGCCTGACCGGCCCGCGCCGGGTGGAGGTCTATGAGTCCGGGCAGGCGATGCGGGTCGCGCGCCCCGGGGAAGACCTGAGCGCGCCCGGCATCCTGCGCAACCCGGTACCGGTGGACGCACTCTTCGACCGCACGGCCAGCCACCGCGCGACGCTGCGCAACCTCTTGCAGCGCTTCGGCTATGCGGACCTGGAGGCAGTACGCGCCGAAGGGCGCGACGAGGGCCGCGACGAGGGCCTCGCCGCGGCGGTCCTGAACCTGCTCGCGGGACGCCGCATCGCCGTGGACGCCCAGACCCGCGCCCGCGTCGCGGCCTGCCGGGACCGCGCCCAACTCGATCGCTGGCTGCTGGCCGCGGCCAGCGTCGATCAGGCCGAACGAATCTTCGACGACCTTCCGGGGGGTGAATGACGGCAACGCCTGAGTTGCGTGCAGACGATGGGCATCGCTCTCGCTCTGCCCATCCTACGGGGATACTCACTCGATCGCAGTGTAGCGCGGGTGCAGACTAAGCGACCGGGACCAGCGCGAGCCCCCGCGCCAGGTCGGCCTCGATATCGGCCATGGATTCGAGCCCCACGGCGACCCGGACCAGCCCCTCGCCGATGCCCGAGGCGGCGCGCTCCTGCGGGCTCAGGCGGCCGTGGGTGGTGCTGGCGGGGTGGGTGATGGTGCTCTTGGTGTCGCCTAAGTTGGCGGTGATGGAGAGGAGCCGCGTGGCGTCGATCAGGCCCCAGGCACCGGCGCGTGCGCCGCGCACGTCGAAGGCGACGATGCCGCCGCCGCCGCGCTGCTGCACGCCGATCAGGTGGTGCTGGGGGTGCTCCGGGCGGCCCGGGTAGTAGACGCGCTCCACCCCGGGTTGGACGGCGAGCCAGTCCGCGAGTCGGGCGGCGCCGCGGGAGTGGGCCTCCATGCGCAGTTCCAGGGTCTCCAGGCCCTTGAGGAAGACCCAGGCGTTGAACGGGCTCAAGGTCGGCCCGGCGGTGCGCAGTACCCCGTAGACCTCCTCGCCGACCCGTTTGCGGTCGCCCACGACGGCGCCGCCGACGCACCGGCCCTGCCCGTCCAGGTACTTGGTGGCGGAGTGGATGACCAGATCCGCGCCCAGTTCCAGCGGGCGCTGCAGGGCCGGGGTACAGAAGCAGTTGTCCACCGCCAGCAGGCAGTTGCGGCGCCGGGCAAGTTCCGCCAGGGCGCGCAGATCCACCATCTCGGTCAAGGGGTTGGACGGGGTCTCGCAGAACAGCAGGCGGGTCTGCGGGCGGATGGCCGCGTCCCAGGCGGCGAGTTCGCCCAGGGTGCAATAGCTGGTGGCGATGCCGAAGCGGCTCAAGTACTTGTTGAATAAGAGAGTGGTGCTGCCGAAGAGGCTGCGCGAGGCAACGATATGGTCCCCGGACTGGAGCAGCCCCATGCAGACGGCCAGGATGGCGGCCATGCCGGAGGCGGTGGCGACACAGGCCTCGCCGCCCTCCAGGGACGCCAGCCGCTCCTCGAAGGCGCGCACCGTGGGGTTGGTGAAACGGGAATAGATGTTCCCCGGGCTGTCGCCGCTGAAGCGCGCGGCAGCCTGTGCGGCGCTCTCGAAGACGAAACTGGAGGTGGTGAAGATCGGCTCGCCGTGCTCCCCCTCGCTGGTGCGGCGGTGGCCGGTGCGCACCGCACGGGTGGCGAAGCCGGGTTCGCCGGCGGGATCGCGCCGGGAGTCGGCGCCGGGTTCAAGGTCAGGCGGAGTTGTTGTGCAGGTCAATGACGGTCTCGTTGTGCTGGGAGCGGGCCTCTTTGGCACTGTCGTTGCGGTTGTCTTCCAGGTGTCGGAGGTAGCCGGGGGTGACGTCCCCGGTCACATAGTCCCCATCGAAGACCGAGCAGTCGAAGCGGTCCACATGGCTCTTGCCCCGCTTCTGGACCGCCTGGATCAGGTCGTCCAAGTCCTGGTAGATGAGCCCGTCGGCACCCAGGAAGTCCGCGACCTCGTCCGTAGTGCGCCCGTGGGCCACCAGTTCGGTCGCCGAGGGCATGTCGATGCCATAGACATTGGGGAAGCGCACCGGCGGCGCCGCGGAGGCGAAATAGACCCGATTGGCCCCGGATTCGCGGGCCATCTGGATGATCTGCTGCGAGGTGGTGCCGCGCACGATGGAATCATCCACGAGGAGCACGTTCTTCTTCTTGAACTCCAGGTCGATGGCATTGAGCTTCTGGCGCACCGAACGCTTACGGACCTTCTGTCCGGGCATGATGAAGGTGCGCCCGATATAGCGGTTCTTGATGAATCCTTCCGAATAGGGCAGACCCAGATGGTTGGCCAGTTGCAGGGCGGCGGTGCGGCTGGTATCCGGGATCGGGATCACGACATCGATATCCTGGCCCGACCACTCGCGCCGGATCTTGGCGGCGAGCCGCTTGCCCATGCGCGAGCGCGCCTTGTGAACCGAAATATTGTCGATGATGGAGTCCGGTCGGGCGAGATAGACGAACTCGAAGATGCAGGGCGAGAGCAGCGGCGAGTCCGCACATTGATGGGTATAGAGGGTGCCGTCGACGGCGATGAAGACCACCTCCCCCGGGGCCACGTCGGCCACCAGGGTAAAGCCCAGGGTGTTCAAGGCCACCGACTCCGAGGCGATCATGTACTCGACGCCCTCGTCGGTGTCGCGGCGGCCGTAGATCAGCGGGCGGATGCCGAAGGGGTCGCGGAAGCCGAAGACGCCGAAGCCCGGGATCATGGCGACCGCGGCGTAACCGCCCCGACAGCGCCGGTGCACGCCGGCCACGGCACGAAAGACGTCCTGCTCGTCGATGCGCAGTTTGCCCTGAACCTGCAACTCGTGGGCCAGGATGTTGAGCAGGACCTCGGAGTCGGAGTCGGTATTGATGTGGCGCAGGTCGTCGACGAAGAGGTCGCGCTTGAGATCCTCGGCATTGGTGAGGTTCCCGTTGTGGGCCAGCACGATGCCGTAGGGAGAATTCACATAGAAGGGCTGGGCCTCGGCCGAGCCGGTCGCCCCCGCGGTGGGGTAACGGACATGGCCCACCCCCATGGTGCCGCGCAACTCGATCATGTTGCGGGTGCGAAAGACGTCCCGGGCCAGACCGCTGTCTTTGCAGAGGTGGAGCTTCTCCCCCTCGCAGGTCACGATCCCGGCTGCATCCTGACCGCGGTGCTGGAGCACCAGCAGGGCGTCGTAGAGCGATTGATTGGCCGGACCCTTACCGACGATGCCGACGATGCCGCACATGGGGACCTCACTCGCGCGTCCGCGAACAACGGACACGGAAGGACGGGGAACCGGCCACGCTACCCGAGAACAGGCCGCGTTGCAACCCCGCTCAGACCTTCTTCAACTGATCCTGCAGCGCGGGAGGGACCAGACTCAGGAGCCAATCGGCGGCCTGCCGGCACTGGGCGATGACCGGTGACTCCTGCCACCAGGTCTCGTCGGCCAGGGGGGTGAGGCTCGCCAGGAAGACCGCCATGGCCACCAGCACGCCGCCGCGCGCCGCGCCGAAGAGCAGCCCCAGGACGCGATCGACCCCGGAGAGACCGGTCTTGTCGATCAGGACGCTCAGCAGCGCGCCGAGGACGGCCCCCAGTATCAACACCACCAGCACCAGCAGGACGAAGGCGACCCCCAGGCGCACGCCCGGCTGGGCGATAAAGGGCGTCAGGGTCTCGGCGAACGGCTTGTAATAGAGATAGCCGACCCCGATCGCCGCCAGCCACACGGCCAGCGACATGACCTCGCGGATCAGCCCCCGCGCCAGTCCGACCAGGGCGGACAGGAAAATGACCGCAATCACGGCCGCATCGATCCAGTTCATTTCAGTTCCCCGGCACGGGCGCGCCTGTGCGGCCCTTATGGATAGCGCTGATGGACAGCGCTTATGGATAGCTCTTGATCATCGGATCGACCTTGTGTTTCTCACGCAGCCGGGCGACCGTCTGCTCGGCCTGGGCGCGCTCCAACTGCGGCCCCACCTGGACCCGATAGAAGGCCCGGCCGTTCACCTCGGCCTTCTCGGTGAAGGCGGCAAAACCGTCCGCACGCAGTTTGCCCTCCAGTTCCGCCGCACCCGCCTGGTTCGGGCTGCTCGCGACCTGGATCACCCAGGAGGGCATCCCGGCGTTGGCGCCCGGTGCCGGTGCCTTGCCGGGCTTGCCCGCCGCCGGGGCGACGGCCGGGAGCTTCGCGGCGGCGCCCGCCGCGGGCTTCACCGGCGCCATCCCGGCCGCCGCGGGCTCGGCTGCACCGGCGGCGGGACGCACCGGTTCCCCCGGCGGCGGCAGCGCCAAGGGCTGGGAGACGGTCGCCCCCGACTCCGGGAGCCCCCCCACACCCGAGTCCTGCGGCCCCAGAAAGATCTCGGTCTTCACCGCCGGGTCGAAGGGCGGCGGGCGCGGGATGGACTGTTGAATCGGCGGCAGACCCTCCAGCGACTGCGGCTCGAACAGCATGGGGACGAAGATCACCGCCAGGGCGACGATCACCACCGCCCCGATCAACCGTTGTTTGGCACCTTCTCGCATCACGCCTCGACTCCGCGGGCCGCGCCGCGCGGCACGAACCGAAAAAGGGTGTTAGTCCGCAACTGGACGCAAAAACCGCTCGCCGCGGGGCACCATCACCGCCTGCCGGGCGTTCGCGCCGCAGTCGATCGCAGGGAACCACCGGCGCCCCAGCGCCCGGCGCCTAAGTATACCAGCATGAGGAAAACTCACCCGCCCCTGACGCGCAGCGCCTCGCCCACCGTGGTGAATGAACCGAAGACCAGCACCGCGTCCCCCGCGACCGACGCCGCCAAGGCCGCCGCCAGCGCCGCCTCAACCGTCGGGAGCACCGTCGTACCGGCGTCCGGCAGGACGCCCTGCAACCGTTGCGCCAGCAGCGCCGTCGGCATGGCGCGGGCGTCCCCGCTCGCCGTCAGGTACCAGGCGTCCACCAATGGGCACAGGGGCCCGGCCATCGCCTCGGGCGCCTTGTCGGCCAGCACGCCGAACACCGCCCGCACCTTGCCGGGGCACTTGAAGGCGCGCAGATTCTCCGCCAGGGCCAGGGCCGCCTCCTGGTTGTGCGCCACGTCGAGGATCCAGTTGACCTCCCCGGGGAAGACCTGGAAGCGGCCCGCCAGGCGGGCGCGCCCGAGACCGACACGGATGGCGCTGATCGGCACCGGGAGCCGTGCGCGCAGACCGCGCAGGGCGGCGATGGCCGCAGCGGCATTGTGGTGCTGAAAGCTCCCGCGCATGGCCGGGGCCGGCAGCGACAGGCGCTCCCCGTCCGGCCCCGACCAGACCCAGCCGCCACCCTCCGGGGCCGCCGCGCAGCCCAGTTCCGCGCCCACCTGCAGCACCCGGGCACCGAGCGCCAGGGCCGCCGCGCGCAGGGCCGCGGGGGCGTCCGGCTGGCCGATCACCGCCGGGCGGCCGGCGCGGAAGATCCCGGCCTTCTCGCCGGCGATGAGATCCAGCGTCTCACCGAGCCAGGCGGTGTGGTCGTGGCCGATGGAGGTCACCACCGAACAATCCGCATCGATCAGATTCACCGCGTCGAGCCGCCCGCCCAGCCCCACCTCTAGGACCACCAGGTCCGGCGCGGCGCGCACGAAGAGGTCCAGCGCAGCCAGGGTGCCGAACTCGAAATAGGTCAGCGGCACGGCCCCGCGGGCCTGATCCACGCGGGCGAAGGCCGCGCACAGCAGCGCATCGCTCACCTCGGCACCAGCGATGCGCACCCGCTCGTTGTAGCGCAGCAGGTGCGGTGAACTGTAACAGCCGGTGTTGTAGCCGGCCGCCTGGGCCATGGCCTCGATCAAGGCGACGCAGGAGCCCTTGCCGTTGGTGCCCCCCACCGTGATGACCGGGCAGTCGAGCCGGGCGGGTCCCAGCCGGGACCAGACTTCGCGCACGCGCGTGAGGCCAAACTCCATCCGGTTCGGGGTCAGCGTGCCCTGCCAGGCGAGCCACTGGTCCAGGGTCCACAGGTCAGTCGGGTACATGGTCACGGGTGAAATCGGGCCTCGCCTCGCCTTGGGGGTGGGGATTGTGCCACGGGTCGGGGGTTGCGCCAAAGGCGGGGTTGCGAAATTCGTCGCAGACCTTGCGGCGGGCCGGGTGAGGACCCGGAAGATGTTGTGAACCAACTACAACGTAGTTAAGCTACGCGGATGAGCAAGATTCGCTTCGCGTGGGACGAGCGTAAGGCCGCCGCCAACCAAGAAAACCACAGGGTTTCGTTTGAAGAAGCACGCTCGGTCTTCTTCGACGATCGAGCGCGCTTGATCGACGACCCTGACCACTCCGAAGACGAGCAGCGGTTCGTTTTGCTGGGCCTGAGCAATGCGCTGCGCTTGCTCCTGGTTTGCCATTGCTACCGCAGCGATGGCAACGTGATTCGCATCATCTCTGCACGCAAGGCAACCGCGCGCGAGTCGCAGTCTTATCCCTGACAGGTGCAACATGCGCGAAGAATACGACTTCTCCAAGTCGAGAAAGAACCCCTACGCCGCTCAACTGAAGAAACAGATCACCATCCGCATCGATGAAGACGCCATCGCCTACTTCAAGGGCATCTCCGAGGAGGTCGGCATCCCGTACCAAAGCCTGATCAACCTCTATCTACGCGATTGCGCCGCTTCTCACCGCAAACTCGATCTCAGTTGGAAGGAGGTACCGGCAACTGAAGCCGGTCGCTAAGCATACTGTCCCGAAATTTTCGCTGAATGTCTCGTCCCGCCCGGCTGACCGGACAAACCCTGTCCGGCTAAGAAACACCATGTCCGGCGAAGCGCCATTTTCGTTTCAAATGGCTTTGATCATAACCCCGGCCAAGCGGCACCGGCGAGCGCACGCGCGTAAGCCCGCTCGGACGCTGGGAGCGCCGCACCCCAGTGCAGCGCGGCCTCGCGAGCGACCGCAGCGTTGCGTTCTGCGGATAGGCCGCGCCGCACTGGGGTGCGGCGCTCCCGGTGGCCGGAACTGTGATCAAGCCCGCTCGACTGAAGAAACAGATCACCATCCGCATCAATGAAGACGCCATCGCCTACTTCAAGGGCATCTCCGAGGAAGTCGGCATCCCGTACCAAAGCCTGATCGACCCCAATGCAATTATCCATCCCTGAAGAGGCCATCGCCGATCCGGGTCTCACCGAGGATGTCCTGCTGCGGGAGCTTGCCGTCGCGCTCTATCGGCACGGGCGGATCACGGTCGGCCACGGCTGCAAGATGACCCGTCTGTCGGAGATCGAGTTTCAGCGCCTGCTGAGCACCGAGGGCGTCGATCTGAGCTATCCGGAGCACACCCTGGACGACGATCTGGCGACCTTGCGTGCGGGTCTCTAGGCGATGAGCGAGGAAGGTTGGCGTGGGCATCCGCAGTGTCGGAATGGTCGGCATCCTCATCGCGGCGAAGCGCCGCGGGTTGATCGAGGCATTGAGGCGTAACCGAGCGGTTGTCGGGCGCCAAAGCGCCGGAGTACCGAGCGCGGGACGGGGCATTCGCCCCGTCTTAAACGTTTGTTCCGTCGCGGCCAGCCGGTAGGAGCCGGTAGGTCGGAGGAAAACGTTTCGGACGGGGCGAATGCCCCGTCCGGCCCGCATAAACCTTCGGGACAGGGCGAATGCCCGGTCCCGCCCGGTGGATGGGACAAACCCCGCCCGACCGAAAGGCACCGGCCGGCTGGAGTCCAAGGCTTCAGCCTTGGATCGGCGGGCCAAGGCTGAAGCCTTGGACTCCAACTGCGCAGCGCCGGCCGGAACGATGAGCGAGGCCGGCGCGGCCTCTGCTCGACCCGCACCGGCGGGGTGGTCCGCGAGATCGCGCCGCACTGGGGTGCGGCGCTCCCAGGCCGACGTGCGGATTGACTTCATGGCAGTGACTGCGCGCGGGGAATCCGGCATGACCCGGCCTGATCCGCTCCGCGGGCCGGGTCCTGCCGGATTCCCCGCGTGGAACCCTTGCCGTCCTGGCCCTGCGGGTTCAGGACTCCTGAACTCGGGCACACCGGAAGCCAAGATCATCAAGGCGGTTGTCGGGCGCGTTCTGGTAGCGGAACGCGCAACGGCCGAAGCGCGCTTCGTCGCCCCAGGACCCGCCTCGGATAACCCGACCCGCGCCGGGTTCCGGGCCACCCATGGGGTCGGCGACAGGGTCCGCACCGTATTTGCGAGGGCCATCGGCGCACCATTCCCACACATTGCCGATCATGTCGTACAACCCCCAGGGATTGGGCTTCTTCCTGCAAACCGGGTGGGTCCCGGACTTGGCATCGGAATACTGCCGCTCTGGCCAGGCAGACGCGTCGTACCCGTCCGCCAGCTCGAAGCCGACCCCGCTGTTGCCGGTATACCAGGCGATGGCGTCCAACTCGGGCGCATGGTTGGCACCCAGGATGCGGATAGGTCCGGTATAGAGCGCGGTCCCGGTCCCGGCGCGGCAGGCATGTTCCCATTGGGCCTCGGTCGGGAGGGCCAGGCCGAGTCCGGGGACGCGCGCGTTGATGCGCGCGACGAAGCCCTGCGCGTCATCCCAACTCACCTGCTCGACCGGGCGGTCCGCGCTCTTGAAGCGGCTGGGGTTGCTGCCCATCACCGCCGACCACAGGGCCTGGGTGCAGGGGGTGTCGAACAGCCAGAAGCCCTTGGTGAGCGTGACCTGGTGCCGCGGATGCTCACGCTCGAACCAGGTGCGCTCGGCGTCCTCCCGGGCGAGCCCCTGGGTCTCCTGCGGCGGCGACCCCATCAGGAAGCGCCCGGGCGGGATCCAGCGCAACCGCTGGGCGACCTCGTCCAGGGTGAAGGCGATAAAGACGCCGAAGCGGTCCTCGCCCCACTCGTCGGCACAGTCGGGCGGGGAACCGGTCATCAGCGGGTGCCGGGAGGCATCGACGACAGGCGCGGCGGACATGGGTTCGCGGTCTCCGGGAGGCGACCCGCCGGCGGGCCTTCGCGGGGCATCCGCTCACCGCTACCGACACGCCGGGGGGTTTTGGGTTGCGGCGACGGCAAGCCGCCGCCCGGGAATTGCTCTCACAAAGACACAAAGACACAAAGAAAGACAGATCATTGAAGGCGTTGGGCCGATTACCGCCCAGGTGATCTGATCGACTTACATATCGCGTTGAAAATCTTTGTGATCTTTGTGTCTCCGTGAGAGAACTGCTCTTTTTAGGATCTATTCAGGTTCGGACCCTCAGGTCCGCGGGGACCGCTGCGCACCATGCGCCTGGCTGCATCAGGTCTCCTGAACTCGGGCGCATCGGAAGCCAAGATCGTCAAGGCGGGTCTCAGGCGTGCCCTGGAGGCGGTACGCGCAACGGCAGTTCCCCGCGACGCCACCCCAGGACCCGCCACGGATCACCCGACCCGCGCCGGCAGCGCTCGACTCCCAGACCGAGCCGTCGTCAGGCGCACCCTCATAGTCGGGATGCCAGGCATCGGTGACCCACTCGAAGACATTGCCGAGCACGTCATAGAGGCCCCAAGGATTCGGCTGCCTGCCTTTGACCTTGCGCGTCCCCGCCCGTTTGGTCTCGTACTGCATCTCTTTCCAGTACTCGCCGGTCATTGCCTGGCCCTCGTCGAGGTCGTACTCCACCCCGCTGTTCCCACCATACCAGGCAATGGCGTCCAGCGCGGGCGCATTTCTTTCCCCCAGGATCTCGATGGGGCCGCTGTATAGCGCCGTCTGGGTCCCGGCCCGGCAGGCGTGCTCCCACTGCGCCTCGCTCGGCAGGGTCAGTGCGAGTCCCGGGATGCGCTCGTTGATGCGGTTGACGAACCGCTGTGCATCGGCCCAGTCCACTTGTTCGACCGGCCGCTCCGGGTCCTTGAACCGGCTCGGATTGTCGTCCATGACGGCGACCCATAGGGCCTGGGTGCAGGGGGTATCGAAGAGCCAGAAGCCTTTCCCGATAGTCACCTGGTGTTGTGGGCCTTCGGCGTTCCAGCGCCCCGGCTCGTCCTCTGGGGAGCCCATCAGGAAGCGCCCCGGCGGGATCCAGCGCAGGCGCTGGACGATCGGCTCGAGGTCTCGGCCCACAGTGCCCGGCGGTGCGGCGGTGCGCGTGCGCCCCTGGAGCCGCTTAGGCGTCACGGGCACGACGGCGATCTCCGCCCAGAGGCCATAGCGGTCACGGCCCATGGCGCTGGCCCACGCGGGCCTGGGCAGGCGGTGCAGCGTCAGGCGCTCGCGGTCGCTGCGGATCTCGATCGCCGTGGCCGCGGGGAGCGTCGCCGCGGCGGCGGCACTGTCCAACCGCAACACGACCGTCGGCGGCCCCTGCCCCGCTGCGCGTGCCGGGCCTGGCGCCGCCCGGCCCCATCCGCTCCGCGCGCCGGGCGGCGCCAGGGTCGCGCACTCCGCGCGCGACCCGCTGAACTTGCTTGGCTGAGGGGCCTGAACCCGAGCGCAACGGAAGCCAAGAACATCGCCGCAGTCCTCAGGCGCGTACTGGACGCGGGACGCGCAACGGCAACGCCTCGCGGTGCCGCGCCAAGACCCGCCACGGATAACCCGACCCGCGCCGGCATTGCTCGACTCCCAGACCGAGCCGTCGCCGGGGGCGCCCCTATAGTCGACATGCCAGCGATCCTGGACCCATTCCCAGACATTGCCGTGCATCTCGTACAGCCCCCAGAGATTGGGCGGCAGGCTTTTCGTCGGGACCGTCTCGCCGCGATCGAGGCCCTTGGCGCCGCCGACGTAGGGGTGGTCGCCCTCGTAGTTGACCTGCTCGGGGACGACGTTGGCACCGAAGGCAAAGGGTGTCGTGGTCCCGGCCCGGCAGGCATATTCCCATTGCGCCTCGCTCGGCAGGCCTAGCGCAAGCCCGGGGACACGCGCGTTCAGGGCCGCGATGAAGCGCTGGGCATCGTCCCAGCTCAGCTGCTCCACCGGACGCTCCGCCCCCTTGAAGCGACTCGGGTTCCCGCCCATCACCACCTGCCACAGGGCCTGGGTGCAGGCGGTCTCGAAGAGCCAAAAGCCCTCGGCGAACCGCACCGGGTGTTGCGGCCCCTCGTCGGCATAGCGCTCCGGCTCGTCCGGCGGCGAGCCCATCGTGAAGCTCCCGGGCTCGATCCAGCGCAGGCGCTGGGTCGCCTGGCCCCCGTCGGCGGCCTGGACAGAGAACTGCGCCCAGGCGCCGTAGTCGTCCCAGCCCCAAGCCTCGGCCCAAGACGGTGCTTCACCGCATTCCCAAAACCGCTGGGACTCGTCTCCACCGTCGAGTGCGCCGATACTCAGTTCCCGGTTACCGCTGCGCAGGTACGCCAACGGACTGGCGGCGACCGGACCACCCGGCGACAGGCCGGCCCCAGCCTCCCGCACCCAGAGCCGGCCACCGGCCTGAACCAGGTCCAGTGTGCGGGTGTGCAACCCCGGATCACTCCCGTACAAGGGGTCGTAACCCGGTTTGCGCACGGCGTCCAGGTCCTGGGGGTCCCAGAAGGCGGTGAGCCGATGCAGGGCCTCGGCCACCGGCCCCGCATAGGCTTGGTCGCTCAAGCGGCGCCGACAGCGCCGGTACCAGCGGCGCGCGCCCTCGCCCAGGTCCGCGGCGCGCCCCGCGCGCACCCGCTCGCTCAGTTCCACGTAGAAGCGCTCGGCCAGCCCGGCGTCCGCGCGCACGGCGGGGAGTGCGCGGGTGTCCGGGGCCAGGCTCAGCAACTCCTCGTACCAGATCTCCCGGGGCAGATAGCCGCGCCAGGTCTCCTGGAGGCGGAGCACCCGCTCGCGCAGGGGCGCGCTCAAGGCGTCGAAGCGGGCACGCAGGCGGTTGGCCCGCTCCGGGTCCCAAGTCGCCGCATCGCTGTGGGTGGCGACGATGGCCGGATGCTGCCAGAGGTCCGACTCCAGGCCCGGGTCGCGCCGTCCGGCCCGCAGCAGCAGGCGCACGGCGCGCACCAGACCGGGCTCCAGCCGAATGGCGGCGGACAGGAGGGTCAGGAGCCGCTCGAGCGGGCCCTCCGTCGCGTCGGCGGCGTCGGGCGCGTCGTCCGGGCGGGGGCGTTCCCACGGCAGGGCATTCCAGGCGGCGCGCAGGGACGCCGGGCAACGCTCGGGTGCGCAGGGCAGGAGCGCCAGGGGTGCGACCCCGGCCTGCCGCAAGGCCCGCGCATAGGCGAGCCAGCGGCGCTCGCCCGCGCGGTCCGCGCCGCGCAGGCACCCCAGGTCCCCCAGCAGGAGCAGCCGGGTCCCGGGGGGCGGCAGCGGGCCGACGGTCGCGCCGCCGGGCCAACCCGGCGCGGCGCGGGTCTCGTGAATCGGCCGGATCAGCAGGGTGCCGGGGGCCGCGTCGCGGGCCAGGCGGCTGAGGAGTTGCTCCTGATCGGACCAGTAGGGTGCCAGGTGCTCGCTGCGATCGGCCAGGACCAGCAGCAGCGGGAAGCGGCGGCGGTGCCGCTGCCGGGGGATACGCTCCAGTTGCCGGCCGCGGCTCAACCAGCGTACCAACCGCTCGGTGTCCACCGCGCCGCCCTCGCGGCAGCGCGTCAGGTGCGGCTGCAGGCGGGTGCGCAACTCCCGCCACGGCGCCAGCGGCACGCCCTCTGGGGGCCGCGCGGTCAGCGCCGCGCGGGGGACGGGCGGCCCCAAGACCGGGGGCGGCGGCGGCGCGGCGGCGCGCGTCTCGAAGGTGAGCGGCATCCAGAAGAGGCTGGGGCCGAGCGGGGCGGCATCGACCTGCGGCAGGCGCTCCGCCGGGTCCGCGGGCGGCGGCGCCGCGCCCGGCTCCGCCGGTGGCCGCGTCGGGGCGGCCGGGGGTGTCAGCCCGAAGCCCAGCAGGTCCGCCGCGGCGGCGCCCTCGCGCGCGCCGCGCGCCAGCGCGAGCAGCAGGTCCGCACGCGAGCACTGCCCGTGCAACGCCAGCGCGGCCGGGGCCTGACCAGGCCCCTCAGGCGGGCGGGACGGGCGCATCGGGGCCGCGCTCCGGACCGGACTCCCGGTCGGCAGCGCGCGCCGCCTCCGGGTGTTTCTTGAGCAGATACCGGCCCAGGTCGTCCAGTCGGCGCAGTTGGGCCGGCGGCTCGGTCTCCAGCGCCCGCACGGCGCGCACCAGGTCCAGATACTCGGCCTGGCCCGGCAGGGGGTACCACTGATTGTCCTCGGCGGTGGCGCGATCACGGGCCAGCAGGCGGGCCGCGCGCTCCAGCACTCCGGGGTCGGCGGCGGGAAAATGCGCGCGCCCGCGCCCCATCAGATGCCTGGCAAGCGCCTCGGGGTCCCCGTCCGGCAGGCGCAGGTGCAGCACCAGACAGCGGCGGACGAAGGCGTCGGGCAGGGTGCGCTCCTCGTTGGTGGTGACGATCACCAACGGCAGTTCGCCCACCGCGCGCACCGGCGCGGTGCGGCCCTGGGGCCTGAAGCAGCGCGCGCCCAAGGCCTCCAGCAGACCGTTGGGGAGGTCGCTCTCGGCCTTGTCGATCTCGTCGATCAGCACCACGCAGCCCGCGGCCGGGGCCGCGAGGCTCGGCGGGCTGATCCGGGCGGCGGCGGCCTGCCGCCCGGCACCCTCCCAGTCGAAGGCCCACCAGAGCGGACCCGGGTGCAGATAATTCTCCAGCGCGAGCGCCTCGCGCAGGGCGAAGAGCAGCCGCCGCACCGGGGGCTCGGGGTCGCCGGGGTCGTCGGCCGGCGCCTGGCCGTCCCGCCGCAGTTCCCCGGCCGCGCCCAGCAGTTGCGCGTCGGCCAGCCGCTGCACGGCATCCAGGTGCCACAGCAGGTCGCGCGATTCGCTGCGCGCATCGACGACAAAGGGCAGCAGGAGCCGCTGCAACTGCACCGCCGCGGCCTCGGCGAGCTGGGTCTTGCCGACCCCCGGCTCGCCGCGCACGAGCAGCGGCCGGCCGGCGCCCAGGGCGGCGTTGACGGCGTCGATCTCGCGCCGGCTGAAGACGTGCACGCGCTCCGGCTGGGCGTCGGCGCCGGTCTCCAGGGTAACGGTATGCCCCTCTTCGACGGTTAGAAATTCCACGACGACGGACTCCGGGGTTTAATGGCGAAACGGCAGAATGCGGCAAAAGCCCTTGAGGCGCGCCATCTCCAGGTCCCAGCGATGATCGCCCCCGGGATCGCTGCGGCAGGCGGTCAGGAACAGAATCCGCAGGCGCGGGTAGCGGCGATGAAGCTCCAGTGCGGTCTCGCGCATTTCTTCGAGCGCTTCCAGGCTCTCCGGCCGGAAGACGGTATAGAGCTGGAAGGGCCGACCCCTGCCATCGGGCCAATCGCCGAGCCGCGCATCGACGGCACGACGCCGGTCGGCGACGCGCTCATCCTCCGATAACCCGCGCAGTGGGCGCCCGGTGGGGTAGAAACGTTCCAGAAAACGGTCGCAGTCATTCAAGAATGGGGTCTTGCGGAAGGGCTCGCCCGCGAAGTCCTTGCGGCCAAGATGCAGCAGGAAGCGCTCACAGTAGTCGTCCCGGGTCGCGTCGATGCCGAGCTCCGGCACCGCGGCAGAGAGACAGGCGAGCCCGCGCGGGTCGTCGTCGTCGGGGCCTTTGCGCGGCTGGAAGGCGGCCGCCCGGCCTTCCTCCGCCGCCATCGTGAGCTCCGCGACCGTATAGAGCGCCGCGGGCAACTCAACCAGGTCCGCGCACCGGGAGGAGACATAGGCGGTGCGGGCGAGCGCGCGGTCATAGAGCATGGGCGCCAGGCCCAGCCCGATGTCCAACAGGGCCTCGAGTGCGCCCCGCTCGTCCTCGGCCGCGCGGCTGGCGGCGTCCGCCGCGTCGCGCAGTTGCCGATACAAGGCCGCCACCACCGCGATAAAGGCGTCGAAATCCAGGTCCAGGAGACAGTCGGCGGCCTGGCGCACCCGCTCGGTGGCGGACCGGGCGACAGCGTCCAACCCTGGACAGCGCTTGATCTGCGCAAGCTGGACGGACAGGGCCTGCAACAACACCGGAGACTTGGCGAGCGCTGCCGCGATGTGCTTGAGGTTGCGATCCCGACACCCTTGCCAATGCTGGTCAAAGCCACCGTCGTCGAATGGCGCCTCGGGTTCCCGGGTCGCGGCGACGGGGGTCGCCGACGCCCGGGAGCCGCCGCGTGGGGTATCCGCCGATCGCGGTGACGGTTCGCGATCCGGAGGCGGCGCGGAATGCGCGCCGTCCGCGATCACAGTGCCGGGCCTCCTGCCGGTGATTCCCCAGATCAGCCGATCGAGGCGACCGACACCCTCGGGCGCTGCACTCGCACGCAGATCGACCCAGGTACGGTTGCGCAGCAACAGGGGCAGGCTCGGGACCCGCGGGGCAGTGGGCAGCAGGACCGGGATGACCGGTCGCTCGTCGTCCACTGCCAGCGTCAGCGCCGCCTGTTGTTCCTGGTCCTCCCAGGGCCCGAGCCCGTCGGCGCCCACCAGGACGGCGACGCTGCGCGAAGCGGTGATGCCGGACTCCAACTGGGGCTGCCAGGGAAGCCCGGGGCGCAGGCGCTCTTCGTCGAGCCACACCGAGAGACCGGCCGCGCCAAGCGCGGCCGCGAGCGCGCGCACTGCCGGCTTGTCCTTGCTGTTGTGGCTGAGGAAGCAATCGAAGGTCGGGGAGTCTTCCGCGATGCATGCCGCGCTCGCTCCGTTCGGTGCCGCCGGATCGGCCCGGTCGGTATCGTCTGGGTCTTGGTCGACCCTGCTCACTGGGGCTTCATCTGCAGCCGGTACCCGACGCTGGGCCGCCCGGTCGCTGCGGCCCGATCGTTCGGCGCGGGCGCGACGGGTGCGGGTCGGCGCCGTCAGTGGGTCCGCTGCGCGCGGCAGTGGAAACTCGGCCACACCGTCGGGGCAGCCCGGCTGGTTGCGGTCGATTGCCCAGGCGCCCTTGACCCAGGCGCGGAACAGGACCCGCACCCGGCGCGGTGCCGACGGGGTCTGCGGCCAGAGTTCGATCCATTGGAAGGCGTTGGGGTGGCGGCTGCCGTCGTAGCAGCAACCGGCGGCCAGTTCCAGGCAGGCGCGGGCCGGGTCCGGGGGTCGGACGTAAGAGGCATCGCCCTCGTGCAGGTGGCCGCGCAGGACCAGGTCCCGGTGCAGGTGGATGGTCTGACGGGCCTCGTGGGTGTCGAACTCGGCCAGGTAGTCCCAGGGGTGGTGCAGCAGGGCGAGGCGCCAGTCGGCGCCCTCGGATTCCCGGGTAACGACCGTTTCGTTGAGTTGCCGACGCCCGAGCAGCAGGCGACCCCGATCTTCGTCACCGCAGGCCATCCAGGCCGAGTCGAGCCCGGCAAGGTGCAGGCGTTGGCCGCGAACCTCGAGCGTGCGCTGCCACCAGGGCAGGGCCTGCGCCTGGCCGAGCCAGTCGCCGTAAAAGTCCAGGTAGGCCACGTGGCGCTTGAGGATGAGGTCGCGCTCGTCGTCGTCATTCAGGAGCGCGGCAATGGCGTCCTGGGAACGCGCGGCCAACTGGCCGTCCTGGATCTGCCGGGCACCGGTGCCGACCCGGCCGCGATCCGCGTCGTGGTTGCCGGGGATCAGCAGCAGGCGGTCGTGCGGCAGCGGCGCCGCCGTCGGCAAGGCGAGCGTCGGCCACAACTCACGCCCGAACCAGTCCTGCGCCAGCCGGTACTCCTCGGCCTTCCCGGCGAAGGCCAGGTCGCCGGTGACTGCCACCAGGTCCGGTGCCAGCCCGGCCCCAGCCTCGCGGCGAACGAATCCCACCAGTGCCCGCAATACCGGGTCCGCGTCCCACGCCGTGCCGGCGCGGAAATGGATGTCCGAGAGGTGCAGGAGGCGGACGGGGCGGTCAGCGTCGTTGGCGGTCACTGGGCGTGCGTTCCTTCGGGGTTTGACGGCGATTAGCGTAACCAATAGGGCGCCCGGCACGCAACCGTGCGGGCGGCGGCGAGAGACACCCCGGCGCCCTCCTCCGCCGACCCGACGCATCCGTCACCGCGCGTGCTGCCGCACTGAGCGTGCCTTCCCAAGCGCCTGCTCTCTCGTTTCCACGCGAGCGTGGGAACCAAATGCGCGAGATGGCGTCTCTGGTCCGCGCAGGGGCTATCGGGCAGCGGGCAGGCTTGCATCCATGCAACCATTGCACTAACCTCCTCCCACATGCCCGTCATCCCGATTCGAGGAGCTTGCGCAATGAGCAAAGATCATTTCCAGCTCACCAGGGTTGCCGCGCTGCCGGACTACCGCCTGGGTCTGTGCTATGCCGATGGACACTCCTTCGAGGTCGATCTGCGTGAGTGGATCGCGACCACGGTCCTGCTGCGCCCCCTCGAAGACGTCGCGCTCTTCGCCCAGGCCAGGGTCGGCTTTGCCGGAAGGACGGTGGAGTGGATCGAAGACGCGCTTGATCTCGGCGCCGACAACTTGCGCAACCTCGCGGTTGAACAAGCGGGCGGGATCGGCCATGAACGCATCTGGAACTGGCTGCACGATACGGGCATGACCCCGGACCAGGCCGCCCGCGCACTCGGCATCTCGCGGCGGATGCTGATCTATTACCGCGACGGAGAGAAGCCGATCCCGCGTGCGATCTGGCTGGCCTGCCTCGGTTGGGAGGCCGTGCGCCCCACGGACGACAGCCTGCCCCGGAACATCCCCACGGCACGGGAATACGCCATGCTGCATGCCTGAGCCGGCTCAGTCTTGGTCTCGCCGGCCAGTGTCCTAGCCATCTTACGGGAATGCTCGCCCAGCAAACGATGGGTTTCGCTGCGCTCTACCCATCCTACGGGTGTGGAAGGCGCGATCCAGGGATTCGGGAGAGGTTCCGAGCGTTGGCAGCCATTACTAGACCGTCTTGCCGGGTCCCAAGGGCCTGGGATCAGCCGTCGGCAGGTGCCGCCGCCGTTGGCCCCGGCACCTCGAACACCTCCCACAGCGGGACCTCGACCGCCGCCAGCGTGGCTGACCTCAGGACCTCATCGGCGGCGAAGACAGTGCCCTTGTCATACCCGTCGGCGCCCAGGAGAAAACGGATGGCGTACTGCTCCAGCGGATCGACAACCAGATATTCGCGGACCCCGGCGCGTTCATAGAGCGCCTTCTTGTCGCGCAGGTCCTTGGCCGAGGTGCCGGGGGACAGGACCTCGGCGATCAGGTCCGGGGCGCCTTCGATGTGGCTCGGGGTGATCTTGGCGGGGTCGCAGACCACCAGGATGTCCGGCTGGACCACGTCGGACTCCGAGAGCTTGACATCGGTGGGGGCGACGAAAGGGCGACAGGGCGTGCCCCGTAACGGCAGCTCGATCCGGATGAACAACCGACCGACCACGTCCTGGTGCTTGATCGAGGGTGCGGCCGACATGGCATAGGCGACCCCGTCGATCAGTTCCCAACGCTCGTCATCGGGCCAGGATCGGTAGTCGCTCCAGGTGAAACGCTCCACGGGTTGCGCGAGTGCGGGAAGGGGCATCGAAGGGCTCCGATTGACTGGTCTGGCCGGGCTGGGCGTCGCAGCCTCGATCATAACTCCGGGCACCGGACGGGAGGTGGCTGGTCCGCACAGCGGACCCTACGGGCTCGATCACCCGGGGACCGGCGAAGCCCATCAGTGCCGGGCTCGGCGATGTTGGTGTCTCCGAGCGTCGCGAGACTGGCCGAGACGCCCATCGTCGGGTCCGTCATCACCGGGTTGTACGACGGCGATCGAGCAGCAGGTTCAAGACCCACTGAGCGTGAATCGGGCCTCGATCTCCTCCTGTCCCATGCGATCGAAATCCTCCGGGACCCGAATCTCCCCCTTGAGGAAGCCGAGCCGATGCGTCGTCCCCGCCTCCTGCGCCTGCAGCGGTATCACCTTGACCAAGGGGTTGCCCGCCTTGGCGATAATGAATGGCTCGCCCTTGGCCGCGCGCTCGACCAGACGGGAGAGATGGGTCTTGGCTTCGTGAATGTTGACGATCAGCATGACGGCGCTTCGTTATGGACTAATCACCCTGAATCCGGGAATTGCTCACACAAAGACACAAAGAACACCAAGAAAACAAACACTCAAGGCGTTGGGCCGATCACCGCGCGGGTGACCTCCTCGACCTACATAGCGCGTTAAAAAATCTTTGTGATCTTTGTGTCTCTGTGTGAGAACTGCTCTTTCTGGGATCACGCTTAGGCTATCACGCGCCCGCGCCGAGCGGGGGGCCTTGATCGTCCTTCCGGCCACCGGAGGTCGAGGCTTTAGCCGGTCCAGCGTGCAGGCGCACTTGATTTCGCTTGGATATCTCGGGAACCGCCACCGGCTAAAGCCTCGACCTCCGGTTGTGGACGGACCGCAACTGGCCGGAGCGATGATCAAGGCCGAGCGGGGATACAAGAAAACGCCGACCGCTCAATGCCGCGCCCGCCGCATCAGAATCGCGAGCAGGTCGCTCACCCGGTCGCGCAGATCGCGACGGTCGACGATCATGTCGAGCGCCCCCTTTTCCATCAGGAATTCGGCGCGCTGAAAGCCCTCGGGGAGCTTCTCGCGCACCGTCTGCTCGATCACCCGGGGGCCGGCGAAGCCGATCAGGGCGCCGGGCTCGGCGATATTGATGTCACCGAGCATCGCGAGACTGGCCGAGACGCCGCCCATGGTCGGGTCCGTCATCACCGAGATGAAGGGCAGGCCGCGCTCGCGCAACTGCGCCAGGGCGGCGCTGGTCTTGACCATCTGGAACAGCGAAAACAGGCTCTCCTGCATGCGCGCCCCGCCGCTCGCGGAGAAACACACCAAGGGCGCGCCCTGCTCCAGGGCGCCATCCACCCCGCGCACGAAGCGCTCGCCGACCACCGATCCCATGGAGCCGCCCATGAACTCGAACTCGAAGGCGGCGGCGACGATCGGCTCACCCTTGAGTCGGCCGCGCAGGACCACCATCGCCTCCTTCTCGCCGGTCGCCTTCTGGGCGGCGGTCAGACGGTCCTTGTAGCGCTTGAGATCCTTGAACCTGAGCGGGTCGGTCGACTCGATCTCCGCGCCCAGTTCCTCGCGCGGCTCCGGATCGAGGAAGCCGTCCAGCCGGCGCCGGGCGCGGATGCGGTTGTGGTGGCTGCACTTGGGGCAGACCTCGAGATTGCGCTCCAGTTCGGCCCGATAGAGGATGGCATTGCAGCCGGGGCACTTGGCCCAGATCCCCTCCGGCACGGCACGCTTGTGGCTGGCCTCGGTGCGGATGCGGCTCGGCATCAGCTTCTCGAACCAACTCATGGTCGTTTCTCTATTGATCGCCACCTTTGCGCCCCCTCGACATCAAAAAAAACCGCTCGACCTGGTACCGCGAAGCACGGTTCCCGATACCAATCCAACGATCGACTGCGGTCTTGGCAAATTGAACAGGATCAACAGAATAATCCCAAAATCCACAGATGAACACAGATGAACACAGATTTTCTTTGAATTGTCATGCGCTTATCGCTATCGTCACAATCACCGGCAAGGTGAGCCCCCGACCAAGCGTAAGTCAATGAATAATCTGTGTTCATCTGTGTTCATCTGTGGACAACTCCCCTTTCCAGGATAATAGGCTGCTGCCCTGATCACCGGGACAGCCTGTAAATCCTGAAAAATCCTGTTAATCCTGTCTATTTCTCGACCCTTGGTCCGATCTCGAATGGCATTCAGCGCTACGCTTTACCGGAATCCACGCGGCCGCCATCCACGGCATCGATGGCCACGCGCAGGTCGGCCAGGAACTCGGCAATGACGCCCGGGATCGCCTCGGGGGTCTGTTCCAGGGCCTCGATCCGGCTGACGATGGCGCTGCCGACGATGACCGCGTCGGCCACCGCGGCGACTTGGGCGGCGGTGGCCGCGTCCTTGATCCCGAACCCTACACCGACCGGCAGGGGGATCGCGGACTTGATGGCCGACACCCGGGCCGCCACCGCGTCCAGGTCCAGGTGTCCGGCGCCGGTCACGCCCTTGAGCGCCACGTAATAGACGAAGCCGGAGGCGACCCCCCCGATGCGCCGGATACGCTCCGGCGTGGAGGTGGGCGCGAGCAGATAGACCAGGTCCAGGCCCCGCCCGCGCAGCGCGGCGACCAGTTCGGCGCCCTCCTCCGGCGGTACGTCGACCACCAGGGCGCCGTCCACGCCGGCCGCCTGGGCGGCGACGGCAAAGCGCTCGTACCCCATGACCTCGATGGGGTTCAGGTAGCCCATCAGCACCACCGGGGTGTCCGGGTCCTGGGCGCGGAAGGCGCGCACCATACTCAGCACATGGGCCAGCGAGACGCCGCGGGCCAGGGCGCGCTCGGTGGCGCGCTGGATCACGGGGCCGTCGGCGATGGGGTCCGAGAAGGGGACGCCCAGCTCGATGAGATCCGCCCCGGCGGCGACCATGGCGTGCATCAGCGGGACCGTGGTGGACGGGTGCGGATCACCGGCGGTGACGAAGGGGATCAGGGCGGTACGACCACGGCCCCGAAGGGAGGCGAAACGCTCGGCGATGCGGCTCACAGGACGAGGCCCTCCAGGGTGGCGACCGTGTGCATGTCCTTGTCCCCGCGGCCGGAGAGATTGACCAGGATGCTCTGATCCCGGCGCATGGTGGGGGCCAGTTTGGCCGCGTAGGCCAGGGCGTGGCTCGACTCCAGGGCCGGGATGATGCCCTCGGTACGGGTCAGGGTGTGGAAGGCGGCCAGGGCCTCGGCGTCGGTGATGGCGTCATAGTGGGCACGCCCGCTGTCCTTGAGCCAGGCGTGCTCGGGGCCGACCCCCGGGTAGTCCAGGCCGGCGGAGATCGAGTGGGTCTCGATGATCTGGCCGTTGGCGTCTTCCATCAGGTAGGTCCGGTTGCCGTGCAGCACCCCGGGCCGACCGGCATTGAGCGGCGCGGCGTGACGGCCGCTCGCCAGTCCCTCACCGGCCGCCTCGATCCCGTACATCGCGACCCCGGCGTCCTCGATGAAGGGGTAGAAGAGCCCGATGGCGTTGGAACCCCCGCCCACGCAGGCGACCAGGGCGTCGGGCAGGCGCCCGGTGCGCGCCAGCATCTGGGCGCGCGACTCGCGCCCGATCACCGCCTGGAAGTCCCGCACCATGGCCGGGTAGGGATGCGGACCCGCCACCGTGCCGATGATGTAGAAGGTGTCGTCGACATTGGTGACCCAGTCGCGCATGGCCTCGTTGAGCGCGTCCTTGAGGGTGCGGGAGCCGGACTTGACCGACACCACCCGGGCCCCGAGCAGGCGCATGCGGTAGACATTGGCCTCCTGGCGGGCCACGTCCACCTCGCCCATATAGACGACACATTCGAGCCCCAGGCGCGCCGCTACCGTCGCACTGGCCACCCCGTGCTGACCGGCGCCGGTTTCGGCGATGATCCGGGTCTTGCCCATGCGCCGGGCCAACAGGGCCTGGCCGATGGTATTGTTGATCTTGTGGGCGCCGGTGTGATTCAGGTCCTCGCGCTTGAGATAGACCTGGGCGCCGTCGAGATCCCGGCTCCAGCGCTGCGCGTGATAGATCGGCGAGGGTCGCCCCACATAGTCCTGCAGGTCCGCGTCCAGTTCGGCCTGAAATTCCGGGTCCCCCAGGTAGTGCTCATAGGCCTCCCGGAGCTGCGCCAGGGGGTGCATGAGGGTCTCGGGCACAAAGAGGCCACCGTAGGGACCGAAATGTCCGTGTGTATCGGGCCAGTGATAGCCTTGCCCGAGTCCCGCCGCCGGCGGCGGATCAAATAGAATTGCGGGCGCTGTCGCCATCTCGTACCCCTTGCATGAATGCGTAAATCTTGGCCGGGTCTTTCTGGCCCCGGGCGGCCTCCACCCCACCGCTCACGTCGACGGCGTAGGGCTGCACGCGGGCGATGGCCCCGGCCACGTTGGTTGGATCGAGCCCCCCGGCGAGGACGATCCTGGGGGCCAACCCCGGGGGGATGCGCCCCCAGTCGAAGGCCGACCCGGTGCCGCCCGGGAGTGCCGGGTCGTAGGCGTCGAGCAGGAGCCCGGCGGCCCCCCGGTAGTGCTCTGCCAGGGCCGGAAGATCGACCCCTGGGCGCATCCGGATCGCCTTGAGCCAGCGTCGGCCGACACGCTCACACAGTGCGGGCGGCTCCTCGCCATGAAACTGCACGAGATCCAGCGGCACCTGCTCCAGGATACGCCGGATCTGCGCGGCCGATTCGTCCACGAACAGCCCCACGGCGCTCACGAAGGGCGGGAGCAGGCCACAGAGTTCGCGGGCCAGCGCCGGGGTCACGGCGCGCGGACTCGGCGGATAAAACACCAGCCCGATCGCGTCGGCCCCCGCCGCCACGGCCGCGGCGACGTCCTGCGGTCGCGTCAGACCGCAGATCTTAACCCGGGTTCTAGTCATTGGTCCGCGCCGTGGAGGAGAAAAAGAATCATGGTCCGCAAATGAACGCAAATGAACGCAAATAAGAAGCAAAAAATCATGGCGCTACAGTGCTCTGAACGTAACCGCTCAGAAACACGCATGAATCCGTCTAAGCACTGGATCGATTTGCGTTCATTTGCGTTCGTTTGCGGTCGATAACTCTTCATGGGGCCAAGCGCGCTCGGCCTGCGGCAGGGCAAACTCCGCGGGATAGTCGGCCCGCACGAAATAAAGCCCCTGCGGCGGCGCGGTCACCCCGCCGCGGGTGCGGTCGCGCAGCATCAGCAGTTCCCGCGTCCACTGCACCGGCGCCTCGCCGCGACCGATGGCGAGCAGCACCCCGACGATGTTGCGCACCATGTGGTGCAGGAAGCCATTGGCGCCGACGCGCAGTTCGATCACCCCGGCC
>Ga0247840_10003560_pt1 | contig 26107 bp, 24 predicted proteins | sample LaCruzMarch2015__FD_192404 | JGI IMG/M metagenome (GOLD analysis project Ga0247840, IMG submission 192404) | Freshwater microbial communities from meromictic Lake La Cruz, Castile-La Mancha, Spain - LaCruzMarch2015_17m | ecosystem: Environmental > Aquatic > Freshwater > Lake | place: Spain...
TCTGTGATCTTAAGGATAGCCTGATCACCTACATAGTGTCCAAATCGATCGTTGATCATTTTTAGTTCATCGATATCAAATAAAACAAACAAGAAACTTTCGTTGAATCTTAAAGCTTTGGATTTGATCATTTCAAATTGTTCATTGAAGTAGTGTCTATTGTATAGCCCTGTCAATTGATCAAACATCGCCATTTGAGATTTTTCGATAAAAAGCAATTGATTGGTAATCGCAATCTGAACATTCTTTCGAATAAATTCCATAGATGCGACATCCGTTTCATCAAAGGCATTAGGATGAATCGAATCGATACTGATCATCCCATAGAACTCATCTTTGATATAGATCGGAGCTGATATATGAGAACGGATATACACAAGATCACCTGCATACGTTGTGATCGAATAAAACAAATCATCTCTTTGCAAATCAGGAACATTACAGATTCGATCCATTTTCCCATCGGTTGAGCGATAAATGAAGGAATGTTCAACCGGTAAATGAAAACTTTCTATGTCTTTACCATATCCAAGATAAGCTATGGTTTCTAGATGACCATCCTTTTTGATCATGATTGATCCCAAAGAAGAGTTCTTTATGGCTTTTAATGCATTGGTCAAGATAAGATTATAGGTTCTTTGAAGATCACCAATATCAACGATGGAATGATTCACTTCAAGCATAAGTTCATACAATTTAGAAACTCTTTCCGCATCTTTTTGACTATTGTTTTGAGAAGTAACATCGATCATAAAAGCCATAATCGCTGGCATATTACGATATAGTATGATTTCTCCTGTCATCTCAAACCAATGTTTTTCTAATTGGCGATCTAATAATACGATTTCATTCTTCGTTGGAGTAGTTGCAGATCGAAAAAGATGAAACATATCAGGGAATGAAATATTGAATTCCCGATCCGAGAGCAGTTCACGATATTTTTGATTGCTGAGCAGTATTTCATGTTTATTGAAAACAACCATTGGAAAAGGAACATTTTGAAGTAAAATGTTCAAGGTTGTTTCATCTAATGTTTTCATCAATGTTTGATGGCTCATAGACTCCTTTTAAAATGAGGGACTAAAACAATTAAGTCGAAATTCATTATAACCTTAATTGAGGAAAATTTCAAAAATTACTTATCTGTTTTGTCATCAATTGGCTTGCCAAACATATTTTGATCGTTCTTATATCCTTTTATATCAAACGACATGCATACTCAAGTTCGTTTTATTTTGGTATAATTTCTAAGTGAAAATATTACTTGGATTATCGGGCGGGGTCGATTCGGCAGTCGCTGCATATTTACTAAAAGCTCAAGGACAGGAAGTTGAATGTGCTTTTATGCGAAATTGGGATTCATTGACCAACAATGATATTTTAGGTAACCCTACTTTAGATGCGGCCATATGCACTCAAGAAGAGGATTATAATGATGCCTTAAATGTGGCCACTAGTTTAGGTCTACCACTTCATCGCATTGATTTCATCAAAGAATACTGGGATGAAGTCTTTACGATCTTCTTAGATGAATATAAGAAAGGTAGAACACCTAATCCTGATATCTTATGTAACAAGCACATCAAATTCGATCATTTCTTCGATTATGCAATGAAACATGGTTTTGATTTTGTCGCTACAGGTCATTATGCACGAGTTGTTCATAAGGCTGATCATTCAATAATGCTTAAGGGTTTAGATCTTAATAAGGATCAATCCTATTTCTTAGCTCAGATCTCGCAAAAGGCTCTCTCTAAGACCTTGTTTCCTTTAGGAGATCTTGATAAACCTGAAGTAAGACGGATCGCAAATGAACTTAAGTTATCTGTCGCTAAGAAAAAAGACTCTACAGGGATCTGTTTTATCGGAGAAAGAGATTTTAAGGCTTTCTTAGCGAATTATCTTCCCGCTAAAAATGGACCCATTATAGAGCTCGAAACGAAAAAGATTTTAGGAGAACACCTCGGTGTCTTGTATTATACCTTAGGTCAACGTAAAGGCTTAGACATCAGTGCTCATGAAGGACCTTGGTTCGTCGCAGGCAAAGACATACAAACAAATGAACTCTATGTGGTCAAAGGTGAAGATAATCCTTGGTTGACTTCTGATAGTGCCATCGTGAAAGATCTTAATTGGTTTAATCCAATAGAACTTAGTGATGGTTTAGAATGTAGTGCTAAATTCAGATATCGTCAGAAAGATCAAAAAGTACGTATTAAATCAATTGGGAAGGATACCCTTTTGGTTGAATATAAACATCCCATTTCTTCTGTTACTCCTGGTCAAGAAGCCGTATTCTATCTTGGAGATGAATGTTTAGGTGGTGGGGTCATAGATGATGTATTTGTCGATCAATTGGGTCTACAAGAAAGATTAAAGGCAAAACGATGAATATTTTTAAAAACATTAAAGATTCCAGTCCTCTATCCTCCTTCGATATGGTCATACTTCTGGTTACCTATTTCTTAGGTTACCTTCTTCTAATCCCTGGAGTTCTCGTATTGATCGATATGTTGGTTCCAGGATTTTATGCTTGGCCTTATACGGATGTCATCTTTCATACGATCATGACCCTCGTCTTCTTATTTCTAGGATCTAAACTACTTCAAGAATCCAATAAACACTGGTCCTTGAATGCGATCTATATCCCCATCATCGCTGCGATGGTCATGATGTGGGGATCAGCCTTTCTAGGCATCATCATCCAAAACTTAAGTGGACAGACCGATTCAGTCAATCAAAGCTTACTGCTGGATATGTTCAAAGAAAACAGATTATCGATCATCGTTCAGGCTGTTATATTCGCACCTATCGCAGAAGAAATCATCTTTAGAGGTGTTATTTATAGACACTTTAAAAAAGCAGGAAGATATCTTGTTCCTTTGATTGTTTCTACGCTCTTATTTGCTACTATGCATTCTTTAAGTGCGATATTAACTGGTCAATGGACCGATTTATGGTATATACCTCTTTATGGTTTTATGGCTTTAGTTATAACCTATACTTATGAAAAGACCCAAAACTTATATTCATCCATAATCCTTCACTGTATCAACAACTCTATTTCAATATTAGCGATGATGTATGCGGTAGCCAATACCATTAAATAATGGAAACCATTGAGATTACAGGACGATTGATCAAAACTATTTTTCATTCTGAATCTAACCTATTTACAGTAGGTGTTTTTAAGTTATATGAGCTCAATGAAAAAGATGTTACTGTCACAGGATACTTTCCTAAGTTTAATAAAGATCTCTTGATTGCTTTAAGCGGCTATTATACTGAGCATCCTCGATATGGGATGCAATTTCAAGTAAGCCATTATCGTCGTATCTTACCTACTGATCGAGATTCCATCATCAACTATTTAAAATCTCCTCTTTTTAAAGGCATAGGTAAAGGCTTCGCAGAGAAGCTTGTCGATACCTTTGGAGAAGATGTTTTAAATCAACTCAAAGATGACATCACCATCATAAGATCCATCAAAGGATGGACTAAAGTCAAAGAAGAAGCCCTATATGAAGGTCTTATTTTAGCTGGACAAAGCGAAGAAGCCATGAAGTTTTTTACGACCCATGGCTTAGGCATAAGAAACATCATGAGACTAGATCGCATCTATGGGACAAGAGTTCTAGAGATCGTCAAAGAGAATCCTTATCGCTTGGTTGAAGAAGTCGATGGGATAGGTTTTATCACTGCGGATAAACTAGCAATGTCTATGGGCTTTGAAGCCGATGATCCACGAAGATTAAGAGCTGCTTTGATCATGATGATCATGAATGAATGTATGCGTACAGGAGACAGTTACGTTGAATTCGAAGCATTAGAGAATCTATTCTCTAAAGAATTCAGCGATCATCAACATAATTTCGATAGTATCCTAGATGATTGTGTTAGACAGAAGAAAATCATTAGACAAGATCAACGTTATTTTCATCCTTCTCAATACTACAACGAGAAATTCATCGCCTCATACTTTGAGACCTATCCTAATGAACCTTTGGATCCAGTAGAAATGGATGATCTGGACAAGGCTTTACTTGAACGAGAAAAGCGTTTATCCATACACTATGATCTTCTTCAAAATACTGCCATCCATACTTTCTTTAGTGAACCAATCACCATTCTTACAGGTGGTCCAGGTACAGGTAAAACAACTGTCGTAGGTGCCATGATTGATCTCTATAAGACCCTTTATGCGACCTCTTCAGTTATTTGTTGTGCCCCTACTGGAAGAGCCGCAAAACGGCTCAATGAGCTTACAGGTACAGATTCTACTACTATTCATGCCTTACTTAAATGGGATCTAGAAGCCAATACTTTCGGAAAGAATGAAGCTGATCTTTTAGCTTTAGATTGTTTGATCATCGATGAATTCTCTATGGTAGATACTTGGTTATTTGGGAATCTTTTAAAAGCCGCGAAGAACGTTAAAAAGATACTGATCGTAGGTGATGTCGATCAGTTGCCTTCTGTATCTCCAGGTTCTGTATTAAGAGATCTTATCGATTCTAAACGCTTCAATACGATTGCCTTACAAACCATCTATAGACAAAAAGAAGGTTCTGACGTCATCGAATTGGCCCATCAGATACGCGAAAATAAAGTGAATCTAGAAGGTCTAACCAAAGACATTCGTTGGATCGATTGTAGTGCCATCGAAGTCAAACAGCTTATCCTAGATATCATAGATCAAGGTCTACAAAAAGGATACTCCGTCAGTGACATCCAAGTCTTAGCGCCTATGTATAATCGACAAGCAGGAATAGATGCGCTTAATCATGCGGTTCAAAAGATGGTCAATCCACCTAGTGCTGATAAAAATGAACTTCAGATCAGCTATGTGACCTTTCGTGAAGGTGATAAGATCCTTCAGTTAAAAAATCAACCACCAGATGATGTCTATAATGGGGACATTGGGATCCTTTTAGAAGTAATACACGCTAAAAATGATGAGAATAAACAAAATCGACTCGTGGTCGATTTTGATGGACGCATCGTTGAATATACATCAGAATCTTTCATAAATATTACCTTGGCTTATTGTATCTCCATTCATAAATCTCAAGGCAGTGAATACCCTATCGTTATCTTACCTGTCCTCAATGAACAAAAGATCATGCTTCAAAGAAGACTCTTATATACCGCCATAACCAGAGCTTCAAAATCACTGATCCTTATCGGTGAAAAGAGTGCTTTCTTGTATGGTTTATCTAGAAAAGATGAAAATCCAAGAAAGACTTGTTTACTAGAATATTTGTCTGAATAATTGGAAAAGTGCTAAACTTATAAAGGAGACTTTATATGAACAAGAAAAAAGCTAACCTAATAATAGGCATCAACGCATTAGTTTTTCCGATTTTTCTTCTGTTTTTCTATTCTCAATTACCGGAAACGATCCCAATGCAATTTTCTTTATCCGGAGAAGTCAATTGGAGCTTGCCTTTAAATGTGGGCCTATTTGCTTTCGCAATGTTCTTTATCGTCTATGTAGGACAGATCCTATTTCGTTTCAAAGATGAAGTTACTTATCCAAAAAAGGATACTGCCCTCGCCATCCTCTTACCAGAATTGTTTATCATCATTCTCATCATCGCAATGATCGTAAAATAAGGAGCACTCATGATCGAAATCACAGCTGTCAGTAAAACGTATTCAGGCAAGGTCAAAGCCGTCAATAACTTGACCTTAACCATCCAACCTGGAGAAATCATTGGATTTATTGGACCTAATGGGGCCGGTAAAACCACCACCATCAAAATGATGACCGGTATCCTAAAACCAGATACAGGTGTCATCAAGCTTAATGGGATCGATATCCAAGCTCAACCTTTAGAAGCCAAACGTCAATTCGGTTATGTCTCGGATAACCCTGATCTATTTTTACGTTTAAAAGGCATCGAATATCTTAACTTTATGGCTGATATTTATGAGGTCCCTGTCTCAGAAAGACGTGAACGTATCGAAAGATATGCGTCTATGTTTGAGATGACTACTGCCTTAAGTGATAAGATCCTCTCCTATTCTCATGGGATGAGACAGAAGATCATTCTGATGGGTGTCTTGATCCATGATCCCTCGATTTGGATCCTAGATGAACCTCTCACTGGATTAGATCCTCAATCCGCATATTCCTTAAAAGAAACCATGAAGCTTCAAGCTGATCTAGGCAAGATCGTCTTATTCTCGACCCATGTCTTAGAAGTAGCTGAAAAATTATGTACAAAGGTCGCCATCATCAATAAAGGTCAGATCTTATATTACGGTACCTTAGAAGAACTCAAAAAGAACCACGCAGGTAAATCTTTAGAAGACATATTCCTAGAGGTCACTTCACATGCGTAGTTTTTGGGCCTTGTTTGTCGTCACCCTTAAAAACACTTTAAGTCTCGTCGATTCAGGCAAGAAAAAATCCATTTGGACCCGTTTATTACCTGCATTTCTTGTGGTTGCTTTTATACCGACCTTATTTAGTTTCTATATGATGGCTGAAGAAGCCCTTAAACTATTGATCCCTTTACAACAATCAGGCGTTATTTTAGGCTTGATGTTGACTGCGATGTCCCTTATGATCTTCTTCTTGGCGATATTTTTGATCCCTGCTGTTTTCTACTTCTCTAAAGATGTGGAAGTCTTATTGGCCCTACCTTTAAAAGCCCATACGATCGTATCCGCTAAATTAGCGGTCAGTATGATCTATGAATATGTGTCCGTGCTTTTGATTGGTTTACCTATCCTTGCTGCCTATGTGGTCAACGTTCAACCAGAACCATTATTCTATGTAATTACTTTAGTGGTCCTAATTTTCGCACCCTTGATTCCATTAATCCTAGCTGGACTTATCGTCATGGTCGTCATGGCTCTATTTCCAAAAGCAAGAAATAGAGATTTATTTAATTACTTAAGTGGATTTGTGGCCTTGGCTTTTGCGATAGGCATCAATCTATCAGTTAATTCTGTCGTTCAGATCGATGCTCAAAGCATGATCACCATGTTGATCCAAGGCAATGATTCATTGACTGGGATCTTTGGTTATATGATCCCAAGTATTCCTTTCGCAATCAATGCGATGGTTCATTTAAAATTAGTCGATTTAGCAATCAGTTTAGCGATCGCACTAGGTTTTATCGTCATCTTCTTGGTGGTTTCTGATGTTGTCTATTTTATGACCGCGGTTGGGGTCAATGAGACAGGCGCATCACGCAAGAAACTTAAGGCTAAAGCCTATACAAAGATGACCTTAAGATCTAATCCACTGCTTACCTATACCTTTAAAGAATTGAAGTTGATGATACGTACCCCTATTTATCTACTAAACAACATATCTACAGTTGTTTTGATGCCTGTCATTTTATTAGGTTCCATCTTAACTGGCGTCGGGTCTGATGATGAAGCCATCACTGCGATCAAATCCATTCCTTGGAATGATCCTAATGTCTTAGCGTATGTGTTGGCTGCAGGTGCCGCCATTGGTTTGTTTATGAGTTCTCTAAACTTGATCACTGTAACTGCGATCTCAAGAGAAGGTACCAATGTTTATTTTATGAAGTTTATCCCTATGTCTTACTTTAAACAGATCCAAGCGAAGGTCTTTAGTGGTCTCATCATCAGTTTCTTAGGGATCATATTTATGTTGATCCCCTTTGGAATCATCTTAGGTATACCTCCACTAAGCTTATTTCTAGCCTTTATCGCTTCTCTATTGAGTGGGATCTTGATCAATTATATTGGGATCATCGTAGATATGATCCATCCTAAACTGGTCTGGGAACAAGAAGCCGCTGCGGTCAAACAAAACCTCAATGCAGCCTTTACGATGCTTCCTGCGATGGGTTTAGGTGTTGCCTTATTCTTTACCATTGGATTATTTCCTCAGCCCATGTGGTTTGCGTTTACCCTATATCTCGTATTATTCGTCTTAGATGTAGGCGCGATCTATCTCGCTAAGAAAACCTGTAAGAAAGCATTTGATCAAATATAATATTTTAGAATAATAAATAGGTGTATAATACAAGTGATAAAATAGTTCAATGATATGAACTATTTTTTATTGGAGGAATATGAAAGATCTACATGAAGCTTTACAGCAGTTTCTTTATCTTAATCGACCCAGTCGAAACAGTGGTGATTTAAGCGTTGGAGAACGCATGGTCATGATGGCCCTTAATAAACATCTTAGTGAGGATAAGAAAGGCATGTTGCCTTCTGAATTAAGTGTCCATATGGGACTTTCACGTTCAGCAGTTACTCCTCTACTTAACAGTCTTGAAAACAAGAAATATTTGATAAGAGAAGTCAATCCTGATGATCGTCGTCAGATTTTGATTACGATCAATCCTTTAAAACCTAGTTTTCATCAACAAAGACAAAAACAACTGGAACAGATGATCAAAACGCTTTCTAAAAATGAACAAGATCAGCTCTGTATCCTTATTGAAAAACTCAATGCGTCAGCATTAGAAAATAGAGATCTCAGTTTATGATGAAAATGTATGCTTATCTTAAACATACGTGGTGGCAAGCACTACTTGCGATGACGGCTTTATTTCTTAGGGTCATGGCTGATTTATCCTTACCTGATTATATGATGCGCATCATCGATCAAGGCATATATATGAAAGATCTCAATATGGTCATTTCAATTGGGAAAGATATGTTGATGGTATCGATATTGGTTGTCCTTTTATTCTTTACTTCTAATTTCTTAGCATCGTATATCGGAGCTTCTGCGGGTAATCGTATACGTAAAGATATTTTTAATAAAATAGAAAGCTTCTCTCTAGTAGAATTCGATCGATTCTCAACTGCTTCTCTTATCACAAGATCCACCAATGATGTTCAACAAGTCCAGCATATTTTAACGATGTCTTTTAGGATCCTTTTAGCTGCCCCGGTTACTGGCGTAGTTGCTTTGGTCAAGGCTATTGAATTGACCCCTTCTCTTAGCTGGATCTTTATCGTCATCTTTCCTATCCTAAGTGTCGCGGTCATTCTCATCATGACTATGACTTCTCCACGATTTGAGAAAGTACAGAAATTAACCGATAAATTGAATCTGATTGCGCGAGAAAGTCTAAGTGGGATACGCGTCGTTAGAGCCTTTAACGCACAGAAGACGCAGGCTCATAAATTTCAAACAGTCAATGATTCGGTTTACTCCAACAATGTCACCTTGATGAGGATCATGAGTCTTATGGATCCTGTCATAATGATCTGTTTGAGTTTTACCACGATCTTGATCTTATGGACTGCAGCCGATAAGATCAACGAAGGCGTGATGCAGATTGGTCAAATGATGGCCTTCATGCAATATACGGCTCAAGTAATGGCCTCATTCATAAATCTTACGATGATCTTTCAAATGTTTCCTCGTGCGTTAGTTAGTGCTCGCAGGATTCGTGAAATCTTGGATACACAACCTGTCATCGTCGATCCTCAAATTCCAACTGCTTTTGACCTTTCTAAAAAAGGTGAAATTGTATTTGATCGAGTCAGCTTTCGCTATCCTCACGCCAACGAAGATGTCCTTCATGATATATCTTTTACCGCAAAATCTGGATCAGTTACTGCTTTTATAGGATCTACAGGAAGTGGAAAAAGCACTCTTATCAACTTGATTCCTCGTCTATATGACGTAAGCAGTGGTTCTATCAAACTAGAAGGCGTTGATCTTAGACAAGTCGCTCAAAAAGAACTGCGTGATAAGATCGGTTATATTCCTCAAAAAGGCATGCTTTTATCTGGAACCATTGAAGATAATCTTCTCTTTGGTTCACCCGATGCTTCACAAGAAGTCCTTCTCAAAGCTGCTGAAACGGCCCAAGCTGCGAAATTCATCTCTGAAAAAGAAGATCAATATCACTTTAAGTTAGCTCAAAACGCAACCAATCTGTCCGGTGGACAAAAACAAAGACTTTCTATCGCACGAGCTTTGGTAAAAGAAGCCTCATTCTATATCTTTGATGATTCTTTCTCTGCTTTAGATTTCAAAACAGATGCAGCTCTAAGAAAAGCCCTTCATAAAGAAGTAGGCAATAGTACTTTATTTATCGTAGGACAAAGAGTCTCAACGATCATGCATGCAGATCAGATCATCGTTTTAGAACAGGGTCGTATATCCGGTATAGGTAAGCATCATGATCTACTAAAGACCTGTCCTGTGTATTTTGAAATCGCTTCTTCTCAATTAAGTCAGGAGGAAATGATATGACACGCGGCGGAGGTCCAATGATGGCGATGCGTACAGCGGTCGTCAAACCTAAGGATTTTAATAAGACAGTCAAACGTTTATTTGATTTTACGTCACCTTATCTATTCCAAATGATCTTAGTTATCATTATGGCCATACTAGGCACCATCTTTGGGATCATTTCACCTAAACTCATAGGAAATATTACTTCTAAGATCGCAGATGGATTGTTTCAAATGGCAAACAATGTACCTGGTGCTCATATCGATCTAGATTATGTCCATTCTGTCATCAATATCCTTGTCTTTTTATTTGTAGGTAGTGCTCTGTTTAATTATCTTCAATCCTACATTATGGTCAAATTGACTCAAAAGATCACCTTTAATCTAAGACTTTTAATTACTGAGAAGATCAATCGTTTACCACTTAAGTATTTCGATACTGAACCCATTGGGGATGTCTTATCACGCATCACTTATGATGTCGATACGATATCTCAATCCTTTCAACAATCCATCACCCAAGTCATCACAGCCATTACCACAGTCGTAGGGATCTTAATTATGATGTTGACGATCTCTTTTGAAATGACTTTGATCGCGCTTATTTCTTTGCCTATAAGTCTCTATTTGGTAACAAGGATCGTAAAACTCGGTCAAAAATACTTCAGAGCTAGAACCCGTATTCTAGGTCAACTCAATGGACATATCGAAGAGTCTTTCTCTAATCATCCCATTATCAAAGTCTTCAACGCAGAATCCAAACAAACAGATGCCTTTGAGAAACTTTCAACGAACTATTTCATGGAATCTTGGAAATCAGAAACCATGGGTGGAACGATGATGCCCATCATCTCTTTGGTATCTAATCTTTCCTATATCGCAGTCAGTGTCTTAGGTGCGATCTTGGTTATTGAAGGCAAGCTTAAAGTCGGTTCTATCCAAGCCTTTATCCAATACATTCGTAACTTCTCTCAACCCATCAATCAGGTCGCCAATATCGGTACTGTCCTACAAAGCACTGTGGCTTCAGCTGAACGTGTGTTTGAGTTTATTGATGAACCTGATGAAGTCCAAGATGAGGCAGATCAAGTCTTACCAGAAGTCAAAGGTGCTGTTTCATTTAAAAATGTCGATTTTGGATATTCTACTGACAATGTCTTTATTAAAGGACTTAACATTAACGTTCAACCAGGTCAACGTGTCGCCATCGTAGGTCCTACTGGTGCTGGTAAAACAACTCTAATCAATCTACTTATGCGCTTCTATGATGTCTTAGGAGGTTCCATTGAAGTCGATGGGGTCGATATACGAGATCTATCTCGAAATAATCTAAGAAACATTTTTGGGATGGTACTTCAAGATACCTGGTTGTTTAATGGGACCATCCAAGAAAACATCATGTTTTCTAATCCTACTACGACCAAAGAAGAAATGCTCAAAGCAGCCGATTCAGCTAAAGTCGATCATTTCGTTCAAACCTTACCTGAGGGCTATAATCTTGTGATCAACGAAGAAGCAAATAATATCTCTTCTGGACAAAAACAGCTGCTCACCATCGCAAGAGCTTTCTTATCGAATCCTTCAATTCTTATCCTCGATGAAGCCACTTCGTCTGTAGATACACGTACTGAAGTCTTGATTCAAAGAGCCATGGAAAAACTCATGGGTAACAAGACCTCATTCATCATCGCCCATCGTTTATCAACGATCAAAGATGCTGATCTCATATTGGTCATGAATCATGGAGCCATCATTGAACAAGGTACTCATGAGTCCCTTATGAAACAAAACGGTTTCTATACTTCTCTTTATTTGAGTCAATTTGAACCTGAAAGCTAAGAATTAGGACTAGGATTTTGTTATAATAGTGATGATGAAAAAACACTTTACTTTGTTTATAAAAAGCTTATTGATTTTAAGTATTGCCTTGATTTCTGTATCTTGTACAGAGAAAGTTTTTTACTTGTTAGGAGAGGAAGAAATCACCTTAGAAGTCCATACACCTTATATAGAACCAGGCTTTTACTCTAAAAATGAAGTACCTGTTTCAATCAATAGTACACTTGATGTCGATAAACTGGGCGACTATACCATAACCTATACGGCGACTTTCAATTCGAAAGAAAAAAGCTTAACCCGAGTTGTGCATGTCGTAGATACGACAGCTCCTCAGATCACCTTAATCGGTTCAGAACAATCAAGCCTATGTCCAAATCATGACTATCAAGAGGAAGGTTTTACAGCCTTGGACAATTACGATGGAGACCTTAGTCCTTTAGTCCAAATCACACAAATAAGCAATGGCTTAAAATACAGTGTATTAGACAGTTCATCCAACCTCGCTGAGATCACTCGATTATTTACAGTCGAAGATACGCAATCTCCTGAGATAAAGTTAATTGGTTACGATCATATCTTGCTTCATCAAAATGCAGATTATTATGAGTTTGGGGCGAGTGCTACCGATAATTGCGATGATGTCTCTGAAAACATAGTGGTTACCCATAACATCAACTCAGCTGCTTTAGGTACTTACACAGTAACCTATACCGTGACAGATCAAACAGGAAATACATCCAGTATTACTCGAGAAGTCGAAGTCACAGATAAGATCCAGACTGTGGTTTATCTTACTTTTGATGATGGGCCAAGTTACAGAACTTTAGAAGTGTTAGATATCTTAAAAGAATACGGGGTCAAAGCAACTTTCTTTGTAGGTAAGAAAAAAGCTGAATATGAACCGATCATGCTTAGAGCCTATCAAGAAGGTCATACTGTGGCACTTCATGCCTATAGTCATACAGCGTCCATCATTTATTCTTCAACAGATGAATTCTTTAAAAACCTCTATTTGGTTCAAGATTGGGTTGAAAGCGTCACTGGCGTTAAATCTTATATCTATCGTTTTCCTGGTGGATCTTCCAATATGTCTAGTAGTTTCAATCCAGGCATTATGACCACATTGACTCAAATGGTTTTAGATGAAGGTTTCCATTATTTCGATTGGAATATATCTTCAGGAGATGGTAATTCAAAAACGACCACAGCTCAGATGATCTATAATGTGACCATCAACTGTAAACCAGGTCGTAATAATGTCGTCTTGATGCATGATAGTGCTGGTCATGATGAATCTGTCGCAGCACTAAGACCCATCTTAGATTACCTTAAATCGATCGACGCAGTCATCTTGCCGATCACAATGGAAACCCCTCAGATCCATCATCACGTCAACAATTAGCTCATAAAAAAGGTACACTCGTATTAAGAGTGTACCTTTTTTGTTATAATGATGTCGATGAAGAAACAAGTTCAACTTTTTATTAAAATACTGATTTCACTATCAACTTTACTGATCTTAGTATCCTGTAGTAAAGGTGATTTTTATTTGAAAGGTAAAACAAAAATCAATCTTGAGGTCCATACAGATTATGTAGATCCAGGCTACTACATCAAAGACAATCAAACCGTTCTTATCGATGGGTTCGTAGATAGTGATACTTTAGGAACTTATACTCTCACCTATACAACAACTCTCAAAGATAAAGTCGTAAGTTTAGAAAGAGTCGTAAATGTCGTAGATACGACTTCCCCAGTGATTACTTTAAATGGTTCAGAAGAAAACCTTGTTTGCTTAAGTAAAAATTACCCAGAAGAAGGCTTTAGTGCCCTTGATAATTATGATGGGGATCTAAGTTCATCTGTCATCGTAAGTCCTATTAAAAATGGTTTTAGTTATAAAGTAAGTGATCAATCTGGTAATTTAGCTGAGTTGAAACGTAGTTTCACTATTGAAGATACACAAGCCCCTACCTTAGATCTCATAGGATCAGATACCATCAAGATCCAAAAAGATTCCCAATACATAGAATATGGAGCTCTCGCTGAAGATAATTGTGGGGATCTATCCTCTAAAATCGTCATTAACCACAATATCAATAGCTCTGTTTTAGGGACCTATACCGTTACTTATTCCGTAAGCGATGAGAATAAAAATACGACTACTAAGACAAGAGAAGTAATCGTTACTGATGAAGCTCAAGCGATCGTTTATTTGACCTTCGATGATGGGCCTAGTTCACTTACTCTAGATGTTTTAGATGTATTAGAGACCTATAAAGTTAAAGCAACATTCTTTGTATGGACTAAGAAACCAGAGTTTGAGCCTATCATGTTAGAAGCCTATCAAAAAGGACATACGATCGCGCTTCATACCGCAAGCCACAACTATAATGTGATCTATACTTCTACGACCAATTACTTCAATGATCTTTATTCAGTTCAATCTTGGGTAAAGGAAGTAACGGGTTCAACTTCGATGATCCTTAGGTTTCCAGGAGGTTCTTCTAATACAAGCAGCGACTACAATCCAGGAATCATGACCAAGGTCACGACATTAGCTACTCAAAAAGGATTCCATTACTTCGATTGGAATGTATCCTCTGGAGATGGAAGTAATGATACTACCACTGAAGAGATCATCTATAACGTAACCAGAAACATCAAATCTACTCGTATCAATGTAGTCTTGATGCATGACAGTAAGAATCATCAAGCTACTGTAGATGCCCTACCAGGTATTCTGGATTATCTTCAATCCATAGGTGCCTTAGTATTACCGATCACTATGGAAACTCCAGAGATCCATCACGCCGTCAACAACTAAAAAAGTCCTTCTATACTATCCACTTTAAAGCGGTAAGTACTGAAGGACTTTTTGTTTATTCGTAGCGTAAGGCTTCTACTGGTTCCAACTGACTGGCTTTGTTGGCGGGATAGATCCCAAAGATCAAACCAATAGAGATTGAGAATAATAAGGCTAAGGCAACCGTATCTAATCCAATGGTTACCGTAAATGAGCTGAGTACTGATATGAGGAAGGCACCAATATAAGCGATACCTAAACCAATCAAACCACCCAATAGAGTAATAATAACGGCTTCGATCAAGAATTGAAACAAGATCTGAGAGCGTTTAGCGCCCAAAGCTTTTCTTATACCGATCTCACGTGTTCTTTCTCTTACCGTAACCAACATGATGTTCATGATCCCTATACCACCTACAAGTAGAGATATCGAGGCAATACCGGCCAATAGACTGGTCAATAGGCTCATCAAGGTATCCATGATGCCTAAGATCTGAGATTGACTAAACGCTCTATATAAGGAACTTGAAGGTAAAACAGAGTCTAAATACGTTGATACTTTAGCTAATGTTGTATTGACAGTAGATTCTGAAGTCGAAGTGATGTAGTAACTGGTCATAAAGGCTCTTCCTGAAAATAAGTTGAGCGCATAATCATACGATATATACACCAACATATCATTGTCACCTGAGAAACTTTGACCTCGAGCGGCAACTTCTCCGACTATTTCAAAAGGAACCCCATTGATGACCAGGATCTGTCCTATAGGATCAGCTCCACCAAATAAACTATCGGCGATCTTAGATCCTACGACAGCTACAGGATAATTGCTTTTCATATCTAAACTGCTTAGAAAGCGTCCTGAAGTCATCGTTAAGGAAGAAACATAATCATAGTCTTCGTTGACACCACTGATGGTGACTTCCACATTGGATCCGTTGACATCATAGTTGACTGGTCTTTGAACCATAGGACTATAATAAGCGATCTTCGCTGTATCTTTGATTTCATCCAACCAGATCGTAGGTAAGACCCCAATAGGATCAGATACTGTCACATAGATGAGATTGGATCCAATCGAACGGATCTGTTTCTCTGCTTCTGCTTTGGCACTGTTGCCTAAAGACAACAATAAGATTACACTGCTTACTCCGATAACGACTCCTAAAGTAGTCAATAAGGCTCTTACTTTATGAGAAGTCACTGATCGCCATGCGATCGAGAAATACTCTTTAAACATCGGACTCCTCATTACGTGTATCACTTTCGATCAACCCGTCTTTCAAGCGGATGATCCGCTTCGCATATTGGGCTATGGTCATATCATGGGTAATGATGATGATGGTCTTGCCTTGTTTATTCAATTGAGTCAATAGAGATAAAACTTCTTGACCTGTCTTAGAATCTAAAGCCCCTGTAGGCTCATCAGCGAGGATAATATTAGGATCGTTGGCTAAGGCTCTTGCGATCGAAACACGCTGCTGTTGACCACCAGAGAGCTCTGTAGGCTTATGAAACATGCGATCTCCTAAACCAACTTGAGTCAATAAAGCTTTGGCTTTGTTTTCTCTTTCTTTACGATGAATTCTCGCATAAGTCAAAGGAATCATCACATTCTCTAAAGCTGAAAAACTAGGTAAAAGATTGAATTGTTGAAACACAAAACCAATCGAGGTATTTCTAATCTCAGCCAAATCATTCTCATCATATTCTTTGATCATTTTTTGATTGAGTTTATATACCCCTTCTGTAACGATGTCTAAACATCCTAAAATGTTCATAAGGGTTGATTTACCACTTCCAGAAGGTCCTACAATAGCAACAAACTCTCCTTCTGCGATATCGAAAGATATCCCATCAAGTGCTTTGACTAAGACATCTCCCATAAGATAATGCTTGGTTACATTACTGATGCTGATCATTAATTTCTCATCCCCGCGAAGAAGCCTGTTTGGGCATCCGCAGGAAGGATGACTACTTCTTTGTTTTCTAGATTATCCGCTGATACTTGAGCGAAGTTGATGTCTGCGACACCAACGGTAACTTCAATATAGAAATCTTTTTCAGGTTTGGATACATCATCTAACCATGCTTTATCTAAAAGGTAAGTTTTCCCATTGCTTTCAATAAGCGCTTCTACAGGAACCACCAAGATGTCTCGATTGGCACTGATTTCGATCTTACCACTACCTGTCATTCCTAAGAAGATCGGTTGATCCGCTTTATCGAAACTGACAGTTACGGTATAGGTCGTATAATCGGCTGTTGTATTGCCTAAATAATTGATGTCTGTGACTTCACCTTCAACGGTGACCTTTAAGGCATCGATGTAGACGAAAGCTTGTTGATTCAAAGTGATCTTAGCGATGTCTTTTTCGCTGATCTGGACACTCATCTGTAGTTTATCCGCATCTGAGATGACCCATGTATTACTGAAAGAACTAGGGACTTGTGTTACGATCCCACTGACTTTTGATTCAATCAACTTCGTTTGATTCAACATATTGGTATATTTACCTAAATCAGTTCCTTTTACGACCATATCTCCTAAACCAACGAGATTGCTTGATAAGGAGCCCGTAAACGAATACTCTGTTGAATCTGCTGAAACGATTTTACCTTTAGCGAAGCTATAGATCATAAGATCTGTTTTTTCTACTTTATAAATGGTTGCAGAAGCAACCAAGTTCTTTTTAGCGGTATCTCTTAGATTGTTGAATCCTACAAATCCTAATACTAAAAGCAAGGCTAGTACTCCTAGGATAATAAATCTACGTTTTGATTTCTTTTTCATTTTAGAAATTCCTTCTCCATATAAATGGACGTCTTATTCAATAAACGAATCAAATTCTCAGCATCTTCTTTCCCAAGATCTTCAACTAAACCGTCTAGTGCCATCGCAAAACATGCCTTAGCTTGGGTTACGGCTGTTTTGCCTTTCTCAGTCAAAGATACTTTTACGACCCTTCGATCAACGGAGTCAACTTCTCTTTGAACATACTCGAAATCTTCTAATCTTTTGATGAATTGGGTCGCTGCGGCTGCAGTGACACCCATGGCTTCTTTTAATGCAGAAATAGGCACACTTCCACCTTGCGAAGCTTCTTCAAAATGCATCAGTATGAATATGGGTTGTTCATCGGTGTGAAAAACTTTAAACATATGTTTCTGAGAACGTTTGATGTTGTCCATCGCCATCGATAATTGATGGGATAAGCTGTTACTTTCCATAATTCTCCTTCTGAGATGTTCTCTAATCGTTAAGCGAGTTAAGTATATCACTGCCCTTTTAGCTATACAAGAAAAAGGACCGTGAAGGTCCTATTTAAGCTTTTTAATCGTTTCCCAAGTAAAATCTTTGTCTTCTCGACCGAAATGACCGAAATTACTGGTCTTACGATAGATGGGTCTAAGTAGATCCAATTCATCGATGATGTTACCTACAGTAAAGTCGAAATTGCGTTCAACGATGGTTTCTATCTCTGAGATAGGTCTCTTTTCAGTCCCAAAGGTATTGATATAGACAGATAATGGTTTCGTCATCCCAATCGCATAAGAGACTTGTACTTCACAACGATCAGCCAAACCATGAGCGACCACATTTTTTGCGACAAATCGACAATAATAAGCTGCAGATCGATCTACTTTAGAAGGATCTTTTGAACTGAAACAGCCTCCACCGATTCTTCCCATTCCGCCATAAGTATCGACGACGATCTTACGACCTGTCGTTCCTGAATCCCCATAAGGTCCTCCGATGATGAAGTTTCCCCCTGGATTGATAATGGTTTCGAAATCACTAAGATCGATCCATTTAGGATCTATCACATGATCGATGACTTCTTTCTTGATCAGGGTTCTTAATTCTTCTAGTCTTAGATCTTTATCATGTTGGATCGATACGACGACCTTAGTGATCTTTACTGGTTTATCATCAACATAAAGTACAGTCACTTGGGTCTTCCCATCAGGTTTGATCCTAGAATCGATCTTCTTGAACTCTGAGAGACGTTTGGATAAGCGATGCGCAGTATCTATCGCCAAAGGCATATAGTTAGGCGTATCATCACATGCATAGCCAAACATGATGCCTTGGTCTCCTGCAGCAACTTCATTGCCTATTACGACCTTATCGAAGATATCTTTGGATTGATCGCCTACCAATTGGATCACATTGAAGTGCTCAGGATAACCGATATCCGCTAAGACACTTTGTGCGATGTGGGCATAGTCTAGATTAAGCACAGGATGAGATGATTGCTCACCATAGATAACTACGATGTTGTCTTTGATGGTGGCTTCTACCGCCATCTTAGCATGTTTGTTTTGTTTAAGCGCTTCATCTAAGATCGCATCTGCGATCTGATCACAAACCTTATCTGGATGTCCATCTGTCACGCTTTCTGATGAAAAATAATACTTTCTACTCATAATATGGTTCCTCCTTACAAAAAACCCGTCTTACACACGAAGAAGGGTTTAAATAACGATTGGTCCCTCATCGGTGTTAGCAGAACCACCTTACTTAAAAGGTTGGCGTGAGGCAATGCGAGCTAACTCTCTACCTCAACTCTGGATAAGACCCATTTATTTAATCACAAAAAGTGATCTTAATCAAGTTATTCGAGCGGTTTCTGAAAATAGTTCCCAATGACTTGTTCAGTTTTATTGACAGAGATGAAGACTTTAGGATCGACAGAGGTACACGCTTCGATGACTTCTTCGACCTCAAACTCATTGACTACCATATATAAGACACTCTTAGGTTGATGACTATAGCCGCCTTCTCCCCATAATTTAGTGATCCCATGTCTTAGTGTCGCATAGATCTTTTCCATCACTGGATCTGGATGTTCTGTGATGATGATCAAGGTCACATGTTTATAGCGTAAATGACGTGCACTAACGACTTGAGAATAGACGAATTGATAAATGATCGAGTAGAGGGCTTTATCCCATCCAAAGAAAAGACCCGCAACCATCAAGATGACCACATTTCCAGCCATAACCGTAGACCAGGTTTCTCGCTTAAGCTTATTGGCCGCATAGATCGCAAGGAAATCTGTGCCTCCACCGCTCGCATTGACCCCTAAAGCCAAGCTGGTCCCAAAGCCACCTAAGATGCCTCCAAACACAGAAATCAAGATGATGTCTCCTGTGATGGTGATATTAGGTAGAATCAAAGTAAACAAAGAAACCAATAGATATTGGATGACTGAGAAGATTGTAAATCTTTTACCGACATATTTATACACCAAGATCGTTGGGATGATGTTTAAAGAGATATAGATCAAGGCAAAAGGAAGCTCAATACTTGCGTATTTGCTTAATAGTCTCGTTGATAAAACGGAGATCCCAGAGAAACCTCCAGGAAAGAGTCTTCCTGCTTGGATAAACATTTTGATGCTTAGAGAATAAAAGAGGGCTGATAAGAAGATAAAGATAAATGTTTTGATGTCTTTTTTTGTGTTTTTCATAGAAGGTCCCAAAACATTATACCCCTTAACTTTAATATTCAAATCATAAGTTCACTAGAGTAAGGAGAATCTAGAAGTTTAGAATGCAGAATCATATGTTCCATCGTTTGACATCTCATCCATTGTTTCTTAATCGATCGTCTTCCTACGCTTAGAACCAAACTTGTATGATCTCTAAATATGATCTCTGTATTTAATCCACACGATTTGATACTTTTGATTTCAGAGGCATTGATCCATATACATTCACAATTCATCGGACTTAAAGTAGGAAAGAAATAGATCTGTTTAAAAGGATCAATCAAGACAGGTATCTTTTGTTTGATAAGAAGTTGTCGTTTAAAAGCCGACTGAGATCCCATAATACCGCATCCTAAGGTATTGGCCCATCTTTCTAGAAAATCTAAAGGTTTACCTTTATAGGTACTTAAGCCTAAACCTGTAATCAAGGTCGTCTTACTTCGTTCATCATAGCGTAAATGATTGATTATACACATAGTCTTATTTTCGATGTCTAATCAAAAATTCCTATAAAAAAGCGGTTAGATTTCTCTAACCGCAGCATGTCCCATCAGTACAGGTGTCGCCTTCATTACAATCACAGGCTTCCCCTTCTTTACACTTGCATTCTTCGCCTTCTTTACAATCACAGCTTTCCTTGCCTTCACCGCAAGAACAGCCTTCTTCACCATCACAACCACATTCATCGCCACATCCACAGGATTCTCCGTGTTGATGAGCCATTTGTTGTTCATACACCAAAGTATCGATGACGATGGCTTCGATTTCGATCTTAGCGCCTTTAGGTAAAGCCGCTACTTGGATCGTAGAACGAGCTGGATAAGGATCTGAGAAGTAAGTCGCATAGATTTCATTCAACGCATTGAAATCGTTAAGATCGGTTAAAAAGACCGTTGTCTTTACGATATGACGCATTTCAAGATTCATTTCAGCCAAGACAGCTTCCATGTTTTTTAGAACTTGATAAGCTTGTTCCTGGATATCGCCTTCGACCAATTTGCCTTCAACATCTAAAGGTAATTGACCGCTGACATAAACGAAGTCACCTAACTTAACAGCTGGTGAATAAGGTCCAATGGCTTTATAGACATTGGGGGATGAGAAAGATTTTGTAAACATGGTTGCTCCTTTTTACCACTCTTTGTAGTATTCGATTTCTTCCTGAATGATCTTCTTACGACGATGACGTAAGATAAGACCTAAATTTAGGATGAGCGCAAATGCCACAGAAACGATAATCAAGAATGCTGATAAAACATCGTTCAGATTTTCAATCATGGATTTACCTCGTTTATCATTATACGCATAAGTCTCAGTGCTTTCAATCTGAATACTCATGAAAACACAATCTAAGAAAATAGACAAAGAGTAGTCCCATAAAAATCAATGAAACACCTAATTCTATAAACGCGAAACGTTTAACGCTGTTCATGATTTCTAGGGTATCGTAACTGTTGGTTGCGCTAAGTACGGTATATCCTAGTAGTAGATTTAGACCCAATTCAGAGATCATCAAAGTCCTAATCAAGGTAGAAATTTTATAATTGGGAATCTTTATACAAAACAATCCTCCTAAAATAAGAAAGATCCAATCTTCTAAATAGATGGCACTTAAGAAGCGACTTACATTCAGCCCATAATCGAGATAGATGGCAGACCATCGAGTAATGACCGTTGCGTCTTTGAGGGTGGTCATGATGGTCAACTCAGTGACAGTGGTGATCTTGGTTAAAGGATAGGAAAAAGCAATCTGATTTTTAAGGATCCACCAGGCACTTATCGTAAAGATCGCATAGAAGAGGATGATTCGATGATGTTTCTTATCTAACCAATTTAAAATGATATTCATTGAGTCAACCAGTCTTCGCCTTTCTGTGTCTCTACTAAGGATAGATCAGGAAAATGAAGCTGTCTTAGGACCTCATAGAGCACTATAGCGACACTATTGGATAGATTAAGACTTCTAGCTGTCTTAACCATAGGGAGCCTTAGACAACGCTCTAAATGGTTCTTGAGAAGATCTTTAGGGATACCAGTGCTTTCTTTCCCAAACATCAAGAAGATGTCTCCTTTGACTTCAGTGAAGTTGATCTCATAAGGAGATTTCTTCCCATAACGGGTTATATAAAAACACGCATCAGGATATTTTAAGGTAAACTCATCCAGATTCTCATAGACGTCATAGTTTAAATCATCGATGTAGTCCATCGCTGATCGTCTTAAACGTTGTTCATCAAGCTGAAATCCTAAAGGCTTGATCAGATGGAGCTGTGTGTTGGTTGCTGCACAGGTTCTCATGATGTTGCCTGTATTTTGAGGGATCTCAGGTTCAAATAGAATGATGTGGATCATGGATGGAAATGGAGATAGGCCAAGATGGCGAAATGGATAGGATAATAGAAATAGAAGAAGTATTGATTGGTGATATAGGTCCAGCTTGTTTTACTCTTAGGTGCTTTATAGACATAGAATCCTATTGGGATCAAAGCCAGTATCGCAAAGATCTGAGGGAAGTAACTGGTAAAACTATAGATGCCTCTACTAAAAATGGTTGGTAAGTAGGTCCAATATTGAGAATTAGTCAAAAGATTCGTAATCAACCATTCAAATGAGAAGAATATCGTTAAGATCGAGAAGAATAGGAATTGTTTCCACTTGTTTTCATAAAAGACATAGAAGATCACCAAGGTCAAAATCCCATAATACCCATAGTCTACGCCTATCGCTTGAGCTAAATAAGCTAATATTGAAACCACAATAAGGTTTAAGAATAAACCTTTCTTTTGATCGATGACCCAAAATGCGATCCATCCTAAGATAAATAAGAAGAGGATATTATAGAAACCACTGTCCCCTGCCCATAAGATCAAGAGATGTCCTCCTACCGCAAAGATCACCAAGCGGATAAGTAGTTTGATCTTATCGTGTGAGAAACGATAGCTCATCGCAAATAGATAGGTAAAGATTGGATAAGCGATGCGTCCTATGATACGCATTTCTCTTATCTCTGGGAATAAGAAGTAGCCCATATGATCGATGGTCATCGTAATGACTGCGATCACTTTTAAACTGTTTTGAGTGATCCCTTTGGTTTTTTCTGACTTAAGTAAGACAAAGATCGTCATCAGACTTAAGGTAAAATGGATCAAGATCATCACGATAAGATCGATAAAGAATTCTTGAGGAACCATATTGATCAAGTTATCGGTATACGGATCTAGTAACCAGAGATCATTGGAGAAGAAGACTTTATGAAAGGCTGTCCAAAAGGCATCAAAGTTGATGATGGCGAAGGATCCTAAGAGTAAGATGATGGCCCCAAAACCTACACTGACCCAAGTTAATCCAAAGTTTAATTCTTCAACTACTTTTTTCTTTCTAAACGCAAACAAAGCAAAGATATTGACCAAACCAAACATCAATAAAACATCTCTGATTTGTAGGACCTTTAAATATAAGACTCTGACGTCGACCATATGATCGATCTCTCGTTGATTGTAGTATTGTTTCATGACGCCGTTGACTTCTACATCAACGATCATGTCTGGTCTTTTTCCAGAAGTATAATCCAAAAGGACCTCAGTCACTTTGATGAGATCTGTTTCAGATACCCCTATACTGGCAGCCGTATCACGAAAGGCATATTGTTCCCTATAGAAATCAACATTGAACGCAGTGAATTGTAGTACAGATAGTACCAAGACGATCCATACGATGATGCCTAAAGCTAAGGCGTTTACTTTTTCTACAAGTCTCATGGTTTTTCTCCTTGGGTCAATACGATAACCGCTTTTCTAAATGCTTGTCCTCGATGAGAAACCTTATTCTTGGTTTCTGTGCTCATCTGGGCATAGGTCTCATTAAATCCTTGAGGAATAAAGATAGGATCATAACCAAAGCCATTAGATCCTTCTGGATGAAAAGCAATGCTTCCTTCCATGATTCCTTCACAACAAATTATATCAGTATTACTGATAAGTGAGACAGAGGATTGTGGAGATGCAATCGCGACAACACTGATAAAACGGGCTGATCTATCGCTTACCTTTTCTAGTCGATCTAAGATGATCTGGTTTTTTATCGTATAAGGCGTATCTTTACCAAGATATCGCGCAGACATGACCCCAGGTTCTTTATCAAGCGAATCGATCTCTAAACCAGAATCATCCGCTAAACTGATCATTCCGCTTTTATCTGCAGCCCATCTCGCTTTAAGTTGGGCATTGCCCATAAACGTGCTTTCTGTTTCTTCAGGCTCTTCTGTGATATTAAGATCAGTTAAGGTTAAAACTTCGATTTCAGGATGATCTTTTAATAGCGCCAAGAGTTCAATAACTTTATTAGGGTTATGTGTCGCTAAGAGTATCTTCATAAGCTCAGTTCCTTTTCTAGGTGATCATCTTTATCTAAGATAAAACATTGTTTCTTTTGACCTTTGATCCCAAAGGTCCATAGTTCATGGCCTTCTAATCCATCCACGCGATCGATCAAGATCGCATGTTTAATGTTTTGATCCAAACCTAAGGTTTCTCGTATGTGATTTAGTCGTGTTTTATCGACTTGATATGGATAAAGCGAAGGAGGCCACAATGTACTGTTTTTATAATAGGCATGGGTCACCATTGCCTTGGCTTTTGATTCTGGATGATATTTTTTTAGACCTTCGATGATGGCCACATAAAATGCTTGGTTAGAGTAAGGATGAACTAAAGAAGCGATCTCATGACCTATGCTTCGCATAAGATCAAATGGTTCTAAACTAGGATCCATAAACAAATCATCCAGTTCATTTTTTAACTTTTGGGAATTATACGCTCTTTCAGTCGCCAAAGCGACTTCTTCTACAGCTTGGATATCTTCTAAACTCATCCAATGACTTTGAGTGATCTGATATGGTGAAGTCAAGGCTGCTTCATAAGCATACTTTAACGCATTTTCTTTTAAACTTGTCCCATGAAGGAGCTTTAAGGTACCTACTTGAAGCTCATGAGCTTTTAATCGAAGCAGACCCTCATAAGAGTGTTTAAATGAATTCAAATCTTCATAAGGTAAACCAGCGATCAAATCGATGTGTTGTTTAAGATGAGCTTGAGAGAATCGTTCAATCAACGACAGTAATTTAGGTAAATTCGTTGATCTGGAAACTTCTTGAAGTGTTTTTGGATTAAGAGATTGAACCCCGATTTCCATTCTAAAGCGTTGTTTTCCTTCATCGATGAAAAAATTAATAAGCTCTTCATCTAAGCTATCCCCTACCAATTCCACATGAAAGGCCATAGACTCAGGCATCGATAAACAAGTCTTGGCCAAATGAAGGGCTCTCTCTTTAGAAACATTAAAAGTTCGATCTAAAAACTTTACTTGTTTAACCCCACTATTTCTAAGTTGGATAAAGAAGTCATCCATATATTTCTCTGAGAATAAACGAACTCTTCGATCAAGTGATGCCATACAGTAGCTACATCCAAAAGGACAGCCTCTTGAGCTTTCCACATAGAGATATCGTTTATCCATAGAGTCTTTATCTATATCTAAAAAATAAGGAGAAGGATAAGATTCTAATTTCTTAAGATCGACCTTTAAGATCTCAACTTCTTCATTATGAGAAGCTTGATACCCTAAGACTTTCTTTCCTTCTAGTTGATCCCAAAAGACCAATTCGGTCTCTCCTTTAAAGATCCCGTCGATTCCTGCTTCCCATAAGGGTTCAGGATGATAGGTCGCTTCAGGACCTCCCGCAACGATCTTTAGTTGAGGAAGTCTTTCTTTG
>Ga0247840_10003561_pt1 | contig 26091 bp, 41 predicted proteins | sample LaCruzMarch2015__FD_192404 | JGI IMG/M metagenome (GOLD analysis project Ga0247840, IMG submission 192404) | Freshwater microbial communities from meromictic Lake La Cruz, Castile-La Mancha, Spain - LaCruzMarch2015_17m | ecosystem: Environmental > Aquatic > Freshwater > Lake | place: Spain...
TATAAACGAGTTCCATCCAAAAGAACATAGTCATATGAACCGAATTTAGATTTAAAGTAATCATCCGCAAAAGACACCTTTTTCATATTTTTAATTTACTAGTTTATAACAACAAATATAAGAAATATTTTTTAATTAAAGATGTTTGGATCAGAAAAAAAATAAATTAGAAATAAAACATAATCATAAAGAAAATAATAGATCAACACAAATGAAATAAAAAAAATACAAATGGTCAGATTTTTATTTTCAACCAACATGAAATGAAGTGTTTCACAAAGATCAATAAAAAAAAATCCTAACATGAAAAATACTAATAAGAAAAGAAATAGTATTATCATCTAATTACTTGTTTGAGGGTTTCAGTTGAATTATTATCTGTGATTATTGATACATAATAAATACCTGATGTAAGGTGTATATCTGACACATTAAACAAATTGATACCTTGTGTTATTTTAACTTCTTTTGAATAAACCACAGATCCTTTAGAATCTTTAACAATTAAACTTCCAGTACCAATTAGTTGTTTGTTGTTTAATATAACTTGAAAGTCCCCTGAACTTGGATTTGGAAATATTGAAAAGTAACCTTTTGTATTTCCATTACAAATAACATTTATTGGTCCATACTCTTTGAATTGTCCGTCAATATCATATTGTAATAATTTATAATAGTTATTCCCATCAATTGCATTCCCGTCTTTTGTATTGTATGTCAATTCTTGAGTTGAGTTACCGGCAGATTCCAAAGTTGTTAATGAAGACCAATTAATACCATCCCTTGATTTTACAACTTCAAAATAGTCTGAGTTATGTTCGGTTGCTGTTTTCCACTCTAAAGATATGATATTTTCATTACAAGATCCATCAAATGATAATAACTCAACAGGTAATGCACCATTTGTAATAATGTTCATAAATCTAACTTGTGTCCCACAATTTGATGAATTTGAAACCGTAACTCTAACCGATCCATCTGTTGTTGTTTGAGGCCAATAAAAAGATATTGATGGTGTATTTGAGTTTGGTATGTTTATCCAAAATGGTGCTGTAATAGATTCGGTGTATGCCCATTGATAAGTTGCGTTTGCAACTGGTGTAATAGAATAACTTTCTTGTGTTCCTGCAATTATTGTATTATTTCCCGATACCGTTGAAACAAATCCCACTGACGGATTAACATTTATTGTTGTTGATGTTGAGTTGGAACAACCATTAAACGATACAGAAAGTTGATAAGATTGTGTTGTTGTTGGTGACGCAAAAGGACTTGGTGCTGATGGATTTGTCAAACCTGTTGATGGTGTCCAAGTGTATGTTGGTGTTGACCCTGCAGGAAGTCCAGATACCGAACTAACTAATTGAGTATTAGTCCCTGAACAAATAGTATTACTCACGGGTGTAACTGAAACATTAGGTGTTGGATTGACCGTTACGGCAGTAGAAACACAACCATTACTAAAAAGTCCTCCACTAAAATTTCTTGCGTAGTATGTAGTTGTAGCATTTGGCGAAACCGTTATAGAATTACCGGTTCCTATTTGAGTTACTCCACATCCAGTGGTATACCAATATACCGTACCTATTGATCCATTTGCTATAAGTGTAGTAGAATTACCGGCACATATAGGATTAGCTGTTTGTGTTATTGAAGTTGGATTAGCCGGTGCCGGAGTTGAGCAAAGTAATCCTAATTGAAATGCACTATTTGAGCTGTATCCATGAACTAATATGTAGTAATTTGTTCCAGCCGTGGAAGTCCATGAAAATGAAGCGGATGAACTAGAACATGAAGGACCCCAATCATCATTCCCACCAATACAAGTTAGTGATGAACAATTAGGACCACTAAATACTGATATTTTACTATCCCATGCGGTCGCACATAAATTAGCGGTCATATTTTGTCCGTTTCCTGTAACTACATACCAAACACCACCAGTTGTTTGACTAACACCACAAAAACCACCCATTTCACCTGTCCCTGTGTTTGTGGAGTTTACGGTCGTTCCAGCAATTGTTTGACCGCAGTTAATGTTGGTCGCGTTACATACTAAATCATTTGATGGTGCTGCGGGTGCTGAGCAAGATAAACATTCAATGGTAGAAGTTCCACAGGAAGATGAGGTCCCACAAGATGAGTTTGTGTTATAGTGAATGTAATATGTTCCTGAAATTGGTGCGGTCCAAGTTAATGGTGAAAAACCTGCAGCAACTACCGTTCCATTATAAGATGTGTGTCTAACGGTAATATAACCCCCCAAATTATATGTTGATCTATATTGTCTACCTGAAACTACACTAAAAATTGTATTATATTCTGATTGAAATGTACAAGTACTAATTGTTTGTGGTCCCGGAACTGATGGTGCTGTTAATGATCCATAAGCATATAGATTTACACAACCACCACCACCACCACCTGAACAACTACCAATACAAGTATAACCACCTGATGTTGCACTTCCTGTTGTTGGTTGTATAGTATTTAAGAGAATTGTTCCTGTATTATTTCTAATTTGAACTCTCATTTCAGATGGATATGTTCCTGCCGTTGTTCTCCATACTCTAATTATTTGACCTGATGACGCAGTAAAGTTAAATATTGCAGGTCCTAATCCTGAATTAAGGGTTATGTTTGTCAATACCGTTAATCCATTAACAGAAACAGAAACTCTTCCACCATTCCATCCATCTCCCCATGTATCAGTAAGATATATTTGATGAGTACAAGATTGGGAAATGACGAAACTTGTAAAAAAAACAAAAATTGATAATAAAAAATTTTTCATTGCGTGCGAATTTAGGTTAGTAAATTTAACGCTCACTTGAAGAATTCTTTTTTTAGAAAACCCCCATCTACCATGGGCCGGTCGAGACTACTAATAAATATGAAGAAATACGTAATAAGAATATATTAATTTAACTCTATTGAGCAAAACCAACTTTTGATTTATTATTTCTTGATTTTTACGGTATCAACAGGTATTAAAACAACAGAAATAACTCCTTTTTTAAGAAAATTAAGTTTTTTTGCTGTTCCGTAACTAAGATCAATAAGAATTGATGATGATTTTGGAAGTCTGTCATTAACTTTAACATAACATACCGAATCGTTATTTAAGTTTTTAACTTTCAGTATTGTTCCAAACTTGAAGTGTTTGTGTGCCGCGGTCAGACTATCGGCATGAAACCTTTCTCCTGATGCTGTAAGTCTTCCAGTCCAATGTTGTCCGTAATAGGTCGCCTTACCTTTATATTCAGTTGGATCTGAAGAAACAAAAGAAATTAGAAAGGTTGATAATAAAATTAAAATTATTTTATTTAAAATTTTTGTAGTCATAAGTTGTAGATATTTTTCTTTTACCATATTTTTTTTCCATTATTTGTTGATGAAGATTCCAATTTAAAATTGATTCACTAACAGGTTGTTCATCGTCTTTTGCCATATCATATAGTTTTGATATTTTTTTTAACATTTTGTTTGCTACATATTGAAATTTTTCAAATTCAACCTCAAAAAACTTAGTTGGGTTTTTTTCGTATTTAATTGTTTGAGATAAAAACTTTTGTCTGATCTCATCCGTCTTTTCTAACGCTTTAATTTTTTCTTCAGCCCCTGAAGGTAATAAACCAAGTTGTCCTCCAAATCTTAAAAAGTCATCCATAGCGTGTTCTGTCATTGTAACAAACAATTGCATTTTATTATTTACCAAATCAATATAGACAAGCTCCAAAACCCGATTTATTTTTTCGTCAATAGTCATGTTTGATGGATCCTCATTTACATGTTCTAAAAGTTTGTCCAATCTTTCTTCTTGTTCTTTTAATTGTAAAATAAAATCATAAAATGTAAAGTTTTTGATTTCAACTAACTCTTTATAAACTCTATTATTTTCTAAAAATTCTTTGAATTGTGATTTTGTAATATTTTTTCTTTTCAACGAATAGGCAACCTCCGTTGGTCTAACAAGGTTTTCAATTGCATGGATATAATACATATACCTATAAAATACCCTATCAATTGCCGGTATTCCAAAATTACCTCTTCTTTGTGTTGCTTGATATTCGGCGTCAGGACCAATCAAACCAAATTGTTTTGATTGTTTGTCGTATTTGTGTTTTATTTCATGAGCTAAAGATGAAACGTGATCGTCTCTTTCTTCTTCCATTTTATCAATAAGACCTTCGGGTGACCAATTTTCACCAACAGCAAAAGTTATACTCAATTCTAATTTTGTTGATGGTTGGTTTTCTTTCATGAAGTTATCCCTGTTAAACCCAAAACCACCTCCCGTTCCCATAGAAATAATATCTAAGACACCTTCTTCATCTTCAATCTCTTCAATATTAACTTTAAGTTCATATGAATCAATTTTTATTTTTTTCTTATCTCCCAATTCAAAGTTAATTTCTCCATCAAAGGTGTAATCGTCTTGAATGGTGTTTATTGATTTTATGTCTTGCTCTACAATATCATATAACATATCGGCAGCATCCAAAATATTATCGGGAACCCCTAATGCTTCAGTAATAAGTCTCAATTGACTTTCGGTGATTAAAATATTTTTCATAATAATAAATATGTCGTATTTTTTTTTAAAAAGTAGTATTTTTTCAATTTATAAGATATTTATATATATGAGAAAAAAATTAAATAAAGAAGATAAAAGAGTTAAAATTTCAATCACATTATCTCCAAATATTAATAAAAAAATGGAAGATAGTCTAATAAACAAATCAAAATTAATTGAAAATCTATTAATTAATTACTACAATGGTGCAAAAATATAAAGTTTATATAATAAAGTCATTGGTTAATGATAAAATCTATATTGGGTATACAAAACATTCATTAAAACATAGATTATCTACACATTTCAGGAATGCCAAAAAAAATTCAATGGTCAATAACAAATTTGCAAGAGCCATACTGAAATATGGTTTGGATAATTTTACTATTGACTTACTTTATGAGTGTTCAGACAAAAATGAAGCGTTAATGAAAGAAGTTTTTTTTATTAATCAATACGATTCATATAAATTAGGATATAACTCAACAGGAGGTGGTGAAGTCGGTTCACCTAATAAAAACCACGCAGACTTTTCGGGTGAAAAAAACCCATTTTACGGTAAAAAACACGATTTAGAAACAAGGAAAAAAATAGGGCAAAGAGAATATAAAACAGGTAAAGATCATATGTGGTATGGAGTTAAACATAAATCTTCATTCAAAGAGGGTGAAGAACACCCTCTTGCAATACAGATAACGATTGACGGTGTGAAATATGGTTCAATACTACAAGCATGTAAAATACTAAACCTTAGTCGGCGTAAGGTAATTAAATTAGCCGACAATCCCAACTAAATTATCTAAATGGTGATCATTATCTATTTCAGAACTAATTGGTATTCGATCCATCATATGCACAATTTCACTTAAACTATATGGGTGATAATTATTTCCATCAACTCCCACATCCATTTTTTTACCATTACCGAATTTATTTTTATACCCTGAATGTATGTGTCCATGAAGATGGATTACACCTTTGTTAAGTCCGTTCCAACTTGAAAAGGGATAATGACACATCACAAAGTTTTGTCCGTAGATTTTAACTTGTAAGTAATCAGATACACTACTGAATCTTTCTTGAATATTTTCTTGATTGTTTCGTATGTGATGATCGTGATTTCCTAACACAAGGTGAATATTTTTACAAACTAAACGATCTAAAAACTTTCCAACATTTTCAAATCCACCAAAACTAATGTCACCCAACATTATAAACGTATCGTATTGTCCAACTTTTGAATTGATGTTATTTACCAATACGTCATTCATTTCGTCTATTGTTTGAAAATCCCTTGTAGAGTTGATTGGAATTTGTCCGTCTTGAGTTCTCCAATTTGTCACACCTCGACAAATATTTTTGTGACTGTGGTGAATATCTGAGGTAACCCAAACTTTCCCTGTTACTAATATATCATCAAATTTCATACTAATTTAATTTGGAATCGATTTTTCATTTGTTCTATTTTATCTTCAGGAACTCCGTGTTGGTTGGTATTTCCATGACGATTTTCTACTATAATACTGAAGACCATATATTCATGTTCTTTTGCAAGTTCAAAATATGGTTCCATTTCCCATTCTTGAGTAAAGGTATTGGATACTGCGATTTTTTGAACGTTAGATGTCATCGCATGTCCAACAAACTCTTGGCATTCTTTATGTGCTTCTTTTATTTCTGAGGGAACAAAATTATAATTACCATCATTATCATAAAAATAATGATCGGCTTCGAATACGTTTGCCGTCAATTGTTTTGCAAATGTAGTTTTACCTGATCCCGGTCAAGGCACCCCCCGAACTAGGTATAAAACCTTATCGGAGGGTGCAGTATTTTTTAATTTATCCATATATTTATTATTAGAGGTATTTTAGATACCGAATACAAATATAATAAAAAAAATCGCATAAAAAAAGGGAGATGATCTCCCTTTAAAAAGTGGTAAGGTAAATGGTTATTTATTTTCCAAGTGATTTTACCGTATCTAATATTGCTTGAATGGAAAGTGAATTGGGTTGATTTTTAAGAATATTTATTAAAGCTTGAACATCTATTTTTTTGGTAGGATCCAAACTTACATTATTACTTGTTGTAGGTGTTGTTTGAACGGGTGGTTCAAATGTTTCTTCAGATCCATCAACATTTTCAGGTCCTTTATATGCAAGAGGAGTGAATGGTAGTGTTTTAATAGCGTCAAGACTTGGTCCTGATTTTGCTTCAGTCCAATTTATGTATTTTTTTTGGGTTAAAAGAGATTTTGCCTTTTCACTAACAGGATTGGTTTTTAATTTAAAAAAATATTTGTCCCCCTCTTTTTTGTAATCATAATCCTTATCGTTGTTATTCACTTCAATGTTTTCTACTTCGGGATTTTTATTTTCTGTTGGGGTAGTAGGTGCTGTGTTTGTAGGTGCTGTGTTTGTAGGTGCTGTGTTTGTAGGTGCTGTTTGAGTTGGGGTGTTAGCAACTGTAGGTCCAGATGGAGTTGCACCAACAACCGGAGTTCCTGGATTACCAGTAACCTGCTCATTAATTAAATTCCACTCTTTTGATTTTCTTGTTTCGTGAAGATTTAATATTCTTCTTTTTTCGTCTTCAGTTATACGTAATAAATTTTTCATTTTCATTTTCATTTAATACCTACATAAGTTGTAGAAAATTTATAACTTGTAAAATTTTCTATCGCATTTTTAGTTTTTAGTCCCATAATACCATCAGGGGTTAATCCAGCATTAAAACAAGAGTTTAATTTTTCTTGTATTTGTCTTACTTGATCTTCAGTTTGTTCATTTAAAATTGAACTTTCAATTAAATTTTCTTTTAATCTATTATATTGTCCTTCGGTTAATTTTATTTTACTCATTTTTATTTTTTTACGCGATTAATGTTTGATATTGATCTTTATTTATAGTCCTATCAACTTCCGGTGTTGGTGTTGGTTGAGTTGGTTGAGTTGGTTGAGTTGCGGAACATTTACCTGTGTTATCTATTGCTTTCATTACCTCATCAAAATTGAATGGGTATGTTTCACTACTAGTACCTCTTCTAATCTTTTGTCTAACCTTTTGTTTAACGTTACATTTCCACCCTGATGCTTTATACTCATCCCAAGATGCGTGTCCACAATTTTTAGCCTTTTCTGTTTTTTCAGGATCTTCATTTGTTTGTTTGTTCTCGGTTTTACATTTCCATTTTGCATTTCTATATTCATCAATTGAATTATAACCACAAGCTTTAGCATTTTTTAAAACTTCGTTTTCTGAAATTGTTTTTGTTTTTTTAATTAAACCGTAAATTGGTTTCCAAACATATTCATTCCACTCACTATCACTATCAATATCACCATCTATAGCATCAAATAAAGTTTCACTTTGTCTCATTGAGTAACTATAGTTCACAGCGCATAAATCAGGAAAAGTGGGTATTGAAGCTAAGTTAGCTTTAATCAATTCTTCATTTGTTCCCAAACCAGAAATCGCATTGTTCAACGAATCGGCAATTTCTTTTATTCTTGATGTTGGTAATGTTGTTTTTCCTATTCTACTCTTTTTTGTTTTACAAGCATTCAAAAGATTTTTAACTCTATCATAAGCCTTTCCTGACGAATAAGTATATCCTAACCAACCACCTATAACAATACCAGCTAACCCGAATGGTGCCGCTAAACTTGCTCCAACAACTGCGTTTTTAACATTCATTCTTGGATCAGCTTCATTAATACTATTTTTAGATTTTTGGATTCTTTCTTCATTCATTTTTTGGGTATGCATAGAAAGAATTCGTTTCATTTCACTTTCTGATATTTGTAATTTGTTTTTCATAAAAGATTTTTATAATAAATATAACAAAAAACAAAAAAAGGTGAGTTAACCTCACCTTAATTTTGGGTCGGCATTGAATTGCCAACTTCCCCACCACTTTATTTTTTTATTAGAATAAAGAAACTATTGTCTTTCCATCCAAATTTTAACTGAATTTTGATTTGTAAAGTAATTCTTGAACTGACAATTTTCTAATAACCCTTGTGTTAAATTGTAATCATACATACTACCACTTATATGTCCCCAAGGCGTATTATTAAGTGTTAAGGTATATGAAATTTGATTTGGATAAAAATTATAAGTTGACTGAACTCCGTTAAATGAATAAATATTATTGGTCAAAAAAACAAGAGTGTCAGATCTTACTTCTTGGTTAAAACTTGTGTTTAATATTTTGGTAATAACCCATGTTTGACCTTTTAATGCCGCCACAGAATCTACTGAAGTTGTGTCAGTAATGATTGGTTGTGGTCCTAAAGGTTGTTGAGGTTTAATATCTTCCTTTACACAAGATGTGATTAAAGAAATTAAAATGACTAAAAAAATTAAATGTTTCATATTATACTAGTGTTTCTATTTTATTTCTAACTTGTTCCCCTAAAGTAACCTCAACAACATTTGTTAAAATTACAGACTCCTTTAAAATTTTATGAGGTATGTGAACCAAAAATGTATTACCGTCAAAGTAAGACAAATCTTCTTTTAAGTTCAAAGATCCATCAACCATTTTCAAAAAGATTTTGAATTGGGTTTGGTCAACAAAAGATTCGGTTAATAAGGTTCCAAATTTTTCGTTAATAATTGTAATCTTGTGGTTAAATGTTGTTTTAATCATAGTTGTTTATTTCAACAAAGATAATAAAATTTATTTGATAAAAAATTTATTTTAGAACTTTTTTTAATAAATCTAATAACTCTTTATTATTTTCTTGTTGTGGTATGTCTTCTTTTTTATAGTATTTACAAGAGGTATGTTCAAATCCGTCTTTGGCATTTTTTAAATCAGGAATGTGTTTTTTGTCTGTTTCTTTAAAAAATACAAACATATGTCCTTTTTTGGTTCCATCTTTTTTATATTTATTTATAAATCCAACAAAATCCATATCACCACTAAGTTCTATATTTGTTTCTTCATAAAACTCCCTAAGTGCTGCATATCCAGGTGATTCACCATTTTCAATTTTCCCTGAAGGAATTGACCAAACATTTGGCATTGATTTTTCTGGTGATCTTTTACACATTAAAACTTCGTCATCGTGTTTTAAAATTATACCTGCCCATTTTTTAAACCTTTCCATATGTATTTATAAATATGAAAGTAAAAATAAATAACAATATATTTGACGTTAAAACTTTATTAACATCTAAAGATATTCAAAAAGGTATGATGGGTAGAAAATTTGACGGATCTTTTGATGGTATGTTATTTTTTATGAAAAATGAACCTCATTCTTTTTGGATGAAGAATTGTGTGGTTCATTTAGACATAATTTTTATAAACAATGATGAGATCTTAAAAATTCACCACAATTGTAAACCATGTATTACCAAAGATTGTGATCACTATGAGGGATCTGGTGATATGGTTCTTGAATTACCAGGTGGAACTTGTAAAAAATATGATATAAAAGAAGGTGATAATATAGAACTAGTCTAAACCAACTATTTTAACTTGTTTTTTCTCGTCCACAAAATGTTGAACTCTTTCTTTGGCAATTTTAGAATAATTTTCACTAAGTTCCACCCCTAACCACCTGCGACCCAAAATTTCCGCGGCGACTAAAGTAGTCCCGCTACCAGCGAACGGATCCAAAATCACATCGTTCTTGTATGATAAGATCTTAATCGCCTTGGTCGGTATGTCCATTGAAAAGGTCGCCTTGGTGAGTGATTTAGTGTCCGCAAAGTAATTCCACTGACCAAACACAAGTTCCATAAATTCTTTCTTATCGTTCTCGTCATAGACCATTTTATTTCTTTTTGTTCCATCTTCATTTTCAATTTCGGTTAATTCCCCCATCCATTCTGGTTGACCTTTTGTGAGTTTTTTTGGTGAATTTTTATATGCAAGTATAAGACATTCTTTCGGGTTGTATATATATGGTTGACTACAACTCATCCAAGAACCCCAAGCTGTTGTCTTACTTCTATGTGGGGATTCTTCCTGTAAATCAATTAAACCGAACCACTTGAACCCGATTTCTTTCATTACATTCCAAATTTCAGAAACAATAAAAACTCTACCCCCTCTATCTTTTAAATTAATTTCAAACGGAACATTAACACATATCCTACCATCATCTTTTAATAATCTAAATGCTCCTTCCAACCATTTTTTTGAGAAATCTAAATACTGTTCTAGTGTTGTGTTATCATCATAGACATCGTAAGATATGTTTACGGAATATGGAGGACTAGTAACCACCAAATCAATTGAGTTCTCAGGAAGATTTGACATAACTTCCACACAATCTCCGTTTATTATTTTTCCTGTTTCTATCATCTTATTATTTTATACTCTCTAATAAATCCCAAACTTCGTTTGAAAACTCTTCATACAGGTCTCCATCCTCATCGTCTGATAAATCAATAATTTCTTCGTCCAAACAAAAATCCACAATTATTTCGTGTATTTCCCCAAGTGTCTGTTCGTCATTTTTCAAACCCTCATATTGATTAAGAATCTGATTTTTTTGTTCTTCTGTTAATTTCATTTTTAAAATATATTTTTTATTATTTCACATACCAATCCCCAAGTTAATGTCAACCAGAATATAATAATAAACCCTGCAAGTATTCTATATCTTGTTCTCATCTTTTTTAAATTACTTGTGTTATTATTTGTGCTAATTTATATCCGGCAAAAGCTCCTGCAGCTGCTGAACCAGGTAGAACAATAAACTTTCCAAGAATTGTGTCGTATTTCTTTCTATTCACAATATAAGAAATTAGAATGTAATAAACAATATAGTTTATTAAAACTAAAAAGTCCAGTTCTTTTGAAACAAACACAACAATTGAATTTCCCAAAAATCCCCATATAAAGTTTATAAGAGTTTCTCTAATTAATTCATTTGGTGTTGTTATTGCATCTAAGACGTTAATCTCTCGATTCAGACTTGATTTTTTGTTTGAGTTGTTCGATGTGGTGTTCAAGATACCATCTCGCTTTGAGTAAATCTTGTAATTCTTTATCTTTTCCTTTTTTTCCTGCACGACTAATATATTTTATTGTATTTCCTAAACTAAATCCTAATTGCCAAGCATCAATTACCTTGATCGCTTCATATTCATTATTTTTTCCTCCGTAATGATCGGGGTGGTTTACTTGTTCTTCATTATTTTCCATAACTTATTTCCAAAATAATTGTATTACTAAAATTCCTAATGCTAAAATCAAACAAACTATTGTTTTTAATGTTAATGGTTCTTTGAATACCAACCAACTCAACCATGTAAACACAACAGCTCCAATACTAAACCCTATTAATCTTGAAGGCCACATTTGACCGTCAAACGCAATTATCATATTCTTTACAGAATACATAAATAACATTGATATGGGTATTCCCATTAAAACGGTCAACCAATAATGATTTTTAAACCACTCATATTTCAAGGTTCCTTGTAATTGGAAAAATGTTCCGATTTGAGCAAAGAACCCAAAAAGAATTCCAACCAAAAGTGCGACGATGTTTGTCATTAATTTTTTTTATATTTTTTTAATAATTTTTTTCTTGTGATATAAGTCCGGCAATTCTTCTTTTGAACATTGGTAATAACGTTTCATCAACAGGAAATACTTTAGTTGATGACATGTGAAAAATTGGTCCAGTTTTTTTATCTTCAATTGTGTATGTGGAAAAATTATTTATAATTTTTGAAATTGTAAAATCATTTATATCATCATTATAAATTAATTTGACATTTGTCATTTGCTGGAGGTTATTTTTTGTTTGTTTTTTAATTGAATATTCCCACACATAATGTTTTTTTTCGTGATCAATAAAATAAAAAAAACCTTTTGGGTGTATTATGTTTTTTCTATTTCTTTTAACTTTCATATCTAAAGAATCAAAGACGATCGTCCATACTGATTTTGCAATATTAAAATATTCCATTATTCTTGGTGCCGAATATGATAATATGGATATAAATTCTTTTTGTTCTTCTTCTGATAATTTTGGTATTTCTTTAACTTTAAGATCTTTAACTAAAAGTTCATCATCTATATTTGTTAATTTTTTGTCTGTGTAAAGTATTTTTTGGTCTCTCATTAAGGCTTGAACATTCATTAAATGTAATGATAATTCAATAAAACCTGGATATAGTTCTAAATTATCTAATTTTTCACCCATTTTTTGAAAGTAAGAAAGTAATTTGTATTCTTTGTATTCTCTATCAATAGGTTTTTCAAACATCCAATCGGTATTCAATAAAAATTCTATTTTTTTTCTTCTTGCCATATGTGTTAAAACATACAACAAATTATTTGACAAATAAAGACCTAAGAGACCCTCATTACATAATACTCGGTTCCATGTATATTAAAAGTATCGTAGTCTCCATCGTAAGAGTTTAATAAAGAACCGTAACCATCTGAATTAACAACCGTGTTTGTAATATCATTAGTATCAATAAAATCCATAATAAAGTTTTTATCATAACCGTAATGACCAATAAACCCTTTTATATCGTTTTCATACTCACTAACCCAATCACTTATTTCGTTTTCAATTGCACTTTCATCATAACCACCTTGAGGGTCGTCTTTAATTTCTTGAATGGTATCTTCTAAACCTTCAATTTTTAACTCAAGAGCTTCGTATTGATCATCAGGTAAATCTTCAGTTTCTAATCTTTTATTAAGTGAGTCTAAAGTTGCTTGAAGTTGTTGAACTTGTCTCATTTGTTGTTGTGATAGTTCTAAGGGAGTATCGTAATTCTCAGGATCGTTTCTTACTATATCATCATAAAAATATTCTAACCAACTTCTCCAACTTTGTGTATCTAAGGCGTCATCAAAAACCCACTCTGAAAACGCCTCAATACCCATGTCATCTAACATGTTTTCAACCACAACTTTTGCTGCGTTATCAACTTCGTCTTCGGTATAAACATCATAAGTATTTGGACTAAACCCATTACCACCTCCTAACCATTCGTATTGTTTTCCATACCCATAGGTCGCTCTTCCACTCGGATATATATAATACTTGTCTTCAGGAACTTCATTTCCTTCTTCATCCTCAACCATATCAACGTCACCATTTTGTTCTAAGTATTCGTATAAAGCTTCAGTTCTTTCTGAGTCGTCATCTCCATTTTCAACATCCCATTCACCTTCTTGTCTTTTTTCATCTAACTCAGCAAGTTTTTCATTTAATTCCCTTTGCCTATTTATTTTCCACATAGAAGATCCGTAGTCACTAATATAACGATCTACAGTAATTCCATCTAAGTTTGGAACATTAGTGTGAGAAATATCTAATCTGCCCATTACTCTTACAACACCGGTAAGTGGTCCAATATTTTTATACTCACTAACATTCAACGGACCTGTAATAACAATACCTTTACCTCTATATGGTTTTAGTTTAGATATTCTTTCTGCGATACCACCAACATCATCCAATAACTCTAAATAATCATCAGGTGAAATTGATACAAGATTTTCATCTTGTTCTAAGATATAATTTTTAAAAAACTTTTTTAATGACATATTTTAATAAATATATCAACAATATACAATTGATTTTTATTTTTTATCAATTAAAGTTTATTTTATAAAGTATTTATAGATAAATAAACCACTTAAAATAATTATCATGGCTGGATGCGGATGTAAAAACAAAGGACAAGCACAACAACCTCAAACTCAAACACAAACTCAACAACAAGCGTCTCAAGCAAACGCTCAAACAAATACTAATGTTCAAGAGAATGTGAAAAAAATTATTCAAAAATATTATAGAAGATAATATTTTGTTGTGTGAAAAAAATTATGGGTGTTCATATTGAGCACCTTTTTTTTTTGTTTGATATTTATTAAAGGTATGAGTTTAGAAAGAGTAAAGAATTTAATTCAGTCATTTAACGATGGTGACTATGATGATGATATTGAACCGTATTTTAATACCTTAATGAATTTTTTAAACTTTGTTAAAAAATATGGTTTATTAGATGAACTTGATTTAGGGCAAATATCATCAAGAGAGTTTGATGATGAACTTTTTAACTTCTTTGAAGAAAACGGTATTGTATCAAACATGGATTATGATAGTATGCCAGAAGAATTCAAAAATCACTTTTTACTATATGGTTTAGAAAACAACTATGAAGGCACAATGTGGTTTATTACAAATAATCTTATTACTGATGTAACTATTAGACCTGACGGTTTTTATCTTCATTTAAGAGATAGAGAAGAATTAGAAATTCTTTTTTGTGGTGGAAGACGAGGTGAAGGTGCAAGATATGTTGCAAAAATGATTTTAAGTGAAGATGGTTTAGGTCATGAATGGTATTATGACAATTATGTAAAACCGTATCAAGTTGTTGATGAACTGAATGATACTAACATCACAACACTTAAAGATATTATTTTTAAAGAAATCGGAGATAAAGAATTATCTTTAGAGGATTATGACTCTGATTTTTTTGAAGAACTTTCTGAAGAACAAGGAACTGAAGGTTATTTTAGATTAAGAGCCCAAGACTTAGAAGGTTTAGTAAAAGATGAAGAGGCTTTTAACGAGTTATGTAATAATGATTTAGACGAGTTAGGTCAGAATTTGAAAAGTTTATATTGGAATTCTGAAAATCAAGCATATGAAAATGAGGTATATGATCTTGTGTATAATGGTTTAGATGAATACTTTGAAGGAAGAATTGATGAGGTTCCAATAGAGGTTACTAGAACTGATGGGTCTAAAGTAACAAGATATGATAGTTACATAAAAATCAGGAATTACCAAAACATAATTAAAACATTTTTAGAGAATAATAAAGGAGAATCATATAGTGATTCTCCTTTAGAATATTATGGCGGTTTAACTTCGTTAATGACTGGTATGATAAATAACGATGAAATTGATTGTATTGATTTTAGAGTTCCTGACTATCCTGATTGGGATAGAACAACAAAGAATATTAACGAAAACTTCTCAGAATACTTCTAACTATTTATAGTTTCGTTTATTTCTCATATACATTATAAAAATCAAAAATATGAGAAAATTAGAAAAAAACACAAGAAGGTATTTTGTAAATCTATTTGCCGACTACATCCTATCTAAATTTGACAAAAATGAAAATACAATCATTCAAGTTACGGATTGCGAAAACTTTGTTATCGTTAATGGTCAAACAACAAGTTCAAAAGTTCTTGATTTAGATGAAATCAAATCTGAATTTTTAGGGTGGTTTGATGATCTTATGGATAGTTTAGGTATGAAAGTGATCAATTTAATTGATATCATCAAATATGAACAAGATATAACAGATTTTTCAAGTGGTTGGGTTAATGTAAATAAAACTTTATATGTTGATGAATACGAACCGATTTCTGAGATCACAATAAATTCAGAGTTTCCTTATGGTCATAGTTTAGGGTGTGGACGAGGAATGTATTACTACTCACACTATATCTTTAACCACATGTATTCTTTATTAGGTGTTGATCAATTATACTTCAGATACTCAAACCAATTAGATGAAAATGAAGATTATAAAATCAAAGTTATATCAGAATCAAATTATTCAAAAAATCAAATCGTTAGTCTTGTATTAGATGTATTTGATATGGACATTACAGAGTTTAAAAAAAGATTATCTAATTATCAATTTTTTGATGATATTACTGATCCAAATTCTAATAAACCATATTTGATTCAGGATAGATTAGAAGATATAATTTTAATGTAAAAAGAAAACCCCACTGATTAAAGATGGGGTTTTTTGTTATCTTTCGTAAAACTCTTTGATTATTTTAAGACCATGTTCAATATCTTCAAAATCACGATCGGGAGCAAATAAATCTGTTTTAGGTGTTTCACTTTCAGGATTTTCAATCAACATAAAAGCAGGAACAAAGTCATTTCCTGTTGCTTCAACAAACATATCATATTCTTCTTCATGCTCTTCAATATCTCTATCTATAAAGTCAATTTCGGCCTCTGTCAACATATTTTTGAATGTGTGACAATGAGGACAACTTTTCATTGTAAAAACAACTGCTATCTTATCCATTGATCAATTCTGTTAAAAGATTATTTATTTGTCCTTCACTAAGAATACCAACTTTTGTTTCAACCACTTCTCCTTTATTGAATACTTTAATGGTAGGGACACTTCTAATTCCAAGGCTAATAGCAATCTCTCTATTAAGATCAACATCCATTGTATACATTTGAACTTCCGAAGTATTCTCGGTAGTTAATTTTTCAAATATTGGTTTCATCATAGAGCAGGGGCGGCACCAACGGGAGTGGAAGTCCACTATAACCTTGTCTCCATTATTAATTTTTTGTTGTAATTCAACACTACTAATTTCCATCTTTTTTCATCTTTTTTAAATTTAATATAAAGAAATCTACATCTTTTTTCTTTCTTATAGGATAATAAATCTTACAAGAAAAAGAAGAGATCATTGTTTCTAATTTTGATAAATATATGTAAATGTCATTATCAAAAACAAAAATTGAATCTAAATAGTGTGTTCCGTCAACATAATTTGTTCCCTCTAAAAAGTAAGGTGTAAACTTGGGTTTATCCATTAAAGTTCCAGATGTTAATCCATGACCATCTGTTAATTCGGTAATTGAGTAGAACTCACCTGTCTTTTCGGTTATTAGTTCTAAAAATCGTTTTTCGTGTTTAAATTTTTCCATAAGTAGAAATGGGGGTCAATGACCCCCGTTTTTTTATTTTATACCAATACCAACTCTTCAGCCGCTTCCCAAAGTTTGGTGTTTAGGTTGTGTGATGCTTGAATACTTTTGATCCCACGTAATTTGGTTGTTCGTCCTCGTGGAGTTGGTAAGAAAATCCACCTCTCATCATCTTCTCTTGGATCACATTAAATACGGTCCAAAGATCACTTCCCTCATCCTCAGGACGAAATGGTGTTAGAAGATCACTTACGTCAATTGATGCTGGCGCATTTCCAACTGCCCATCGGATTTGAACCGCTCGTTTGATTAAATGAAGTTTTTCTTTTTCGGTCAACTCTTTTTCCATCATTTTGGAAACTGACTCTTCAATTTTTGGAAGTTTTTTTGAGAAGTCCTCAGCCAAACCTTTAACCTCATCTAAAGAAAAGTGGTTGTGACGAAGTGAAAATCTTTCTGCAACTGAGGTTGGAACCGTAAGTCCGTTGGAACAACAAACTCTAAATAATCCAGCTCCCATAGAAAATGTTGCCGATCCATCGTGAGAGTTACGGATGATTGCTTCAACCACAGTGTCACCAACTTTGGGGAGTTGTCCGTTTCGGTATTTCAACTCGTGAACAGAATGAATTCCACGACCTGTTTGTTTTACTGATGAAAGTTGCCAACCTTCACGATCAAACATATCCATTACTTCGTTGGTTGGAACAAACTCATATTTGTTTGTCATTTTTGAAGATGGTGATGTAGCGAATACTGCCGGAGCAATTGATTTGATTAATTCTGGAGTGTATATCATAGTTTAATTATTTTCTTTGTTTTTGTGTTTTTGTTTTCTAGTATATGATTTTTTACTTTTTTGAATAGAGGGTCTTGTCGCCTGCCATATTTCATTCATACTAAGTTCAATCTTTTTCATTTTGTTTCTTGTTTATCACAATACAAAGATATGTAATTTTTAATAAATACCAAATATTTTACAAAAAAAAACCACAATACTTAATTGTGGTTTATCTAATCGTGTTCTAAAAATTAATTTAAGTATATGTCTCCCCAATTTGTTCTTTGGATGCTCCCTTCTATTTTTTCAATGGATGCCTCATTATCAATTAATTCCGGCATTTTCAATTGGATTACAATATCAACCATTTGTTCTCTTGTTATTATATAATCTTGTCCTACTAACAAATTTTTTTCACACCTGTCTTTTAATTTATCAAAAAACTCTTTTTTCTGTGATTTCCCAATTAAGTCTATTAAATCATTTGGGTTATTTTCAAAAAAAGTTATAAGTTGTTTTATATATATTTCACAATCAATATTTCCCATAAGAACAAGTATAAACGTTTTATGACTATATGTCAAAAATTATAATCCTAAATCACTAAAATCAATCCCACTTAAATTATCGTCATCTTCATCATCTTCATCATCATATCCCATCGCGTTTTTATAATCCTGTTCTTTTAATTCTTTTACAATTTCATTAACCATTCCTTGAATAAATTTTTCTCCTTTTGGATCTCCTTTCAATATCATTTTTGCAACTCTCATAAACTCTTCAGCACTTAATGCTGAAAAACGCATAAACAAATAATGTTGGATGTGTTTCATGTCTTCATCAAACAATTCAATAGGATATGTTTGAACAAATTTCTCCCAAAATATCGGACCTAGTCTTGAATCCCAAATTTCAGAAGGAAGTGTGTCTTCCGATTTTAAGATCATTTCTTGTTGTCTTGGGTCATCAGGTAGTCCGTGTGTTCCAAATATCTCGTAAACACCCTTAACCAATTCGTGAACTAGTAATGGAAATGTTACAGCTCTTGCTTTAACCGTTGGTGGATCTGTTTCTTCATCAACTTCTGATTGTCCCATTTGACCACCGCCACCTCCGGCCATTCGTTCCATATCAGGAAAGATCCAATAAGCATGTTCCATTAATGCTTGGGTAACTGCGTATAAGTTCATAAGTTGGGGGTTGATGTCGTTAATCTCGTCTCTAACCATGTTATACATATGTCCACCTTTGAAAGCCGCTCCTTGAATAAGTGAATTGATAAATCTTCTTTTTGCTCTTTCAAGGTTAAAAGTTTCAATATCACCCATTAGTTCTTCAACCTCCTCTTCACTTGGCATTTCAGGTTCACTTTGCATTCCTTGTGCCGCTCCCATAGCTTGCATTACAAGTTGAGCATCAAATTGCATTGCCCCATCAGGAATACCCAATTCGTTTTTAACAAGTTCTACCGCTAAATCTTCCAATACTTCTTTGTGTTGTGATTGTATCATAACAAGTCTTTGCATTGCTTGTCCAACGGTCCTCATGAGTTGCATAAGTGCGTTTTCTCCTTGAATGGTTCTTGTGTCTCCCATTGCCATTCTAACTTTATCAACTGAGTCTTTAAATCTTTTTGAAGAAATAAGTTCAATAAAATCTTGGTCCATTTCTGGAATTGCGGGAAAGTTTGAATATGGGGTTTGTTTTGATAGAATTTTTCTTTCAACATCACCCGCCATTCTTTCAGGTCCTTCGTAATCAATTGGGGCTTCCATTAGTTTTATAAACTCTTTTTTGGAAACTCCTTCCGTATATAATCTTCTTTTAATATTTCTCATCTTATTCAAAATTAATTCCAAGTTCATCAAAACTTAACCAATCGGGCATATCACCTTTTTTAGCTTTAGGGTTTTTCTTTGGTCCGGGTTTAGGACTATATGGTGTTCCCGGTTTTTTTGGTTTGGTTGGTGTTTTAATTCCAGGTCTTACGGGAGTTTCTATCTCATTTTCTTCTAAATCATTTTTTAAATAATTTAAATCTTCGTCTTCATCAAGTTCCATATAATCATCTTCAAACAATTGTTGTTCTGATATAACTCTACCTCTATTATAATTAAAAAGGTATTTAATATTTTTAAGCTCTTCATTAATATTTTTTTTCATAACTTTTTTTCTTATAAATATCAACAAGTTTTATTCTGTCACCAAATAATAGTTATAATCAATAGAATAATATAAAAATTGTCCTTTTTGCTTTAAAATTTCATTAATTTTTTCCTTCTCTTCGGGTTTACATCCAACGATTTTTTGGTTTTTATTTAACTTTCTACCACTATGGGTGTTCAAACTACCAACAACAGGATCCAAATAATATTTTAGTTTTTTAATTAAAGATTTTTTATCACCAACAATACTAATTTCATATTGTTTACAAAGTTATTTAATTTCAGGTAATTCAAGTTTATTTAAGTCTTCCATATCACAAAGATACGAAAATTAAACTAATTTATCAAATTTAATGTTTTCCAAATAAGAATTATACTTTGAAAAATAATGATTCCAACTTGGGTTTTTACCCTTTTCTTTATCAGAATATCCGTGATGGTAAGAATTATTGATGATTGTTTTTTCTACGGGTTGAATTTCTTTTTTAAGATTTTCTAAAACTAAAATTGTATCTTCTGAAAGTTTTTCATTAGACAAATATTGATCTATTATTTTAACGATTGGTCCCATGTTTAAAAATGTATTAATAAATTTCTTCTAAGTCAATGTCCACATCAATTGGAATTCCATATTTTTCTAATAAGTTATAAAAGAAGTCATATACAACACTTCTAATCATACCCATTAAATCTCCCGTTTCATAATTACTTAATGCTTCTTGGTATGCGGCGTCTATTGTGTCGTTCACCATGTATTCTTCCTCAGTTTCTTCATCCAAACCATGAAAATCTATAGTTCCACGAGGATCAACATCAACCATTATCCCAATAAATTGTTCAGTTCTTTCAAGATGAACCACTTTTATTTTAGTTTCTAAATTAAATTCAGGTTCAATTAACTTATATTCTTTGGTATCAATTTCGTTTTTAATTTTATTTTCAAGAACCTCATAACCACCATTATACTCATACCATATGGGTCTAATTATATCATAATCATAACGAGTTTCTTTTTTAATATCAGAAATTTCATATATAATATCATCAAGATAAGGTTCTTCACCCATTTTTTTTTGTTTGTCCCAAATTTTATAACAAAACTTGCGAAGATTTTCTTCGGTCATGTTTTCCTTTATTAAATTTTGTTGTCTTTCTGTTATTAGTATTTTCATAATTAATTTTCCTCCTCAAAAAAAGAATTTATCACATCAGAAAACTTAAGACCCGCAATACTTATTCCAAGTTTTTCAGGAATTTCATCATCAACAAAATCATTACAATTTTCATTCATAAACCATTCAATATCACCCCTGTCTTGATACAAAAACTTTACCCCATCAATTTCAAAAAGATACATAGAACCCCAAAAATTCAACATCTTATTTATGTAAAATGTGTTAACACAATCTCCAATAAAAACACTAGGAACATCAAAGCTAGATGTAATTAGTTGAATTCTATTTGTAAAATCAACTCCAAGTGTTTTCTTTAGAAACTTTTTTATTTTTTCGTTTCTTGATTCAACTAAAAGTTTTTGTTGTCGTTCTGTTATTATTATTTTCATCTTCTTTTTTTAACTTTATTAAAACCATTTCTAATTTTTTCATTAAACTGACCACTAGATAAAAATAAAAAATCAAATCTATCAGGTGTTATCTTAGGATTTCTATACTCAAACTCCCTTCTAACTCTATTAATAAGCCAATTCTCATAAACCCCAAAATTATCAGGTTTATTACCTGGTCCTCCTTTTTTAATATCATTATTAAGTTCAATAATAACCTCATCAATGGTTTGACCTATTTCGGTTAATCTTCTTAATAATTTTATTTGATCTTCTGTTATTAATATTTTCATTATCCTATGTTTGCCCCACTCACTTCTTTTATCTCTACATCAGGAAATAATCCTTTGAAGTAGTCGTATACTGCGTGTTTGATGTGTCTTGACACTATATGGTATGGTATTACCTCTTCCATCTGCTCATCAACAGAATAATCATAATATAAGGTTTTAGATTCTTTTCTATACACAAATAGTAAATTACCATTTTCACCCATTAAGTATATTGACCCGTGAGCTTCCCCATAAGACTTAACATCCTGTTTTAACATCTTAATAAATAACTTTTTATACTTTGGGTATTCATCACTATACTCAGCATCGAAACGATCTCTTTTGTAGTCTTCGTTGATTAATCTTAACTGATCTTCGGTGATGATAATTTTCATATAAGATAAATACTTTATAAAATAAAAAACCCCCACTAAAGTGAGGGTCGTATTTTAGTTTGATCCTTTTGAATATTTTCTTGGTTCGTGTTTGTCAAAAAACCCTTCTTTTGATCCTTTCCAATCCCAAGGTAAATCATTTTCCATGTTATAAACTAACTGATCATCAGAAATACCTTTTAATTTTCTTTTCATTTTTTCCCAAGTAGATTCTTTTCTGTTTTCAGAAATAATTTTTCTTGTAATTCTTCTAATTTCGGATTCGGTTAATTTATTCATTTTAAGTAAATAAGTTAAAGTCTTCGTCTTCTTCAGATCTTCTTATGATTGAATCAGGGATTATGTTCTTACCTTCAGCTCCTGGCATATTCAATACCATTAGATTTGGCATGTCTCCAATACACTCAGGTAGTCTTTGAAGATTTTTATTGTCAACCAATGACAAATATTGTAAGTTTGGTAGAGAACATATCGCTTCAGGAAGTGAAACAACACAATTAACAAAGTTAAGTGCTTGTAGTTGTTTAAATCTACTAATGTCGTTTGGTATATTCAAAGCTATATTGTCTCCTCCTCTTGAAGTGTTTTTAAATGTAAATCTTTTAAGATTTTCAGGTAATGTTGCAAATAACTCATCAAACCCATAAAGAGCAACAAATTTAGATGCCGAGTCACCAGGATAGTCAATAACAACTTTATCACCTTTTTCACCCGCCAATGATTTCATAAACTCAGGTTTGAAGAATGTTTTAAGACCTTCTTCATTTGTGTTTAAAAAATCAACAAGATTAATTTGTCTGTCGTCAGCATCCATAAACTGATTATCAGGGAAATGGAATTGGTATCTGTCTGCCGGTAAACCTGAAACTTCTCCCGTCTCTTTTCCATAAGATTTGAATGATCTTGGTTTGTTTGGAATTACAACATATAATGGTCCTTTACCAATGTATTTATCAAACCAAGTTAATCCTGGTGATGATGTGCACCAATTAGTTTCCCCTCGTCTTGCTTCATTATGAGATCCACCATAAAAACATGCGGCCTCTTTACCTAAAGGACCTTTATCTGAGATTTTAGCAACAGTCCAATCTTGACCTCTATAAACGATGTCAGCTCCAGGGTGAACATATGTTACAGAAGCTTCTTTTTTCTCATCGGCAGTTGCTTTAGTTTTTTCCAAACTAAAATCTTTAACTTGATCTTGTAAAGTTTCAATACTTAACTTGTTAATATCTCTGAACTCTTGTGGTAACCTATTTTTAAATCTTTCGAACTTTTGTAGGTTTGTTGTAACCTTATATAAGTCTTCCATGAAAAGATCTTGGAATTGTTTTAAAGCTGATTTATACTGACCTGATTGTGGATCTACAATATTTAATGGGTGGTCCGCAGGTAACTTAGGCGTGATAAAGTTTTTAATTAACCATTGAGCGTATTTACCGATTTTAACTCGGTCCATATCTTGTGGTTTTACATTATCAATATCCATTCCATCGGGAATTTTTGATGTTGGGTCAGCAGCAATAAGGGCGACTAATGTTTCAAATGGTAGAATACCTTTTTGACCTTTTTCTTTTGGTTTTACAAATTTGTCAAAAAGTACTTGGAATCTTGAACTTTCAACAATTAGATCTCTTAATATGTTTGTAAATCTTAGTGACATAATAATTTTATAAATAAATATTAGTAAATGTGAAAAAATTAATAATTCATTATAAGTATTTCTTCACCCATGTTTTGTTTCTCACCTTTTTTGGCTGAAGCTGCCTTTGCAAACTCTTTTCTTACCCAAGTATATTGGTCTTCAGGGAACCATTCAGATAAAAGTGGGAAATTATAGTAAGACATACCAAACTTACCATTTACTTCTTTCAAAACGTTCGCCAAACGCTCATGATCTTTTCTATCAAAATCGTGATTTGAATAATAATTTTCAGTTTTCCAATAGGGGGCGTCAATATAATGGAAAGTATTTTCACTATCATATTTAGTAATAACATCAGCGAAATCCATGTTTTCAACATCAGTTATATTTAAAAAATGGTCAATCCAATCAGGTTTAGTCAATTTATCTCTGAAGGTTAAATATTTTGATTTGTATTTACCTTTTAAGTCGATATATGATGATGTCTCAGGTTTGGACCCTGAAAATACTTGTGTGACGATGTAAACATATTTAGCTGCGGTTTCATAATCGTAAGCGGTTACGCTTAAATCTTTGTTAAATATTTCGGCCTGAAAGTTAATAAATTGTTCTTTGAGATGAATAGGTGTGTTCTCCACCCCTTGTTGTTGACACTCAATAGAGTTAATTGCTCTCAACAATTCATGTGGATTCTGAACACATTTAAATAAATTATAGTTGAGATGATTGAAATCATTATAGACAACCCTCTTTAAATTCGGGAACTGCTTCAAATCCATATTAAAATAACACCACATCATACCCCCAAAACCCTCGGTATATATTTCCATATTTTTTGGGTAAAATTCGACAATCCAGCGGCCAATTTTTGATTTACCTCCTATCCAACTTAACATACTTTTAAAATTTAAATTTATATTCTGATTCAGGGTTTCTTGGAAACCTTGATAATTTATTAAATGCAATATAACTCACATATTTACCAAATGTAGTTAAATTATTTTCCTTAATCAATTTTAAAAACTCATCTTTACTCACAAAATCATCATTGACTTTGTCAAATTTATTTTTTTTTCTTTCTAAAGAAATAGTATCGTTATTATAAATAATTTTTTTGAATTTGATGATATCACTTATGTTAGTGATTGAGAGAATTTTTATTTTACCTTGAGTATAAATATTAATCTTAGATACATCAAACTTAAGTAAATATTTTTTTAACGATTCTATAAAATTTTGATTTCCGGCAATTGACACTTTATCCCATTTACCTTTAATTTTACTAATACTTCCGTCACCGTCAAAATATCCTCTGATGAAATGACACATAATTTCATCATTCAATTCGGGAAGTAATATTTTAAATGTTTTATTATTTACACAACCCAATTCAAAAAGTTTTTTGACCATTATATTTGAATAAACTGTCACAGAACAAAATTTAGATTTATTATCAACACCACATTTTATAGGTTTATCACATCCCAAATCTTTAAGAAACAATTCAATATGATTTTTATCGGTATCTTTAAGTTTTAATTTTAATTCACCACTTTTACCATCTTTCATTCTAGTATATCCATCGGCATATAAAAACCCTAACCAATATGATGATTTTTTATTCAACTCGTGAAAAAAATATTCATTAAAATTATATTTTCTTATAATGTTTTTTTACTAATTCTTGTATAAATTTAGAAATACTTATTTCTTCATTTTTCATTTTATCAAAAAGATATCGGTCAATACTAATACCGTATTTTACTTTTTTATTTTCTTCATTTTTTTTTGGTCTTCCTGGTTTACCCATATTATATAAATATCAATTAATATAAAAAAGTGCGTCAAAAAATAAATATTTTTTTAATATTTATTTTCAACTAACTGATAATTAAATTATAGGTATGAAAAAAGAAAAAGCAACAGAAGTAGGATGTAGTGCATGTAAAAAAGGCATGTCAGGTTCACAAAAATGGATTAC
>Ga0247840_10003570_pt1:0-25000 | contig 26063 bp, 22 predicted proteins | sample LaCruzMarch2015__FD_192404 | JGI IMG/M metagenome (GOLD analysis project Ga0247840, IMG submission 192404) | Freshwater microbial communities from meromictic Lake La Cruz, Castile-La Mancha, Spain - LaCruzMarch2015_17m | ecosystem: Environmental > Aquatic > Freshwater > Lake | place...
GTCCGCTCGTACTACCCGATGGGCCATTCCGGAATAGCGTTGTCAATTATCTCCATTAATTAAATAGCCTAAATGAGGATATATTTCGGAACAGTGGAAATATTCGTCTTACGGGCAGTATTTTCTAACTAAATCAACCCTTGACATCATAACTTTTTTCCTTTAGTCAAGGAACACTACTATTGGAAGAGATGTTTATACGATGAGCGGAAAAGGCAAGAATGATTTATTGAGACGCGATCCCTTAGCGATTTTATGGGATCTCGCCCTGCTGCGCCTTTTGCTTCATACCCGCCGCGCATCGTCGTTAGGCAGTTCTTGACCATATAAAATCAGAACACACCTAAAAGGCCATTGGCGGAGAGTCCATGGCCTTTTTTTATTATACGAAAGGAGAATGTTATGAAGAAGGGAAAAGGAGACAGGATCTACATTTTTGACACGACACTCCGGGACGGGGAGCAGTCCCCCGGGGCAAGCATGAATCCCGATGAGAAAATGAGGATTGCCCGTCAGCTCGAAGCCATGGGAGTAGACATAATCGAAGCGGGATTCCCCGTGGCATCGGATGGGGATTTTGCTTCGGTACAGCAGATCGCCCGGGAAATCCGGGGCGCCCAGATCGCCGGGCTGGCCCGTGCCAATATCGAAGACATCGACCGCGCCTGGGAGGCCATTGCCGACGCCGCCCATCCGCGGATACATACCTTTATCTCGACTTCCGACATTCACCTGAAATACCAGCTTAAGAAAACACGGGAAGAGGTTATGGCAGACGCCCGCAAGGCCGTCGCTCACGCCTGCAAATATACAAAGAACGTTGAGTTCTCTGCCATGGACGCCACCCGGACGGACCGGGACTATCTCTGCCGGATAGTCGAAGCCGCCATCGCAGCAGGGGCGACGACAGTGAACATCCCGGACACCGTGGGCTATACGATCCCGGAAGAATACGGACGCCTCATTGCCTATCTTTTTGAAAAGGTTAAAAATATCCATCAGGCTATTATCTCTGTGCATTGTCATAATGACCTGGGGCTGGCCGTTGCTAATTCCCTGGCCGCCGTCCTCAACGGCGCCCGTCAAGTGGAATGCACGATCAACGGCATCGGGGAACGCGCCGGAAACACGGCCATGGAAGAGATCGTCATGGCCATCGAAACGCGGCGGGATCTCTTCGGCGTCCATACGGGCATCAAAACGGAGAAGATCTACCAGACGTCAAAACTCCTGACCCAGATCACGGGTATCCCCGTTCAGCCCAATAAGGCCATCGTCGGGGCCAATGCCTTCGCCCATGAATCGGGAATTCATCAGGATGGCCTCATCAAGGAAAAGAGCACTTATGAGATCATGAGGCCGGAGTCCGTAGGGATTTCGGAGACCCAGATCGTCCTGGGCAAGCATTCGGGGCGTCACGCCGTTTCAGAACATCTTAAAAAAATGGGTTATAAGCATTCTCAGGAGGATCTGAACAAGGTCTTTGTCCGGTTCAAGGAACTGGCGGACATAAAAAAAGAGATCTTCGACGAGGACCTGGAGGCGATCCTTTACGAGGAAGTATTCCGGGTTAAGGACAAGTACAAGCTCGCCTACCTCACCGTGGTCAGCGGGAATGTCGCCATTCCCACGGCAACCATGCAACTGCAGATCGATCAGGAGATCATCCAGGATGCGGGATTCGGCGTCGGACCGGTAGATGCTACCTTTGCCGCGATCCGGAAGATCACGAAAACGGACTATCCCCTTATCCGGTTTGCCGTCGACGCGATTACGAAGGGAGCGGACGCCCAGGGCGAGGCGACGGTCCAGCTTAGGTACAACGGCTACTCCGTCGTCGGCCGCGGTTCCCACAACGATATCCTCGTAGCCTCGGCCCTGGCCTACATAAACGCCCTGAATCGCCTGGAATGGCTGAAGGGAAACATCAGGAAGGTCAGGCTGGTGGACTGATATGCAAAATAAAAGAGGGATGTATGAAAGGAACTTTATTTACGGACAAGCTCTAAGTCAAATGGCATCGAGCTATCTCAAAGTTAATGAACCCGTAGAAAGTCGAAAATCTGGCCATAATCGGCGGCTTCGTAAAGAATCCGCAGGCAAGGCGCGCAAGTCCTGAGGAATGAGGCGTACTTTTTGTACGCCGCAGTGACGAAGGATGCTGCGCAACGCAGCATCCGGACTCTTTACGAAGCCGTCAAAGTTGCCATGGAGGAATAGATAAATGGGAATGACTATTACAGAGAAAATCCTCTGCCGTCATACGGAGCACAAAGAGGTCCAACCGGGGATGCTGATCAACGCGAAGGTGGATATCGCCCTTGGCAACGACATCACGGCGCCGATCGCCGTTTCCGAGTTCAGAGCGGCGGGAGGACCCAGCATTTTCGATAAGGAAAAGGTCGTCTTTGTCCTCGATCACTTCACCCCCAATAAAGACATCAGCTCCGCCCGACAATGCAAGCTCCTCCGGGAGTTTGCCCGGCAGCAGGACATGAAGTATTTTTACGAAGGCGGGGAATGCGGCGTTGAACACGCCCTTTTGCCTGAGCAGGGCATCGTTCTGCCGGGAGATCTCGTCATTGGCGCTGACAGCCACACCTGCACGTATGGCGCGCTCGGGACATTCGCCACCGGCGTGGGAAGCACGGACCTGGCAGCGGCAATGTTGACGGGCGAGTGCTGGTTCCGTGTCCCCGAGACGATGAAGTTTGTCCTGAATGGTCCGATGAACAAATGGGTTTCGGGAAAAGATTTGATCCTCTACATCATCGGTCAAATCGGCGTGGACGGAGCTCGGTACCGGGCCATGGAATTCACCGGCGATACGATAAAATGCTTGACCATGGCCGACCGGATGTCCATCGCCAACATGGCGATCGAGGGGGGCGGAAAAAACGGCATTTTCACCCCTGACGACATCACCAAGGCTTTCGTGGAAAAACGCGCCCGGCGCCCCTATACCTTCTATGAATCGGACCCGGACGCCGGTTATGCTTCCGTCATGGAGATTGACGTGACAAAGATCGAACCCCAGGTGGCCTTCCCCCATATCCCTTCCAACGTGAAGGGGATCAGCCGGGTCGGCAATATCAGGATCGATCAGTCTTACATCGGATCGTGTACGAACGGCCGCATCGAGGATTTAAGGGTTGCGGCCCTGATCCTGAAAAACCGTAAGGCAGCGCCGGATGTCCGTTTGATCATCGTCCCCGCCACTCCGGAGATATATCGTCAGGCCATGAAGGAAGGCCTCTTCGAGATATTCCTGGATGCCAACGCCATTATCAGCCCGCCGACTTGCGGGGCTTGCCTCGGCGGACACATGGGCATCCTGGCGGAAGGTGAACGGTGCATTGCCACGACGAACCGGAATTTTGTCGGCCGCATGGGCCATCCCGGCAGTGAAGTGTATCTCTCCAATCCGGCAGTTGCGGCGGCTTCCGCCATTGCCGGCCGGATCGCCGGCCCGGACGAACTGTAATCTTACATAATGAGGACAATTTCATGATATTCAGAGGAAACACCTGGAAATTCGGTAACAACATCGATACGGACGCGATCATCCCGGCCCGTTATCTCAATACTTCCGATCCGGAGGTTCTGGCCGCCCATTGCATGGAAGACGCGGACCCCGATTTTATGAAAAAGATGACCCGTGGCGACATCATTGTGGCCGGAGAAAACTTTGGTTGTGGCTCATCCCGGGAACATGCCCCCATCGCCCTCAAGGCTGCGGGGATCTCCTGCGTCATCGCCAAGACCTTCGCCCGGATTTTCTACCGGAACGCCTTCAATATGGGCCTGCCCATCTTTGAATCGAATGATCTTTGGGACCTGATCAGGGAAGGACAGGAAATCGAGGTTGACACTGATACGGGAAGGATCATCATCAGCGGCGGCGCCGGAGAACCGCTGACCGTGGCGCCGATCCCACCCTTTATGCAGGAACTCATCCGGGATGGAGGCCTGATGAAACACATCGCAGCAAAGAAAAAATCCTTCTGACAACGGCTCAATATCCGTCCGCTCGCACTACCCGCTGGGCCATTCCGGAACAGCGTTGTCGATTTTCTCCATTAATTCAATAGTTTTTTGCAGGGCAACCACCACTTGCCGATAATGGGTGAGGTCATCGTAAGCATGGAATCCTGGCCGGTTTCAAAGGCGGCAATAATGATGTCGCGGATAATGTGGATGAGGCGCGCCATGCTTTCGGCCAGGTCTTAGGTAGTCTTTAAAATTGGCCGATATTGTTTTTTCCTTCGTGGTGATTTATCTGGATAGCCCATTATGGATTTGATATTAATGAAACTTCTGCGATGCTTTTGAGTGTTTCGTCTCCTAAAACCTGTACGGCGCTGTCCTTGATTTCCAATGCCGTATAAGTTCCGTTGCTGATTCTGTCATGTACATGGATTCACGTTAATCTTTTATCGGCAAGAACCCTTTCTCATCTAAAGATTTCATAATCCCGCGCAACAGATAATTATTATCAAAACGAATCAAATATTTTCTGGAGCCTTCTCTTTCGGGCTGCAACATTTTCCTGTTTTTCAGACGGCCGATCTGGCGGGAGATTTCCGGCGAAGATTTCCCCGGGAAAAATTCACCGATGTCAGAAGCCTGCATGGTTCCAAGCTCCGCTGTTTTTCTTAAAATTTTTGATTCCACATCCGTTAAGATCTTTCTTTCATGTGCATAGCTGATCGCAGGAATGATAATTTCCTTTTTTAAAAAATCATACTCTGCCAGACGGTCAATCTTTTCTATTTCCTGCTTTAATCCCGACAAGACATATTCACACCAGGCCGCCATTCCTTCATCGCTGCCCGAATCGGCTCCAGATAAATACTGGTAATATTTGTTGGGGTCAGAGCAGAATACCGCGGTCGGATTCAATATTCTTCCCGTATCAACATGAAACTCCTGCTTGACCAGTAATGCGTAGGTGAACAGACGCACCGTTCTGCCGTTGCCGTTATGGAAAGGATGAATCCAGACAAACCGGTGATGCGCGGTGGCCGTTTTGATCAAATCATACTTGGGTGAATCCGGTTGATTGATGAACCTGATCAGCTCATCCATGTAATCGTTGACCTGTACATAATCCGGCGGCTTGTGGCCGGCGCCGGCAATGCTGATATTTTTATTGCGATATAATCCCGGTGTGTTATCGCCTTCACCATGCGGGGCCGTTGTCAAATCTCTCACCGTCAGTCGGTGTAATTCGCAGATAAAGGCCCGATCCATCGGAAAAGTCTTTACGTTTTCGTCGATAAAATCCATCACCTTTTCAATGTTTACAATTTCGCGAATTTTTTCATCGGTAGAAAACGTGCCTTCCAGACGGTTTTCGATAATTTCGGCCAGCGTCGTTCTGTTACCTTCAATCCGCGCCGAGCCAATGCTTTCCAGCATATGAAACAACTCTTTTAACTGAAAGAATATAAGCGGGGGAGTTGTTCCTTTGAGCTCTTTTTTCCGCAGATAATCCAGTTCGATCACCAGATCGGTCAGGCGGGAGTCAAAAGAAGGCTGAAGGAGTTTAAGATCGAAATGCTTGAATGTTGACGCCATATTTCACATCCCGTAAAACATGATTTAACATGATGCTGCTGCAAGTCCTTATAAACTGAAACAATATCATTGTCAAGAGAATGTCAACAATTAACATCAGACTGGCGTGGTAATTAACACTATGTAAAATTAGCCACTGTGTAGCCGATGGTCAAACCATCACGGGTGATAATGTAATCGGGGGCGCCACAAGCAATGCGTTTGGGTTCATTCTTTGCCTATTATTTAAGGCGCCAATTTAGAACCTCAAGTAGCTTTCATTCTCTAAGGTCACAATCTGTGACCTTAGCCCGGCACATCCTCGTAACGGTTTGCCTTGTTGTACCACCACCTCATCACGCCCCTGTTTTGAAACATCTTCAGTGCACTGAAGTGGGTAAAGTTGATAATATCATTAACTAATTGACGACACCGCCGATCATTTTCATGCCAGATTTTTGCTCGGCGGGCGCTCCCCGGAAAGGGCAATTTCCAGGGTATTTTTCAGGGATGACATGGCCTGGGTGACTATCGCCTGATCATCGGTTGATAAGGATTGAACATCCAGGGAGGAGATCTTTTGCTCCGTGGCGGCGATGGTGTTGACGAAGGTCTCGGCCTTGGTACGCTTACCGCCCACGCGGGTTTTTTTCACGCCGACGAGCTGCTGCTGTTCCCTGAATTTCCGGTACTGGGTCAGCATGCTCCGTTCCTGTTTGTTCCGGGCGATGGCGACAAGAACATTTTTCGGGACGGTGGGGTCTTGGCGGCATTCGTCACGAATCTCCTGGGGCAGCTTGTTAAGGGATATGGTATCTGAGATGGTGGCGGGCGATTTTCCCATAATGACGGCCAAGCTATCCTGGGAGTATCCGTGCAGCTTGAGGACCCGATCCATCGCCTCCGCCTCCTCGATGGCATTAAGGTCCTGGCGCTGGATATTTTCCACCAGGGCGATCTCGCTGGGGTCGCCGTCGGTAAACATACCGGGGAGAGCGAGGACATTAGCCATCCTGGCAGCCCGGAGCCGCCGCTCCCCGGAGACGATGATGAGCCAGCCCTGGTTGCCGTCCTCCTCCCGAAAGAGGACGGGCTGGAGGATGCCGTGCTTTTTGATGGATGCGGCCAGTTCCGCGAGAGCCTGGGGCTCGAAGTATTTACGCGGTTGGGCCGGATCTTCTTTAAAGTCAATGATGGGAAGGGTGTAGAGTTCACCTTTTTCGTATTTTGCCATGGGTCGTCTCCGTTTCTTTGTCGCGTTCGGTCCTGGTAATCGAGATTGCTAATGACACTCGCTGTAACCGCATAAACGGCAGACGGCGCAGCCTCCCTCGTGCTCGACAATGCCGCCGCATTCCGGACAGGCCCCTTTGACAAAGGCCATCTTCACTTTGATTATTTCCTCTCCCCCATTGTCCGACAGATGGGATTGAATCGCCTTGGCCACAGCGTCGGCGCAGGACAACACCTTGTTCTCGCCGAATCCGTACGGGGAATGGCAGGAAATTCCCTGCAGTTGCTTCACAACCTGCCGCGCCTGAACCCCGCTGCGCCAGGCCAGGGAAACCATGCGGCCGATGGCCTCGCTCTGCGACGCCGCACAGCCGCCGGCCTTGCCCATGGTCGTGAATAATTCAAAAATGCCCGTTTTATCTTCATTGACGGTTACGTAAAGAGGTCCGCAGCCGGTCCGCATCTGATATGTCCAGCCTTTCAGGACCTTGGGGCGTTCCCGCTTGACCACCGTCTTTTCTTCATCGATGGACATCCGCTGGGTTTGATCTTCCTTTTTCATGGTCGAGAGGACCTGATTGTCTCTCGATCCGTCGCGATAGATCGTCACCCCCTTGCAGTCCATCGTATAGGCCAGATGATAAACCTTGGCAACATCATCGATAGTGGCGCTGTTGGAAAAGTTTACCGTCTTGCTCACCGCGTTATCCGTATATTTCTGAAAGGCGGCCTGCATCTCGATGTGGACTTCCGGGGTAATATCATGGGCCGTAACAAATATTTTCTGAATATCGGGAGGAATATCATCCATGTCCCGGATGGTTCCGTGCTGGGCAATACGCTGCATCAGCTCCAGAGAGTAAAATCCCCTTTCCCGGGCGATCATTTCGAATTGAGGATTGACCTCCACGAGGATGTCGTCGTCCATGACCTGGCGTACGTAAGAGACGGCAAACAGGGGTTCCACACCGGATGATGAATTGGCAATGATGGATATGGTTCCCGTCGGGGCAATGGTCGTGATCGTGGCATTCCGGATGGGCGCCTCACCCCGCTGGTCATAAACGGACCCTTTGAAATTAGGAAAGGGGCCCCGTTTTTTCGCTAACTCCCGGGAGGCAGCGTGACCTTCGTCATGGATAAATTGCATGACTTTCTCGGCAAGGATAATGGCATCCTTATCGTCATAGGAGACACCGAGGAGAATCAGCATGTCTGCCCAGCCCATAATTCCGAGCCCGATTTTCCGGTTTCCCAGGGTCATGTCGTGGATCTGGGGAAGGGGATATTTATTGACCTCGACGACATTATCGAGAAAATGAACGGCCAGATGAACCGTCTCTTTAAGTTTCTCCCAGTCAATTTGCCCGTCTTTAACCATTTTACTCAGATTTATGGACCCCAGATTACAGGATTCATAGGGCAGGAGGGGTTGTTCCCCGCAAGGATTTGTTGATTCAATGGATCCCACATGAGGAGTAGGATTGTCCCGATTCAGGCGGTCCAGAAAAACGATCCCCGGCTCACCGTTTTCCCAGGCCTGAGTGACAATGCGATTGAAGACCTTCCGGGCGTTGAGCGTCCCGGCGACCTTGTTGTTCCTGGGATTAATGAGGTCATAATTCTCATCATTTTCCACGGCCATCATGAATACCTCCGTCAGGCCTACGGAAATATTGAAATTATTCAATTGCTTCTTGTCGGCCTTGCACATGATGAAGTCCATGACGTCGGGATGATCGACCCGCAGGATGCCCATGTTGGCGCCGCGGCGGGTGCCGCCCTGCTTGATGGTCTCCGTGGCCACATCGAAGACCCGCATGAAGGAAATGGGACCACTGGAGATGCCTGTGGTCGTCAGGACCACATCATTGGCCGGTCGTAATCTTGAGAATGAAAAGCCCGTGCCGCCTCCTGATTTATGGATCAGGGCGGTATACTTCACGGCGTCGAATATTTCCTCCATGGAATCACCGACGGGAAGGACGAAGCAGGCCGACAACTGACCCAGCTCCCGACCTGCATTCATCAGGGTGGGTGAATTGGGAAGAAATTCCAGCCGGGCCATGAGTTCGTAAAACTTTTCTTCCAACTTCTTCGTATCCGCCTTTTTGTCGAATTTCCGATCCGCCGCCGCAATGGCCCCGGCCACACGTCTAAACATATGGGACGGCGTCTCCAGAACGACCCCTTCCTGATCCCGTTTCAGATAACGTCTTTCCAGAACGGTCAGGGCATTTTTTGTGAATTCAGGAACCAGCGCTGTGGAAGTCTTTTTTTTCATTCTCTTTTTCCCTTCGGTGATAATTACAAGTGAGTTAAATGGATTAAATACAACATGTAGTATGATGGCGTGCACTTGACCACAATATGCAGGAGAAGTCAACAGGAAATTTGAAATTACGAGGGAGAATTTTTTGTTGTGTTTTATAGACAAGAAAGCCCCGGGGTGATTATCTCGCCCCGGGGCTTTTCAGTTGAAAGTAAATCTCTACCTTACTTAATTCATCAAACGATTACTTACCGTTTTTCCGCCAGATATTCATCTTTTCCGCGTCTTTCACCAGCCCGTCACGCAGGTCGGGATGGGCGATGTTGATCAGCGCTTCCGCCCGCTGCCAGGTGGATTTGCCCGCCAGATCAGCCACGCCGTATTCGGTCACGATCAGGTGGGCCTGGGTACGGGGCACCGTCACGATAGAACCCTGGGGCAGCATAGGTACGATCCTGGTTTTGGTTTCGCCTGTTTTTTTGTCTTTGTAGGAGGAGTTGCAGCAGATGAAGGATATGCCGCCATCAGACATGTAGGCGCCCGTGGCGTAATCCAACTGTCCACCCGTGCCGCTGATGTGGCGCGGTCCTGATGATTCGGAAGAAACCTGACCGAACAGATCCACCTCAACACAGGCGTTGATGGAAACCATGTTGTCATTCTGAGCCATGATATGCGGCGCATTGGTGTAGGAAACGGGATAGGATGCCAGCGAGGGGTTCTCGTCAATCCAGTCATAGAGGAACTGGCTGCCGGCGGCAAAGGCATAAGCACTCTTCTTCTTGTCGATGCCCTTCATCTTGTTGGTCAGCTTGCCCGCCGCATACATGTGGTAGTAAGCGTCCACGAGCATTTCCGTATGGCAACCCAGATCCTGGAGATCCGACTCGGCAAGCTGGCCGCCGATATAGTTGGGCAGACCGCCGATGCCGAGCTGGATGCAGGCGCCGTTGGGAATCAGGGGGACGATGTGGGAGGCGATCTGCTTGTCGATTTCCGTCGGGGCCGCCGGGGGGATGACCTCTAACTTGGAATCAAATTCGACTACGTAATCGACTTCCGAAATGTGCACCGTCTCTTCAGCGCCACCCATTGCCCAGGGAAGGAGCGGATTGACTTCGAGGATGATCTTCTTAGCAACGTCCATTACCGCACGCACTGCCGCATTGCCCATGTGCGTGTTGAAAAAACCATCCTTGTCCATTTTCGTTACCCTTAGCATGGCAACGTCGACACTCTTGATGCTCTTCCGGTAGAACAGGGGCTGGTTGCGGAAGATCATGGGGTGGTAATAGCACCGGCCCAGATCGTGTTTCTTGCGATCGTAACCAGAGAAATGCCAGTTCTGTAATGTGAAGACCTCTCCCTCAGGGTCTGCCTCGAGACAGGCTTGGGCACTCAAACTCAAACAATGGCGGATGTTGATATCCTTGAGTTCACCCTTACGGTCCGCCAGGGCCTTGTCCAGACCAACCGGCTTGGTATGGCCGAATCCGTAGTCAATCCAGTCACCGCTCTTTACCACTTTCACTGCTTCTTCCGGGCTAACAAGTTTACTTTTGTACTCTTCTGCGTACGACATTAACCTACCTCCCTCTATTTTTTTGTGCCTCTCTTATCCGCCGTGCATGGTGATAAAATGATCCCGATCACACCTGGGAATGCTTCTGGATGCATTCTTTCTTCCATATTCGCGCTCTGATAAAATGGAGACGGTGCGCGACTATCACATTCGCAAATGAATCACAACATTGAATATTTTTGCAGAGTATGCTAACATGCATTTGCCTATGTGTTTCCTTAAAGTAACAACTTACATAATACATTATATTTTCAACGTGTTGCAAGCTGACTTTTTTCTCCCCTGACCCTTCTCGAGGTTCGCTGTAAATAGTGGACATCAAATATTTTATCCTATGAGTCGCTTTTCTATAAAAATAATCGTTCGTAAGTGGCGTGAAACAGGAATCCGAGTCTGTCCTTGACAGCCCGTGCTATTTTTTGTACTTAAAAAAAATGATGATCTTAGATTTCCACTGCTACCGACCCGACTTTCCCGGTACGGATTTTTTTGACTGACATGCTCAAAGTTATAAGCGACGAAAAGACCATCCGCAGATGCCAGCAACTCTTCACCCGCCAGATCAAGGCTTGGGGGAAGGAAAAGATTCCCGTTACCCTGGGACATCAGGGGGCAAGCGCCAAGGCCAAGGTATGGTGGTCAAACGAACTCGGGCTGTGGTTTTTCCCAGGCAAGGGAGAAGAAAACCGCTACTGGAATGCCTTCGGAACGGATAGACCCAAACCCGACGCCACCCTTTCCATCACGTGCGAGATAAATTTCCCCAAGGAGGGAACCGACCGGCGCATCGGCGGGGCCTTCGCCGTGGACGGCAGGGGGCGGATCTTCGTTGTTCACCGGGGCAAGTTGGGCGGCGGCCGGAAGGGAATCGGCAAGGCCCTCTTCGAGAAGCAATACCGGGGCGTCTGGATCGATATGGAAGACGGCGAGGAAGAGATATCCGCCGCCGTTGTCGGCCTCCTCCCCTCCCCCCGTTTCGCCCGTCAATTGTCTCAGTTCGTCAACAAGATCGATAAGATCAAAGACATGGCCACTCCGCCGTCCTCCCAGGTCGAAATGGGCTTCGATGACCTCCGCCTCCGGGAGGAATTACTGGGAATGCGCCATTGTGAATTGCTGCGGGATATGGCCTCGGAGTGCGATCACGGACTTGTAATCAGGGATCTCGCCGCCGCCATGAAGGACCTCCGCTGGAAATTTGGCAATGACGGCCTCCGGGACCTCATGGCCATCGATCATCAGGGGCATATTGCCGCTATCTTTCAGATTAAAACGAATAATCTTCCGAAAAGCGTCCAAGAAGGGGCCATGCAACTCCTCGTGAACAGTCTCCACTTCCCCCGTCCGCCCCGGCTGATCCTGGCCCTGCCCGAACCCCTCGACCCCGCCATGACGGCGAAACTGCGACGCCTCCATATCGAGACCATTATCTACACCTGGCGGGAAAATCAGGCCGTCTTTCCCGGCCTTGACACGCTTCTCGCTTCCCTCCGCAACGACTGATTCCGGTTCCCAAGCAAAGCGCTATCTTCGTTGGCTTCGTCATCTTTTATCTGGCATCGGGATTAGAGGAGAAGCTGATTGTCCTTTGAGCGGGACTCGCCAAGGTTACTAACCGTAATGGCCGGGCGGCCGAGGACAGGGCACTTCGTCTCGCAAATCCCGCAGCCGACGCAGAGGGAGAGATCCACATGGGGTTGCTTGAAGAGCGTCTCCCGCCCCTGACGGTCCCGCAGGCGGACCTCCTCAAACCAGACGGCCTTGGGAGAGGTGGGACAGACCTCCTCACAGACGATGCAGGACATGTTATGGGCGAAGGGCAGGCATCTACCCTTGTCTATCATCGCCAGTCCTATTTTTGTGGCGGCCTTTTCCTCCTGGCTGAGCTTTCTGATGGCCCCGGTGGGACAGACCTGACCGCAGAGGGTACACCGGTATTCACAATAGCCGATGCGGGGAACGAGGACGGGGGACCATATTCCCTCCAGGCCGGCTTCAAGGAAAGTGGGCTGGAGACCGCCAGTGATACATACCTTCATGCATTCGCCACACTTGACGCAGCGTTTGAGGAACATCTCTTCCGCCAGCGCGCCGGGGGGGCGGATCAAAGTCGGTTCGGCGACGCCGATCTTGGCAAGAGGGCTAATTCTCAGCAGGGGCGCCGCGGCCATCCCCGCCAGCATGGAGGTGAGGACACGTCGTTTACCAAGATCAAGGGCGGCAGGCAGCGGCTTTCGGGAAAATCCGAAGGAAACGGCGTTCTTCGGACAGGGATCGTCGCAGTTGAGACACATGAGGCATTCGGCGCCCTTCCATTCTTGCGCCTTATCTTTTACTTTATCCACGATGGCTCCGCCTGGATTGCCCGACAAGCATGCCCCTCCCTGGCAACCCCGCATACAAACACCGCATCCGTCACAGTCCTCACTCACCGAACGTTTGAGGAGGGCGTATCGGGACAGGAGACCGAGCAAGGCCCCCAGGGGACATAGATATTTGCACCAGAAACGTTTCTCCCACAGATTCAGGGCCAGGATCAGGAAAAAGATTAAACCGACAAAGATCCCCTGGAGAAAGAGGGGCTGACTGAAGGGAAGGGCTGTTTTTTTCAGAAAACCGTAAACGTACTCCGAACCATATGTAACATATGGAATATTCCATGCGAAGACGCCATCAAAGAGGCTGCGCAGGGCGTAGCTGAACATCGGGTAAACGGCAAGCGACAAAGAGCGGATCAACAGGGCAAGAGGGTCGAAGAGGCCGGCAAGCTGAACCCCAGATATGGCAGCGACCATCAGGAAAATTAACAGCAGGTACTTGAAGCGGTAGAGATTAGGGGAACGAAGGTAAACCTGTTTATTGGGGACGGTTCTCTTTTTCAGCCTCTTTTGCAGTTTTCCCGTTAAATGATGCAGGGTTCCCAGCGGACAGATCCAGCCGCAAAACACCCGGCCGAGGATCACCGTAAAAATGATCACGATCAAGGCAAGGATAAATACCCCATAAAAGGACCGGGAGGCAAGGATCGTCGTCAGCCAGATCAGGGGATCGGCATCCAGGAAGATCTTGACCGGATAGCCCAGTTCATTGGCCCCTTTCGATTCCGTCTGCAAAAACAGCCAGAGAAAAAAAAGGAGGAAAAGGGCCTGACTGAACCGGCGAAGATTTTTCATTGTCATGATTTACGAACTCGCTATTAGTAATTTCCCCCCCTCTTCAAGGGGAGGGTCAGAGCCTGTCCCGTAATTGATACGGGGGCGGGGATGGGGTTAAGTTATACGGTCAGACGTTTAATCCGGAGCCGGGAAATATTCATATTGCCCAACCCGGCACTGTGGCCGATACGGACACAACCGAGGGTGTCCGGTTTCATACCGAAGAGGGTTGTCCCAAAAGCATCGACGGCCACCTGGTCGGTCCCGGCGATAACGGTGTCGAGTCGCCTGACGTCAGCAAGGCTTCCCCCCTGGGGACCGTTCTCGACAAGGATGCGGACAGCGTCAAGGACAATCAGGGAAGGCCGGACAATACGGGCGACATCCACAATGCTCTCATCGATGCGCTGATGAATCCGCCCCCGCCAGCCCCCCATGATCCCCATCCAGTTTTTCATTCCCAAGGTCAGGGTGGCTATGCCATGGACTTTGGCGATGGGTACGTTAATGATTTTGTCCACCTCGATGATTTCCGTATAGAGGGGCCAGGTTTTGAGGTGTTGTCCTTTGATGGCCATATCTTTGAATTTCCTCTCGTCGATAAAGGACACCTGCGCCCCCGCAGCCGTGGCCGCGGCTGCGATTCCACTTTGTTTATAGGTGCGCCGGGGGTCGCTTACGGGATGATCGAAAACCTTGACCAGCTTGGCCCCCGCCCCGTAACAGAGCCGGACAATCTCACCCACAACCTCGGGATTGGTGTTGGCGGCGAATTCCGGCGTCCGGTCCCAGCCGATATTGGGCTTGACAACGACAATATCTCCCCGGGAAACGAAGCGGCGCATCCCACCGAGTTCATTAATCGCCGCGCTGGTAATCCGGACCGGCGATGCCCCCCGCACCACGGCAAGATCCGGTCTGTCGGCCCCCTCGGATAGCGACAAAAAGGGCGCCATCCCCAGGGGAAGGGTAAGCGCGGCGCCGGAAATGACAGCATTCTTCAGAAAATCACGTCGATTCATACAATAAATTCCTTTATGCCCTCACCGGGCTGCATAAAACATGGCCCCGCAGGCATGAATCCCTGCGCCTCGTTTATATGTTTTTTACATGGATTTAACGAATCTTTCAACATTTGTTGCATACAAGAAGTGGGATAAAAAATAATCAAGTAAATTCAATTCATTAGAATCTATGGTCGGAGAAAATATATCTGGCATGTTTCTTTCATATCCATATGTTAAAAGAAAACAATAAGGGGAGGAAACATACCATGCAAAAGACACTATCTACCATCATCGTTGCGGTCATCTTTGTGCTCCTGACAGCGACTTTCAGTTTTGCCGAATACACTGCCGGGGGAGGAGAGAATTTCCCGTATTTCCATCTGGGCCTGGTCATCATCGGCGGCCTGATCATTTTTTCGATCAAACAGAAGTTTGAGAAGATGTATGCCGGGGAAGCCGTCGGGGCATTCGCTCTCTATACCTTCTATGTCGCGCTGTTCACGGCCCCGGTCATAGAAGCGATAAAGATCTGGGTAAGCTGAAACTGAACTCTACCGACGGCAATCCTCGCCCGAATATCTACCATGAAAAATTCCCCTTTTACGGCATCACCGTAAAGGGGAATTATTTTATTTTACCTGCGCCATCCGTTGTGAATCCATCCGATCTGTGCTATGCCCCATCCTCATGAAACAGCTCATTGCCGGGATAATAATCAGCGCTCTCCTCGTCTATCTTTCTCTGCGGGGAATCGACTACCAAGGGGTACTGCAAGGCTTCAAGTCCATCGACATCGCATATGCGGCCATCGCCGTCGTAATCATGGTGCTGATGCAGGTGATCCGTTCCATCCGGTGGGGCGTCATCCTCAGCCCCATTCAGAAGGTCAGCCAGTTTGATCTCTTTTCCGTGACCAACGTCGGGTTTCTGGCCATTGTCTCCTTCCCCGCCCGGCTGGGAGAATTCGCCAGACCCTATCTGATCACCAAAAAAGCCCCCATCCGGATGAGTTCGGCCCTGGCAACGATTTTTATCGAGAGGGTCTTTGACTCTCTGACGGTCTTTTTCATCTTCACCGTCACCATGTTCATGACCCCTTTACCCCCGTGGCTGATCCGCTCCAGCGCCTTCTTTATCGTTTTGACGCTGGGTATTCTGGCTTTCATGATCTTCATGCTCATAAAAAGGGAGGCATGTTTTAAATTGCTCGCTCCCCTCATGCGCCGGTTGCCGGAACGCTATGCCGTAAAAGCGGATCGGCTGCTTCATCAATTTATCGACGGGTTCGGCATGATGGCTAAACCTGGCTTACTGGCCCAGGTAGGTCTCCTCTCCCTCGCCTTCTGGATCATCGACGGAGCAGCCATTTACCTTCTGTTTCTGGCCTTTCATCTCACGCTGCCCTTTGTTGCCGCCTTTGTCCTCATGGTCATTCTCATGATCGGCATCGCCATTCCCGCGGGACCGGGTTTCGTGGGGAACTGGCATTTCTTCTGCATTCTGGGACTGACCCTTTACGGCATCCCCAAAACAGAGGCTCTCTCCTTCGCTATCATTTATCACTTCCTATCCATCGGCATCGTTGTCCTCCTGGGACTTCTTTTTCTACCGTTCAACCGCTTCTCCCTGGCCGATCTTAAGGGCGCTACCAAGGAAAAAAAGTAATCGACCTCAGGGGCGAGTAGGAAAGATTTTTCGGGGAGGGAAATCTAAAAATTTGCTACGAATATCTTTTCACCGTTCACTTTTCACCATTCACCATTTCCTGTTGCCTACTTTTCTACATCCAGGCCATAACTCTTGATTTTTTTGTGAAGATTGCTGCGCTCGAGACCGATGGCCTCCGCGGTTTTGGAGATGTTGCCTTCGTTTTCCCGGAGCTTTCGCAAGATATACTGCTTTTCAAAATCTATTCTCGCCGCCCGCAAACTGTCTGAGTCCTGCGAAGTCGATGTCTTGGAGAGATTCGGCTTGCTTTCAATCTCATGACTGCTCTCTTTGGCAAACAATGGAATGTCGCCGGCCGTAATAATTCTCGATGGCGTCATAATTACCAGCCGTTCGACGATGTTTTTCAGCTCCCGCACATTGCCCGGCCAGTCGTGACCCAAGAGGAGTTCCAAGGCTTCCGGAGTGATTTTTTTAGGATCTTCCCCTTCCTTCACGGAAAAATCGTTGAGGAAGCGTTCCACAAGGGGAGGGATATCTTCGATTCTTTCCCTCAAGGGGGAAACCAGCAAAGGGATGACATTGAGGCGGTAGTAGAGATCCTGCCGGAAGCGACCTTCCTCCATCTCCTTTTCAAGATCTTTGTTCGTGGCGGCGATCACCCGGACATCGACATGGATCATCTTTGTCCCCCCCACCCGTTCAAACTTCTTTTCCTGAAGGATCCGCAGGATCTTGGCCTGGGCTTTCAGGCTCATGTCCGCCACTTCGTCCAGAAAAATGGTCCCCTCATGGGCCAGATCGAACTTTCCCCGCTTCTTCTGGGTAGCTCCGGTAAAGGCGCCTTTTTCATGACCAAAAAGCTCGCTCTCAATCAGATCTTCCGGGATAGCGGCACAGTTGACCTCGATGAAGGGTTTCCCGTTACGACGACTTAATTTGTGGAGGGATCTCGCCACAAGTTCCTTGCCGGTCCCGTTCTCCCCCATAATGAGCACCCAGGCATTGGTGGGGGCGATAATGCCGATCGCCTCCTTGAGCTCCATGATGGATATGCTGCAACCGGTTAGTTCATGCTGTTGAGTCACCTTTTGCTTCAGGAGGACATTCTCTTCTTCGAGGGTAATGATATCCAGTGCATGATTGACTAAAAGAATTATCTTGTCCATGGAGAGAGGTTTTTCAATAAAATCATAAGCCCCAAGCTTGGTCGCCTTAACGGCGGTTTCGATTGTTCCATGACCGGACATCATGATAACCCGGATATGGGAATAATCGGAGCGAATGATCTTAAGCACCTCGATCCCGTCCAGACCGGGGAGCCAGATATCGAGGAGGACGAGATTCGGCATTTCTTCGTCAATAATTTTCAGGGCGTCCTCACCGCTTCCCGCCGTGAGGACATCGTAACCTTCATCCCTGAGGATACCCCCCAGGGACTGGCAAATACTCTCTTCGTCATCGACAATAAGGATGGTTTTACGCATGGGTTCCCTTCTCTGTATCTCCTTCCGGGGTTGGCAATTCAATTTTCACGACCGTTCCCCGGGGCTGGTTGTCCGTGACGCTGATCTGGCCGTGATGATCATTGATGATTGATCTGACGATGGCTAATCCGAGACCGGTTCCCGATCTTTTCGTTGAAAAGTAAGGTTCAAATATTTTGCCTTTGTAATTAGACGGCACCCCGCAACCGTTGTCGATCACTTCCACAACCGTCCGGTGCTGCTGGGGATGGTAGAACGTCCTTATTTCAATCCGTCCCGCTCCTGTTGTCAAGGCGGCCACGGCATTGTCAAGAAGGTTGACCAGAACCCGCTTCATTTGCTCCGGATCGATATTGAGTTGAGGAATGCCCTCTCCCCGCTGGAAATCGAAGGCTATATCCTTGTGGGCATCCTGGAAAAGGACAATGGCATCGACAAGTACTTCATTCAAATCGTTAAGAGATGGATTGGTTACGGGCATGCGGGCATAACGGGAAAAGGCGTTGACAAGGTTCTTCAGCACCTCGACCTGGCCAATGATGGTCTTCGTGCATTCTTGAAAGATCTCACCGTCTTCACTGAGACGGTCACCGTATTTTCGCTGTAACCGCTGGGCAGACAATTGGATGGGTGTAAGGGGATTTTTGATTTCATGGGCCATGCGCCGCGCCACTTCCCGCCATGCCGCGGCCCGCTCCGCCTTCTGCAACTGGGTGAGATCCTCGAAAACCAGTACCATTCCCATATCGTGCCCCTCATCATCACTGATGATCGTCGTCGTGATCAGTACTATGAGGGGACGTCCATTTACATTGAATTCAAGTTGCCTCTCAACAAATCCATGCTCACTTTTTTCCAATTCCTTGAGCAATTCGTCTACAAGAACCATATGTTCTGGTTTTAGTACTTCCTGGTAGGGCCGGTGCAGAACCTTTTCGGTTTTGATCTCCAGCATCCTTTCCGCGGCCCGGTTGATGATCGTGATCACGTCATTCTTGTCCACGGAGATTACCCCGGCAGAAACATTCCTGAGAACCGTCTCCATATACTTACGGCGCTGTTCAAGGTCGATATTGGCCTGTTCCACGTTCTGCTGACTCTTTTTAAGGTCTTTCGTCATGGAATTGAAAGAATTGACCAAGGTGCCGATTTCATCGTCAGCGGTAATATCGATCCGGTGATCGAGATCACCTTGGGCAATCTTGCCGGTAGCCTCGGCAAGATCCTGGATAGGAACGGTAATCTGTTTGGCCAGAAAAAGACCAAACCAGGTAGCGGAAAAGATGATGAGGAGCGTGACGATGGACAAGGTCACAATATAGCTGATCTTAATGGGATTCTTCAAAAGTTTGAGCTGTTTGTACTCTTCTGACGTCTTGGAGATTATGGCGAGCTTATCGACAAAAGCCCGGGAAATGTAATAGCTGACCACGACCATACCGATCACTTCTCCCGTACTGAGGCGCGCGTAGATCGGTGCAATACCGCTGACCAGGTCGCCGCTGCCGGAAGACTGAACAGTGGCAACCTCTTTTCCTGAGAATACCTCTTCGATGGTTTTGGGGGAGAGGGTAACGGGGACCACGTTGGAGTTATTCGGATCCCGAATGGTGATCTTTTCGCGCTGGCTGTCGAAGTATACCTCCAGGATCCCGAGATTATAGATCTTCTGCCGCTGTTCAACCAGAGTTTTCAGATATTTGACACGTTCTTTCTCGTAGAGGCGGTTTTCGCTGATATCACCGCTGATCTGCCGGGCATAAAATTTTGCGTAGTCCGATGTGTACTGATAGGAAGTCTGGGCAACTTCGAGGGTGCTGTTCAGGGCGTCCCCTATCCTGAGATTGAACCAGTTTTCGATACTGTAGGATAAAAAGTTGATGGAAACGAGAAACAGAACAATTGTCGGGATGAGAGACAAACTGACAAAGGCGGCAACAAGCTTTGTCCGGATTCGGGATCCGATGATACCGTGTCGCCGTTCATATACAAGTTTGACAACATTTCTTACAATGAGAAAAATAAGGAGAATTATCAGGATGATATTGATGTTGATAAGGCCGAAGATAAGGACATTGCTGGAAACGGGAAGAATTGTTTCCTGCCTGGTCAGATGGGTCTCCAGGAAAGTCAGGAGGACAATCACGAACACCGTGACGACAATCAGGATTCTCTCCCTTTTTCTACGGCGCTGTTCCTTTACATCCAGGAAAAGGGAGGAACGTTCTTTTCTCAAAAGGCGACCTCCTGACGATACCAGTCAGTCTCGAAATCCCATAGGGAAACAAAGAAAAAAACGTATTCCATGTAAAGGGGAAGCCTGACTTTGTCGAGTTTAGCTTTTATCATGACATAATAAGGTTTTTGCAGGCTATCTAAGTTGCGGGGTATGATGAGGGTCCCAGTTATTTCCGCCATTGCCCGTTTGGCGCTCTCGAGATCCTGGAATGCTGTCGACCCCCTGCCATCTCCTGCGGATACAAAGAAAAGCTTTTTCACACTGTCATATTTAATCGTCTGTCTGATCACCAATCCGACAATTTTTTTATCATACCAGAAGTTCCTTTCCCGGTTTAAATCCAGAAGAAAAGTGAAAGTTGTCGGCACTCCGGCCATGATGGCCGACTCCATGCCCTTGGTGAAACAGTTCGTCACCCTGGCATAGACGATAATCGCGTCTCCCTGATGGGTTACCAGGACATCCCGGATCTCCGCCTCCCGGGCATAAGCAGGGGACATCCAGAATAGGACGACAAGGAAAACCGCCAAAAATCTTGTTTTGTCGATCATTTATACGGATAACCACCTTTGAGAAGATAATGTAATTTGGGGAGTTTAGGGAACTAACGAAGAAAAATCAAGTCTTATCTGATTTGGACAGCCGAATGCGGATAAGCGGACACGGCGTCAAGGACGGCAAAAGAAGGTATATTTAAAGTTTTGGGCATCTTTGTAGGCAATTCCATGGGGTAGCGACTGACGATTTCCCAGCAATCCTGGCGCGTTAAAAGTTCTTTCAAGAGGTTGTTATTCAAACGGTGACCTGACTTGAAAGCAACAAAATGCCCGATGATGGGCATCCCCAGCAGGGATAAATCTCCGATGGCGTCCAGCACCTTATGTTTGACAAATTCATCGGGACACCTCACCCCTCCTTTATTGATAATCCGGTTATCATCAAGGACGATGGCATTCTTAAGAGAACCGCCCAAAGCAAGGCCTATCGCCTGAAGATATTCAACATCCTTCAGAAAACCAAAGGTGCGAGCGGCACAAATCTCTCGCTCATATGCCGCATCAGAAAAGTGGAAATGACAGGTCTGACGACCAATAATTGGATGTTTGAAATCAATGGTGTAGGTCATCTTGAATTCCCGAGCCGGCAGAAACGCGGCGGATCCGTTTTCGTCGGCAACGGAGATGGGGCTATTGATCACCAGCAACTTTTTACATTTTCCCTGAGGTCGGGTGCCGACCTCCTTGAGCATATTCACGAAAGGTTGGGCACTGCCATCCATGATCGGAACTTCGTGGGCGTCCAACTCCACGGTAGCATTATCAATTCCCATCCCGCTAAAGGCTGACAAGAGGTGCTCCACCGTCGATACGGAGGCGCCGTTGACGCCGATCGTCGTCGCCAGAGTCGTATCGCAGACGTTCCCGAGTTCCGCCTTGATCCGTGGCTTCCCGGCAAGGTCATTGCGAATGAAGGTTATACCTTCATCTACATCCGCGGGATGGATGGTCATATTGACCTTCCGACCTGTATGCAGACCGATACTTCGGCAGATAATTTCACTCTTTATTGTCCGTTGCAGATACATGAATATTTATCCAAAATGTTTTCCCAAGTAACCAGCAACTTCCATACCGCCACGCCTATCTAATCAAGATAATTTTAATCCTTTAAATATTAGCTGATTCTAGAGAGGCCGCAAAGCACAAGAACGCTTGGGGACGGGCGAATGTGTCAAAAATACCACAGATTAAGTTTAAGGTGCTTTATACCGTTCCTTCTCACTATAGATGCAGCCACAATATGGTTGCCGATAGATTTGTCTTTCTCTCGATATACGCACCCCTTCATCCCAACCCCTGCGGAAATCATTATAAATAAAAGGAATCCCATATTCCTCAGCCAACTTCTCTCCGCTGCTGCGAATACGGTCATGTTTCTGAAACTTGCTGTAAAGAAGGGTCGAGGAAAAGCCATCATATTTACCTTGTCTGGCAATCTCCGCAGTGCGTCTCAGTCGCATTTCGTAGCACCAGTCGCACCGTTCCTGCTCCTTGAAGACAACGCCGCGTAAAAAATCCTCCAGGGGATAATCAGGGCTCCATATGATTTCGAGATCCTCTTCGTGGGCAAACTTTTCGAGGGCATCCCGGCGGCGAAGATATTCCCGGTAGGGATGGATATTGGGGTTAAAGAATAATCCTGTGAGTGAAAATCCTTCTTCCCGGAAGATCCGCAGGGGATAGATAGTACAGGGGGCACAGCAGATGTGTAATAAAATGCGCATAGATAATAATTTTAAAACAGTTCTTTCTGGTTCCCCGCCGACCACGTCCGTCCGAAGTGTTCATAAGCAATCCTCGTGGCGATGCGGCCACGGGATGTCCGCTGGAGATATCCTTCCTGGATCAGATAAGGTTCATAGACATCTTCGATGGTGTTCCGCTCTTCTCCGATAGCCGCGGAGAGGTTATCGATCCCCGCCGGTCCTCCCTGAAATTTGTCGATCAGGGTCAAAAGAATCGTCCGGTCCATCTGATCAAAACCCTTATGATCAACTTCGAACAGCTCGAGCGCCGCCAGAGCAATATCTCTGTCAATCAAACCATCCGCCCGCACCTGGGCATAATCCCGGACCCTGCGCAGCAGACGGTTGGCGATTCTCGGGGTGCCCCGCGAACGGCGGGCCATCTCCGCCGCTCCCTCCTCGTCAATATGAACGGAAAGGATCCGGGCCGACCGCTTGATAATCACGGCCAACTCATCGGGATTATAGAATTCAAACCGGAAACTCATCCCGAACCGGTCGCGCAGGGGCGAAGTAAGAAGCCCCGCTCTGGTTGTGGCCCCGATCAGGGTAAAACGGGGAATGCCGAGCTTCATGGACCGGGCCGATGGGCCCTGGCCGATAAGGATGTCAATGTGGTAATCTTCCATGGCCGGATAAAGGATCTCCTCGACAACATGGGAGAGACGGTGGATTTCATCGATAAAAAGGATGTCGTGGTCGTGGAGGTTGGTCAGGATGGCCGCCAGATCCCCGGGTCTCTCGATAACCGGACCTGAGGTTACCTTGACATCAACCCCTAACTCCTTACCCATGATATAGGCAAGGGTGGTCTTGCCCAACCCGGGAGGACCATAGAGCAGGGCATGGTCCAAGGCTTCCCCTCTCGCTTTGGCAGCTTCGATGAAGATGGATAGATTGTTTTTTATCTTATCCTGTCCGATATACTCAGACAGTGCCTTTGGTCGCAGAGAAACCTCATAAGATTCTTCCTCCTCGCCGGCAGCCGGATCGACAACAAGATTTTTTTTTGTAGGTTTCACTTTTTTTTATCCTATTTAACCGGATAATTGCTGTAGTGCACTTTTTAGGAGCAGATCCAGGGCAGGGATCTCTGTCGTATCTTTCATGATCTTTTCGATTACATCGCGAGCGGTAGCGTTTTTGTATCCGAGATTGATGAGCGCCGAAAGGGCATCCTCCTTGACGGCCTCTTCCGGGGAACGGGGAACGGCACGGTCGCGGGGGGCAGCCTGTCCTCTGTCCAACTTCAGCACCTTATCCTTGAGTTCCAGAACCAATCGTTCCGCCATTTTCCTACCTACTCCCGGAATACTCAGGAGGCGCCTTAGATTACCGCTTGTAATGGCATCCACCAAGTCCGCGACGTTGATCCCGGATAGGATATTCATGGCCAGACGGGGACCTATCCCAGATACGGAGATCATCACCTGGAACATGTTTCTTTCTTCAAGAGTGTGAAAACCAAATAAGTTAATGGCGTCTTCCTTGACGTGGGTATGGATGTGCAGGGTAATGGCCTGGCCCGTTTCCGGCAACTCGTAAAATGTAGTCAAGGGAACAAAGACACGGTAACCGATGCCGTGGACATCCAGGGTAATTGCCTGAACGGATTTGTATACGAGCAGCCCGCTGATTCTGGCAATCATGAGGATACAGAGGGCCCGGAACAATGGGCATGACAAATGGCAACGGCCAGGGCGTCCGCCGCATCGGCGGTCGGCTTCTCCCTTAATTGCAGGATAGCTTTAACCATAGTCTGGACCTGGCTCTTTTCCGCCCGACCATAACCGACGACCGCCTTCTTGATTTCCAAAGGTGAATATTCATAAACAGGTACACCCTGCTTCGCCCCTGCAAGGAGGGTCACACCCCGGATATGGCCAAGTTTGATCAGGCTTTGAACATTTTTCCCGTAAAAGATATTCTCGACGGCCATAGCATCAGGCTTCATCTCCACGATCAAACGCGACAACGCATCATAAACAGTTGCTAAAGCCGTCGTCAAGGATGCATCCGACCGCGGTTTGATTTCACCATAACCCACACCGGCAATTCCCTTAATGCCTTTTTCGATAATACCGTAACCGGTTACCCTGCTGCCCGGATCAATGCCCAGGATCCGCATCAACTCAGTTTTTCCATAATCTCGTCGGAAATGTCAAAATTGGCATATACATTCTGGACGTCCTCATTGTCTTCAAGCTTTTCCATCATCCTTAGCATCTGTGACGCCTTATCTTCAGCCAAGGCAATGGTATTCTGTGGAATCATCCCGATGCTCGCCGCCAGGGGCTTGAGTCCCTTTTTTTCAATCTCCCGGTGTACATCTTCGAATACCGCAGGGCTGGTAATGACTTCAAATTCATTCCCATCTTCCCGTACATCATCGGCCCCCGCATCCAGGGCCAGTTCCATGAGGTCTTCCTCACTGATACTTTTTTTATCTATCAGAATACTACCTTTTTTATCGAACATCCAGGCCACACAGCC
>Ga0247840_10003573_pt1 | contig 26026 bp, 19 predicted proteins | sample LaCruzMarch2015__FD_192404 | JGI IMG/M metagenome (GOLD analysis project Ga0247840, IMG submission 192404) | Freshwater microbial communities from meromictic Lake La Cruz, Castile-La Mancha, Spain - LaCruzMarch2015_17m | ecosystem: Environmental > Aquatic > Freshwater > Lake | place: Spain...
TTTTCAACCACAACCTGGAAACCGTCGAGCGCCTGACCCCGCTCGTGCGCTCCCGTGCCAAATACCGCCTCTCCCTCGCCGTGCTCCGCAGGGTCAAGGAGATGGAGCCGGAGATGATGACCAAAAGCGGGATCATGCTCGGACTCGGCGAGACGGAAAACGAGCTATTCCAGTCGATGGACGATCTCCGCGAAGCCGGAGTGACCGTGCTCACGCTCGGCCAATACCTGCGCCCGACGCCAAACCATCTTCCTGTCGTTGAATACGTCAGCCCGGAGACGTTCGGGCTCTACGGCGAGATCGCAAGGAACAAGGGCTTCACCTTCGTGGCCAGCGCTCCGCTTGTCCGGAGTTCCTACCACGCCGGCGAATTCAACCCGGTTCAGACCCGCTGAACGGGCGGCTACTTTGCTGTCTGTCCTGCGGGCTCCGCCTTGGATGACTCCACTGCGAACGCGAGTTTCTCGCCGTCGCGTTTGACGGTGACCGAGTCGCCGGGCTTGATGGTCCCGCGGAGGATTTCCTCGGCCATCGGGTCCTCGAGGTATTTCTCCACCGCGCGCCGCATCGGGCGCGCCCCGTAGGTCGGGTCGTAGCCTTTTTCGATGAGGAACTCCTGCGCGGTTGCGTCCAGCGTGAGATGGACGTCCTTCGTCTTGATCCGTGCGATGACCTTTGTCATTTCGAGGTCAACGATCTTGACGAGGTCCGGCTTGCTGAGCGTGTGGAAGACAATGATGTCGTCGAGACGGTTGAGGAACTCGGGTTTGAACACCCGCTTCGTCTCGTCAAGGATCTTGCCGCGCATCGAGTCGTGGCTGTCGTCGAGCTTCTCCGCGCCGAAGCCGAGAGTCGTCTGCTTCTTGATGAGTTCAGCCCCGACGTTCGAGGTCATGATGATGATCGTGTTGCGGAAGTCGATCTTGCGTCCGAGCGAGTCGGTGATCTTGCCTTCCTCCAGGATTTGCAGGAGGAGATGCATGACATCCGGGTGGGCCTTTTCGATCTCGTCGAAAAGCACGACCGAATACGGGCGTCGACGTACCGCCTCGCTGAGTTGGCCGCCCTCCTCGTAGCCGACATAGCCGGGAGGAGATCCGATCAGGCGGGATGCCGTGAACTTCTCCATGTATTCGCTCATGTCGATCTGGATGAGCGAGTCGGCATCGCCGAACATGAATTCCGCAAGCGTGCGGGCGAGGAATGTTTTTCCGACGCCGGTTGGCCCGAGGAAGATGAACGAGCCGATCGGGCGGCGAGGATCCTTGAGGTCGGCGCGCGAACGGCGGAGCGCCTTGCTGATGGCGGTGACCGCTTCGTCCTGACCGATGACCTTGACCTGAAGTTCGGACTCCATTGCGAGGAGCTTCGCGGTTTCCTGCTGCTCCATGCGGGAGAGCGGGACGCCGGTCCACTTTGAGACGACGTGCATGATGTCCTCGTCCGTTACCAGGACCTCCTTTTCGTCCTTGTTGGCCTTCCACTCGGCGAGGATCGCGTCGAGCTTTTCCTTCGCTTGCTTTTCGGTGTCGCGCAGGGAGGCGGCCTTTTCGAAATCCTGAGCCTTGATGGCCGATTCCTTCTCGATGCGGATGCTTTCGATTTCTCCTTCGACATCCTTGATGTTTGGCGGGCGGGTCATCGCGGTAATGCGCGCGCGCGCGCCGGCCTCGTCCATGACGTCGATCGCCTTGTCTGGAAGGAAGCGTCCGGTAAGGTAGCGGTCGGAAAGTTTGGCCGCGGATTCAATCGCCTCATCCAGAATTTTCGCCTTGTGGTGGGCTTCGTATTTCGGGCGGATCCCCTTGAGGATCAAAATTGTCTCCTCGACTGACGGGGCCTCGACCTTGACGGTCTGGAACCGGCGCTCCAGGGCGGCGTCCTTTTCGATGTATTTCCGGTATTCGTTGAGCGTGGTGGCCCCGATGCACTGGAGTTCGCCCCGGCTGAGGGCAGGCTTGATAATGTTCGACGCATCCATCGCCCCTTCCGCCGAGCCCGCGCCGACAATCGTGTGTAACTCGTCGATGAAAAGGAGGACATTCTTGGTCCGCCGGATCTCGTCCATCACCGCCTTGATCCGCTCTTCAAATTGTCCGCGGTATTTCGTGCCCGCGACCATGAGCGCGAGGTCGAGGGTGATGACCTTTTTGTCGTGTAGAAGCTCCGGGACGGCACCAGCGACGATTTCCTGGGCGAGCCCCTCGGCGATCGCGGTTTTTCCGACACCTGCCTCGCCGATGAGAACCGGGTTGTTTTTGGTGCGGCGGCAGAGGATCTGGATGACGCGCTCGATTTCGTCCGCCCGGCCGATGACCGGGTCGAGCTCGCCCTTCTTGGCCATTTCTGTGAGATCGCGTCCAAAGGCCCGGAGGGCGGGTGTTTTTCCCTCCTTCTTGCCGCTTCCACCGGCTTCCGCCGGGATGCTGTCCCCCTCTTCCTGCGGGGAGAAATTCGGGTCGAGTTCGCGGAGGATCTCGTTGCGGGTGCGCTCGATATCGACTTCAAGATTTTTGAGAACCCGCGCGGCGACGCCCTCGCCTTCGCGGAGAAGCCCGAGGAGGATGTGTTCGGTGCCGACATACGAATGCTGGAGGCTCTTGGCTTCTTTGCCGGCCAGCGCGAGAATTTTTTTCACGCGCGGGGTGTAGGGTATGTTTCCGACCATCTTGGTCTCCGGCCCGGAGCCGACCTGCTTCTCGACCTCCATGCGCACGGTCTCAAGGTCCAGCCCCATCTTCTGGAGAACATTCACGGCAACCCCCTGGCCCAGCTTGATCAGGCCGAGGAGAAGATGCTCAGTGCCGACGTAGTTGTGATTGAACCGGTCGGCTTCCTTTCGTGCCAATGCCAGCACCTGCTGGGCGCGGGGTGTGAAGTTATTCATCATTTTGGTCGTCGGCAGGCTCCGGGGTTCGCGCCTTCAGGTGGGCGATATCCGGCTCCTGTAACTGGCTCAACTTTGCGCGGATTATGGCCGCGCGCAAGGAGTCCCTTTCGTCGGCCGACATTTTTTGTGTTCCGGCCCCCTTTTGGAGGTGCGCCGGCTGGGTCTCGATAAAGAGCTCGTCCACGGGGAACCGGCATGGTTCGGAGAAAACCCCGAGGTCCACGCCGAGCTTGATGACCGAGAGGAGGTTGAGCGCCTCCTTGGAGCTCATCGAATACGCGTGGGACAGGATCCCGTAGGCGCGGCCGATCTGGTCGTGCAGGGTCACCGACTTCCTCTGCGCGAGGAGGGCGCGGGCGTTCTGCTCGTGCTCGAGGATCTGCTCGATGACACGATTGAGGCGGCCGATGATTTCCTCCTCGGCCTCGCCGAGTGTCGTCTGGTTGGAGACCTGAAAAAGGTTGCCCATCGCTTCGGTGCCCTCGCCGTGGAGGCCGCGCACGGCCAGGCCGATTTTGTTGACCGAGTTGACGATTTTGTTGATCTGCTCGCTCATGACGAGTCCAGGGAGGTGGAGCATCGCCGAGGCGCGCATGCCGGTGCCGACGTTCGTCGGGCATGCGGTGAGGTATCCGAGCGAGGAATCGAATGCGTAGTCGAGGACATCCTCGAGTTCCGAGTCGACCCGGTTGATCATGCCGAAGACCTTGTCGAGTTGGAGGCCGCAGCAGATCGCCTGCATCCGGAGGTGGTCCTCCTCGTTGATCATCACGCTCAGGGTCTGGGGTGCGTTCATGACGACCGCGCTGCCGACTCCTTTGGCCGCGTGCTCGCGGCTGATCAGGTGGCGCTCGACGAGCACCTGCTTTTCCAGCGGCGAGAGAGCCTCGAGGTTTTCAGAATACGAGTCCGACATCTCCGGCAGGTTTTCCACGGCCGTCTTTACCTGACGCATGACCTCAAGGCGCTCGGCCTTTTTGGCCCAGCCAGGGAACGGTTTTTCCCGCAGGTTGCGAGCGAGCCGGACCCGGCTGCTGACGACGATGTTCCTGTGCGGGCCGTCTCCGGAGAGCCACTCTCCGGAACTGGCGATGATTTTCGAGAATTTCATGCGGGGGCGCCTGCCTCCATCCTGCGGATCTGGTCGCGGAGATCTGCTGCCCGCTCGTATTCCTCGGCGGCGACCGCCTGGGTGAGGCTTTCCTGAAGTGAGCGGAGTTTTTCCCCCTGCTCGCGCCGGACCTGCAGCGCCGCAGGGGCTTTCCCCGTGTGGATGATCCCCTTGTGCATGTTTTTCAACATGCCGGAGAGTCCCTCGGCGAAGACCGTGTAGCATGCACTGCAGCCGAGGCGGCCGGTTTTCTTGAAATCCGCCTGCGTGAACCCGCAGACCTGGCACTTGAGCGATCCCGGACTTTTTTCAATTTCCTGAGCGGCCCCGAGGCCCATGAGAAGGTCCGCCAGCGCAAAACCGGTCGGGTCATTCACGCCCTTCTCCTTGGAGCAGGATTCGCAGAGGTTCACCTTCTGCATCTTCCCGTCCACGATCTGGGTTAGAAAAACCGTGGCTTCTTTCGCTTGGCAGACATCACATTGCATACTGGTTAATAAATCGCCACGCCGGTCGCCGCTGTCAACTCGTGGAAGCGCTCGATCAGCCTCCTCGTGACCGCTCCGGGGAGCCCGTCCCCGATCACGCGGTTGTCGAGCCGAACCACCGGGATGACCTCCGCAGCTGTTCCGGTAAGAAAGCACTCGTCAGCGGTGTAGATGTCGTAGCGGGTCATCTCGGGCTGCAAGACGCGGATTCCCAAGCTTTCCGCCATTTCAAGCACCACCGCCCGGGTCACGCCTGCGAGCGCGCCGGAGGAGATCGGGGGGGTGAATATCTCCCCGTTCTTCACGATGAAAACGTTGTCGCCCGTGCATTCCGCGACGTAGCCCTGCTCGTTGAGCATCAACCCTTCGCCGGCTCCGGCCTGCTGGGCCTCGATTTTTGCCATCACGTTGTTGAGATAGTTGAGCGACTTGACCATCGGGCTCAGGGCGCCGTGCGCGATCCTGCGTGTCGCGCAGGTGATGACGTGCAAGCCGTTCTCGTATTTGTCTGGCGAATAGAGCGTGATTTTCGAGGCGATGATGAACACCGTCGCCTTGGGGCACAGGGAGGGGTTGAGGCCCAGGTCGCCGCAGCCGCGTGTCACCACCAGGCGCACGTATCCGTCGCGGAGTCCATTCTGGCGGATCGTTTCCACCACGGCCGCGGAGATTTCATCCTGCGCGAGCCCGACATCAAGGCAGATCGCCTTGGCCGAATCGAACAGCCTCCGGATGTGTTCCTCGAGCCGGAACACCCGCCCATTGTAGAAGCGGATCCCCTCAAAAACCCCGTCGCCATAAAGCAGCCCGTGGTCGAAGACCGAGATCTTCGCGTTCTCCTTGTCGTAAAATTGTCCGTCGATGTAGATTTTCATGCTGGCAATATTCTCATGGCGAAATCGAGCCACGAATCATGCAGCATGCCCTGTGCCGGGCGCAATCTCAACTCTCTTTAAAATCGCGAGAGCTCCGCGTGCTCTCCAGACGCGGCGACCTCCTTGGCTCGGATAAATGGCGTCAGCACGGATCTTCGCAGGGAGGGCAGGCCGTGGATTTTTCCTGCCGGAGCGGGAACCACGCGAAAGCCGCGCGCATTGCGAGGATGCCGACAAATATTCCCACCCACCGGTCGCGGATGATGTCCAGTTTCGTGGAGGGGTGGGGGTCCTGCAGGATGGTCATGTAGAAGGCGAGGCCGATCTGCCAGCCCGCGTAGGAAATGCGCTCGCTGCCAAGAGACACCCATGCGGCAAAGGCGGTTCCCGCTGCAAGAATGCCAAGGTAGGCGGCCAGCGAGTCCATGCGCGGGATCAGAAAAATGACGCACCCCATGCCGAGGAGCCCGCCGATCAGAGCGCCGGTCATTCGCAGGTTTTGCTTGTGGATTTGCGACTCCGCTCCGGCAAGCGCCGTGACCGCACAGGTGATCAAACAAGTGTGGATGCCGTTCCAATCCGCCAGAGTCATGAAAAGGTAACAGCCCATCGTGGCGAGGGTCGCCCGCAAGGCAAAACTGGAATAGGCCGGGTTGGTTCTCCAGTCGGCCAGAAGCAGGCCGGGGGCTCTGGGAACACCCGAACTCCGCATGTTCTCGCCGCCGGATTCCGCGGGTGAAAAAATGCTTTGCGCTGTGGCGCGGAGGTTCTCGCTGGCTTCCCGGAAGGCTGAATCGAGCCCGGAGGGATCGGGCCACAGGGCAATCGGGCCGGCTTCGGAGCCGACCAGAACCCTGCGTCGCAGTTGCCGGGCCCAGGCCGCGAAGGCGGGCGCGCCTGCGCTTTTTGCCCCGGCCGTCGTGGGGGGGGCTGCCCGCAGCAATCGGAAGCACGCCCGCAGAAGCGCCAGGTTGTTTTGGGCCTGCGCGCCGGAAAGCACGCCCGCCATTCCAAGTTTTGTGATGTGATCGGCCGCTTCTTCCTCCTCAAAACTCAAGCGCCGCGTCGAACTTTTGCAGCTGTGCGCGAGAAACCTTCGCTCGACCGCGACCAGTAGTTCGCGGAACTGTCGGCGCAGTAGTTCGATGCCTGTAGGTGACTGGAAGATCCACTGCGTCAAAAATGTGCTCGCGATGATGAGCCCGAGGATCGCCCAGAGCCAGCCGACCTGACTGACGACCGCGTTCGGGTCCGGCGCCTTGTCGAAGGCGAACGCGAAAAGCGCGATCACGACGAGTGGGCCGAGCACCACGCGGGGTTCCACGCTCACCCGCATCAGGAAATACCCGCCGAAAAAAATCGCCGCCCACAGGCTCACGCGGAGCCATCCGGTGTCCCATGCCGTCCACGCGACCAGATAGATGGCCAGCGAGGCCACAGCCGCCACCACAATTCCGAGGCCCGCTGCGGCGCGTGTCAGAAAGGTGTCACGCTGGGAGAGAATGAAAACGAGATACGGACCGATGTAGAGGAACGGCATCCGGAATGTCAGCATCACCGCCGCCACCAGGACCACGCTGAATGTGATCCGCAGCGTTCCGCCGAGCCGGTCGGGCGCGGGCCTCAGGTCATCCCGGAGATCGTTGATGTTCACCGGCGGGCGGGCAGGATGGTGGTCGTGGTGCTCGCTCCGACGCGGAGCAGGTCGGGAGGGATATTTATCTCCAGACGGATCGTGACCGGGAACCGTTGCGAAAGCCTCACCCAGTCGAGCTCCTTCATCACAATCGGCAGGCCCGCAAACGGATCCTGCGGCATGTCGGTGACTCCCCAGCCGAGGCTTTCGACCTCGCCCTCGAAAACGCGCCCAGGAGCGGTCATGATCTCGATGCGGGCGCGGTCGCCGGGCCGGATCCCCCGCAGTTCGCTCTCCCGGAATTCCGCCACGGCATACCATTGCCGCGCATCGATGAAAGTCATCACGTCCATTGCCGTCCTCGCGAAAGCGCCCTCGGCGAGATTCATTCCCGCGACCCGTCCCTCGAACGGCGCGCGCACAGTGCAGTCGCCGACAGCGAGTTCGGCCTGCGCGAGAGCGCCCAGGGCGGCCTTCTGTCGGGCTTCGATGGCCGACGTATCGAGGACGGAGGACTCCGCAGCGGCGAGTTCGGCGCGCGCCACTTCGACTGCCGCGGCGGCGGATTCTCTCGCGCGGCGCGCCGTGTCCACCTGCTCCGGGCTGGCGTAGCGCTTGGGGAGGAGCGGGGCGAGGCGGTTGTATGTTTCTGTCGTTTCCGCCAATGCGGTCTCCGCCTGCACGAGCGAGCCGGCGGCAGCCCTGACCTGCAACCGCTGGGCCTCGATCGCGCGGCGCGCATTTCCGAGTTCGCCTTCGACAGCTTCAAGGTTTGCCCGTGCCACATCGGCCGCCAGCTTGTAGGGCTCGGGGTCGATCTCGAAAAGGATCCCACCGGCCGGAACGAGCTGGTTGTCGCGGACCGGCAGCGAGCGGATCGGGCCGCTCACGCGCGGAGCGATGCCGATGACATGTGCGGAGATTTTTCCGCTGTCCGATCGCGGATGGCGTTCCGTCCATAATGCCAGGGCCGATGCGGCGATGATGGCCATCGCGACAGCTCCCCAGCCCACGAGTTTTCCCATCGTCGCGCGGTGTTGCGCACCGGGGGCGTCAGGGCGTGGTTTTTCCAGTCCGGTGGGGGATGTGTTCATCGGGTAAAAAAGAGCAGGTAGGTAAGGAGAGTGAAAAGGAGCCCGATCGCGGGATAGCCCAGCGCCCGGGGCCTGATCCAGGGATCCAGTCCCAAACGGATCAACACGAACCGTGTGGCCAGGGTGCAGACCAGACCAGCGACCATGCAGATCAGCCATGCCGGAAAATACGCGCCCCCGACCTCCCATGTCGGGGAACAGCCGCTGAGTGCGCAGACGGCGGCCACAGCCGCTGGCAGCCCTATGAAAACGCGAGCTTTGATAGCGATGGCAGCCTACCCGATTTCCCCGCAATCATTCCAGCAAAGATCTTTCATGCTGATTTCGAAAACGCGCGTGCTTTCCGCTTTTGCATTACTCCGCCGGGCTTGAGCGATTTTTCGTGCGCAATTCGGCGATGATTCCAGCGGCTTCGGCTTGAGGGTCCTGCAAGTGTGTGCGCAGAGCGAGGGCGCGGACCCCGTTTTCCTTCCAATTTCCGGCGGTGGCTTTGGCGGCCATTTCATCCCACTCCGGGCACCACTGGCCGAGATCGTAACCGTGCCACGGCGTTTCGGGATGCAGCGGGGGCAGGCCGAGTTGTTCCCAGATCGCCTTGGCTTCCTCCATGAATTCTTTTTTCGGCAAGGCGACAGGCGGGAAATCAGATTTCAGCGTTGCATCGATAAACAACGTGGATTCGGTGCCGGTCGAGGCGGTTCGGGGGACGTGTCCCGGCGAGCGGTAGTTCAGGATCTGGATGTCCGACACCGGGTTGGCACGGTAGGCAATCGCCCAGAGCAATTGGTCGGAATTGTCGGGGTCGATGTCCTGATTCACGGCAACGCAGATTTTTCCTACGGCTGGCTGCAGGGACGATACCCCCTGGAGAGCGCGCCAGGCCTCTGTCTGTGTCACACTGCGATCCATCACGACCGAGATCACCTTGCGCAGGTTCGTGAGCGGCTCGTGCATCGAAACGCGCTGGACCGATTTGATGTTGAGATGGTTGCGCAGGTGGTCGAGAAAGATCGGTTCGTAGGCGAGCTTTTTGATGACGCTCGACTCGCTGGGCGTCACTTGGGAGATCATCGAGGTGATGATGGGATTGCGGCGGAAGGTGATCGTTTCGACATGCATGACGAAGTTGTATTCTTCGATCTGCATATACCCGTGGCTCTCGCCGAACGGCCCTTCTGGTTCGAGGATGTCGGTATCGATCCACCCCTCGATGATGGCCTGGGCCTCGGAAGGAACAACGAGATCGACACTCTTGCAGCGGACGACATTGATCGGTCCACCGGCTAATGCACCTGCGACACCGAGTTCATCCTGTCCGAGCGGAAGTTTCTGTGGGCCGGTGAACTCCACGATCGGAGGGGCTCCCAGAACCAGTGCCACGGGCATCCGCTGTCCCGCCGCCTGATACTTTTTCCAATGCACATAGCCGCCGGCCAGAGTGGACATCTCCATCATCACTCCAATGCGGTCGCAGGATTTGATGTGCCCGCGATAAACCCCCATGTTCTGGACGTTAGTATCCGGATCTTTCGTGATCCAACATCCGGCGGTGAAGTAGGGGGCCACGTCGAATCCCGGAGTGGAGATCGGGACAGGGAGGAGATCGAGGCCGGTGCCGTCACGGATCTCGGAATGTGCAATCACCACTTCCTGGCATTCTGCGGATTCGACCAGCCGGGGCGCGATCGGATTGGCCATGGCCGCAAGCCATTTTGGTCCGATCTCCTCCGCCTGGGCGGCCATGCCGACTTCGTAAATGCGCTGGTTGGAGGCCAGCACGCCGACCGCACAGGAGCCGCCATACTTGGTGTTGGCTCCATCGGTGACATTCGTGAAGTGGAATCCCTTGCGTTCAGCCGTTGCGATCCCTCCCCGGAACTGCCAGCGGACGAGCGGGTGAAGGTGCCTGTCCTTGTTGACCGGGACATCGATCACATGGAGCAATCCCTCCGACTTCAGGGCGTCGAGATGTTCGTTGAGATCGGTGTAGGTGCGGGCGTTGGGCATGACGATCGATCCTTCCAGCGCTTGATGCCGGGAATATCGAGATCGAAGAGATCGAGCACTCGGCGGACCGACTGGTCCACAACATCATTGATCGTTTGCGGCTGGTGGTAGAAAGACGGAATCGGCGGAGCGATGATCGCGCCCATCTCGGCGAGGGAAGTGAGGCTGCGCAGGTGTCCGAGGTGGAACGGGGTTTCGCGAAACACGAGGACCAGGCGGCGGCGTTCCTTGAGCACGACATCGGCGGCGCGTGTGAGGAGCGAGCCAGTGATGCCGTGGGCGATGCTCGACATCGTTTTGACCGAACAAGGCGCGACAATCATCCCCATCGTGCGGAACGAACCGCTGGCGATGGAGGCACCGATGTCCTGGCTGTCATGCACCACGTCCGCCAGTGCCTCGATTTCCATGAGTGGTCGGCCGCCTTCTTCGCTGGTGGTCCGCGTCACCGCCGCCGAGGCGACAAGGTGAGTCTCGATGTCCCCGAATTCCCGGAGGACCTCCAGGAGGCGGACGCCGTAAATCGTCCCCGAGGCACCCGTGATGCCGATGATCAACCGCCTTTTCATGGTGCGGTGGCCGCTCAGAATTCCGAAAGGTCCTTGGCGGAAAAGTCCGGGATGGCGTCGTCTGCGACAGGGAATCCTTTTGGATACCGGACCTCGCCGGTCTTTTCGTCATAGATCGCGGTGGCATGTCGTGGGACCCCGGTGGTCGGGCCGCCGATGTCGTCAGTGCGCACGGTTTTTTCAGTCCTAAGCCCATTGAGGAGCCACTTACCTTCTACGGCGCGCCGGGCGCACGCGTCCCACTCGTCGCACCAGTCGCCGAGGCTGTAGCCAAACCATTTCCGGGCAGGGCGGACAGGTGGCAGTCCCGCCTTTTCCCACAGATCCTTTGCCTCGAGCATGAATTCTTTTTTGGGGAGAGCGACTGGTGCCATGTCGTATTTGAGCGTCGCATCGATCATGACCAGCGATTCCCAGAACATGTGGCGAAGCTTCGGCGCGTGGCCGTTTGCCTGGTAATCGAGGATTTCGTAATCCTGCTTCGGGTGAGCGCGGTAGGCGATCGACCAGAGGACTTCCTCCAGGTTCGTGGGATCAATGTCCTCATCCACGGCCACCGTGATCTTGCCGACCGAGCGCATGATTACAGTCGCTCCGCGAAGCGCGCGCCAGATCTCAGTTTTTGGCGTGTTGCGTTCGAAGACGACCACTGTGAAGCGTGCGACGCCGACCATGGCCTCGTGCAAATCCACCTTCAAGACCTGATTGATCCCGAGGGTTTTTTTCAGAAAATTCAATGTCACGGCACCGTAGTTGAGGCGCTTGATCACGCCGGATTCGGAGGGGGCCATCTGCGAGATCATCGAGGTGATGACGGCATGTTTCCGGCGGGTGATCGCGGTGACTTCAATCCGGTGATTGTATTCTTCGATGCTCATGTATCCGTGGGATTCGCCAAAGGGCGCCTCCATTTCGAGGACTTCCGGATCGATCCAGCCTTCGATGACGATGTTTGCATCGGCCGGGACAAAGAGGGGGACGGTTTTGCAGCGAACCTTATGGATCGGTGCGCCGACCAGGCCGCCGGCGACGTCCATGTCATCGATGTTGCCCGGAGTTTTTTGCGGGCCGACGAGTTGGACGCTCGGGGGCGCACCCACGACGAGAGCGACGGGCATTTTTTTTCCGGCCTTTTTGTAGGTTTCCCAATTGTTGTGGGCATCGCCGCCTGTCTGGATCAGCCACATCCCGCACATGCGGTTCGAGGCTTTGATGTTCGTGCGGTTCTGGGAGAAGTTTTCCCGTTCACCGTCGAGCGCCTTCGTGACCCAGAGTCCGGCGGAGAAATACGGTGCGGTATCGAAGCCCGGGGTGTTGTTCGGGATCGGCAGGGAAGCGAGTCCCTTGTCGTCCCCGATGAGGTCCTCGCCGGTGAGGACGATTTCCTGAACGGGAGCATCCTCGGTGGAGACCTCGGTTGCGGCCACCGGATTGCTGAAGGCGTGCGCCCATTTGTCCGCTATGGCCTGGCTGAGAGCCGGGACGTCGATCTCCGGCTTCGTCACGTCGAACTGCCCGTCGAGCCCCATCGAAACCGCATAGATCTGCTCGTTGCCCGCAGTCGTGGCTACGCAGACATCGCAGTTGCCCTTGTAGTTCACCCCGTTGCTGTCGGTGACGTTCGTGAAATAGAACCCCTTTCGCTCGCAGGACTCGATCTGAGAAACGTAGCTCCAGCGAACAAGCGGGTGCAGGTTGCGGTCCTTGTTGACCGGGATATCAATCGTATGGAGAAGCCCGTAGCCATCGAGCTTGGCCAAGTGTGCTTGGAGGTCATCGTAATCGCGAAGAGGCATTTTCATGCTGGCAGCATAACGCAATCCCGCTGATCTGGAATTAGACGAAAGGCGTATTTTCTCCATGGCGGATTGACTCTGCAAAAGCGGACATGGCAGAATCGCAGCGGTGAAAAATGACGCATCGATACTGGGCTCGCTGGATCGTGTCATCGGCGCGAGGGATGATCGCGAGTTGGCCGAGCATGCTCTTCGAATCTATGCCAAGCTCGTTCCCGGCGATTATCATTCGGCTGTTTACTACGCGGTGAATGCACTTGCCACGGACATCTTTCATCCATGTGCGGGTTGGTGCGGCCCGTCATCTTCGATGGCAACTTTCCTCCAGAAAAATCACCTCAAGCACCCTTTTGCGCGGCATTTTTTCCTAACCCGCCAGTCGGCGTGCTACCGTCGCAGCGAGATGATCGCCGACCGTGAGTGGAAACGCTCGTTGTTTTACAACGAATTGGACCGTCCACTGGGAATTGAGGATATGGCGGCCATCTATCAGGGGACAGGAAACGGCGACATTATTGTTCTAACCTGCGGCCGGTCGAGCGCGTTCCGACAAAAAGACATCGATTCCGCAGGCCCGTTTCATCGAGTATTATCGTCACTGGTTCAATCCCGTCGGACGCCCAGGGCGGGTCTATGCAGCCAATCGGATGCCGCTAAACTGCTTTCGAAAAGGGAGCGGGAAGTTATGGGCTGGGTCAGGGAAGGTAAGCGCAACAGCGAAATCTCCGTGATTCTCGGGCTCAGCACGCATACAGTTCGCAAACACTTGGAAAATGCTTTTTGGAAGCTTGGCGTCGAAACCCGCACCGCTGCCGCCCTGATGTTTTCGGCTGGTTCGTGAACATTCGGCACGAATTCCGACTGTGCGCAGAAATGCAGCCGATTGCCCCCATGCGCCGCGGGATCGGGCATGGAGATTTGCCTGCATCCATTTATTCAGAACTCGCAATCAGGGGCCGATTTGTGGAATACCTTCTCCGGCTCATGCGCACGGCTCCTTCCCTTCTTTTGCCATTTTTCCTGATTGGCTGCACGGCTGTTGCCCCGATGAAGAATGCTCCGCCGAGCGCGGACAAGCCATGGGCAGCGAAGGAATCCACCGCGCTTGCGAACGATCTTCAGAAGCGGACCGTGGCGGAAATGCCAACTCTGGATCTTGCGAAGGTCTACACGCTGCCCGACCTCATCGATCTTGCGGAGCGGCGCAACCGCACGACTCGCGTGGCCTGGGAGGCGGCTCGCGGAGCGGCGGCCGGGGCGGGCCTCTCGGCGGCGGAATTTTATCCGATGCTCGCTTTCATGGCTTCCTACGGCGGGGGAATCTGGAATCTCGACCTCAACTTCAACAACAACATCTCCGGTCTCGAGAAACAGGCCGGCCTCCTCGGAGCGTTGTTTGCGGGAGTGCTCCCATCGGAAATCAATCTGGATCAGAATGCCTCTGGAGCCTATCGGGCACTGAATGCCGGCGCCGCCCTCCGGTGGATGCTGTTCGATTTCGGGACGCGCCAGGCCCGGCATGAAGCGGCGAAAAAAATGTTGGTGGCGGCGAATCTCACCTTCAACGCAGCGCATCAGACCGTGGCGTTCCGCGTCACGGAAGCCTACTATGCGGTAGAGTCCGCCCGCCGGCAGATCGATGCAGCCTCGGCGTCCGCCTCTTCCGCCGCCGAAGTGCTTGCGGCGGCCGAGGCCCGGTTCGGGCAGGGACTCCTCACCGAGCCGCCGCTCCTCCAGGCCCGTCAGGCCAAGGCCCAGGCGGATTACGGGCTGACATCCGCGCAGTCCGCCGCCGGTCTGGCATGGGTGGACCTGGCCGAGGCCGTCGGGATTCCTCCGGGACAGCAGATCAAACTGGTTCCGGCGGATTTCGGGAAATTGCGCAATGGCCTTCAGGAACCGCTCGACAACTACGTGAAGGCCGCGCTGCGGAAACGTCCGGACCTCCTTGCCAAGGTCGCGGTTGTTCAGGCGCGCGAGGCCGAGCTCCGCGCCTCGCGTGCGGACCGCCTGCCGAAGCTCGCCCTGACCGGGATTGCCGACTACAACAGGTTTGACACGTCGGTTCAAAATACCGGACCGCTCGACGCGTGCGGGTTCGGGTTGCAGAATTACGCGGGCTTCCTCACCGTCCAGTGGCCGGCTTTCACCGGGTTCGCCGACGAAAATAAAAACCGCGCGGCCGCTTCGGCGAAGAGCGCCGCCGAGGAAGAGCTTGCCCTTATGAAGGAGCGGACGATTGCAGAAGTCTGGCGCGCCTACACCCACGCGAAGAACGCCCTGGCCCAGCACGAGGCAGCCGAGGCCTTGCAAAAGGCTTCGCATTCCACCTACGAGTCTCTCCTTGCCGGTTTCGCGCAGGGAATCAATCCAGTTCAGGAGGTTCTCGTCGCGCGGGCAGCCGATGCCCAGGCCCGGGCGCTGGCGGCGGAATCCGACCAGGCGATCGCCGCGAGCCTCGCGACCCTCGCATTCAGCAGCGGATCGATCCGGTGACGTGTAGCGAACGGTCCGGCCGCTCTTAATCTTCAAACCCGCGCGCGATCATCGGATAGAGCGGGACGCTGGCGAAGAGGATGATCATCGCATTGCGGGTGAGGGTGGCGTCCGATCCGGCGACGACCCAGAGGCAGTAGATGCTGACGATCGCGACGATGCCCACCACGAGGTAGTGGTGCCAGCGGTTTGTTCCGGAGAGCTTTCCAATCTTCAGAAACGCGATGCCGGTATACATGTAGGGCAGGATCGTGAGGATGATCGCCATGTCGATGATCTCGTTGAACTGCTTGGCGAGCGAGGGGGAGGCGGTCGCGATGACGATGAGGGTCATCAGGACGCCGGTGATCAGGAAGTTGATGGTCGGCACGCCGCGGGCGTCGAGGCGTCCGAAGATTTTCGGGAAGAGCCCGTCGTTGGCAGCTGCGGCGGCGGACTGGCTGATGGTGAGAGTCCATCCGATCAGCGAGGAGCCAGCCTTGAAGATTGCGCAGAGTGCGATGACGACTGCACCAGCCGGGCCGATGACTTTTGCCGCGGCATCGGCGAACGGAGCAGACGATTTCGCCAGCTCCTCGGCAGGCATGATCCCCATGAGGACCGTGCAGGTTGCGATGTAGAGGATACCCGCGATGACGAGACCGATCATCGTGGCAAGCGGGACATTGCGCTTCGGATTTTCGATGACGTCGGAGGCGACCGCCGCGCTTTCGACTCCCATGAACGCCCAGAGGGCAAAAGCGGCGCTCGTCGAGACGGCATTCCATTCGGAATCGTGGTGCGGGTTCCAGCTTCCCAGAAACGTCTGGGGATTGAACCAGATCCAGCCGAAAACAGCGATGGCGAGGAGCGGGATCATGGCCAGGACGGTGCCCCAGCCGGTGAAGAACCCGACCAGGCGCGGCCCGCCGACATTGATGGCGGTCGCCACCCAGACGACGATGATCGTGAACATCGCCTCGCGTCCGGTGCCGCCGAGCGCCGGGACCAGCTCGGTGAAATACCCGGTCACCGTCGTGGCGACGGCGATGTTCCCGACGAGGTTGGCCGACCAGTAGATGTAGTTCGTCTGGAATCCGAGATACGGTCCGAGCGCCTCGCGGGCATAGGCGTAGGGTCCGCCCGCCTCGGGCTTAACGGCGCCGAGCATCGCGAACATGAGTCCGATCGCCGCCGCGCCGATCCCCGCCACCAGCCACCCGAGAATCGAGATGCTTCCGACAGATGCCATGCTCACCGGCAGAAGGAAAATCCCGGTGCCGACCATGTTGACGAGGACGAGAACCGTGGCCATCGCCAACCCCATTTTCTTTTGGACGATCATGCGTTGAGTGTTCCTGAATTGAGGGAGTTACTCACGACAAATCCCCCCGCCATCACCGGAATTTGAGCCATCCGCTGAGGCGCATGACGTAGAGGGTGAGGATGATGAGGAGCGCGCAGAGGAAGACGACGTTGCCGAACGTGATCGGGAAGTTGACGCCGAGGATGTTCATGCCGAGAAGTCCGCTCATGGCGGTCGGGATCAAGCCGACTGCGGTGATCACCGCGATGAGGCCCATGAATTTGTTCATTTCAAACGACACGAGGTTGATCCGGAGGTCGATCACGGCGGAGGCCTTGTCCTCAAGCTGCTCGAACGTGTCGTAGCAGAAGTCAGCCGAATGGCTGATGAGGGCGAAAAAATCCTCGAGTTTGACGTGGCTGAACGGCAGGTGGCGGCGGCCCTCGGCGAGGTTGTGGAAGATGTGCTTGAGCCGCCAGAGGTCGGATTTGAGGCCGGAGAGCGTCCGGCGCAGGAAGTAGAATTCGCGGTAGATCCCGCCGCCCGTGCGTTCGAGCGGCTGGAGTTCCTCGCTGCGGATTTCCTCTTCGATCTGGCTGGCTGCGGCTTCGTAGCGCTCCAGCAGGAGCTTGAACGCTCCGGCCATGAACCGGACCGGTAGCGGCTGGTCGGAAAACAGCTTTTCGGCGGCCATTAGCTTGCGCACCTCCTGCGGGATTTCAGGTCCGCTCGAGTTGAGAAGCAGCACGCTTTTCTCCGTGATTACCACGACGAACGGCGAGCGAGAGACCCGGTGGACAGCGGGGGCTTCCGGATGGACCAGCGGCATGGCCGCCGCGAAGACATGCATCGAACCGAGTTCGAGAAATCTTGGAAACCCGGATTCGCTGAGCGCATTGCGCAGGAGCGATGGGGGCATGGCGTCACCGGCGAGCTTGACGGCAAGTTCGTCGGTGAGTTTTCCCCGGCAGACAAAAAATCCGGCGCGTTCCGGAGCGCGTGCCCATGCGAGAAGTTCCTCCTCTTGCACGGGATCCGAGCGGAACGAATCCCCTTCCTCCACCAGCCGGAAGAACTCCGGCACGGGCACCACCGGTTCAGTTTCCTCCGCGAAGAGCTGTTGGGCAATATCCTTCGTGCTCACGTAGCCGAAGAACAGGATCGGCCCGAGCCGCAGGATCTGGAGCGCCTGCGCGTGGACGAGCGCGTCCTCAACCGATGGAAAAAACGAGGACAGCGCGGCTCCGAGAATCAGGAGATCGAAAAGGCGCGACGGGCGTGACAGGTATTTCCAGCGATTTTCCGCCTGAAGAAATCCGCCCGCATACTCGGCGGTGAACAGTGCAAAAACGCCGATCTGGGTCCATCGCATGAACTCGTGCAGTTCCTTTGGAACCCCGAATACAAGCGCCTGCAACGCCATCCCCATGGCCACGATGGCCATGAACCCCATGACTTCACGGCTCAGAAGACGCCCGAGAAACTGCCTCAGACGTGTTTTCTGTCCACCCGTTCGAGAATTGGTCGGATTCACATGCAATGCGATTGTGCGCCGACGACGGAATATGAGCCGGACATACGGATCGCTTAGCTGAAACCTGCGCCTGTCGCAAACTCATTGTCCGGCATTTGCTTGCAGGGCTCCGCGTCAGGAGCCGACCGGGAGAAGCTGTCTGAGATACTCCGGGAACGGGATCGATGAATTTTGCGACGGATCCTGCTGGGGCGGTCCGTAAGAGAACTGCGCGGGGATGACGCCCGCCCATGCGGGCCAATCCATGTCGCCGGGCCGGTCCTGCGGACCTTCTGCGCTGATCTTGGCGGGGGCATCGGTGACGGTGATTCCCGCAACGCAGGTGGCGGCGAGTTCCTGTTCGGTTGGCGGGCGGACGTCTTCCCACCGTCCGGGAAACAGGTGATCTGAAATGGCCTTGAGCGCGCGTAGTTTCGAGTCCGGTTCCGGGATGTCGAACCCCGTGCCGTAGGCGATGACGGATTCGTATTGGGCCGAGTGGGCGAATGCGGCTCTCGCCATGACGAGCCCGTTGAACAGCGTGAAGACCGCGCAGATTTCGCTGCCTGAAACGAGTGCCTGCATGAGGCGGCTCATTCGCGATCCGTGGAAGTAGAGCATGTCGCCCTCGCGTCCGTGCAGGCAGGGGATGACGACCGGAGCCCCCTCGTGGACGAAGCCGACGTGGCAGAGGGTCGTAAGGTCAATGATCCCGTGGATGAGCTCACGGTCGTAGGAGCCCAGCTTTGGCAGCCGGTGAATGGTTGTGCGCTCGGATTTCCGGATGGTGTTCATTTCAGGACCAGAAGTTTGTAGACGCCGTCCTCCGGTTCAATCCCATGGGTGTCGTGAGCGAACCCCGGGAATTTGCGGTCCCATTCCTGGATGGCGAGGAGGTAGGCAAGGAACGGTTCCTTTTTTGTTCCGAGTTTTTCGCCGGGCATGACCATCGGGATGCCGGGAGGATACGGCACCAGGCCGGTGGCGGCGGTGCGTCCCGACGCATCTTCGACGCTGATCCGCTCGACTTCGTTTGCCACGAGCTTCTGGTAGCAGTCTGCGGGAGTCATCGCCATTTCGGGCAACACGGAAAACGCTTTGGCCTGGGACTGGAGGATTCCGCCGGTTTTCATGTGCGCCTGCATCTTGTCGGCGAGGTCGCGGAGGCCGGTGCCCGGGTAGAATCCGGCAACCGACGGGATGCATTCGGAGAGCGGCGCGTTGGCGTCGTAGTCGCGCTTGAACGCGAGCAGGGCATGCACAAGTGTGCTCCACTTGGCATTCGTGATGCCGAGGGAGAACAGGAACAGGATCGCGTAGTCGCTGGTCTTCTCGACGACGATCCCTCGGGCATCGAGGTAGGCCGTGAGCAGTGTTGCCGGGAAGCCCATCTCCGCAATCGAACCGTCGGTATTAACGCCCGGCGTGACGACCGAGACCTTGATCGGATCGAGCATGCAGTAGTCGTCCTCGAGGTCGAATCCGTGCCAGGTATCGCCCGGATGCAGAACCCAGCAGGACGGCTCACTGACGAGGAGATCGGGACTCGCGGCCTCGAACGCCACCTGCTTGCCGGTGTGCGGATCTTTGACGGAGGTCGGGTTCCATGTCTGGAAGAACCAGTCACCGCGGTCGTCGTGCTCGCGCCAGAGGCGGGTCACCATCTGCCGGAACGCGATCGCCTCGCGGATCGATTCCTCGACGAGGACCTCTCCTCCCTTGCCTTCCATCATTGCAGCGCTCACGTCGTTTGAAGCGATGATCGGGTAGAACGGCGATGTGGAGCCGTGCATCATGAACGATTCGTTGAACCTCGCATGATCGATCGCGTTGCGGCCGTCGCGGACGTGGATGAACGACGCCTGCGAGAGGGCGGCGAGGAGCTTGTGCGTCGAGTGCGTCGCGAAGATCGTGGGGGCGTCGGACGGGTGATCCTTCGGGTTCCCGCGCATGGCGAAGCGCCCGCGGTAGAGCGGATGGAACCGCGCGTAGCCATACCAGGCCTCGTCGAAGTGGATGCGATCCAGCGCATCGCCGACGACCTCAAGCACGCGGCCCACATTGTATGTGAGCCCGTCGTAGGTTGAGTTTGTAATCACGGCATGGACCGGGCGTCCGCCTTCGGTGAGCTTTTTTGCCAGCAGATTTTCCGGCGGGATCGGACCGATGAGGCCGTAGCGGTTGCGCGTGGGCATGAGGTAGTGCGGCACCGCGCCTGTCATCGTGATCCCCTGCTCGTTCGACTTGTGGCAGTTCCGGTCCACCCAGATCTTCTGCCCGCGTCCGACGCAGGCCATCCAGATGATCCGGTTCGAGGTGGAGGTCCCGTTTGTGACCGAATACGTGCGGTGGGCACCGAAGACTTTCGCCGCATACTTTTCCCCCTCGCCGATCGGGCCGGTGTGGTCGAGCAGCGAGCCGAGTTCGCCGACGCTGATCGAGAGGTCGCTGCGGAACATCGCCTCGCCGAAGTAATCGTAAAACAGCCGGCCGGCCGGTGATTTCTGGAACGCGGTGCCCCCGGTGTGGCCGGGCGTGTGCCAGGAATACTCGTGGACGAGATCGAACTCGATGAGCGCCGAGGCCATCGGCCCGAGCAGCCCTCCGGAATATTGCTTGATCGCGGCTTCAATCCGTCCGCCGATAAATGGCGCGCTGTCCTCCATCAGCCAGATGAGCTCGCTGACCAGCGAGAGGACCTCCTCGGACAGCCCCGAGCTGCGGCCCCGGTCGGTGAGCAGGAAAATCGGGATCTTCTCATTCCGCGAGCGGATGAACCGAATGAGTTCGAGGGCGGCGGTGTGCGGGTCGTCCGGGTTGTTGCCGAGCGTCCAGTCGAGGAGGATCCCGTGAAGTCCGGAATCGGAGAGGAACAGCCCCCGTCCGTCGCTTGCGCCCGGAGCGCAGACGACATCGACATCCGAGAGTTCGAGCTCGGATTTGAGCATCAGCGCCGCACGGCCCTCCGCGCTGGAGATTTCAAGATCGTCATCCACAAGGAGGACGCGGTGACGGAGGATTTTGGAACGACGTTCGATCATAGGAGTGGTTTTGTTAGCCGCAGATTAACGCAGATTTGCGCAGATTATTTTTTGAAAAGGACAATGCGTTTGTATTGAAGGGAAGGGGTTCCGAAGTTGAGGAGGACGATCGCATGGGTTTCCGGCATCTTGTATTTTCCTGCCTTCTGAAAAATCTGCGCTCATCTGCGTTAATCTGCGGCTGAACTCAGTTCTGTGGTTTGTGCAGGATGCGGCCGTGTTGGGCGGGAGGCTTGTTGGTGGTTTCCTGTTGTGTGGCGAACGGTGGCATTTTGCCGCGGTGGAAGCGGAAGTGCCACGCCGGGTCGGGGTGGTGTTCCGGCCAGTATTCATGGCCGAGAAAGATGCCGGCGGCGAAGACGAGGAAAACAATGAGGATCGGTCGCATGGGATCAGACTGGTTTTTCGGGGGCGGGTTTTTTGTGGGTGACCTGGTTGATCGTGTAGCATACGGCGCTCAGCAGGAGCGTGATCGCGAGCCAGATGACCTGCTTCGGATCGGATCCGAGAACCGCCCAGAGGCAATACACGGTGGTGACGCCGATCATGAGGCCGAGCCCGATCCCTACCTTTTTGGCGATCCAGACGAGGGCGGCCGCGACATAGACGTAGGCGACGAGGGTCATGAGGACCGCGATCGAGGAGATGACGCCGAATTCCTTCGAGGCCGTCGGGGAGATCGTGAGAAGCTGCGCGCCTGTCATGAGAAACCCGGTGATGATGAGATTTTTCACCGGCACGTCATGCTGGTTAGAGTCACCGAAAATTTTTGGGAAAAGGCCGTCCGCGGCGGCGGCTTTGGCCGTCTGGGCGGTGGCGAGGACCCATCCGCCGAGCGAGCCGAGGCATCCGGCTGCCGCGCAGAACGAGACGATCGCCCCGCCTGCATCGCCGAGGGCGAGTTTGGCGCAGTCGGCAAACGGCGCGGCGGATTTCTGCAGCACATCATTCGGAATCGCCCCCATGATCGCCGTGCAGGAGAGAACGTAGGTCACGGCGGCGAGGAGGACGCCGCCGATGGTGGCGATCGGGACATTTTTTTTCGGATTATCGACGACGCCGGCGGCGACTGCGGCGGTCTCGACGCCGATGAACGACCAGAGCGTGACGTTGAGAACCCCCTGAATTGCGCTGAACGTGCTTTGCCCGGTGACGTTCCATGCGGCCATGTAGGTTGCGGGGTTGAATTTGAACCATCCGACGATCGCGACGCCGATGATCGCGACGAGCGCGAGGATCGTGGTGACCGACTGAACCTGTGTCGTGATGCGCGGGCCAAGGATGTTGAGGAACGTGAACAGCCAGATCATGGCGACGCAGGCTGCGGCGAGGACGTAGGGATCCTTAAGCGCGGGGAAGAAGTAGCTGAGGTATCCGACTCCGACGACCGCGAGGGCGACGTTGCCGATCCAGCCGGCGAGCCAATACAGGAGGTTTGTCTGGTATCCGATGAACGGCCCGAACGCGCGGCGCGCATAAGCGTAGGACCCGCCCGCGCTGTCGTCGATGGATGCCATCTTGGCATAGACCATGGCGAGGCAGATCGCACCTGTGATCGTGACCGCCCAGCCGAAGATCGCGATCCCTCCGGTGGCGGCGAGGTTGGCCGGGAGCATGAAGACGCCCGAGCCCATGATATTGCCCGCGACCATCAGGGTCGCCGGGATGACACCGACTTTTTTGGATGAGGAACTCATATGTTTTTTTAGCCGCAGATTAGCGCAGATTTACGCAGATGATTTTTTGGAAAGGACAAGGCGTTTATATTGAAGCGAAGGGGTTCCGAAGTTGAGGAGGACGGCTCGTTCGAGGCCTGTGAGCGCGAGGTAATTGATGACTTGGGCGTCTTCGGCGGCTCCGATGGAAGCCTGTGATTTGCATTCGACGATCACGGAGCCAAAACAAACAAAGTCGGCTTTGAAGAAGCTGGGCAGTGGGTTTCCCTTGTAGAAAACCTTCAGGAGTTTCTCCCGCTCAAATGGGATGCTACGTGCTCCAAACTCCACCACGAGCGCGTCTTGATAGACGATTTCCAATAAACCATGCCGCAACTCCCGGTGAACCTCCATCGCCGCGCCGATAATGGCGTAGGTCTCGGGATCTTTCTGGTTCTGTAAATCTGCGTCCATCTGCGTCAATCTGCGGCTAACTCTTCCTTGTTCATTTCACACACCAGAAGTGGTATTTTCCGTCTTCGACAACCGCGCCTTCGACGATTTTTTCAAAGCCCGGGAACTCGCGGCCCCAGTCCTCCATCGAGCGGAGGAACGTGAGCCAGGGTCCGTCGGCAGGGCCGATGTTTTCGCCCGGCATGAGGATCGGGATGCCGGGCGGGTAGGGGATCGCTCCGACCGCGATCGTGCGTCCGGGCATGGCGTCGAGCGGGAGGAGTTCGACCTCGCCCGACATGAGCTTTGCGTTCGCTGCGCGCGGGGGCATGACGGGAGCGGGAAGGTTTCCGAATGCGGCGGCCTGTGCCTTGTCCATCGCGCTGGTTTTCATGCGGGAGAACATCTCGTTGCAGAGATCCTTGACGCCCATCGCTCCGTAGCGCGCGGGAGCGGATTTGACGAGGTCCGGGAGCATCGTTTCCAGTGCCTCGTTGCGGTCGTATGAATCCTTGAAATTGAGGAGGGTGTTGATGAGCGTGCCCCATTTGCCCTTGGTGATGCCGACAGAGAACAGGCAGAGGACCATGAAGTCGGTCGTGCGTGAGGGGATGATTCCGCGGCGGTAGAGGAAGCTGCTGAGGACCGCGGCCGGAATGCCGTTTTCTTCGAGCTCGCCGTTGTCGCCCATGCCCGGGCAGACGATGCCCGCCTTGATCGGGTCGAGCATGCACCATCCGTCGGGGATGTCGTCGAAGCCGTGCCACTTTTCCCCGGGGTGAAGGATCCAGCAATTCGGATCGGTCGCGAGGAGGTCGGCGGGTGCGTCGGCGAAGGGAACTTTCTCGCCGGTCGAGGGATCGCGGACTTCTGGAGCGTTCCACGACCAGAAAAACCAATCGGATTTTTTTGCGAACTCGCGGTGGGCGCGGGAGAGGGCCTGTCGGAAATCGATTGCTTCGCGGATGACGTCGTTCGTGAGCGAGAGTCCCGCCGGGCCGTCCATCATTGCCGCGCCGATCTCGTTCGACGAGATGATCGCGTAGAGCGGCGACGTGCTCGCCTGGGCCATGTAGGCCTCGTTGAACCGGCTGTGGACGATCGGACGGCGGCCGTTGCGGATGTGGATGTAGGACGACTGCGAAAGCGCGGCGAGGAGCTTGTGGGTCGAGTGGGTGGCGAAGACGGTGGGTCCGTCTGCGGGATGGTCCTTTGGATTCCCTCGCATCGCGTGGCGGTCGTGATACATCGGGTTGAACCGCGCGTAGGCATACCAGGCCTCGTCGAAGTGGATCGTGTCCACGCTCTTCTCCAGAAGGCCCTGCACGTCCGTCGCGTGGTAGCACATGCCGTCGTAGGTGCAGTTCGTCACCACCGCATAGACCGGGGTATCGGATGCGGCGAGTGGCTTGAGAGGATGAGATGCAATTTTTTGCTGGATTGCCTCCGGCGAGAATTCGTGTGGCGGGATCGGGCCGATGATGCCGTAGCGGTTGCGGGTGGGGAGGAAGAAGACCGGGATGCCGCCGCTGATGACGAGCCCCTGCTCGATCGACTTGTGGCAGTTGCGGTCGCAGAGCGCGAGCTGGTTGTCGTTGATGACCGCGGACATGATCGAGCGGTTCGAACCGGATGTTCCGTTCAGGACTGAGTAGCTGAGGTGGGATCCGAAGACCCGGGCCGCATATTTTTCCGCCTCGCCGATCGCGCCCTCGTGATCGAGCAACGAGCCGAGCGGAGTGCGCTCGATCCCGGTGTCCGTGCGGAAAAGATTCTCACCGAAGTAGTCGAAGAAGACGCGTCCTTCGGGGGTCTTCGTGAATGCGACTCCGCCCTGGTGACCCGGCGCGGCCCACGAATGCTCGCGGGTTGCCGTGTAAGCAAGAAGTGCCTTTGTGAACGGCGGAAGCAGGTTCTCCAGATACCGCTGCATCGCGGCCAGCGCGCGCCCGGCGACGAACGGGGCCGTGTCTTCCAACATCCAGACAAACTCGTTGGCCAGCGACATGACCTCCACGCCCGGCGTGTGGTTTCTGGCGCGGTCGCCCATCAGAAAAACCGGCACATTTTCGCGGCGCGAGCGGATTGTTCTCAGAAGCGATTCCGCCGCAGCGTGTGTCGAGGCATCGTCGGCACCGATCGTCCAGTCCACGAACATGCAGATCACCGAGGCATCGGACAGAACGACCGCCTCGCCATCCTCCAGTGTCGCGGCCTCGACGACATCCACCGCGCGGGAGGTGAATTCCGTGACGAGTTCGCGGACCGCGCGGCCACCGGCCGTGTGCGGGGTCGCCAGCTTGTCGTCCACGATGAGGACGCGTTTCGTGAGACGGGTGTTTGTTCGTTCGATCATGGGAGGAGATGGGAGTTTTAAGCTTTAAGAATTAAGTCTTAAGGCTGAGCCGATGGGTCATTGGGTTCGTTGGAATCAGAAGTTGCAGCCGAACTGGGCTCCGATGACGAGGGCGTTCGGGGTGGTGCCGACGCCGTTCGGCTGGATGATGTATTGGATGTCCGGCTGGATGAAGATGGTGGGGGTCAGGTTGATGATGTAGCTGACGTCTAAGACGGTTTCAGCTGTCGGGCGGGGGTTGCCGCTGTTTCCCTGGGAGTCGGCATACGCGCTGCTGAACGCGCCGGTCATCCAGGTGCAGAGGAACTGGTCCTGGTCGCGTGTGGGGATGATTCCCTGCCAGACGGTGCCGCCGAATCCCATCACCGGCATCTGGGCGACCTGGTATTGGGGGGAGTAGGTGATGCCGCCCCACACCGCGAGGTTGTGGTTGGGATTTTTCTCGCTCTGCCAGACCGTCTGCTGGCCGATCAGATAAAACCCGTAGGTGTTCTGCTGTGCCCCTCCGAGGAATCCGGCATACGGGAACGTCGAAAAATACCCGCCGAACTTGTAGGTGCCGGAAAGCCCGGTTTCGGCCGGAACGACGGTCTTTTTCCCGTCCTTGTCATGCGTTGTATCCGCCGGCTTTGCTCCGAATGTCGGGCTCCAGCCGGTTTCCGCGAACATCAGGATCCCGTCGTTCGAGCGGATGGAAAAGTCGAGCCCGTGGTAGGCGACCTTGCCGAGGCGGTTTGTCGCCTGGTAGATCCCGGTGGCGG
>Ga0247840_10003577_pt1 | contig 26002 bp, 25 predicted proteins | sample LaCruzMarch2015__FD_192404 | JGI IMG/M metagenome (GOLD analysis project Ga0247840, IMG submission 192404) | Freshwater microbial communities from meromictic Lake La Cruz, Castile-La Mancha, Spain - LaCruzMarch2015_17m | ecosystem: Environmental > Aquatic > Freshwater > Lake | place: Spain...
GATGCAAAAACCAAATTATCAGTTTGAAAAACGCCGCAAGGAGATGAACAAAAAGGCAAAGAAGGAGGAGAAGCTCCGGTTGAAAGCCGAAGCCGCCCGCTTGCCTGCCGCCGAAAATACCGAAGCACCTCCTGCGGATCAGGCCTGAGACGGAAGCACGCCGTCTGTCGGGTGCCGCGATTGCCGGAGAATGGCTGTCTTCAGGCTTTCTGTGCGAGGAGGCTGTTCACCTTTTCCATGACGGCGAAGGCGTCAGCGACGTAGAGGACATCGGCCTTGCCGCGGGCCCAGCCGCAGTTGGGATCGAGGCTGATGGCCCGGCGCTCTCCGATGAACCGCCATCCGACGGTGTGGGGTTCCTCGCCGTGGCAGCAGGTCGAGAGACCCTTGGCGTGACGCGGGGTCGAGCCGGTCTGGCCGACCTGGTTCATGTGCGTCAGGAAGGTGAGCGTGGCCTGTCCTTCGCCATGAAGGTCAACCAGCGACTTCGTGCTGCCGAGCGACGCGCGGGCGAGATTCAGGAACCCGAGGATCAGCTTTTCGGCATCCGCCACCTTCACCTGTCCGTCGGGCTGCTTTTTGGTCCAGCCCGCTCCGGTCACGAAGAGGAGATCGGCATCCGGGCGGATCGTCTGCTGGTCGGCAGCAGGAGATTCGATGCCCGTCACTGTCGTGCGGATGCCCGTCGTCTCGCAGGCGACGCCCTCCACCACTGCGGAGCCTGCGGCTCCCTGCCAGGCGGGAGCGATTCCGCTCTCGGCCGAAATCAGCCAGGGCCGCTGAGTGCGGGACAGGATACCCTCCATTCGCTGGCGGTAATACCAGCGGGCGATCGCAGGCGATCCATCCCCAACAGAAAGCCCGGTGACATGGCTGTCCGAGCGGCCGCCAAGACGGTGGGCCACACCGGCGGCAATCCGGTTCCAGCGCGAGCCGGAGGGGGCGATGACGATGGTCGCACCGGCCGCGAGGCAAAGCGCCTCGGCGGCTGCAGCATCGGTCGCATACCTCGCCTGCGCGAATTCCCCACCGGTCACGGCAAAGAATTTTGAGGCGCCGCAGGAGGCGATGGAATCGGCGGCCGCCTTGGGGTTGTCGCCCCAGAGGCCGACAGAAAATGTGGTTCCCAGCGAGTCGGCCAGCTGCTTCGTGGCGGCGAGTGCCTCGAGCGCGCTTTTTGAAAGCGCCGCCTCGGCCGGTGAAAGAAAGAGAAGAGTTTCCATGTCGGTTATTTGTTGGTGATCCAGTCTGCGATCTCGGTGGCGATCTGGTCCGGGGACAAATCCTTGACGACCCTCGTATCGCGCGCCTGTTTTGGAAGCGAGACCGAGACGAACTTCACGCCATCTGCGGCAATCTTGGCGGGTTTTGCTTTCTGGAGGGCGGGCATGATCGTTCGCATGTTTGCCATGCCGACCTGCGGGTTGTTCCGCGGCTCGGGAAGATTTCCGGTCGCCCATCCGAGCAGGGCGGGCGGCGCTTCGCAGACCGAGACCTGGTGACGGCCACCCTCGATGCGCTCAAGAATTTTCAGCGACCCGGCGGCTTCAATTGCATCAACTCCTTGGAACTGGTCGGTGATCCCGAGGATCTCGCCGACGATCTGCATCGTGGCGCCGGCGCCGCGAGAAGCGGATTCCCATCCGCCGAAAACAAGAAGCTTTGAGCGGTCGATGCCCGGGATCGCCTGGATCGCTTCCGCAAGAGCCGCGGCCGTCTCGGCCGCATCGGTGAATCCGCTCGACGATCCGTCCAGCGCGACGAGCTCGAACGGCACCTTCTGCGCGAGCGTCATCATCGCCTGCTGGAGCTTCGCCTTCGGCCCGAGCGCAACGAGCCAGACTTTGCTTCCGGGATTTTTCGAGGCGAGGTTGGCGGCCTCGTAGAGCGCGTGCCCCGCCCATGGATCGAGCCATGCTGGAAGCATCATCTCATTTTTCAAGGCCGGACCCGTGGGGCCGGTGACCGGCTCCAGGGTCTGGAGAGGATCGGGAACAACGCTCCCGCAAACGACAATTTGATATTCAGGCATAAGGTTTAGTTCTCGGCCGAGTGCAGACCTCCCGCACCCGCATGAAATTCGATGAGCCCGCGCTCGTAGTCCGCCGGGCTTGCCTTGGCGCAGTTCCAGAGGCAGGCCCCGCAATGGATGCACTTCTCCCGGTCAAAGGCGGGCCGCCCGCGCTCGCCGGGATAGATTGCCTGTCCGGAGCACATCTCGACGCAGACCTTGCTCCCGCACGTTTCGCAATCGCTCGGGTAGAGGAATTCGACGTGATCGGCGTATCCGGCCGGGGCCTGGACTTTTCCGCCGATGAGCAGGGCATCCTGATGGGAGACGAGAAGCTCTCCGTCGAAAGGAATCGCCGGCCAGCCCGCCCGTTCCATCAGCGCGGCATGGGAGGAGATCCCTTTCGCGTTGCATTCCTTGACGATGGTTTGAATTTCCGCCGCCGGGATCCGACCACTGTAATACTCCTCGAGGTCCGGAACGCGCCGGTGCGGCGGCATCGGTTTTCCGGGCATGGCGACGCGGCCTTTTGTCAGTCCGGCGGCCATCATCCCGATCATCCCGGGGATGATCCCGCGCTGGAAGCCATCGCGGGCGTGCTCGGCGATGATGCCCTCCTTGTCCACCCAGCTTTCGCGGCGTCGGCGGACGTAGGCGGACTCAAGGTTTTCGGCGGTGAAGGGCTGCTTGTTTTTGAGAAGTTCAAGGACGCCCTCGGCGAGGAGCACTCCGGTCGTCCATGCCTCGTCCACTCCGGAATTCGTGAGGACGTTGGTGCTGCCGCTGCCTTCGCCGATGCGGGCGAACCCTTTGCCGGAAAGCCGCGGCTCGCCACGACGGCCGGATTCCTGAAGCGTCTTGGCTCCCCAGGAACGGAGACGTCCGCCTTTGATGTGACGCCAGATCGCCGGGTGCAGCATCCAGTGCTGAAGATACCGGTAGGCCGTGCGGGCGGGGTTGTCGAACCACGAGGGAACGAAGATCCCCATCGAGGCCACGCGGTTCGGGTGGACGTAGAAAAACCCGAAAATTTCCGGCTCCGGGTAGCCGAGCGTGTGGAGAACCGTGCCTGGTTCGAGTTCGCACGTCTCCGGAAGATCGACGACAAACTTCATGCCGAGCGCCCAGTCGTGGGTGTGATGGCCATCGGGCATTCCGAACGCCTTGTCGAGCTGCTGTCCGATCGGACCGACCGGGCCGTCGGCCACGACGGTCAGAGCCGCGCGGACTTCCATGCCGGGCATGAACCCGTCGGCGGGTTCGCCATCCTTTGTGACCCCCTGGTCAACGAGCCGGATGCCGGCCACCCCGCCGTCCTCGATGATCGCTTCTCCCACCGGGCTTCCGGGCCAGATCTGCGCGGCACCGGACCCCATCACCTGCTGGCTGACCCATTGGTTGAATTGCCCCATTGAAAGCACAAGTCCGCCGTGCTTCTCCAAAAAATCCGGAGTCCAAGGGAGCTCCATCGCGTCGTCTTTAACGCCCAGGATCCCGCCCAGCGTGCGGATCGCGACATCGGCCACCTTCATCAGGGCCGGACGCCTGCTCGCTCCGACGGGATCGAGAAGGTAGAGGATTTTTTCATCCTTCACCGCAGCCGCCATCGGGATCTGCTCGGGATCGAGATCCGGAAAACTTTCCCGAAGCCCGCGGGCGCGCGTCACCACACCCGAAACCCCGAAGCCCAGATCGTCCGCACGCTCGTAGCAGAGGACCTGGAGCGGCAGACCGGGTGCCAATGGACTTTCGATCGCAGGCGTCCCGTCGGGATTGATGATCCCGCGGGAGAGGGTCGTCAAAAACCCTCCCGATGCGGGACCGAAGCCGACGCAGACGATGTCGGCATCCATGCTGGGACGCTCGGGATTTTCCACGCTCGTCACTGCGGGTAGTCGAGGGCTTCCGGGATCATCACCTGCGACAGTGCCGTGGCGGCACGGTCCTTGGCGAGCCGTGAACCCGTGAGGCAGACGCTCAGCTTTCTGCTCAGGAGCAGGAACGGCTGCAACTCGGCGGCTTCGGGGCAAGGTCCCGCCTTGGCGGGTTTCGATCCCTCGCACGCGTCGCAGGCTTCCTCGGTCCATTCGGGGTGGGCGTTGTATCCGAAGACGAGGTCGGCGCAAATCCGCGAGACCTCGCCCGCCGCACGCGCCGCCTGCACATGGCAGAGGGAGACGAGGAACGAGAGGACGCCGGGGAGCTCCTCAGCGACAGACGGATGTTCCGGAGCGGAAATCTCCAAGTTCACCACATCGAGGATCTGCTGGCGCGAGGCCAGCAGCCAGCAAAGCGCGTCGGCCAGCGGGAATGTGACCCCCTGCCGGTTGCTCTGGTAGAGCTTCTGTCCGTTGGCATCGGTTGTGCCCTGCAGATGGCGGAGGGTCCAGAGCCAGAGCTCCATCGCCGAGGCGAGCAGGCAGGCTCCGGTTTCCGGCCGGCCGGCCGCGCTCGCGCGCAGGTCCTGGATCCAGGTTTCAAACTGGGCGAGGAAGACCGGGTTCGTCATCGTCATCGACATCTGGCGGCGCTGGACGGCCTCCGGGCCTTCATACGTCGCCTCGAGCTGCGCATCCATCCACTTGTGGCCGAGGAATCCTGGACAATCCTCCGTGACTCCGTAGCCACCCATGAGGCTGACGGCCTCGCGCATCATGTTCGCGCCGTGTCCGGTATTCCAGAGCTTGCAGGCGGGGCAGAAGACGTTCCCCAGCGAATCGAGCAGGACGAACTGAACAAGCGGATCCGCCCGCAGTGCGGCCAGTCGAGCCTCGTCGGGAGCGGCGTCGCGGGAGAGACGGAGATACTCGACCGCTTCCTCTCCCACCTTCCCAATCGCTTTGAACGCGGTGCGGCCGACAAGGTTCCGCTCCGCAAAAATCCGGTCCTTTTCTTTTTCGAGAGGATCCAGGGTATCGAACATCCTGGCGGCCTCGAACCCGAGCGCCGCACTGGATTCGCCAGTTGCCCAGATGTCCACCAGCCGGTGAAGCACGTCCTGCTTTGTCTGCAGGCCGAGGTCGTAGCGCGGGGATCCCTGCTCGCCCGCCTCACCGCCGCGGAATCGCGCGCGCTGATAGCGAATGATCGGCTCGACGGCCGAGAGCAGCTTTGCCGAGGTCATCAGGCCGACCGTCACACGCGTCCGGCGGAAGACCGCCTCGATGACTTCGCCGTGGCTGTAGTTCGGAATAATCACCCCGTCCTTGACCGTGTATCCGCCGACGATCCGGCTGGCCGGAACCTGTAGGCTGAAAACCGGATCACGAGTCGAGGAGAGCTGGTGGACAAGCTTGCGCGTCGGAATCCCGCGGTCCCAGATCCCCTGGTCTCCCTTCTCGATGATCACCAGGCAGCTTCCCTTGATGCGATCATCGCCGGAATCCACCGCGGCGGTCACGACGTTCGCAAAACCCATGTTGGTGATGAACCGTCCGCGCTTGTCGACATGCAGGACCGGCTCCTCGCCGTCCTTCCATGAGACGATGCGCAGCTTGCCGCCGAGAAGGCCGGTCTCCACGCCCACAAACGGAATCGGCTCGGTCAGCGCGAATGCCGCACGGATCGGAGTGCGGCCCTCAGCGGGAGCGGCAAGCGACATGTAGTGTTCCCGCTGCTCGGGTGTCCCCCTCTCATGAATCGGCGCCAGCCCGAGATTGCCGGCCAGACTGAACGTCGCAGCGCCCGCATCCACCCACGAAAGCTCGAAGGCCACCAGCGCCAAGGCGAGGTTCTTCGGCCCCTCGATGAAGCCGCCGTATTTCGGCTCCAGAAAAACCGACGTAATCCCGGACCCGTCGAACACATCCAGAAGTGAATTTTTTTCATCCGTCCATTCGTGGCTGTTGCGTGCGCCGTTAGCGACCAACCGGGCGACCGGCCCCCGGGCGACAGCCCGGACGGATTGCACAAACATTGAAAGATCGTAGCGGTCGGCGAAGCGCCAAAGGATCGCGCGAAGTTCGTCGGATGGAAGGGTCTGGAGGGAGGGAGTGTTCGGATCCATGGAATTTCCAGCCGTCATACAATCCGGCCGTGATTCCCACGACGCGAATCAGCGGGAACCTTGATTCCAATCACGATTCCACAAGGAAAATCCCGATGCCCTCGCTAAACGTTTTTTTTGAACGAGTTGATCTGGCAGGCCAGCGGGTCTGGTAGCATGGAGCGCAGCTCAACTGATTCTCAAGCCCGGAAGGGTGTGCGTCCCGCGTAGCGGATGTGGACAATCCTCACAGTTTCACCCACGACACGGTAAAAGACACAATACTTGGCGACCGGCATCATCCTCAGAGAGGGAGAATATCGCCAGGGAGGGTAGCGATACGGGAATTCGGCCAGCGAGTCTATCGCATCTAAAATCCGGCGAAGGTATTTGTCGGCAGTTAAGTCGCTACCGGAGGCTAACATGACCTCGCAACGCACCTGCCGAAGATCGTTTGCGATCCGGAAGGCATGCGAAATCCGACAAGTCACAAGCCGAGCTCTTTGGCTAGCTGCCCTGTGGTCAGGCACTCACCCCGTTCAAACTCTTCATCTGCCAGTGCGACGGCACGCTTGATATCCTCGATTTCCTCCGGGCTGAAATCCCCGGCAAGTTGTTCCCCCAAACTCGTAAAGAGAACGGTTTTATCCTCCCGCGAAAGCTCGTTTGCCATCTCCAAGACATCCTGCACGCTCATTGGAGTATCATGCACCATTCACCGAGGCGATGCAAGCCGACTAGGAACTGGAAGGGGCAGAGCGCATGACGAATCGCCCGTCTATCGAGAAAATGCCCAAGGAGAACAGACGGAACGCGCCGTTCTCCTCACCACACCCTTTCAGGAGGTTATCCGAGCTGTCGATGGCTTCGATTCAGGGGTTCTTTTCATCCGTCCATCCGCGTTTTTTCGAACGAGTTGATCTGACGGGCCATCTTGGCGACGAGGGCGGTCCAGCCGGTCTGGTGGCTGGCTCCGACGCCGGATCCGTTGTCTCCGTTGAAGTATTCGTTGAAGAGGAGGAGGTCGCGCCAGTGCGGGTCGGTTTGGAACAGCTCGACGCCGCCGTTGAACGGCCGGTGTCCGTCGGCATCGGGAGTGAAAATTCCGACGAGCCGGCGCTCGAGTTCAAGCGTGATGTCCCAGAGGTTCATTTCGTTTCCGCTTCCGGATGGGAACTCGACTTTGAATGTGTCGCCGAAGTAGAAGGCAAATTTTTGGAGTGCCTCGATGAGGAGATAGTTCATCGGCATCCAGACCGGGCCGCGCCAGTTCGAATTGCCGCCGAACATGGCGACCGGGCTGTCGGCCGGGCTGTAGGTGAGGGTCTCGGTTTTTTCGCCCTCGGTGAACGTATAGGGATGGTCCTTGTAGCGGCGTGAGAGGGCGCGGATGCCGTGGGGTGAGAGAAATTCGTCCTCGTCGAAGAGGCGTTCGCAAAGCCGTCGCAAGCGCTCGGGTGGAACGAGTGAAATCAGAAGGCGTCCGTCCACCTCCTGCCCGATGTGGTGAAGTTGATCGAGGAGGTGCGGACGGTGCTGGGCAAACCAGTCGATCCGCTTGCGCAGAAGGGGAAATTGTTGGACGGTTTTAGAGTCGAAGCTCTCGACGGCGAAGATCGGCGTGAGCCCGGCGATCGAGCGCGTTTTCAAATAAGCGGTCGAGCCATCGGTGCGCTTAAGCACATCGTAATAGAACCCGTCCTCGTCGTCCCAGAGCGCGAACCCGCCGGAGCCGACCGCGTTCACCGCGGCGGCGAGGTAGATGAAGTCGTTCAGGAACTTGTCGGCAATGTCCTCGTATTCCGGCTCAGACTTGGCGAGTTCGATCGCGATGTTGAGCATGTTGAGGCAGAACATCGCCATCCATGCCGTGCCATCACTCTGCTCGATTTTGCTGCCGTCGGGGAGAGGATACCTGCGGTCGAAGACCCCGATGTTGTCGAGACCGAGAAACCCGCCCTCGAAGACGTTGTCACCGGTCTGGTCGACGCGGTTCGCCCACCAGGAATAGCCGAGCAGAAGCTTGTTGAACGCGCGCTTGAGATACGAGAGGTCGCCTTTCCCGCTCATCCCGCGTTCGATCGAGTAGATCCGCCAGCTCGCCCATCCGCCGATCGGCGGGTTGGCATCCGAGAGCGCCCACTCGTAAGCCGGCTGCTGCGCGCTCGGCGAAGTGTAGCGCTCGCCGCGCAGAAGCATGCTCTGGCGCTTCGCAGTGGCCGGATCGGCCACCGTGAAGGCGACGGACTGGAACATCAGATCCCACGCGCAGAAATACGGGTATTCCCAGCAGTCCGGCATCGAAATGATGTCGTGCGCGTGGAGTTCCTTCCAAAAGCTGTTGCGGCCGTGCGCTCGCTCAGGCGGCGGAGGCGGCATCGTTGGGTCGCCCGCCAGCCATTTGCTCACCGGGTAATAATAAAATTTCTTGCACCAGAGGAGCCCGGCGAGGGCTCGGTTATGAACGAGCGCCAGCTCCTTTGGAAGCCCCGGGGTGCGGGATTCATAGAACGCGGCGCACTCCTGCTCGCGCAAGGCGACGGCGGCATCGAACGTCTCCCCGAACGGCTCGGGTTTCGGCGGACGGCAGAGCCGCAGACGGATCGTCCATTCCTCTCCGGGCGCGAGATTTTTTTGATAGACCGCCGCCGCCTTCGTGCCGAACTGCGAGGAATTTACAGCCTCCTTGTTCCCGGAGACGAAATATTCATGAAAGGCGTCCTTGAGATACGGGGCCGGATTTTTTGCGCCGAAGAGCTTCTGCGCGTTTGTTTCGTTGTCGGTGAAAAGAAACTCCTCCGCTGCGTCGCAATAGAGGTGATATTCCGGCAGCCCCCACGGATGCGCTGTGATGGCGGGCGCATGAGCCGCGCGATGCAGTTCGGGTTTGATGGCATCCGCCTGCCCCCACGACCAGGTGTTCCGGAACCAGAGCGTCGGGAGCACGGTCAGCGGCGACGCGTCCGGCCCGCGGTTGATCACGCGGATCCGGATGCAGATGTCCTCGGGGCCTTCCTTCGCGTATTCCACAAAGATGTCGAAATACCGGCCCTCGTTGAAAATCCCGGTGTCCACGAGCTCGTATTCCGGTTCGGTGCGCGGACGCCGGCCGTTTTCCTGGACGAGCTGGTCATACGGGAATTCCGCCTGCGGGTATTTGTAGAGCCCACGCATAAAGCTGTGCGTCGGCGTGTTGTCGAGGTGGTAAAAGTAATCCTTCAGGTCCTCGCCGTGGTTCCCCTGCGGATTCGAGAGTCCAAACGGCCGCTCCTTCAGCATCCGGTCCTTGCCGTTCCAGAACACGGGCGCGAAGCAGATCCTTCCGTCGGAGTCGCTGATCCCGAGCAGCCCGTCCTCACCCCACCGGTAAACCCGCGACCGCGCGTGCTCGTGAGGAAAAAAGTTCCACGCATCCCCGTCGGCGGAATAGTCCTCGCGGACCGTCCCCCACTGCCGGTCGCTCAAATACGAGCCCCAAAGCCCCCAGGTCTCCCGGCCCGCATCGCGCGCCGCCATCCGTTGTGACTCTGCATCTTCCGGCATAGCCCATGTTTCTTGCAGAACCCCCTGCAATTGTCACGTCCCACATCTGTCGCCTAACGCACGCCGGAAGCACTTGTGTTGTAGCGGCGGTCTGTGGCTGTCGGCGTTTTGGATACAAGCGACGGTCACAGACCGCCGCTACAGGGCCGGAAGGAAATATATCCCGACCGCAGGGCGGTCTGTGATAGGGTGCGGCACGAATGAAAAAGACTTTCCCATTGCATGTTCCGGGCAAGGAGGACGTGCGGGTCGTGGAGGCGATCAAGGTTACGGTCGCGAAGTATGTGAAGAGGGAGCGGCGGAAGAAACTGCCGGAGGGTGTGGATTTCTGGGATTTCAGCTGCAAGGTCGGGCCGGACAGTGAGACGGCGGCGGTCACACATCTCACCGTTGTTCCCAAGGCGATTGATGCTGTGGCACTGGTCGGCGCGGCCGGGGTCTATGTGGAGGTCCTGACCTGCCCCGGGCATCGCGCAAAGAAAACGCCTTACCAGCGGGTGGAATCATGAAGATTTCCAGCGCTGTCTTTCAGTCCAGTTCGCCGGACCTGGCCACATGCCCGGAGTCGGAGCTGCCGGAGTTTGCGTTCATCGGCCGGTCGAACGTCGGCAAATCGTCGCTCATCAACATGCTGACCCGTGCCGATGGGCTGGCGAAGGTTTCGCGGGTGCCGGGAAAGACGCGCCTGATTAACTTTTTCACGATCAACAAAACGTGGAGCCTGGTGGATCTTCCGGGCTACGGCTATGCGAAGGTCGGCAAGAAGCAACGAAGCAGCTTCAGCGCGTTTGTTGCCGAATATCTCCAGCGCCGTCCCAATCTCCTTGGAACATTCGTCCTCATCGACTCCCGGCTCGGCCCGCAGAAGCTGGATCTGGAATTTCTGCACTGGATGGTCGGCTGCGGGCTGCCGTTCGTGATCGTGTTCACCAAGGCGGACAAACTCACCGACAAGGCGGCGCAGAAAAATGTCGAGTCATTCCTCGCCGCGATGCGGGAGATCAGCGCGGAGCCGCCCGCGTTCGTGATCACCTCTTCGAAAAACGAGACGGGACGCCCTGAGATCCTCGACATGATTGCTTCCGCGATGGCAGAGGATGAGGAGTCTCCTGAATGACGCTCCGAATCAGTTTTTCCCGGCCCGGATGACATCGACCCAGATCGGGAGGGCGAGCGTGGCACCGTAGCCGCCGGGGCGGATGGTGCGGGGCTGGTCGAAGCCGACCCAGACCCCGCAAGTGAGGCTCCGATCGAATCCGAGGAACCAGGCATCGACGAAGTTGTTGGTGGTGCCTGTTTTCCCTGCCGCGAATCCCCGGAGCCCGAACTCGCGGGCGCGGGCTGCGGTCCCCCGGTCGATGACCTCTTCAAGCAGGGCAGAAGTTTGGCGCGTGGTGGAAGGTTCGAAGACCGGCAGGCGGCCGTAGGTCGCCTTGTAGAGGATATGGCCTTCTGCGTCGGTGACGCGATCGATGAGGTAGGGCTGAAGTTTCGTTCCGCCCGTGGCGAAGACCGTGTAGGCGGCGGTGAGGTCTTTGAGATTCGTTTCAAAGGCCCCGAGACAGAGCGCGGGAAACCGGGGAGGATCGGCGGAGAGGCCCGCGCGGATCACCGCATCGGCCACATTATCGAGTCCCGCATGGAGGCCGATCCTCACGGTCATCGTATTCCTTGAGTCAATGAGCCCCTCGCCTGCCGACTGCATCCCGCGATACGTGCCGTCGGAGTTGGCGGGACTGTATGCACCATATTTTGAGGGGATGTCGCCCGGGCCGAGCCGGTTATCGTCCACGCGTTCATTCGGCTGAAGCCCCCGCTGGAATGCCTCCGCATAGACGAATGGCTTCACGGTGGATCCGATCTGCCGGCGCCCGAAAAGTGCCCGCTGGAACTTGCTCCTCCCGTAATCGCGTCCGCCGACGATCGCCCGGATCCCGCCTGTCGAGTTGTCCATCGCCAGGACTGCCGCCTGCAGGTAAGGGGCGGATTTTTCCGCATCGAGCACCTGGGCATCGAAGGCTCCGGCCGGCGGGTGAGGATACCCCGGCTGCGCTTCGATTTCCCGCAGCCGGGTAGAGACCGACGCTTCGGCTGCCTTCTGAAGGGCCCCGTCAATTGTCGCGTAAATCTTCAACCCGCCGCCATCCATCTGCCCGGGCTCGAGGACCATGTCAAGATCGCGCAGGATGGCATCCATCGCCCAGTTGTCCTCCGGGGAGGTTTTTGTCTTCGGTGAGGTGACGAGCGGTTCGGAGGAGGACTCGTTTTTCTGGGCGAGGGTGATGAGCCCGATATCGTGCATGCGCTTGAGCACCATGTTCCGCTCCCGGAGAGACCCCTGCGGGTTGTTGAGCGGGGAATAACGGTTCGGGCTCCGGATCAGCCCCGCCAGCGCCGCTGCTTCCTGCAGAGACAGCCGGGATGCCGGCTTGCCGAAATACGTCTGGCTCGCAGCCTCGATCCCGTAGGTGCCGGAACCGAAATAAATCCGGTTCATGTAGGCCTCGAGGATTTCTTCCTTCGTCAGCTCGGTCTCGATCCGGAATGCGAGTGCCGCCTCGATGAGCTTGCGGTGGAAGTTTTTTCCGCCGAGGGGAAAGCTGTTACGGGCGAGTTGCTGGGTGATCGTGCTCGCCCCCTCGCGGAATCCGCCGAGAAAGAGGTTGCGCACGACCGCCCGGGCGACCCCGATCGGATCGACCCCGTGGTGCTGGTAAAACCTCGTGTCTTCACGGCTGATGAGCGCGTTCACAAAATGGTTCGAAACCTTGTCGAACGGCACGACCACGCGGTTCTCACCGGCCAGACGGCTGTAAAAGTCCCCCTTGTAGTCATACACGACCGACCGCTCGTCCATGTTGTGGATCTGCCGCAGATCGAACCGCAGAGCCCATGCGTAATAGCCCAGGGCAACGACCGTCCACAAAAGCAGGGTCACAACACCGAGACGGAGAATGGCCTTGAGCAGCCAGTGCGAGCGCCTTCGTTTTGGCGGAAGTTTCCGTTTCGACCGCACGGATTTTCGTTTCGCTCGCGACATGCTTCCTCCCATCTAGCCGAAAATCGCCCGCTGCAAAACACGTTCCACCGCCATGTTTAAAGAAGCCATCACGCAACAAAGCAACAGTCAGGCGAAAATTTCTATTTTTGTTGCATGAATCGCGTTGCATAAGTTCTCCTAATTCTTTATGCTCCCCAAATGGCGTTTCAACAAGGTGGCCTTCGGGGGTTTTTCGGAGATCGGGTGTTTGGAAAAGAGCGGATTTTTCTCTTTTTGGTTCTTCCTCCGCTCCTGCTGGGCACTGCGGCGTTGATCTACGCCCAGCTGAAGCCGCGTATGCCGTCGGCTGCACGGCCAGCACAATTTGAACCCGCCGCGGCGGTCCGGACCCCCGCCCTGATTCCAGTCGATTTGATGCGAAGTCTGGACGAGGCCGAGGCCATGGAAAAGCAGTCGATGGCGAGCGGTTCTCCGGAAGCCATCCAATCCGCCTGCGCGGCCTTCGAGAAGATCGCGGCCAGCAATCCGGAGAGCGATCGCGCGTGGGGCGGTCTGGGACGATGCCTGAATGCCCAGCAGAAATACGCCGAGGCGCTCCATGCTCTCGATCACGCATGCCGGCTGAACATCGTGGAGGCGCGTCATTTTGGAGCGCGCGGAACCGCCCGCCGCGCGCAGGGGAATCTCCGCGGTGCCCTTGCCGACTATGGGGATTCCCTGCGTCTGAAATCCGGAGACCCGATGATCTCCAACCTCATCCTGCTCCTCTCGCTCCAGATGGGCGACGAAGGGCTCTACTCGCAGAAACTCAACACCATCGCCAAATCGCTGACCGAACCGCCCGACGCGACATGGGCCATCGCCGCGGTGGCGAGTGAGATGCGCGCCGGCAACTTCGAACTGGCGGCAGCCCTGCTGAAACAGGCGGAAGGGATCATGCCGGAAGACCAGATCAGGAGCCTGCTTAAAGATCCCGTGTTCTCCGACAGGCGCGGGCAGGATTTTCTCGATAAGGCCCGCTCCGGTGTATTCGCCAGCTTGGAACAACCGACGACAATCGGAAATTGACCCGGACATCTCCGACCTGAGACCTTTCGGGTGATGGATCCTTTGACTTTGCTGTGGCTGATCTTCGCTTCGACGGTGGTCGTTGTCTGTACGCTGGACCTTTTTGTCATCACCCACCGGCACTCTCCCGTCGGGGTGGCTTCAGCGCTCCGCTGGACCGGACTCTGGGTGACGGTGGCGCTCGGATTCGGTGCGGCGATCTTCGCCCTGCATCCCCGAGGCCACGAACTCGCGATGCTCTACGTCACCGGTTACCTCACCGAGTATTCACTCTCGGTGGACAACCTGTTCGTGTTCATTCTGATCTTTTCCCTCATGGGTGTCCGGGAGGTGGCGCAGCCGAAGCTCATCAAGCTCGGGATCTACCTCTCGATCGTCCTGCGGATCCTGTTCATCTTTTTCGGGATCGCGCTAATCCAGCAGTTTCACTGGCTGATCTATCTTTTCGGAGCCCTCCTGGTCTGGACCGCATGGAAGATGATCACCGCCGATGAAAACGAGCAGGTCCAGCCGGAGAACAACCTCTTCTACAAGCTCGCCTCGAAGTTTCTTCCGGTTCACGCTGTCGGTCCGGAAAGCCGGCGGCTGGTCATCCGTCACGATGGCCGCTGGTTCATCACGCCTCTTTTCCTGGTGTTTCTCGTCATCGGGAGCACGGACATCCTGTTCGCGCTGGATTCGATCCCGGCGATCATGGGGATCAGCCAGGATCCGTTCGTGGTTCTGACCTCGAATGTTTTTGCGGTGCTGGGGCTGAACTCTCTCTTCTTTGCGCTGCGCGGGATCATGGGGATGTTCAAGTTCCTCAAGCATGGCGTGAGCGTCATCCTGTTTTTCATCGGGGTGAAGATGATCGCCTGCGCATATCCTCCCGTGGAGGTGTGGTTCAAGCACAACGCGTTCGTCTCGCTCTTCGTCATCGGATCCGTTCTTTTGGTTTCGATTGTGCTTTCCGTATGGCATAACCGGCTTTCCCCACCCTCCAACAAAGAACCATGAACAACACCGTCTTCGGACTCACCATGCTGGTCGTGGGAATGGGTGGCACCCTGGCCACGCTGTTCCTGCTCACAATCGTCATCCGCGTTCTCTGCGCGTTTTTCCCGGTCCGTCCGGATGACAAGGAGGAAAAGAAGTGAGCGAAGCGATCCTGAGTGCGTTGGGCGCCCTGTTCGAGGGGGTGCGTTTCCTGTTCTCCCACGGCGGGCCGAATGTGATCATGATCGCGGTCGCCTGCGTGATGTTCTGGCTGGCGATCGCGAAGGGGGTCGAGCCGCTGCTCCTGCTGCCGATCGGATTCGGCTGTTTGCTCGTCAACCTGCCGTTGAGCGAGGTCATGCAGGCGGACGGCGTGCTGAAGACGCTCTACGATTTTGGAATCGGCAATGAGTTGTTTCCGCTTCTGATCTTTGTCGGCATCGGATCCATGACGGATTTTTCGCCATTGCTTGCGAACCCGCGCCTTCTCCTGTTCGGTGCCGCTGGACAGCTGGGGATTTTCATCACCCTTCTGCTTGCGCTGGCGCTCGGGTTTTCGAAGGAGGAGGCGGTCTCGGTCGCAGCCATCGGAGCCTGCGATGGACCGACGGTCATTTTTGTTTCCAATATGTTCGCCGGGATGAATAAAATTCCGACCGCGATGGTCGGCGCGCTGGCGGTAGCCGCGTATTCCTATATGGCCCTGGTGCCGGTGATCCAACCGCCAATCATGCGCCTGCTCACGACCCGCAAGGAACGGGAAGTCAAGATGCCGAGCCCGAAGGGCAAGGTCTCGAAAGCCGCTCTGATCGCATTTCCCATCGTGGTGACGGTCATCACCGGCATCGTCGCGCCGCAGGGCCTCCCGCTCATGGGAATGATCATGCTCGGGAATTTCATGAAGGTTACCGGGGTTGTCCCGCGCCTTGCTTCTGCCGCAGAGAATGAGATCGCGAATATCTCAACTCTCTTTCTCGGACTCGCCATCGGCGGGACCATGGCGGGCCCGCAGTTCCTGACGCGCGAAACGCTCATGGTCTTCGGCCTCGGGCTCGTGGCAATCACGATCGACACCGTGGGGGGGATCCTCCTCGGCAAGATTTGGTATTTGCTCTCCGGCGGCAAGGTGAACCCGCTCGTCGGTGCGGCCGGCATCTCCGCCTACCCGATGGCCGCGCGCCTCGTCCAAAACGAAGGCCAGCGCTGGAACAAACACAACTACCTTCTCATGCACGCCATGGCGGCGAACACCGGCGGACAGATCGGGTCTGTCATGGCCGCCGCCATCATGCTGTCGCTGCTCAAGGGACTGGGGATCATTTGAGGCAATCCCCGCTGGAGATCCACAATGAAAAACGACAAGCCCAACATGAATAAAAACGACTGGACGACGCTTTTTGTGCGCGTCGTCGGGCTCTACCTCGTGGCCACCCACACGGCGACGTTTGCCACGACCACAGCCACGCTGATCATCAACCTGACCCAGGCGCCTGATGCGAAGCCGTTTCCGGCGAACATCTACCTCTGGCAGGGACCGGTCGTTTCCGGCCTTGTCCTGCTGATCGGCCTGCTGATTATCTTCAACGCCGCAGCCGTCGCTGCCATCGTTCAAAAAAACGACAAACCCTGACCCTCCATGAAGCCAGCCCTCCTCGCAATCCTCGTGCCTCTTGCCTGCCTCGGCTTGTCACCGCTGGCCGGAGCAGAAACGGATCAGGCCGTTGAGGCCGCCAAAAGCTGGCTCGAACTCGTCGATTCAAAGAAATACCGGGAAAGCTGGGAGGAAGCGGCCCCGTTTTTCAAAGAAAAGGTCAGCGAGGCAATCTGGGTCAAAATGGTTGCCTCGGTGCGCGATCCCCTGGGAGAAGTGAAATCCAGGGATCTGATCGGAGCGCAATATGCAACCTCTCTCCCGGGGGCTCCTCCGGGCGAGTATGTGGTCATTCAATTCCGGACATCGTTTCAAAACAAGCCGGGGGCCATCGAGACGGTCACTCCCATGAAGGATGACAAGGGCGCATGGAAGGTTTCCGGATATTATATCAAGTAACGCTTCGTAAAGCCGCAGACGGCGGGCACTCCGCGCCACCCGAAGCGGGATTCCGATGGACATGGCAGCTCCACGAATCACGCACGCAGCACGGTTTGTGCGTTTTTCCCCTCGCACGGGGACTGAATTTGGACTAACAAAATTTCATGCCCTCCGCAAAGCAGCCCCTTCTCCAGCAACTGATCGAGAAGTTCAGTAACTCGCGTGATTTCACGATTTCATTTATCCTGCATGCGATTCTGGTAGCCGTTTTCGGAACCAGCGTCCTTTTTCAAGCCGTGCAGGAACCGCCGGACTTTGAGGGGGAGAGCGGCGGCTTCGTCGGAGGGGAGTCCACCACGGCTCCGCCTCCCACCACCCAGCAGCAGGTTCCTCAGACGCCTAATATAACTGTCACGCCCACGACCAGCACGGTCAACACCATCACGACGGTCGCTCCCTCCGCGATGAATTTCACGATGGCCCCGATGATCGTGACCCCGGTGACCCCCACGGCTCCGCCGGATACTCAAATGGCCGCGCCGAAACCGAGCACGGTCAGCGGCGACGGACTCACCGGAGCCCAGGCCTCCGCGATCAAGGCGTTCACCGGCGGGTGGGGAAAAGGAAGCGGAAGCGGCACCGGGACCCGCAACCGCGAATTTGAATTCACCGCCTACATCGGCCAATACGCCGGCGGCAACTGGAACTCCACGATCCAGCAGATCGGCGGAAAGATCGAGAATGGAAGCCTGCCGAACCTCCTCTACTTCATGAGCTCGTGGTCGAAGAACAAAGTGAAGACGAACTACAAAAACGTTAAAGCGATCAAGCTCGATACCGACGAGATTTTCTCGGTGAAGCCGCCGTTCATTTTCCTGACCGGCACGCGCGATTTCAAGTTGAGCGACAAGGAGGTTGAAAACCTGCAAAAATACGTGCGCCTCGGTGGAGCGATCTGGGGAGACAGTTCGGTGCCCGGGCGCAACTCCCGTTTCGACATCGCCTTCCGGCGGGAGATGAAGCGCGTGATTCCCGATGTGGACAAGGATTGGGAGACGCTCCCGACAACCCACCCGATCTACGGCCAGGCGTATTTCCCGGAAATCAAAGACATCCCGCCCGGATTGAACTTCTACCGGGAGCCGATCTATGCGCTGAAAATCTACGGGGAAGTCGCCATCATTTACACCGCGAATGACTACGGGGACATGTGGCAGATCGGCCTGACCGAGCAGGGGCAGGTGGATATGCGCAGAAACGAAAAGGGCACCCCGGTCGCGATCAATGAGCAGATCTGGAATAATCGCGAGACATACCTCCGGAACATCACTCCCGAATCTCTGATCACTACCTACAAGTTCGGCACGAACCTCGTCGTCCATCTCCTGACCCGCTGGGAAAACAAAACCCGGACTGCGTCGTCCCTCTAGGGCCGAAGTGGGAAGTTGGAAGTGCGAAGGATGAAGTGGGGGGTAAAGCGCCCGAGAACCCCGCGCCGTGCGGGATTTTCCACCTCCGCCGTTCTCCTTATACCAAACACAAACGTGATGGGTATAACATTACGGCGGTTTCGGCGAAACCGCCCTACCGAAAATTGGTAGGGATGGCTCGCCGAGCCGTTCGTCGATTCCACTTGTTTCGATGTGGCGACGGCATTACCCCCCCGCCGAGATTCGGAGAATTTCCACGCGGTCACCATCCAGAAGGTCCGTGCTCTCCCAATCCGTCTTCCGGAGCGCTGTTCCGTTGTGCTCCACGAGCAGAAGCGGCGCGGGAAGTTGCAACTCCCCGACGAGCCCGGCGATCGTTCCGGCACTGAGTATTCTGTCTTCACCGTTCACAGCCACCTTGATCATGCAGCTCCCATGATGCCGGCATCCCAGTCTTTCCAAACCGGTTCGAGACCGAGGTTTTCGAGCGCGCTTCCGATATCGGGCGCGCTCCGTCCGTCCGAAATCGCAAATTGTTCCGTTGCGCTCCCCGCGCCGGTTGAGGCGAGCGGTTTTCCCTTCACGGTCAGGTGAACCGCCTCGCGTCCCTGTCCGGTATAGCCGCCCGGCTCGGTGTGGCTTCCGGCGCTCATCATCGTGACGCCCAACGTCGCCACAATATCGCGGAGACCTGCGGGCTCCCTCGTGCTCAGGACGATGCCAACCGTCGGGAATGTGACGCGCAGGGCGCAGAGCAGTTGGATGAAATCCCGGTCGGGAAGCGGATATTTCGGTTCGAACTCGCCTGCCGCTGGCCGGAGCCGCGGGAGACTCACCGTCAGATGGGACCTCCAACAGACCCTCTGTAGATATTCCAGGTGGGCAGCGAGGGCCAGCGCCTCGTCACGCCAGTGCCAGAGCCCGAAAAGCGCTCCGATGCCGAGCCTGCGGAACCCCGCCTGATGCCCGCGTTCGGCACAGTCCAATCGCCATCCGAAATCCTTTTTCGGACCGTGGAGATGCATTTCGGCGTATGTCTCCCGGTGGTAGGTCTCCTGGTAGACAACAAGCCCCTCAGCGCCGGCTTCGACAATCGGGCGATAGGCATCCGCTTCCATTGGTGCCACTTCGATCGAAATGCCGGGAACGAACCCGCGTAGCCTCTCGACACACTGCTGCAGATATTCGCCGGACACAAATTTGGGATGCTCGCCCGCCACGAGTAGAATGTTCCGGAACCCCTCGCTCACAAGGTGCCGGGCTTCCGCCTCGACCTGGTCCACCTCAAGAGTGACGCGCTGGATCGCATTTTCACGTGAAAACCCGCAATACGCACACGAGTTGATGCACTCGTTGGAAAGATAGAGCGGCGCGAAGAGGCGCATCGTGTGGCCGAAATGCCGCCGGGTCATCGCGGAAGCCGTGGCTGCGAGAGACTGTAAGGCATCATTCCCGACAGGATCCAGAAGCCGCTCAAAGGACCGGAGGAGAGCGGACCTCCGCTGCAGGGATGTTTCGATTTCTTCGGAAAACGGCATATCGGGTTATTCTTGCACCAAGAGTGGGAATTTCCAGCAGCAGCGGGCCGGTGTCATCAACTTTCTCATCATCAGCCTTTTCTTTTTACACTCGCATTTGATGAACATTCCTGTGAAACTGTTGTCTTTCTTATTCCAATGACACCATTCAAACGCTCTTTGCTCTACCCGGCAGCCCTGCTTGCCGTGGTTTTGTTCCCCTCCTGCAAGCCGGCCGCTGCTCCGCAGGAATCCCCTGCCAAGCCCTCCCCGGCTGCTACTCCAGCGACCAGCACACCCGCTGCCCCGGCGGCGCCCGCTGCGCCAGCCGCAGCAACGAACGCCCCCGCAGCAGTCGCTCCGGAACTCAAGGACCCCGTCGCCACGGTGAATGGCGAGCCGATCACAAAAGCCCAGCTCGACGAGGCGTTCCGCGCGGCGGTCGAGGCGTCCGGCGTCAAGGCCGACGATCTTTCAGCCGACCAGAAACTCAATGGATACCGCCAGATCCTTGACGAGCTCATCATGGACAAGCTCGTTGCGAAAGCCGCCGCCGGTGAGGTCGTTTCCGACGAAGAGGTCAATGCCGAGATCGCCAAGCTCAAAAAGCAGTTCCCGACGGAAGACGCTTTCCAGGCGCAGCTGAAAGAGGCGGGCCAGACACCCGAGAAGCTGACCACCGCGCTCCGTACCATGCTCCAGCAGCAGCGCTGGATGCAGAGCCAGATCAAGGATACGGACAGCGTCGGTGATGCCGATGCCCAGAAATTCTACGAGTCGAATACCGAGGAATTCAAAAACCCGGAAACCGTAAAGGCCAGCCACATCCTTTTCATGGTCAACAAGGATGACTCCGAAGAGGTCGTGAAGCAGAAGGAAGCCGCAGCCAAGGCGGCTCTGGCCCGCGCCAAGAAAGGCGAGGACTTCAACAAGCTTGCCAAGGAACTCTCCGAAGAGCCCGGTGCCAAGGAATCCGGCGGCGACCTCGGGTTTTTCTCGAAGGACCGCATGGTGCCCGAATTTGCCGAGGCGGCATTCAGCCAGAAGCCCGGCGATGTCTCCGGTCCTGTGAAGACACAGTTCGGCTGGCACATCATCAAGGTAACCGAAAAGAAGCCCGCTGGAACGGTTCCGTTCGAGGAGGTCAAGGACCAGATCACCGCTTACTTGAAGAGCACCAAGCAGCGTGAGGCGGTTCAGGGGATTCTGAAAAATCTCAAAGATTCCGCGAAGATCGACTCCACCCTGCCGCCCGCAAACTAAGCAGGCGAATGGGACGCCCCGGCAAACCTTCGGTCGGAGTCATCGGACTCGGCATCATTGGCAGCAGAGTGGTATCCTCTCTCAGGAGGAACGGATACCAAGTCTGGCTGCACAACCGATCGCCGCGCCCGGAGCCGAATTTTCTCAGCTCTCCCGCCGAGGTTGCCGAGTCGACAAAGCACATTCAGATCTTTGTTTCCGACGGGCCTGCGCTGATCTCCATCGTCAAGGCGCTGCTCCCGGCGCTGACCCCTGATCACGTCCTGATGAACCACGCGACGGTCTCGCCGCACGAGACCCGCGAAGCCGCCGACTTGGTCGCTTCCCGCCACGCCAAGTTCCTCGATGCACCGTTTACGGGAAGCCGGGACGCGGCAGAACGCGGCGAACTGGTATATTACATCGGCGGCGATCCGGCCGTTCTGGCGACCGTGCGACCCGTTCTGGAAGCATCGTCAAAAGCCGTTCTGGAGATAGGCGATATCGGCCAGGCCTCGGTCGTGAAGATTGCAACCAACCTTCTTGCCGCGACAGCGGTGGAAGCCCTTGCCGAAGCCCACGCACTGCTCGACAAGAACGGAATCGAACTTCGCAAGCTCTCGCTGGCACTCCAGTCGAATGTCTCCCGGTCACCTCTTGCGGATATGAAAATTCCCGCGATGCTCGCAGGGGATTTTGAACCCAGGTTTTCTCTCAAACACATGTTCAAGGACATCCAGCTGGCCTTGGGTCTGGCTGCTGAGAAGGACATTGATCTGCCGGCCGCGTCCGCCTTCGCGGGGGCTGCCATGGCAGGAATCCAGCAGGGATGGGGCGACTCGGACTTCTCTGTGGTTGCCCGATTTTACGGTTTCCCCGGACAGGGGCATCCACTCCCGGAATCACCCTTGGAATCCGCTGAGGACAGCCCAGCCGGCACCGAAGCAAAAGCCACCCGGGGGTGGAATCCGTTCCGCGGACGCAAGTGAACGCGGAGGGGATTCGCATCCTCAGGAAGTCCGGTGGCACGTTCCCCGTGCTAGGAAAAGCCCGTTTCAAGCTGACCGGAGCCGACTGCCGCCGCTATCTCAACGGCCAACTCAGCATTGACATCAACAGGCTGCAACCAGGAGAAGCGCGTCGGGCATTGCTTCTCACTGCAAAAGGAAAACTCTGCGCCTCGGTCCAGGTCTGGAATGACGGACCGGATCTCATCGTCGAAACCGAGCAATCCTTGCTTGAGGAAACCGCCGCGCGTCTGGAGCGCTACATCATCTCCGACGATGTCACGATTTCGCAGCTCCCTTCCGGGTCGCCGGTTTATCATGTCTTCGGAACGCCCCCTCCGGATGATGCCCTTCGCATCAATAGAATTGGAGTTCCCGGATTCGATTGCTCTGTTCCTCCGGATGGAATCGCCGTGGCAGACGAACCCGATATCGAACTTCTCCGGATTGAAAACGGCGTCCCCCAGTGGGAAACCGAGCTCACCGCGGACACCCTGCCACAGGAAGCCCGGCTGGATCAGTCCTCGGTGGACTTCGACAAAGGTTGCTATGTCGGTCAGGAGGTTGTTTCGCGACTCAGGAGCGTGGGACATGTCAATCGCCTACTCCACCGCTTTTCCGGCAGACTTCCAATGCCTCTGGATTTTCCGGTTTCGCTGCTCTCCAAAGATGATCCCGGCCGCCCGGCCGGCAAGCTCACGAGTGCCGCCTGCGATTTTGAGTTGGCGCAAACGCTCGCGCTCGGGTATCTCAACCGTGAGTTCCTTGATTGCGTGCACTTCCTTGCCGCCGATTCGGCAGGCACGGTGATCGGAGAACTCGAAAAACGCCCGGTCTGAATGAAACTACACATCGCCATCCTCGTCGCTCTTGTCTCGGGTCTGCTCCCCTGCTTCTCCGCCCCGGTCGGGCCGGACGTCGCCGTCCTCCAGATCCGCATCGGCAAAGAAAAGGAACTCCAGCGCGTGGTGATCGGGTTGTACGACGAAGTTACGCCCCTGACTGTTGCCAACTTCAAGGAACTCATCCGTAAAAAGTTTTACAACGGAATGCGTTTTCACCGGGTATTTCCAAGCACGTTCGTGCAAACCGGCGATCCGGCAAGCCGGCACGGCCAGGCCGACCGCTCGGGCACTGGTGGCCCCGGCTACACGATCCCCGCCGAAATCAAACTCAACCACGAAAAGGCCTCCGTCGCGATGGCTCGCCTCCCCGACGACGTCAACCCCGCCAAAAACTCCAACGGCAGCCAGTTCTACGCCTGCCTGGTCCCGCTTCCCAAACTCAATGGCAAATTCACCGTATTCGGCGAGGTGCTTGAAGGGCTCGAAGTCCTCGACCACATCAGCAATCTCACGACCAACAGCAACGATTTTCCATTGCCAAAAGTCGTGATAAAATCCATTACTTTGGAACCGCGAGCCGCCCAAACGGCAAACCAGTGATCCACTGGCGCTGCGGAAATCTCTCCGGGTAGGTACCGAAGTGGCCAAACGGGGCGGACTGTAAATCCGCTGGCTTACGCCTTCAGTGGTTCGAATCCACTCCTGCCCATTTTTTCCGCGAAGCGGAGAAATTGTGGGGCGTGGATGAGAACGCAGTTCGACTGCCCGCGCGGAAGCGCAAAACAAGATAGGCGAAGCCCAAAATTGCAGAGCTGTGCCTCAGGCTCAGTTAATCCACTCCTGCCCATTTTTTCCGCTGAGCGGAGAAAATCCGATCATTGGCACGGATTGGCACTTGGAATTTCTGGCGGCTGAAGAAGTGCGACCCGGATTACTGCTTCGAGATCTGAGCCACCAGTGCACGGACCAATAGAAATTTTCCAGCAGGATTTCCGCATGGATGCCTCCACTGGCATTCAAGGCCGGCGTGGAGCATTTTCCAAAACGCGCAGGCGCGCCATGATCTCAGCAGGCGCACCCCCGGCTTGAAGCAGAGATGCCATTTGCTTCATGAACGGATCCACGTGGCGGAAAAATTGTTTATACGCGGGGCAGAGGTAGTTGAGGCCATCCTCTCCATCCGGGGTTTTGATGAAGCGGTGTTTCGGGCACTCCCCGTTGCAGGCGAACCGCACGTCACATTCGCGGCAATATTTCGGAAGGGCTTCCGACTTCGAGCGGCCGAATTCCTGTTGGGGCTCCGAGCTAACCATGCCTCCCAGCGACTCGTTCATGATGCTGCCGAGCCGGTATTTCGGGTAGACGTAATGATCGCACGAAAATAAATCGCCGTTGTGTTCCAGGGCCAGGGCATTCCCGCAGTTTTCCTGAAAAACGCAGATTCCGGCACCTGCTCCCGACCAGATGCCGAGCGACACATCAAAAATCTGCACAAAAACTTTTCCCACATCCTGTCGCACCCACTGATCGAATATCCGGATCAGAAACTCACCGTAGAGATCGGCGTTGACGCTCCAGCGGGTCACCGGAGACGGCGGCTGGCCGGGTTCAGGTGGCCCGGCGAATTCCGTGTTCCCGCTCCCCGCGGGCTGGCGCTCGACCAGGGGGATGAACTGGATATAGCCGGATCCGGTTTCCCGTAGGAAATCGTAAACCTTGAGCGGGTGTTTGACGTTGCTGGCACTAACCACCGTGAGCGTGTTGAACTCGACGCGGTGCTTTTTCAGGAGATCGAGGCCATGCATCACGCGGTCGAATGTCGGCTTTTGGCCCTTATCCACCCGGTAGGTGTCGTGAAGTGTGCGCGGGCCGTCGACGCTCAGGCCGACCAGGAAGTTGTGCTCCCGGAAAAACCGGCACCACTCGTGATCGAGTTTTGTCCCGTTTGTCTGTAATGTATTGTTCACCGGCCGGCCGCCAGCATACTTCTTCTCCAACTCGACAACCCTCTGGAAATACTCAACCCCGAGGAGAGTCGGTTCGCCTCCCTGCCAGGCAAAGGTGATTTCCGGGGAGATCTGGGATTCGCAATACTGGCGGATATACGCCTCGAGGACGTTCGGCTTCATGCGGAAGTTCCCGCCCTTCGGGAACAGCCTCTCCTTCTCCAGATAGTAACAATACGTGCAGTCCAGATTGCAGACCGGACCGATGGGTTTGGCCATCACGTGGAAGCTGCCTGACTGCATGCGTGCGGGATTCAAAGCGGTGTCCGCCCAACGTGTCAAAGTGGCGGGTTCAGATCAATCACCGCTTACGATGGCGAAAATGCGGCGCTCTACGCTGCTTATACGTGGCGTATGGGGCGGGCAAGCTGGCCCCGCCCGCCTCACTTCAGTAGATCGCCGACATACAATCGTCGCATGTTTCCTTTCGCCATCAGGGGAAAATTCGGCTATGCTCATTTCCATGAACACCTGTCCCTGCCTCGAATCCGTCAAGACACTCATCACGACCGGAAAATGGGAAGGCGGAAGTTGTGAGTGCGGAAAGAACATCACAACCAACCACCTCATCATTGCCGGGGTCATCGGTTTTCTTCTGAGCATCCTTCTGGGAGCGCTGTTTTTCCGTTCGAGAAGGGATTGAGACGAACTGGCGGGGTTCCTCCCTTGCAGCGCAGGACACGCCGGATACCGGAAGTCCTCATTTCCCAATGCGTATCATGTCGGGAATCTCAATTATCGGAGCAAGCCGGCACCGTCCGTCCGGGATTCGCGCCATGTGGGCCATCCTGTTGCTCATCCTGCCGGCGTGCTTTTTGATGATCTGCCGGGCTTCTGAACTCAGACTTCCGCTGCCGCCCGACGGCAGCGATGCCGTTCCGGGATTGCGCGAAGCCATCGCAAAGTGCCGCGCGGAAGGGATTCACCGACTTGTGTTGGAACAGGGGGTCTGGAACATTTATCCGGAAAAAGCGGATGGTGAGTTCCGCCACGTCACCAATCATGATGCCGGTTACCGGCGCATGGGGGTGCATCTGGACGGGTTCTCGGATTTCGAAATCGATGGCCGGGGATCAACCTTTTTGTGCCACGGCGTTGTCATGCCGATAGTGGTCGATCGTTCAAAAAATATCACCCTGCGGAATCTGGTGATCGATTGGGAGAAGCCCTTCCAACTTGAGGGTTCGGTTGTGGCCCTCGGCGATGATTACTTCGAGGTGGAGATGCTGCCGGAATGCGAAGCCGAGATTCGGAACGGAAAATTGCTCGGCGGAATGGCCGAGGGATTCTTCGGGGAAGAGCAGAATCCGAAGGAAGCCCGTCAGGATATCCGGTGG
>Ga0247840_10003581_pt1 | contig 25986 bp, 16 predicted proteins | sample LaCruzMarch2015__FD_192404 | JGI IMG/M metagenome (GOLD analysis project Ga0247840, IMG submission 192404) | Freshwater microbial communities from meromictic Lake La Cruz, Castile-La Mancha, Spain - LaCruzMarch2015_17m | ecosystem: Environmental > Aquatic > Freshwater > Lake | place: Spain...
TTATTATTTCCTGTTTTGTGTACATATTTATCATGTCTATATAACGTAATTTGTATCACGTTATCATAATTATACTGGTACACTTTTCAGTTAATAGGTGGTATACTTTTCAATTAATATAAACATTGCTATAAAGAATCAAAAAGATAAGATTTTAAACGAGTTTTTATCTATAAAAACAATTCCCAAACTTGGGAAAAGCTTGGGAATTATTGAAACGTATTTTAATTGGATTTCTTCTTTAAATAAGCTGATATTCAGCCTGTAATATATTATTTCCGAAAGATTGATTGTTGATTAATTTCCATTGGGATTCTCCTTTGTACTTGGGAAACAAGGGAATTCCGTTTCCAAGCATGACAGGCAGATAATTTATAATCATTTTATCAATCAGTTTCTGTTCTAAAAGAGAAGCGGTTAAAATACCTCCACCCAGCAACCAGATATTTTTGCCGATCGATTCTTTGAGTTTTTTGATTTCGGTTATCGCATTTTCTTTTATGAAACGTACTTCTTTGTGAAGTTCCAATGATTTTTGAGAAACGACATATATTTTTTTATCTTTGAATGGCATTTCGACATCTATACATGATAATTCATAATAGGTATTTCCACCCATGATAATCGTGTCAATTGAATCAAAAAACATATTCTTTCCATAATCATCCCGCTCCGGATTTGAAATTGTAATCAGCATATCAAATCCGCCACATATAGGAGCCAAATAGCCATCCAATGAAACTGTAGTGTATAAAATTAGTTCTCTCATGCTTGTAAAGTTAGTAATTTATATAAAAAAAAACGTGGACTCATAACTGTTCTTCACGAGGCATCGGCATACCTACAGACGAAACAGAAAAAGTCCACGCATACTTTAAGCATGCATGAACATTCTGCTTTTGGTCTCGTCTGTTTTTAGAAAATTGCCGATTTTCGTGAGAGACGTTCAGCGAACGTTATGTCAGAATATAATTGTTATTTGTGTATTTGTCTTTCTTATATATTATAGAATCAAGTTATTAAAAATTAGACCTCATATTATTAAAAATCAATCGATACCTCCATCCATTTTATCCATTCGTTCAATCAGATTATCTTTTAAATAATCAAGGAACTGTGTGCGGTTTCCTTTCCGTTCCCTGATTTCCAAATAGATTCGGTAAATATCCCCAATCTTCACATTAAAAATATCCTCCAAATATGAAGCAAGAGTTTTCAAATTTATATTTCCATGGTTTATACACTTTGAGGTATCCAATGCATAAATTAACTCAGCCAAATCCGTTTTACTTGCCGTCCAGGTCTCACGTATTTTTAGTGCAGTATGAACATCGTGTCCAATTTTAAAATCTTCTTTCAATCTAGCAAGCTGCGATTTAATATACAACTCTAATAAATCATTCGCCATGATTTGGGCTATTTTATAATCGTATACTGTAGAGAACCTGACATCACGCTCGAAATAGAAACAAGCAATACTCATCGGAATATCAGCATCCCGGTTTCTCAAAAAGTAAATCCTATCGAAATTAGTGCCACCCGCACGATAGTAATGATACATCTCAATATTGCAATCAAAGAAATGCTTTAATAGATCCAATTCTGTCAATAAATAAGTCTCTATAGTTGAACAGCTACCTTTCGGGCGATTTATTTCAATCTTGTGAACAGACATGTAGTAAATCAGTTTACTTACTATTTTCGGCTTTATTTCCTTGAAAAACAGTATTTCTTCCTCTTCCGATTTAAATTCATATTTTACAATGAATTTTTTCACCTCTCTAAGTTTAGACTCAAGAAATTTTAAAATTCGAGTTGATTTCGTTATTTCATTCATTTCATCTCGTTCAATCTTACTTATTTGTCTTTCTATTTCGTCAAGTTGTCGATTTGTAAATTTCTCCATGAAACTATGTTTAATAAAAAGCCCATATTATGTACATTTTTTCAAACTAATATTAAGTGAAAATATTTAATCACTAAAATAAACATTGATTTGAGTTTCTATCTCAAAAGAAAGAATGTTTGAACTTATCAAACATTCTTTCTGAACTTAAAAAACTAATTGAGAGTATAGTGAACTTAACAAAATAATAATCGTTAAAATGCCAGAAAAATTAGGAATAGACTTTGAAAAAAGTATCACCTTTTATCTAGGGAATCTATATTTAAAATTCTACAATTGTATTCCGATTTTCCATCCATGCAATCATATTTAACACTAAATAATTCCAATTTTGAAAACCTGGATTTAGAATTGGTTCACCGTTATCAGGCTGATAATACTCGTGAAGTACTCCAGTTCGTTCAAAGTCTTTACCGAAAAGCAAAATGGTTTTTGAGGCCAATTCTTGGGCTTCGTTTTTGAATCCGTAATTTACCAAACCGTGCCAAGTCAAATAGTTTGAAATACCCCAAATTGGACCCAACCACGATGACGGATTCCCACTTGCTTTAAGATTATACATTTTCTCTAATTTTGACAAAGTGCGGATTCCGTATGGTGCATTGAATGTTTTGGTGTTTTTGAAATGTTCATCAACCATTCTTTTAGCTTGTTCGGGTGTGGCAATCCCAGCCCACATCGCCAAGAAGCCAGACCATACATCGATGCGCTGAATCAAACAATCCCAAGTGCGAGGTGCACCACTGTGGTATCCCCACTTGCTGGTATTGATTGCTTTTAAATTTAAATCAACACTATAAAAGAAACCATCACGCTCGTCCCAGCAGTTTTTTTGAATAGCAGTTTTTAGATTAATTGCATCCGTCTTGTATAGCTCTGCAATTTCATTGAAATTTAATTGTTCCGACAAATATACCATTGCTTGCAATTCTTTATACATAAGACAATTTAAATAGATGGATCCCGAGCTACGGTCAGGTCTATAGAACGTGCAAGGATCATTGTCTACGCCAATCATAACATCGTTTTGCCAAAAATAAAGTCCAGTGGCAGCATGTTGGTATCGATTTTTATAACCACCTAAAAAGTATTGTAAATTAGCAAATTTATCGCGTAGCCATTCTGCATTCCCATTGTTTACTTTTACTAGAAAAGCCGCATGCTGAGCTAAACAAGGTTTATGCATATTTTCTTCATAAATATTTTGAGGTTTGAGCGTACCAATGTCTGATTTGCGATCAATCATAACTGGCGCCCAACCATCTGAATAGCAAAATGAAAGGAAATTTAGAATACAACCTTGTTCATAAACTGTGGCTTCTTGACTATCTTCTTTTGAACCAGTGTCCGTTAGAATTTGACGTAAAGCAATATTGCTTAACCACGAATCCCAATCCCAAAGCACATCATCGTAAGCAGCACTACCTGGTGTAAGAAATGGATATTTTAATGCCCCACCCGCCTTTCGGTACATTCCTTTAAAATCTTTGTATGTGTTTTGCTTAATAATTTTAATGTATTTATCATATCCTTTTATTGCTTGAGCTCCCAAAATGGCAGGTATACCCAAAATAGTAAGAAGGATGAAAAGCTTTTTTATTGATTTCATACGACGGTATTGGAATAATTTGGTAATTTAATAATTGATTAAAGTATAAATACAAACATAATTATATATAGATTCAACAAATAAAAATAATCGGCACTTAAGTATATCAACCAAGTGCCGATTAAGCCTATTTATTCCACTATTATTTTAGTTACATTTTTACCTATTTGAACTAAATAAACCCCTGCATTTTTTACGGGGACTTGAACCGTTGTACCATTGATAAAGCCTTTGCTAACCAGACTACCTATAAGATTTGTAATTGTAAATAAATTACCAACAGTAGCTTCATTGATTTCAATCATAGCTTTTCTACCAATAATTTTGGCGGAACTTAAGTCAGTTGCTCTCATAAAAGTTGTCAAAGAACTTGTTAACGTTGGATAATCTCCACTTTTTACTTTCCAATCACTTTCACCAAAATGATTCAATGTTGCAACAAAAGCTACATCTTTCATTGTTGCAGTTGTAAACCCTGTGACATCAGCTGTATTTGCTCCACTACCCATTGCTTGTGTGGCTGCGTTTGTTCCAACACAAACAGTAGCATCATAATATACTGAAACTGCTGATGACCATTGTGCACCTATCGCTCCACCTTTTGTATTATTTGAAGCAACTACCCCAACCGAATAGCAGCTATATACAGTAGAACCATTAGCAACTGCACCAACAATACCACCCGTGTAGTTTGAACTCACATTTCCATTATTGGTTATGTCACCTTTATTGTAGCAATGGTCTAACCAGCTGTTGTTTAATAAAATTCCCACAATTCCACCTATATACACTCTTGGATCTGTTGCACCACACATAACGATAGCTTTATTGTAACAGTTGCTTATAGTTGATAAATTATCTACTGCACCTGTAGCAGTACCCACAATTGCGCCGGCATTACTGCCCCCGCAAGTAATTGTTCCACTTTCAATACCGAGATTTTTTATTGTTGCACTATTTATGGTTCCAAACAAGCCAATATTATTTGACCATTTAGTGATGGATAAATTACTTATACTATTTCCAGCACCATCAAAAATACCCGAAAAAGGGTTGGCATCGCCAATACAAGTCCAATTTTGATTACCTAAATCCAAATTAGAAGTTAGTTTAAAAAATTGTCCAGAATAAGTTGTTCCAGCATTAACCATTTCGGCTAATTTTGCAAGATTCTCCGACGTATTAATTAAAAAAGGTTTGTCAGCAGAAGTACCATCGTTTACCCCTGAAACGCTGTTCCACATAGTTTTGGTTGTTCCATCCCATGGAGCTGCACTTAAATAAATAGATAAAATACTTAAAAAAAGAATTAGTTTTGTTTTCATAATAATTAATTTTAAATTGTTTTTTTGATTGAAGATTATTTTGACTAAATTTTTTTTATAGATAATACTTTAATACTATTGAACTTTTTCAATTTTTTTTACAAGTTGTTGATTATTATGCATTGTTATTCTTAACAGATATAATCCAACTGGCATATTGATTAAATTCAAATAGGTTGACGCAGAATTTAAAATTCCATTTTGTAACATGGTTCCTTGAATATTATAAATTGCAAATTTTGAACTTTTTTCAAAATCAGATATTTGAATAATTAATTGATCCATTGTTGGGTTTGGATATACTTTGATTTCGTGTGCTTCAGCTTTATTTACTTTAACTTCGTTTACTATTTGTTGTGGTGAATTAATTGTGCTTGGATAATAATCAAAAGCATCCCAAAGACAGATATTATCTAAAGCAGACGCATTTTTATCTGCTCTAACAACTATTCTTATGGTGTGAGCACCATAACTTAACCCCGTTTTTTCAAAACATATAATTTGTTGTAGTATAGTTGAATTATAAGTATCAACGGCACTATCAAATGCACCATCAATATAAACATCTGCTTTCCCGTGATTAATTCCTTTTTCTCCAATCCATCTTATGCCTGTTCCTGTGAAATTAAATTCAGCGTAAGAACCAATGATATTCGAACTATGCGCATCAGACAAATAATAATTGGTAGAATTCACTTTTTGACACTTGTAATATTGTCCTGCGGTAGCATTATCATTTCGTCTCGACCAACTGGTATTTCCACCATCATTGTAAACTTCAAATTTAAAAACACTATACCCCCAAGTGCCAGTAGACAATACACACGCAGTTGGATTTAGTCGAATGTATCTGAAAGAAACGTTTCCAAAATTATTATAAGTTTTAGTTGAGCCTGAACCATTAATTTCATTTGCCAAAACTGTCCAATTGAACATATCATCAGAACCTTCTATGTTATAGACTGAAGCATATTCACTTGCACCAGATGTAAGCACAAGCCGATTAAATGCCAAGCTACTTCCTAAATCAATGGTAAATTTCCAAGGTGTGGTACGCAAACTTGCTTGAGCATACGTTGAAAAACTATCGTCAGTTATATTATCTGCACCATATCCTGTGTACATTACTTGGTCTGAAAGTGTGCTTTTGTAAAGAGCTAAGTCGTATGATGCGGGTGTGTCATTAAACACCTCGAATTCAAAAATTGAGTATCCCCAAGTTCCAGCACTCAAAACACAAATTGTTGGATTAAGGCGTATATAGCGATAACTTAGGTTACCAAAGTTATTATAAGATTTTATTCCACCAGCACTTCCATTTTCAGAAACAATAGTAGTCCAATTAGTAGCATCATTTGAACCTTGAATTGTATAAACCGAAGGATATTCGGATGCTCCAAATGATAAAACCATTCTATTAAATGTCTTAATACTATTAAAATCAACTGTCAACTTCCAAGGTGTGGTTCGTGAACTCGCTTGAGAATAAGTATTAGAATTTCCATCTGTAGTTTTTTCTGCACCTGTAGTTGAATACATTGTTTGATCTGAACTGGTTACTTTATTTAACGATAAATTCAGAGAAGATGCATCTTTATATACTTCAAATTCTAAAATACTGTAACCATTTGTGCCAGCAGTTAATACACAAGTTGAAGGATTTAATCGAACATATCTAAAGGTTTGGTTACCAAAACTTGAATAGACCTTTATGCCTCCTGCACTACCAGTTTCGGATATTAAATTGATCCAGTTTGTATTGTCATTTGAACCTTGAACAGTATAAACAGATGCATAATCAGTATTTCCAAATTTTAAAACTAATCTATTAAAAGTCAAACTACTTCCTAAATCGATCGTTAGTTTCCACGGTGTTGTTCTTGTAGACGATTGTGATGAAGTGGATATGTTTCCATCGACTGTGAGATTTGCTGTTTTTCCAGCAACCATTGTTTGATCTGAAGTTGCTGTTTTATTTAAAGCTAAATTGGAAGTCAAAGGTTTTGATGCATCAAAACTATACTGAACATTATCCACAAATGGCTGTATATTAAAATTGCCAGAACTTGAGTTGTAAACGGCATTGCCTTGACGCATATAATTCACAAAATTTATATTGCTCACTTCATGTGCTGCATCCACACCTTGCAATAGTGCAGTTCGCTCACCAGAACCATTGTAAGTGATATTTGAAACCGTTACATCGCTTATTGAACCAGTACCTTCTCCTGCAAAGCGTTCATCAGTTCTGAATTGTAAAACACTAGAGTTAGCTGGAATACTAAAATTATCAATTCGGATATTATCAAAAATAACTTTTGAAACGGTGTTGCCACCATTTGGCCATAATTTGAAACAACCATTGAATTTGGAAAGATCATATACACCTTGTTGGTCAACAATATCGATGTTTTCAAATCTAAGATTATTGATAGGTTGATTTCCATTACTTCCAGCTAATCCTATTAATATACAATGAGCATCATTGTTAAATAGAACACTGTTTTTGAATGTATTATACGATCCCGGCCAATAATGATACATTACAAGGTTATCATCTGGTGTTCTAATAAAAATATTATCGACTATTCCATAATTGCTTCCTGAAAAATGAATCCCATCTGAATTAAGTGATCGTGCAATTAGATTAACACCCTTGACTATAGGTCTGGTAGATTTATTCATCACAATCGACCACATAGGTGGATCTAGAATGGTAATTCCTTCCACTTTATTATCAGCACCATCAACTATCCAAATTGCACCGGTTCTTCCTTCAGAAGCAGGTGTGGTTAAATCGTGTCTTAGGTCTGTACAGTCTAATCGACCTCTGCCATAAATATTTATATTACTCATACCATCTGACATTATAGAGCCTTTAAGTGTGGCTCCTTTGGCAATATATAAATTGATATTGCTCTGACTGATAAAAAATGACTCACCTGCGTGCCAATTTCCATATCCTGTTGACGACATATAAGCAGATGCTACATTACCATCTACAGCATTTTGATATCCTATCATGCTGCCTGCAATTGATTTATACAATGCAAGATTGGTGATTCCACCGTTTTCATATACTTTAAATTCCTTTATTAACGAAGAAAAAACATAAGAACCTGTGGAGTTAGTTCCCAAAAGTCGTAATCTAACATAGCGAGCATTAGTTGGACTAAAAGCTTGCGAAATAGTCCCTATAGTTGTGTTCGCAGTGCCATCATAAACAATAGTATATGCATCAGATTCATTTAGTTTAGTTTCCACTACAAACTTTGTCTGATCAACCATACCATTATACGTTCCTTGAAATAGATCAAACTTATTAATAGAGTAGTTTGTTCCTAAATCTAATTCCACCCATAATCCTTTTGGCAAAATATGAATTCCCTGTTTAAAATAATAAGTATCTTTTCCTGCTGGCAATTTAAAAGGAATTGGGTCGCCGCCGTTTATTACATAAACATTCGCAGCTATTTCGGATGGAACATCGATTTCAGGGACATTGGTTAAAATGTGGAGTGCTTCAGTATCCCAACTGTTGTTAATTCGCAAAACTATTTTTCGAGGAGAAACAATGTCTTGACTTACAGTAAATGTCAGTGAATTGTCGTTTTGACTTGCATTGATTCCATACGAGCTTGGTCTTAAATCAAAAGAGTTAATGGCAGCTTTGTTATATGTAACTTTTATTTCAACCGTGCCTATGAAGTCAAAATTCACCATTGAGGAATTGAAATTAGTGAGATCTTGATGACCCACAATTACATTATATACAGATAAATTAGTCCAATTCGCATCGCCCATTTTTCTAGCCTGTACAGTGAATGTATTATTCAATGTTGTAGAAGGTTGATCCCAAACATCAAATACATTTTGAGCACTACTAATTTGAGATGAGAAATTTACAAATAGCAAAACGATAAGTAGTTTTATTTTCATATTATTAGATGTCTTATGAAATATTAGTTGTGATTTTAATTGGATAGAAATTTCAGTCCTTTTGAATTCTACATCACTAATTTTGTGCTGTATTCGCCTATGCGTACAACATAAATTCCCTTATTTGGAAAATCGATATCTACTGAATTTTCGTTAATTTTTCCTTGTCTAATTGTTCTTCCCATAATATCAGTTATTATAAATAAATTTCCATTTGTTGCACCAACTATGGATATAGAACTATTGTGCGAAAACACTTTAAATCCATTTTGTTTATGGAAATTTATATCAGTAGAAATTCTTTCCCAATATAATATTGGATAATTGCCATTAATTGCTGTCCAATCTGAACCACCAACACTATTTAATGTGGAGACAAATGCAGCGGCTTTTAATTCAGTTGAAGCTAAACCCCTAATATCGCCCGTATTAGTGTTGTTTCCAACTGCTTGAGTTGCTGCATCAGTACCTATGCATAGATCAGTGTCATAATATACATGTAAACCTGCCGACCAGTTTACTCCAATTGCACCTCCTTTGGAAGTATTAGCAATTACTTTAGCTGCTGAATAACTACTTACAACTGTTGAATTTGAAGCAACTGCACCAACAATACCACCCGTGTAGTTTGAACTCACATTTCCATTATTGGTTATGTCACCTTTATTGTAGCAATGGTCTAACCAGCTGTTGTTTAATAAAATTCCCACAATTCCACCTATATACACTCTTGGATCTGTTGCACCACACATAACGATAGCTTTATTGTAACAGTCGCTTATGTATGATAAACTATTTGCAGCCCCAGTAGAGGTGCCAACAATAGCCCCAGCATTACTGCCACCACATACAATGGTTCCACTTTCTATTCCTAAATTCTTAATTGTTGCACTATTTATTTGAGCAAATAAACCAATGTTATTACTCCATTTAGTTATTGATAAATTGCTTATGGTATGGCCATTCCCATCGAAAGTCCCAGAAAATGGGGTTGAACCAGACCCAATGCAAGTCCAGTTTTTATTTGTTAAATCTAAGTCGGCTGTGAGTTTGAAATAGGTTCCTGAATATGAGTTTCCAGAATTTACTAATTCAGCTAATTTGGCTAAATGTTCAGGATTTTCGATTAAGAATGGTGTAGCAGCACTTTTGCCGTCATTTACACTTGGCATAATTGTCCAGTTGGTAGTGGTAACACCATCCCAACCCGTTGGAATTTCCCAAGTGTTTCCGGCAAAATAGGGCGAAATTTTTGCCAATATGCGATTAGCGATATTACGCATTCCTTTATCAGAAGGGTGGTTGGCAACACCTTGGTTGGCAAATAAACCTTGTGCCGAATTACTCACATCATTAGAAAATAAATCAGGAAGTGTTACAAATGGATATGAATTTATAGTTGCATAGTTTCTGATAATATCATTCACGGTACTCGGCCAGAAACCATCTACAATTATCTTAACTGTGTTTGAACTTGGTGCTAGGTATTTAATAAGATTATCATAATATTGACTGAAATTTCTGGAAACCATAGTAGCCTGATCAACATTTTCAGATATTTTTACAATTAACATATCAGCGTTTTGGTAAGTAGCTAGTTGAGTTAAATCATAAGTATCATAACCACTTTCAAAAGTTGCAATATTTTGAAAACGTATCATTACACTATTATCAATTTTATGTATTTCGTTTATTATTCTGTGAACAAAATCACTATCGCGTGCGGAAGCAGCCATACCCCAATCTGCGTTCCAACCTAAAGCGGGTGCTACTGGATGTGCAACAATGCTGTTTCCCAAAATAACTACACTCTTAACTTGTTTGGTTTTTGATATTTTCGGAGCATTTGTTGCTATTACTGAAATAACCGGTAATAAAATCAATAGTAGGCTATATTTTAATGTTTTCATAACTGTAAATATGTGGTTTTATATTTTTTCTGTGTGCTTCTTATCATTTTTTAATAACCTTCAACAATCCCTGACATTTTCTCAAATTCATAATCCTGCATTGCCTTTCTCATTTCAGCAATAAATGCAACTTTGATTGAATTGGGAACTTTAATCTTGGCTGGGAAATATCCGTTAAATAACCATACACCACCTCCGGATAAAATTGGATCAAATATAACTGGAGATTCAGAACGTTGGAAAGTTATAGATTTTAGAAAAGAACAATCCTTCATTGTATACATACCAATATACTGTAAGGATGGTGGAAAAACGATAGATTCCAATGAACTAGAACCAATCACACAATCGTTATTAGGAGTTCCTTTAACTCTAATTAATTTACTATTTGTTGAAAAAGTGAAACTGGTTATTTTATTGCAACCTTCAAAACTGGATGGTTCTAAAACTTTAATTGCAGCAGGAATATTGACCGCATTGATTCCAGCAAATTTGAAAGCACCTTCACCAATAGTTTGCAACGATTCAGGTAAAATAAACTCTTGAATGTTTTTTCCATTCGGGAAACCGGGCTTTCCAGGCTCATTTAAACCGTTGGCAAGTACAAACCAAGCCGGAATGGCTTTTACACCTTCAGGAATTACTACTGTTTTAGTTCCATCTGGTGGTGTACATGCTGTTAACACACCAGAACCATCAATGATAAACCATGTTGATGGCGAATTCTTTTCCCAACGAGCATAAAGGGTTTTATCTGTTGTTATTGGTTTTCCGGCATCAAAGAGCAGTGTTAATTCCTGGTTTTCGTACCAATTTACAAATACAGAACCATCTAAAACTGGTTTTGTAACTTCTAAGTATTTACCTTCTTTTACCAAAATATTATCAATGGTTGGTGCACCATTCATTACAAACGACACTGTATAAGTCGTATAAAACCATTTTGCATACAAAGTCATATCTTTGGTGATAGGTGCGTTGAAATCAAAATCAGTTTGCAAAGCAGCATCGGTACACCATGCAACAAACTTACCACCATCTGTTACAATTGGGTCTGGATATAGTTTGCTTTTAGGCAGAAAACCACCACTAGGAACAAAAATGGGTGCAATATTTGTTCCGCCGTTTGAAATAACAGTTATTTTAAACTCGGTTTTATCTGGTTCATCATTTTTACAGGATGAAAATGTAAATACTGATTGCAATATTAGAATTGACACTAATATGACTTGATTGGTGATTTTAGTTATTTTCATAAATATGTAGATGAAAAGTTGATTTAATTTTATTTTATAATGCTTAATTCGATTGATCTTAAACTTTAAGTGAGAATTACCACCAGGTTTCTCTGTCGGCCATTTCAATGGTTTCAGGTAACCAAACTCGATACCGTTGGTTTTCGTCCCAAGTATTTCCAGCCGAACCAAAATCCGTGAAATTAATTTCACGAAATGATGAGCGATCACCACTGTAAATACTGGTTAAAGCATTCACCTTAAAATTCATCCAAGCCCAAGGTTTTGAATTATTTTGAAGAAGCAATGGTACGTAATTGTCTTTATCGTGTTCAATGGCTATAGTTTCATCTACAAATCCATCATTGAACCTACTATCGCGAGCCAAAACAATAGGGCCACGAACTATGGCAAGAAAATTATTTAATTGAACGATTTTAGCACGTAAATCTAAAGTTAAAAGCACTTTATCACCTTGTTTCCAGTTTCTATTTAGATATAAATATGAACCCTCAATTATTGATTGTTCGGTTTCAATACCATTTACCAAAACTGAATTCTTCTTACTCCACAATGGAATCCGAAGTGCCAGCGTGAAATTGACTTCTGATTTAGGCTGAATCTCAATTTCAATTTTAGCGTTTACAGGATAATCAGTATGTTCAATTATTTTAACCTCATTTTTATTGTCGAGTAAAAATGTAGCTTGCGATTCTGAATATAAGTTCAAGTTTATCTGCGAATTATTGACCATAAAAGCAACGTGAGGCAGCATTGAATAAGCGCGAGGTGCGTTTGATTCACAGCAGTTTATATTCATTTCGCATTGACGTTCGCCAATTCTTCTGAATCCTTCTAAAGGTACATAAGATGCTACTTTATTGCCTTTGTCAATCATTGCAGCTTGAAGTGCATTGTAAGCAGATTTTTCAATTTGGTCGGCATATTGTGATTTTCCAGTAATCTGCAATAAGCGTTCACACAGTTGCATCCAAGTAAATGTAACACAAGTTTCCATCGATAGAAATGATGGTGTAGTTTGATTCTTTTTACCATCGTACCAGCATTCGGTTGAACTTGCACCTCCTACAATGTTGATTTCTTTGTCGATAATATTGTTAACTGTCATTTCTACTGCTGACAAATACGCTGGATTACCGGAAATTTTATAAAGTTCTAATAACCCGACATAGCTCGACATCATCTCATATGCTTTATGTCCATTCAATGTCCATTTGTTTGCTTTAGGGATGGGTAAGAATCGATTCGCAACTGGAATATTTTCTAATCCTCTCGAAATTAACATTGATCCATTGGGAGTTTCCCATTGTTTAATAATGTAATTGGCAAAATCCAAATATCGCTTGTCCTTCGTATTGTTGTAAAGAAACACCATAGGCTCTAAAATTGAACCAGCTGCTAATCCTCTATAATTTCCGAGTGATGATATATCAGCTAATCCAGGACCTACTTGTGATATAAGATGGTCAGCCAATTTGATACAAGTTTGTAATGCTTTTTTGTTCCCTGATATTTTATAATATGCTTGTAAACTGAGTAATGTGTATTTTCGCCCCCAAACATCCCATTCTTTTAATTGCGATTCATTACTATAGTTCCCAATATAACCATTAGCAAGTTGAGTCTTCATTAATTCTTTTGCCGCATACTCAATCTTGTTAAATAAGTCGGGATTCTGATTGTAACGATATGCTTCGCAAGCACCAAGCATCCATTTTCCAATAAATTCTGTCTGCCATCGACTGGTTTCATTTTTCTTTTTAAATGGTTCGATTAAATGATCAATATCCTGAGCCATTATCCGATTCAGAGTACAATCATTAATTCTGCTTCCTAAATGTCCTTCTAATTTTACATCTTTAACGGTGAAGTTTGATTTATTTTGACCAAAAACAGGCAACGATAAAACCAACATCAGAACCACTGCATTTATTATATTAAAGTATTGTTTCATATTATATTACTTATTTTCTTCGGATATAACTTTTTTAATAGCATCGATACGTGCACTACCTTCTACTTTGGTTGGTGTGAGCCAACCGCCTTCACCATTTTCGTTCCAGGCATACATAAAAAGCAAATTCCCAAATGCTTTTGATGAGTGATCTTTTGTCCAACGTATTCCTTCACGTAAATGCTCACCGATAAGATTAGCAGTAATATTATTGTACCAAAAATCTGAAGCTGCTAATGTGGGATGATCCTTTGCCCATGGACGCATATCGTAACCAGTACCAACTGTAGCCACAAAAGGAAGCGGTGAATTTGTCGAAATGTCATTCCAAGCTTTAGCATCGCCAGTTAAAAGATTTGAATAATCGTTTGCTCCAGCCATCTTTCTTCCATCATCAGCATTTTGGTAAGTAGTCAAAAAGTCGAAACCACATTCGATATATTTATTTTGAAATGTAGGGTCAGAAAGTACAGGATGCGTTCGTGCTCCAATCAGAATTTCGCCAACTCCCATATCTCTAGCTTTTTGACGATAACTTTTAATCGCATCAATGGTTTTGTCTTTTCCACCCAAACCCGATATAACTTCGTCAGTGTTAAAAAACATCATTACTGGTTTACTACCTACTTTTAAGTAATTTGGTTCTTTAAAATAGTAAATTGTTTTTGTACACAGTTTATTCCAATTCAGCGATGAAACTGGCATACATGATAGTAAACAAAATTCTAACAAATTTTTATTGGGTGCTTTCAAAAACATTCCCAATGCATTATTAAGATTGTTCATTGTTGTAGAATCGCTCCGCAAGCTATTTTCGTACCAGCAAAATCCCCAAAATGAAAGACCGGCATTTGCTGCATAATTAATTTGATCAACCATAACTCCTGGCTTATCTTCACGCCATCCCCAAATTGGTTCACGATCGGAAAATTGAGTTACTAAGGTGGGGCTAATGTGAAAGGTGTAGCCGTTTGCATCAGCTGGAAAACTCCATCCTCCAAAATACCAAGCACCAACTTTAACAACTGTTTTTGTTGCTGGTGGATTTGGATCACTTCCTTTACAAGAAGTTTGATTCATTATTAGACTTAGGAAAATTAATAGCCGAATCGAAATTTTATTTGACATAATTTGTTGATTTAATGATATAATAAAAATTAATAACCTGGGTTATTCGGTTTAAGGTTTGGATTGGCAATTTCGTCTTCTTCTGGAATTGGACACCAAATTTTTGTATCGGTTATATTGTTCACAAGTTGTTGAGCTCCATTTCTATTCCATACACCATAAGTGGTCGAAATGGTTTTAATGGTTGATTCGTACCGATTAAACCTAACTAAATCAAATTTACGTTGTTGTTCAAAACATAGTTCTCTTGAACGTTCGTCAAGCAATTCTTTGATGAAATCGGCTTTACGGTAGGGCGTTTGAAGTTTCGTAACATCTGTTGTTCGTAATCTATTTAAAGCTCTTTCTCTGAGAGTTTTTAATATTGCTCTACCAGCTTCATCGCCATTAAGATGACCAATTGCCTCGGCACGTAACAAATATATTTCTGCCAATCGAAGTAATGGGTAATAACCATTATAAAAGTCTTCGTGTTTGGTATCTGTTTTCAACAATCTGAATTTGTTGGAACAGTAATCGCCATCATATGCTTCACCATTGCTCAAGTGTAATTTAGAAGGTTTGTAATAAGTGTTTTTGTCAATCACTTCAGTAGTTGATTGCATTCCCAAACCTCCAACTACCCAGTTGGCTCGAGAATCATAAAGGGTATCGTAGCGAGAATAAAGTTCTTGAGTTGGCCTACAAGTGCCCCAACCTCCACCAAAGGAACCAGCAGGAAGTAAATAATACATTAACCCAAAACCAACTTTTTTCTGAGTTGATGGTGCAAGCGAAAAAAGATTTTCTTCTTTTTGCTTTTCAGTTGAACCTTCGCAAAATAATGTTCGGTAATCTGAAGTCAACTTTAAACCACTATTATCGATAATTGAGGCTGTCAAGGTATCGGCTTTTTTGTAAAAATCATCTACATCTACCCAATCAAAGCTATTTAAAGGAAAATTTAATTTTTTCCCAACTTCATATTTTTTGCAACTTGCCAAATAGCAATATGTTTTTGATAAATATCCCGCTGCTGCCCATTTTGTTGCATAACCAGAATTCATTATTTTATCGCCAGGCAAATTGTTATAAGCGTATTGAAAATCTCTAATAGACTCTTCTAGTACCTCTTGAAGTGTATTTCTGCCTTGATCCACATTTTGTGGAAGTGTGGTGTAGACAGGTACGCCACCAAACACCATTCCTAAATACATATAATGCCAACCTCTGAGAAACATAGCTTCGGCTATAATCTGCGATTTTCGATTTGCATCCATATCAATTCCATCTATTTTCTGTATCAATGTATTGATGGCGTACAAACCAGAATACATCCTTGCCCATAAATTTCTTACATTCAGATTGTTCTTTGTAACCCGACCGTATAAGAATTGATCCATATTGGTTTGAGCATCAGGTATTGAATAAGGATTACTCAAAATTTCATCAGTACCTACATCAGCAATCAGAAATAGTCCCGAGCGATAATCAACTGCGTAACTGGAACCAACTAATCCGTAACATCCTGTAATAGCTAATTCTGCATCTTGTGCATTTCTGTAAAAATTAGTGGTAGAGGTGAACGATAGTGGTGTTGTATTGATAAAGTCACTACAACCTACAAATACCAAAATTAGAAATAGAGCTGATATTTTAAATATTCTTTTCATCTTCTATACGTTTAAAATGTTAAATTTATGCCAAATGAATGAGAGGTTGCACTTGGGTAGCCAATTGTATTAAAATTAGTCAATAATGCATTCCCTGAGTTAACTTCAGGAGTAAAACCAGTACATTTTGTTAGTGTAAAAATATTATTTCCATTATAATAAAATTTAACATTGCTTAGCCCTAGAGTCTTAACTAAATTGCTAGGTAATGTATATGAAAACGTAATGGTTTGAAGTCTCAAAAAAGAACCATCTTCTACATAATAACTATTAGGCTGTGCTGCCAAAGAATTATAATAATTAGCATCCGAATATGATGGATAAGTATTTGTAGGATTTTGAAGTGTCCAGCGGTTGTTCCAGAAATCTTTGGTAATATTGTAATACTCTCCAGGACTAGAACCTTCTAATTCGAATTTGGTAGAGTTGAAAATATTGGCACCTACTGAATAGTTGAAGAATAAGTTTAACTCAAAATTCTTGTATTGAAAGTTATTACCAAAACCTCCAAAAAACAATGGTTGACTATTTCCAATAATCTTTTTATCCGTTTCTGTAATTTTATTATCGGCAGAGTTGTCGTTGTTTTTAAACTTGAAGGTTCCTGGTCGTGGCTTTGCAATTTCACTACAATCGGCAACATCAGTTTTTAAAGTCCAGTTACGTTCTTGCCATGGAATATTCGGGTCATTTGCTGCTAAACTTCCAGTTTTATCAGTCCAGCCCGAAAAGTCTGAGAGCTGATAAATGCCATCCATTTGATAGCCATACATTATACCAATAGGTTGACCAACCATTATTCGACCGACATCACTCAGTTTGATATACGATTGTGTCCACCAATTACCAGTACCAATGGGTGCCATATCCAATCCGTTTCCAATGGTTATCACTTTATTTTTATTAGTACTGAAAGTCAAGGTCGAAGCCCATGTAAAATTTTTTGTAACAATATTTCGTGTATTTAAGGCTAACTCAATGCCTCGGTTATCAATTTTTCCTAAATTCTGCCATTGAGTTTTAAAACCCGATTGAGCTGGGATGATGGCTTCGTAAAGCATATCGGTGGTAATTTTGTCGTAAATATCAAATGTGAAGTCAATACGACCTTTTAATACTGAAATGTCAATACCTGCATTGTACTGTATAGTAGTTTCCCATTTCAAGTTTGGATTTGGTAATGATACTGGAACTAAACCCAATTTATCATCATAAAATGAGTTCCCCATTCTAGCCATATATTGGAATTCTGGGATGTTAGAATTTCCTGTTTGTCCGTAACTCAGACGCATTTTCAAGTTATCAATCACATCCTGTTTTTTCATAAATGGCTCTTCTGTAACTCTCCACGCTAATGCAAGCGATGGGAAATAACCAAATCGATTATTTTCGCCAAAACGGTCAGAACCATCGGCGCGTATACTTCCAGTTAACAAGTATTTTCCCATCAGATCGTAGTTTATTCTACTCAAATACGATATTCTGTTTGTTTGTCCTGCACCTGAGGTTGCTTCCTGAAAAGTAATACCTTTACTTATGTCATTAATGCCTGTTGATTCATCAGGAAAATCACTTTTTACTATTGAGCTATTTTGATAACCACTTCCATTCAATTCATAAACACCTAAGAAATCAATTTTTGAATTATTCTTTAAGTTTAAATTATAGTAAATCGAGTTAACATTTGTCCACCCCATCCATTCGGAATTGGTAATAGCAGCTCTTCCATTTAGATAAAAGCCCCAAGGAGTTTTTTTGCCATAAAACTCATTACATTTTGAGTTTACAACGGTACCACTCACAGTAGTTCCAATATACAAACCTTCAATAATTTTATATTTCAAAACTAAGCTTGAAGAAACGTTCGGTGATGAAATATTGCGCGTAATGTAATTCAGGTTCAATGTTGGTTCTTTCCACCCACCTTGATTTACGTTAGCCAACGGATCTTCAAAAACTAATGGACGTGAAACTATAGCCGATTGTGTTATTCCCATATTATTGTAACCATCACCTGATTGAGATGCACCAAAATAAGAAGATAAAGATGCATTAAGCGATAATCCCATTGTAAATCTGTCTTTGCTATGGTCTAATCTTAACCTTGTGTTATAGCGCGAATAACCATTATTGCGCAATATGCCATCTTCTTTGTTGTAACCAACGCTTCCTGCAAATTTTGTGTATTTTGACCCGCCTGTAATAGATAATGTATGAGTTGTTGAAGTAGCTGTTCGATACATTTCATTTTGCCAATCGTGTTGTGGCAATGCATACACATCTCTTGGGATCATTTCTGAAGGTACGGTATGACCTGCATTCATAAAGAATAACCAATCGTTAAAATACCCATACACTACTCTTTTTTGATCGGGCATTAAAACCCAATCTTTGCGGTAATCTATCCATTCATTGCCATTCAGCATTTCAAGTTTTTTTGATGGATATGTTACACCAATACGCCCGTCGTACGAAACTACTGGTATTCCTTCTTTGCCTTGACGAGTTGTAATAAGAATTACTCCATTTGCTCCTTTTGAACCATAAATTGCGGTAGAAGATGCATCTTTCAACACTTCTACAGAAACAATGTCGGCAGGGTTTATAGAACTCAATGGATTTCGAGTTGTATTTGAACCAAATTTAGAGTTTGCTATAGGCGCTTCACTTTCATTTACTTGAATTCCGTCAACAACATATAAGGGGTCGCTAGAACCTGCAAGGGTATTAGCTCCTCGAATTACAACTGTTGATGCAGAACCAGGTTCACCTGAGTTTGAAGTGATTTGAACTCCTGCTACACGACCTTGCATGCTATTTATAAATGAGCTTTGTTTTGATTGCTCAAAAACATCCAATTTTAATGTAGTAACAGCCCCCGTTAAATCACGTTTTTTTACTGTTCCATAACCAACAACAACAACCTCATCTAAAATTTTAGTATTCTCAATAAGTGAAATATTTATGTTATTTCTTCCTTTTAATAAAACTGTTTCAGTATTATAACCAATATAAGAAATTAAAATTTTCCCTTCTTTAGGTGCCTCTAGATTAAATTTTCCCTCAATGTCGGAAATGGTTCCAGTAGTTGAACCTTCTAATTTGATTGTTGCACCAATAATAGGCTGATTATTTTGATCTGTGACAATTCCAATAACTTTTTTTGTTTGATTCTGATTTAAATTTGGGCTTGTATCAACAAAAAGTACTAGTAAGTTGTTCTTTTCGTGTTTATAGGATATGTCAGTATTTGTTAGCAATGTTGATACAGCTTTATCAATTGATACATTTTTCACATTCAACGAAACAATTTTATCAAGTCCGTTTAAACCTTCGTTATAAAAGAAACGATATTCACTTTTTGTTTCTATTGTTTTTAAAATTTCTTTTAAAGATTGATTTTGCACATTGATTGTGATTTGTGCGTTCAGGAAGGGTGAAAACAGAGAAAGGAATACAAGAAGACATACTTTTGACAAAGTTTTCTTCATGGAGTTTGTGATGATTTTTCTTTCCATTATTATATATGTTTAAAATATTGAATTTCAGGTTTGATATTAAGTATACAGATTGGATAATAAGTTCCGCTACTCAAAATAAATATTTAACATATCGTTGTTACAAAAAAACAGCAAGCTGATTCAAAATTCAACTTGCTGTTTTAAATCAAAATTAATGTTTATTTAATGGGAGTTATGATCCTTTAGGTTTTTGTTTTCTAATAGCGTTACTTGTTGATTATTTATTTGAAAAGAAATCGGAGAAGTTAATGTAATTGTATTAAGTACGCTTTCTAAACTGTTATTATTTACAGTACCGGTATAACGTTGGTTTTTGAGTTGTGAAGATGCAAAAATTATTTCAACATTATAAATTCGTTGAATGGTTTTGGCAATATCAACGAGAGATTCGTTCTCAAATCTCAACTCATCATGAATCCAACCTGTAAAGTCTGTAGCATTTGGCACATTGCTTTGAGTTGTTTTATGAGTTGTTTTATCATACAGCACTCTTTCATTAGGGGTCAAAATAGATTCACCATCAGGAGTTGTTACTTTTACTTTACCTCTCATAAGTATTGACGAAATAATGTTATCGTCATTGTAAGCTTTCAGACCAAAGGCAGTGCCTAATGCTTCAACCGCAATATCACTGCTTCTGACAACAAAAGGTTTTTCCGGATTATGAGCCACTTCGAAATAAGCCTCTCCATCCAATTGTAATTCTCTTTTCTTTACATTAAAATCCGCTGAATAAGTAAGTTTTGATTGAGAATTTAACCACGCTTTACTTCCATCAGGTAAGATTATATTTGCTTTTTGTCCTCGATCAACAGCTATTATTAATGGGGCAGTTGAAGATTTTTCTTTTGACATATAGAGATACATTCCAGCAGCTGTAAATAAAGGCAGTAAAAACATAGCAGCTATACGCATCCATTTATTTAACTGAAAGCGAATGTTGTGTTGCTTATCAAATATTTCATCGTATTCAGAATTTGAGTATATTTCATTCTGAATATTTTTCAACATACGCATTTGAACTTCACTGTCAATAGTTGATGATGAATCTAAAATTTGTTGTTCAAGCCACAACGAAATTTCATGATTATTTTTTATCCATTGACTTAAACGCTTTACCTCATCTACGTTTGCACGATTTTGAATATAACGTTCAAATATTTCAACACATTCTTCTTTTTGCATATTTCATATTATTTACCTATATAGATATACAGCTATTAATCTATTTTCCGCTACTTTGTATTATATATTTAACGAAAGATTATTGACAGTGTCAATAAAATAACTAATACGTTATCATAATGTCTCTGTAATTGACTCTTCATGAAAGCAAGTGCTTTTGAAAGTTGAGTTTCAATTGTACTTTCAGTTATATTAAGTTGTTTGGCAATCATTTTATTCGAAAGCCCTTCTTTTCGGCTTAAAATAAAAATTTCTTTTCGCTTAGGTGGTAATTTTTCTGCAAGTTTATCTATATATTCTTCCAACAGATTTTTGTCAACTTCTTTTTCGGTACTGCTATCAATATCCAAAGTATTTAACTGTATATATTCATGATGGATAAATTGGATAGTTTGATGTTCGTATTCATTAATAAGCATATTTTTTGCAATAGTGCATAAGTATGAAATGAATGATTTTTCCGGGTTGATATATTCTTTGGTTTCCCACACTTTTATAAAAGTGCGTTGTACCAGCTCCTCGGCGATGTAAGTATCACCTTTCGATACTTTCATCACAAAATTGTAAAGCTTACCACAATAACGATGATAAATGCTCTCAAAAGATGGCGATGAACCCTTTTTGAGCAATTCCAGTTCTTCTTTTTCAGAGAGAGCCATTTGCGAGCCGTTTTAAATTGGTCTTTTTTGCTTATGATTGTTGAATTAAATGCAAATGTAGTATTTTTTGATAGTCTCTCAAAATATAGTGCAAGGTGCAAGCGTTTCTATATAGAAACTTGCACCTTGCACAATGTATAAATATTTAGTAATATGATACTTGTGTATGTCAAAATAATTGTGTACATTTGAACCTGAAAGTTAAGCAGACAAGCGTAAGTCATTGACCGACAGAAAGTGTTCTTTTTAGTATATTTCCTAATTCGTACCCCACAAGGGTGTATTGAAGGATAAATAACTGAATTTCAATAGAGTAATAAGAGAGGTTCACAAACCTCTCTCTCCGCAATTAAAATATTAAAATTCAGCAAAAGCCCGCAAAATCAATGATTTACGGGCTTTTTTGTTTTTGGATATATCCAAAATATTCGAAAAATATCAATCTTTAGGAGACCCATTCGGGTACCCATAGATTTGACAAGCTCCGGGTAACCGAATTTACAGCAAAAGCACTTGTAATCAAGTAGTTCAATCATTGAACATCTTGTGTACTAATTAAAGAACAAGTATTTTTGAACAATTTTAAAGGTTACCACAAATGAATGCAAAACTTTCCATTCTCTTTTACGCAAAGAGAGCAAAAACCACAAGTGATGGTTTAGTACCAATTTACATCAGAGTTACAATCGATGGAGAAAGAATCGAATTAAGCACGAAGCGCTACACCCTTCCCGAAAAATGGTCCGTTGAAGGAAGCTGTATGAAAGGATATAGCGGAGAAGCTAAATCAATCAATTCTTATCTTGATTCAATTAAATCAAAAGTTTACGAATACCAGCAGCAGCTTATCAGGGAAGATGAGATAGTTAATGCTGAAAACATGCGAAACAAAATCCTGGGTATTGACAAAAGAGGTCATTTGCTTATTGAAATTTTCCAACAGCATAATGATGAAATCAAAGCTCTGATTGGCAAAGATTACGCATCGGCCACACATGTCCGTTACGAAACTTCATTAAAACATACTGTCAATTTTTTAAAATGGAAATACAAGATTTCTGATATTGATATTAGGAAGATAGACCATGAATTTATTACAAGCTACGAATTCTATCTAAAGAGCGCTTGTAATTGCTGCCAAAATACCACATCGAAGTACATCAAGAACTTTGGTAAAATTATCCGTATATGTTTGGCCAATGGTTGGATTCAGAAAAATCCGTTCATCAATTATAAGGGTAAGATAGTTGAAGTAGAGCGGGCATTCTTATCACAAGAAGAAATTGAAAATATGTACAACAAGGTATTTGTTTCCGATCGACTCAATCTGGTTAAAGACATATTCTTGTTTAGTTGTTTTACCGGGCTAGCCTATGCCGATGTAAAGAAATTATCACGTAAGAATATTGGATTTGGAGTAGACGGTGAAAAGTGGATTTTCATCAACCGTACAAAAACAGATACCAGATCCAATATACCGATTCTTCCAATTGCTGCTTTCTTATTGGAGAAATACGAAGATCACCCACAAGTAGTAAATCAGGATAAACTTTTACCTATTCTCAGTAATCAAAAGATGAACTCATATTTAAAAGAAATTGCCGATGCATGTGGTATTACGAAAGAGCTCACTTTTCACATTGCTAGGCATACCTTCGCCACCACCGTCACCCTTTCAAACGGGGTACCAATCGAAAGTGTTTCAAAAATGCTCGGTCATAAAAATCTCAAAACAACCCAGCATTACGCTAAGATTTTGGATTTGAAAGTAAGTGATGATATGAAAATTTTGAGAGAAAAGTTTGGGAGTATTAGTCCACAAAAGAAGAACAAAGTGGCAATATAAAATTAGTATACATAAGTTCCGGCCAGTTATTCAAATAGCTGGCCGGTTTTTTTGTCAAAATCGAAAATTACAAAATATCACTATAACACAAGTAAGTCCATTTATATTTACACAATGATACTTTTATGGTCATTATTAAATAATATTACGCACTAATTAGTGCATTATTATAATAATTCTGTTTTTTAACCGTTTTCTATTTTACCTCTTTAAAAAATTAACTAATGAAACGAGCATTAAAATATGCGATTTAACCAAAACCATAACAATTGCGAGTTCCATGCAACAACTATTAAACTATGAATATTGAAACTTAACTACAAAATTTATTTAAAACCGAACCCCCTCATTTTAAACTAAACAAATATATTACGTTCACTTTAATTTCAGCTGCATGCAACAATTGGACATTTTCATTAAAAACCTCAACCAACAATTAGAATCAAATTTATCAAGTATTAACCAGGAAGAAAGTAAAGTAAACAAATATCAAAAAGCAACTGAATGCTACTATGATATAATTCTACAATTAAAATCTTATGTAATTAATTACAGCTTCAACGATATAAACGAAGAAATTCATTTTTTTAAGAATATCAAGCCCAAATTCATAAGTGAATACATTTTCAATTACAAAGCACTACAGATATTAATTCAAAAACCAATTGGAAAAGATGAAGTAGTACTGACTTATTTCGAGAATAAGCTGAAAGACATTACATGCTTTTTCAATGCGAATCAGGAGTTTTATCGATACCATCGTTTAAATTCAAACTACCACGATGCACTTTTCTTTGTCAGACAACGAAAAGAATTTTTACATTTATCTGATGCCAGTCAAAATAATTTCGAACCAGCATTCTCTTCAAGTCATGATTATTTGCTTGCAATAATAATTGCCAACGACCGTTTGGAAGCATTTCTTAAAGAACAAATTGACACAATTATTTATCAAAACAAAATTCCACATGGGGATGACATGGGGAGTTCTAAGCGACAAACATTACAATGGACTGATAGCCAATCAGCTATAATAGAGCTAATTTACGCACTACATATCAACAAATCATTCAACAATGGCAATTGTGACATCCGTGAATTAACAGCCTATTTCGAACAGGTATTTAATATAAAGATAAACGACATTTATAGGAAATTTCAAGATATTAAATCGAGAAAAAATTCCAAAACCAGGTTCATTGACAGCCTCAAAACCTTACTTCAAAATAAAATTGATGAAGATTACCAGTAATTGAAAAAATATTTTGTACACATGTGGAATACCTTGTGAAAAAAATCCATCAAAACTCACCAATTTTGCCATTGCTAAATAAAGAGCACTTCTATTGCTCATTTTTAATTATTCATTTTTAATTATTAATTATTTTAAGTATGGCAAATTTCAAACTTGCACTTTCAAAAGTGCTTTTACACGAAGGTGGTTACGTAAACGACCCAGATGATTTAGGTGGCGAAACTTACAAAGGTATTTCACGTAAATCGCACAGTTCTTGGTCCGGATGGTCTATAATCGATCAAAACAAAATCAAGCCTAATCTCCCAAAATCACTTGCAGCCAATAATGAGCTGAAATCTTTAGTGGAACAATTCTATTTCGACACTTTTTGGAAACCCCTCAGAGCTGATGAAATACAAAATCAAACTTCAGCTGAGTCTGTATTTGACTATGCGGTAAACGTTGGCATACGAACCGCAACAAAGGTCGCACAATACATTGTTGGAACAAAAGCCGATGGAATAATGGGAGAAAAAACGCTAACCAAAATCAATTCCATTGACTTTGGTTATTTCCAAGCGGCTCTAATAGTAAACAAATTAAAATACTACGAATTTATAATCCGAAGAAGACCAACCAACAAGAAATTTCTATTGGGCTGGCTTTCCCGCTCACTGTCTTTCATTGATTAATCAGAAGAATGTCCTTTGTCTTAATTATTCATTTTTAATTATTAATTATTCAACTTTCGCAAGCTCTATTTAACCCGCTTGCGGTAGGTTTTTGAAATTTAAGTATTTTGTAAGTTTTTCATTTTCAGAGAATAATTTCTCCATTAACATTTCGGTTTCTATGTTGA
>Ga0247840_10003583_pt1 | contig 25974 bp, 21 predicted proteins | sample LaCruzMarch2015__FD_192404 | JGI IMG/M metagenome (GOLD analysis project Ga0247840, IMG submission 192404) | Freshwater microbial communities from meromictic Lake La Cruz, Castile-La Mancha, Spain - LaCruzMarch2015_17m | ecosystem: Environmental > Aquatic > Freshwater > Lake | place: Spain...
TGGGGATATATTAATGATGATGATTTTAAGTCGTTTTTTTTTCATAAATCTTAAGATTGATATATTATAGATAAAAATTTGTAGAATTGCTGAAAATAATTAAATTGTTAAATTATAGGATTTTTTTTAAGCTTAGTAGAATGTTATAGATATAAGTGTTTTATTAATATATAATTACAGGGATTTTAAAAATTAAGAAATTAAATAATGTCTAAGGTTGTATTAATAAACCCAGCAATTAGCGCCAAAGGATTTGACTGTTTCAATAAGGATAATTACATACAACATGGAATTGCTTATATTGCAGCTTATTTAAATAAATATAAGATAGATACTGATTATATCGATTTAAGGATGTGTAAGGATTGGAATGATTTGTTTAATAGGATTATAGAGAGTAACGGAGATGTTTTTGGAATTAGTAGTATGACGGTTGATTTTGACATTGCTATTAAAGTGGCTAGGTATATTAAGAAGAAATTGCCAAAATCGAAAGTAATAATTGGCGGTATTCACGTTACGTTAGTGCCTGAAGATGGTTTGAAAAATAAAAGTTTTGATTATGTAGTGACTGGCGAAGGAGAAAAAGCAATGTTGAAATTGGTTAATGATATTGAGAATAAAGTTACATCAAAAAGGCTGATTAGAGGTGAGCCAGTTGATTTAGAAGAAATTCCTCATATAAATAGAGATATGTTTTATCACCGAGAGGGTGAAATGAAAACTCCATTAGTTCCCGATTTAAAAACTCCTTTTGCTACAATAATGACAAGTCGAGGATGTCCTTATAATTGTGCTTTTTGTCAACCAGCGGAAAGAATGGTTTTTCAAGGAAGAGTAAGGCTGCGAAAAATATCTGACGTAGTTGATGAAATTGCTGAAATTAAAAAGAAATATGGTCTAAAGAGTTATCTAATACACGATGACTTATTTTTGATGCAAAAAGAGAGATTGGAGGAATTTGTTAAATTGATGAAAAAGAAGAAGTTAAAAATTAACTTTATTTGTCAGGGTAGAGCTGATTTGATTATTAAATTGGAGAAAGAGATTAAAAAACTTAAACAGGTCGGATTATGGGGAATAATGATTGGATTCGAATCTGGTTCCCAAAGAGTTTTAGATTTTATTAATAAAAATACTAAAGTTGAAGATAATTTGAAATCGGCAAAAATTTGTCATAAATTAGGAATTAAGATTTGGGCAAATTACATGATGGGTATTCCTACTGAGAGCTATCGGGAAATGTGGCAGACAATGAGAATGATTAAGAAAATAGATCCTGAATATCATTCCCCTTCTTTCTTTACACCGTATCCACAAACTAGATTGTTTGATTATTGCAAAGAACATAAATTATTTTTATTTAAAAGATATTCGGAATACAGGAGAGGCTTGGAGGGAACAAAAATAAAAGGCTTTAATTATAACTTAATGAGAGCTATACTCTTTACAATATTGCCTTGGTCGATGAAAAAAGATGCTTTAAATTTTATTTTAAAAAAATTGCACATAAAACATGAAGTTTAAAAAAGTTTTAATTACTGGTTGCGGTGGAATGTTGGGTGATGCGGTTTATAGTTATATTACAAAAAATAAAATTAAGGCTTGTTTTACTGATTTGTGTGCTTTTGAAGATTGGTTGGTGCCATTAGACGTGAGAGATATTGACAGTATTGAGAAAATGGTTAAAGAATATAAACCTGATTTAATTTTGCATTTGGCAGCTATTACTGATTTGGAACTTGGTGAAATAGATTGGGAAAATACAATAAGAACTAATGCTATTGGAACTGAAAACGTGGCTTTAATTTCGAAAAAATATAATGCAACTATGGTTTATATTTCTACAGCTGGAGTTTTTGATGGGAAAAAGGATGTTTATACTGATTCAGATATTCCGAATCCAATTAATGTTTATGGCATGTCGAAACATAGAGGAGAATTATTTTGCCAACAATTTTTAGATAAGTTTTATATTTTTAGAGCTGGTTGGATGATGGGTGGTGGACCTAAAAAAGATAAAAAATTTATAAACAAGATTTATAAACAAGTAAAATCTGGAAAAAAAGAACTTTTTATTGTAAATGACAAATTTGGAACGCCTACTTATACCCATGATTTTGTCAGAGCTATTTTTAAAGTGATAGAAACTGGCTGGTATGGTTTGTACAACCAAGTTTGTTTAGGAGAAACAAGTAGGTTAGAAATTGCCCAAGAATTGGTTAATTTGTTGGGTTTTAAAAATAAAATAAAAATTAATAGTGTTTCCTCTGATTATTTTAAGGAGGATTTTTTTGTCCCAAGACCATTATCAGAGAAACTGATAAATCAAAAATTAATTGCCAGAAATATTTGTTATATGAGAGATTGGAGAGAATGCCTTAAAGAATATGTTGAAGATTTTAAGAAAGATTTAAACTCTTTTTGATGATACTGATATTTCGATTGAGATAAAAGAAAATAAAATATTTTATCGATGAATAGTATCTTGTTTTAATAGAGAAAATAATTCCCGACAAAAAAGAAGGTATTAATGTAATAAGATTTGATTTATAAATTTTTAATGCCAATTGGTAAAATTTTATTTTTCGATTGATAAAATAATAATTTTTTGGATTTTTAGGAATTAATTTTTTTAATAAATTTAAAGATTTTATTTTCAAATCGGCTTTTTTGGTGTAAATTTTTTGCCACTCTGGTTTATTGATGGCAGAAAAATAAAATTTATTGGAATTTGTTGAGGTACCAACATAATTATTTTGATGTTGTCGGTAGATGATTAATGGTTCAGGAATATAGCCTATTTTGCCATTTGATGCTGATAGTTTAGCTATCCAGCCGTCATGCATTTCGTCGTTCGGTATTTGAATTATTGACTTATTTAAGCAACGACGAAACATGAGAGAAATTCCAGTTACTTGATTATTATCTAAAAGATTTTCGAGTGATAAATTACTGGTATCAAATGATGAAATTGACCAAAACTTACCGTTTAACAATTGAGTAAATGATCGGCTAGTGATGCCTAAGTTTTGATTGGAGATAAAACTGTCATGAAAAACCATTAATTCTTTTGGATGTTGGTTTAAGTAATCAACTTCTTTTTCTAGTCTGGTTGATATCCAATAGTTATCATTATCGGCGAGGCAAACGTATTCACCTTTAACCAATTTCATTCCCCGACGAAAACTTTCCAATAATCCTAAATTTTTTTTATTTTTAACAATTTTAACGCGTGGATCATTATTGATGATTTTTTTGACTAAATTTAAGGTATTGTCAGTGGAAAAGTCATCATAAACTATTAATTCCCAATTAGAATAGGTTTGTGAATAAATGCTTTTTAACTGTTCGACTATATATTTTTCACCGTTGTAACAGTTGAGAAGAATACTTACTAATGGTTTCATATTTATAATGTTTGTTTTTTGGTTATAAAACCGACCAATGAATAATAAAGACTAGTTAATAGTAAAGCCAAATTGATAATTGGAATTAGGAAAAATTTAAAGGTGAACCTATTATATATAAAAATTGGAAAAGAGTAGCAAATTGAATAAACTAAAATTAAAATTAAACTTAATTTATTAATTTGGGGTATAAAAAGAAGTAAAACTAAAATTTCTCGAAAAAAAGTTTTAACTATTTGAGAGATGCTGGAAAAATGTTTTAAACGAAGTAGTACTCCTTGAGCTTGAGAATATTGTGCTTGTTTACGAAAAATCTCTTTTATTGAGAAATGCTGGTTATTTTGATGAACATGGATAATTAAAGCTTTGGTTTGTATTATTTTTCCTATTTGTTTTAAACGATAGACAATGTCTCCATCTTCGCCAGCTGAATGAAAGTGAAAAGAATCAAAAAGGCCAACTTTGATTAGAGAATATTTACGGAAAGCGTCAAATTTACCGTCTATACCCTGTTCTAGAAGGTTTAATTTTCGAGCAAAGAATAATTTTTGCCAAAAATTAAATTTATTCCATGTTTTATAAGGAAGAGTTACTTGATGTGAAGTGGCAACTGTTTTTGTTTCTTCTAATGGTTTTATTAATCTTAAAAATGATTGTTTTTTAAATAAAATATCTTGATGGATTATTAGAATAATATTGCCAATAGATGAATTTATGGCTTCATTGTAACTGCTGGCAAGACCTTTTGCGTTTTTGTGTCTAATAATAATCTTAGGTTTAGAAAAACTAAAATTATTTATAATTTTTTCAGATTTATCAGAAGATCCATCGTTAACAATAATTAATTCAAAAATATATTTTTCAATTTTTTTAATGCAATCGAAAGTGTTCTGTAAAGTTGATTCTCCATTGTGAATGGGCAAAATAATTGATATTTTATTTACTTTCATTTAGTTTTCGAATTAATTTAGCAGGATTACCTGCAATGACAGAAAAATCTGTAAATGATTTAGTAACAACACTATTAGCACCAACTACACAATGTTTTCCAAGATGGACACCCTTTAGAATAAAAGAACTGGCGCCGATAAAACAATCATTCTCGATTATTATTTCTTTTCCATCAGAGATAATTCCATCCATTGGAGAAATATTTATATCATTAACCATATGATCATGATCAAGAATAGAAACAGAATAAGATATTAAACATTTTTTACCAATAGTTATTTTTTGATTACAGGAAATTATAGAATTTCTCCCAATATTTGTACCGTCTCCTATATTAATTTTTTTGCCTTTTTTTATAATACTAATCCAAGCATTACGACCAATAAGAACATTCTTGCCGATATTTAAACCTTTTAGTGATATTTTAAAAAAATCATAACCTGGACTAATGTAGCTGTTTTTTCCAAAATGAGCCCCCTTAAAGATGGCTGGAAGATTGGAAAATTTTAAAAACAGAATATAAATTGGGTTCATTATTGTTTAAATTGATTAATGTCTAGATTGGTTAGTAACTTAGAATAAATTTGGTTTTTATACCAGTCCACGAGTGGAATTAGGATAAAAGCGGGGGTGATTAGGCAGCCGAGAGAAAAAAACCAGAAAGAAAAGCTAAATAGATTTAAATAATTGAATTTAATTAAATACCAAATTTCTCTGACAAGATTTTTAAAAGTAGAATAGTTTTTAATTTGAATTAGTCCAACATAATTTTGGGTTATAAAATCTTTTATTAAATATTTTTGGATTTTTAGGTATTTTTTTTCGGAAAAAATTGATTTGACCATTTGAATCCAACTTAATAATGGTGATTTGTTGTAAATTGAAGAAAGACTGCGAGTTTGAGAACTGGCAATACGAACGGCAATAGTGTAGTTTTTGGTAAAATAAACTGGGTGTTTTTTAAAAATTGAAGCAAAAGGATAGATATGGCAAGGGAAAATATCGGGGTGAAAAGGAAGATCCATAAATTTAACTCGATAGGCCAAACCGGAAAGTTGATCAAGAGTTTCAAAGACACGAATTATTTTTTGAGGATTATCGGTAATTTTAATAATGGTATCTTTTTTGAAATTTAATTGTTTTTTAGCCCTGACTGGAACATCTATATCTTTATCAAACCAATAATAAGGTCTGGTTAGAGCTCCAATTTGGGGATTTTTTTTAAAAGCATCGGAAGTTTGCTTAAGTGAACCACTAGCAAGAATATCATCTTGACCCATCAAAAAAAGAATTTCACCTGAGCAATTTTGACGGCCCGATTCTAAATTTCCGGGGTATCCTAAATTTTTTTTATTTTGATATATTTCTATTTTAGGATTATTGAGAGATTTGATTATCTTTATTGTATTATCTTTTGAACAGTCGTCACTAATTATTATTTCGTAATCTTTATAATTTTGATTGGTTATACTGTCGATAGTCTCTTTGATACAAGAGGCGCCGTTGTAGGTTGGAATAAGGATACTGATTTTCATTTTAACTTAAGATGTAAACGAATTGAAAGGCAGTAAAAGTTGGAAATATTTTAATTTTATGTCCTAAACCAGTTGGAATAATTTTTTCGATTTTATAATTACACTGTTGAAACATTTTTTGAGCACTATTTTTAGTAAAAAAACGAAGATGATCTTCACTTAGTATTCCTGGTGAATATTCAAATTTTCCAAAAAGTAATTTTAAACGAATTTCTAGTCTGGCAATATTTGGTAAAGAGATAATTAACTTTCCTCCTTTTTTTAAATATTTTTTAATTTCGATAAGTAATAAATCTGGACGAGGTAAATGTTCTAAAATGTCAGATAAAACTATGTAATCGTAATTAAATTTGGGATTAAGGTTTAAAATAGGATTGTTTAGGTCTCTTTGATAAGTATGGCGACAATATTTGTCGGCAATTAAAAGAAATTTTTTATTGATGTCTATTCCATCACAAATAATTTTTTTTGATTTAAGTGTCTTACCAAGATAACCAGCATTACATCCAATATCCAGGACTGTTGTGTTTGGTGTTATTAGATTTGGAATAATGGAGTGAGGAGAATGTGGTGAGCTGTCTTGATGTAATTGTTTATCTTTGGTAAACATATGGTATTTTAATATAAGCTTATTATAGCTGAATAATTCTATGAATGTAAAAAAAGTATTATTATACAACAGTATAAATAAACCGTTTATGGAGGTGGCTAGCGATCCGATGAATTTGGGGTTAATGGCAATTTCGGCAGTGTTGAAAGAAAAAGGATACAAAGTAGTTTTAATACCAAATATTGATTTTAAAGGGGCTGAAAAAAGATTAAGAAAAGAAATTAAAAATGCTTTTTTTGTGGGTGTATCGTGTATGACCGGAGATCCAATTTTAAATGGGTTAAAATTTACGGAAAAAGTTAAGAGTTTAAATCCAAAAATACCGGTATGTTTGGGTGGATATCATGCAACTATTGATTATAAAAACACAATCAAAAATAAGAATATTGATTTTGTTATAAGAGGGCAAGGGGAAAGAACTATTGTGGAATTAATTGAGGCTTTGAAAACTAAAAAATTTAATAATATAAAAGGATTGGTTTATAAAAATAAGGATCAAATGGTTGTAAATTTGCCTAGAGAAATAGAAGCTCTTGATAATTTTCCTTCATTTGATTACGAATTATTTATAAAGTGTTATAAAATAAAAAATAATAGTTCATTTATTTACTGTTCTAGCAGAGGTTGTCCATTTGAATGTACTTTTTGTTCGGTTTCTAATTTTTATAAAAAGAAATATTTTACCTATTCTAGCGAAAGATTTCTAAAAGATATTGCTTTAATTGTTGAAAAATATAATCCTAAAATGATTTCTTTTTGGGATGATAATTTTTTTGTCGACATGCAAAGGGTCGACACTTTTTTAAAGGATTATGTTGAAAAAGGTTATACATTTGATTGGTGGGCATTTTCAAGATGTGGTACTTTTGTTAAAGAAGACAAAATACTTTTGGAAAAATTGGTGAAATGTAATTGTAAAAGATTATTATTTGGAGCAGAATCCGGTTCGGAAAAGATTTTAAAATATATTAAAAAACATATTGTGGTAGACGATATTCTTAATTCTTGTAGAGTGGTGTCAAAATATGGAATTGATCCAGATTATACTTTTATGTCGGGATTTCCTACGGAAAAAGTAAAAGATTTAAACAAAACTATTGATGTGATTGATAAACTGAGTCGAATTAACAAGAGGTCAGGAGTCAGGATGTTTAGTTTTTGTCCAACTCCAGGAATTCCTATTTTAGAAGATTGTCGTAAGGTTGGGTTTAAAGATCCACAAAGTATGGAAGAATGGAGTAAGTATGAATATCATAGTTTTGTGGCACCATGGATTAGTAAAGAACATCAAAAATTAGTCAAAAGATTGGTTTGGATTACTACTTTTTTATCGCCACAATCAATGCCTGGGTCTAGTAAATGGTGGTTGAACAGTATTTTTAGATTACTTCACTATGACGCTGTTTTTAGAATTAGAACTAGATTTTTTAGGGCTGGTTGGGAATGGGATATATTATATTTAGTCTATAAAAGACACTATACGGCTCTTTAGTGAGTTATTGTTGCCATTTAAGTCTATTTAGTTGTTTTAATAGGCCAAGTTTATTCTTAAGGGTGTTGTTAACATATATATATAGTGTAATTAGACAGGCTATAGGATGAAAAAACCAAGCCGCATCAGGTTTATGTAAAAAGCCTCGTAAGGTATCAAAAAGCATAGGAATAATTAAAATTGTGTATAAAATAAATTTTAAAATTCCTGATTGATTGGTTTGATTCCAATTAAATTGACGAAGATTTTGATAATAAAAATAATCAGTAACTCGACGGTTTTGTTTGCGAATAAATTTTTTGATTGAACTTTCGCAAAAAGTGTGAATAATCCCCTGTTTAACTTTAGCGAAATAAATTGGTTTTTTATTTTTATTTAAATAATCGGCAATAATATCGATATCAAAAAGATAATCAGAATTTAAATTATTTTTTAAAAAATCACTTCTGAAGATAGTACCATTGGCTCCAATGGTTGGAATTTGGGAATCTGGTTTTAGTTTTATTTCTATATATTGATTTTTATCAATTTGATCTATCTTTAGACCTGTCCATTGAAAATTAATATAATTTTTGCGATCGTAAACTCCAGATATAAAAGCATAGGGATCATTAACTCCGGTTAAGGCTGAGTATCTTTCGATAAAACCAGCATGCGGTCGGTAGGTAAAAAATAATGGTTCAGTACCGATTAAATTTTGATTATTTTCCAGAATATCAATATTGGTTTGAAGCCAGTTTTTATCGGGAAGGATATTGTCAGAGTCGACGAGAGCAATATATTTACTGATAGTGTTTTTAACGCCAACTGCTTTACCAGCTTCAGCGGTTTTGAGAGGATTTTTAAAAATTTTAGCGTGATATTTTTTGGCTATTTTAAGAGTATTGTCGGTTGAACCACCATCAATAACAACAATTTCATAATTTTTAAAATTTTGTTTTTTAATTGATTTAAGACAAGTTTCTAAAACAGTTTCGGCATTTAATGTTGGAATAACAAAAGACACTAGATTTGATTTCATTTTATATTTTTGGCCTTAATTATAATTCTAGCTCCTAAAGTAGAAAATATTTTGGCTAAAAAATAACTTTTAAATCGACCATTGTTACTAAAATTGATAGAATCTGAAGTAAAATTAACAACTTCAAAATTGTGTTTATTGAGAATATTTTCTAGTGATTTTTTAGTGAAGTAACGAATATGACCAGCAGAATTTTCTAGGCAAGTATCTATCATCGGATTAATACCGAACAACAACATTAATCTTCTGCCTAAAGTTGCAATATTTGGTGTTGATATTATTAAAAATCCATTTGGTTTTAGAATTCTTTTTATTTCTTTTAAAAAGAAATCTGTGTCATGTATATGTTCTATAATTTCACCGGCAGTAATGGTATCAAAAATATTGTTGCGGTAAGGAAAAGTTTGATGAAGGTCGGCTATTTTTATTTTTAATCCATTTTTTTGTCCTAATTTTACTAATTCTTGTGAAATTTCGACACCTTCTACTGATTTATTTTTTCTATTTAAAACTTTAATAAAATTACCAGAGCCACACCCAAGATCTAAAATTTTTTGATTTTTATCTACTAAATTAGCCATTATTTTAAACCGTTCATCTAGCTCGTTATAATTTTCGTTTGCATTATAATATTGTTTATTAAACGTTGCAAAAGATTTAGATTTTTTCATTATTATTTATATAACACTATTTCCCAAAAATTGGCAAATTTTCTTAAATATTTAGGTACTTTTTTAAAAAAAATCTTAATACCACCTCCATAGATACCAAAAACTACGGGAGTAATTTTATATTTTTTAAATTTTGTTTTAGAAATTAATTTAATTAAATCATTTTCAGTATATTCGCGTATGTGTTCATCGCATGAAAGATCTTTTTTCCTTGTTAAGAAATAAATAATAGCCCTAGTTAATCTTCCTCCATTGGGGGTGTTTATTATAGCTGAACCATTGGATTTTAAAACACAATAAAGCTCATCTAAAGCTTTAATATCGTTTGGAATGTGTTTAATTACATGACTACTTATGGCTAAGTCTATACTATTTTTTTGAACAGTTTCTGTAAGTTTTTGCCAATCGCCTAATTTATAGTAAATATTGTTATGATTTTGGATCAATCTTCTGCCGAAGTATTCAATTCCGATTATTTTTTTACAATATTTAATTATTTCATAGGTTCTTTCTCTGTTTGATGCCCCAATTTCAAGAACAATATCATTTTTTTTGACTATTTTTTTATAAGTTTCAATAAAATGAATCCAGTCATAAGTATTATTATTATTTGATTTGAAATCTTTTAATTTTTTAATATATTTGATGGTATAGTTTGAAAGATGTTTAATGTCAGAAAAAGAACGAATAGAAATTATCTTTTGAAAAATAAAGTTAGGACTAATAATGCCTTTAAATAGATTTTGAACTAAAGATAATTGGTCAACCGAAGAAATTGGTGATTTTATAACTGGTTGACGCATATCAAAATCATCCCAATTATTGGTTAAAAGTAGATTATTTTGTTGGCAATATTTAAAAAGTGGAGTACCTGGATAAGGAATTAGAATAGTGGCTTGAAGGCTGTCAGCTAAACCTTCTTTAAATATTTTTCTGGCTAAATCTAAAGTTTTTTGAGCATCAGATTTGGTTTCATTAGGATAACCAATTATGACAGTGACATGTGGTTCAAGTTTGGCAGATTTGGCCATTTTTAAAGTTTTTAGAGTGTCAGAGGTTTTTTCATTTTTGTTTATAAAATCTAGAGTTGATTGATTAGCTGATTCTAGACCGTATAAAATAAAACGAAAACCGGCTTGGTGCATTAATTTATATTCAGATAAAGAAAGAGCACCAAAGCGCATGTTGCAACCAATTTTTACTTTTTTATTTAAACCTCGACTAATGAGGGCTTGGCATAATTCTTTTAGCCAAGAGCCGATAGGAAGCGTTCCTGAGTCATCAAAAATTTCTTTAACGCCAAAGTTGTAGACTAAATTTTCGATTTCATTTAAAGTGTGTTCTACTGAAAAATGTTGAAAATGTTCGCCAGGGAAAAGAGTTGTCCAAGAACAAAAAGCACATTTTCCCCACCAACAATCACGACCAGACATAATGTAAGATCCGGGTTTGTATTTATAATTAGTGTTATTGTAGGCATAAAGTTGCCATCGAGTTAGTTTCCGATCAATTATTGGAAGAGAATTTAAATCGTGGTGCTGCTGAAGTTTAAAAATTTTTGATTTTGGTTTTTTATTTTGGTTAATTAAGGTGATTAACTCATCTAATAAAAAATCATAATTGCCACCAATTAAAATAAAATCAACTTTAGAATTTTTAATCGATTCTTTGGGTAAGGCAGTGACATGATCACCCATGAGAACAATTTTTAATTTCCAATTTTTAATTTTTAAACTTTTATTTTTTAATTCATTAATTATTTGCCAATGTTTTTTAATAACTGGAGTTTTACTTTCGATAACAATTAGATCTGGTTTATTTTTTAGAAGACGCTTGAGCCATTGATTGTAAGTTAGTTTTTCAGCAATGGCATCGTCCCAAAAAACTTTTAAACCTTTGCTTTTTAGTAAAGTGGCGGCGTGAGCCGGAATGATAGGATAAATAACATTACCCGTATTTGTCCATTGAAATTGTCTATTTTGAGACAAAAAAGCTACTCCATTTTCAGAGTCTAGTGGTGGATAGGAAATAGAAATTGATTTAACCACCGATGTATTTGCCAGTTTTTTGATCAAGGGCATGTGGTTTAAATTTAACTTCTTTTTTGGATAGGCCATATACGAATAGTATACCGTAGTAAAGGTGTGTAAGAGGAATGGTAATTGTGGCCAAAAGTGAAGTTTTGAACTTATTTTCTTGAAAAAGAAAATAGAAAAAAGTGGTAATTAATATTGATATATATAAATATAATGGAACTTTAAATATAAAAACCTTATGAAAAATAATAAATAATAAAATATAAAGAGTGAAAAGACTAGGAATAAAATAACCAATTTTAAGACTTGTCTCGGGAAATTTTTTGGCAAAAAACCCTCGTTGAATGGCATAACGAGTAATTTGTTGAAGATGAGGAATTATTACAGATCGACGATGATGATAAACAACTAGAGATGGATGGTAATAAATTTTTTTGTGAAGTTTTTTGACTAAATTTAAACAAAGGACAGTATCTTCTCCGGGCCAATAAGAAGTATCAAAACCACCGGCTAAAATAAAATCAGTTTTTTTAACAATGAGATTGACAGAAGGATAATCTTCAACAAAACGAGCTGATTTAATACTATTTCGATAAACACCAGCACCACCACTACCAAGCCAGCTGGCCCAAACTAAACCAGAAGCTTTTTGGCGATAATTGTCTTTTGATGGAGTAAGACATGGGCCACAAAAAGCAGCGAATTCTGGATTTTTATTAATTAATTTAACTGCGTGTTTAAAATAATTAAGTTCAGGAAAAGAATCATCGTCAAAAAAAACTAAATAATCCCCTTTTGACATTTTGGCTCCTAAATTTCTTTTTTGTGAAGGATTGGCTGAACCGGATATTTTATCTGTTATAACTAAAACTTCAAAACTTTTGGCAGATTGTTTTTTTAATTTTAATAAAGTTTCTTCTAAATATTGATTTGATTGACGAACAGGAATAATGACGGAAAAATTTAGATTTTTCACAAAGACTCCCCAGTATTAATTCTCATCTCTAATTCTGGATCGTAAATCCATTTTCTTTTGTTTTTATCGTCGTAATAATTTAGAATTTTAAGTCGGTAAAAAACAGCTAAGGCTTCAAATAGACAATTATAAATAGTTTTAAAACCAGTAGCATGAGTTAAACTGGTAAAATTGTAATCTAGCTTGATGGGAGCTTCAAATATTTTAGTAAAACCTAGTTTGTTGGCGACAGCTAAAATTTCTAGATCAAAAGCGTAATTTTTAACTACAAGACGTGGTAAAACTTTAATTAAAACTGGACGTTTAAAAATTTTAAGACCAGCTTGAGTATCATGAACATTAATACCTAATAAGTATTTAGAAATAATATGAGCCCCAAAACTAATAATTTTTCTGTCCCATGGATAATTTACCATAGAGGCTGGATGGCGTTTTGAAGCAACAATAATGTCGGCGTTATACCACTCCATATGTTCTAGAACTAACGAAATTCCATTGGGGTCTATTTCCATACCAGAATCAATAAAAGCAACATAATCTCCTTTAGTTTTGGCCATGCCATATCGAATGGCGTAACCTTTACCATGGTTGGTTTTATAACCAAAGACTTGAAGATTTTTAAGTTTTAATTTTTTAATTTCTTTAAATGATTTATCGACAGAAGTACCATCAACTACGGCAATTATTTCATAATCATAACGAATTTGTTTAAGAGTATCGTTTATAATTTGGAGGTCTTTTTTGATAGTTTTTTCTTGTTTATAGATGGGAATTATGACTGATAGAAAATGATTTTTATTTTTCATCCAATAAAGTCAAATTATAAAGGGCAAGCGTTTGAAGGGCGGTTTGTTGCCAATTAAAAGTATTGGCATGCTTTAAACCGAGTTTAACATATTTTTCTCTTATATTTTTATTATTCCAAAACTCTTTTAAAATATTTTCTAAATCTGGTTGGGAATAAGGATTAAATTTAAGACCATTTCCATCCATTATTTCATCTAAACAAGAGTCTTGGCTATAAGCGACAGGACAGCCAGATTGCATGGCTTCAACGAGTGGTAAGCCAAAACCCTCAGCAAATGATGGTTGACAATAAATGGTGGCTAAATTATAAAAATAAGGTAAATCTTCATCTGGAACAAAACCAGTCAAGATTAGATCGTTGGTTTTAGATCGTTGATCGTAGATTGATTGAAGCCAACGAAGATCTTGCGTCCAAGGATGATTAGGAACATCTTTTTTAGTAGCAGCTGAGCCAACAATAACCAAAGGATAATTTAATTTTAAACAGGCTTGAACTAGAGTTGGAATGTTTTTATTCCAATTAATATCACCGACAAATAGGATAAATTTATATGGGAGTTGGTATTTTTTTTGTATCTCTTTTAATTTTTTTGAATCTGAACAAACCTTATAAATTGAATTAGCAGCTTCGTGAGTAACAAAAATATTATTTAATTTATATTTAGTAACTTGATTAATAATATTTTTAGAATAGTTGGAAACGGTTAATATTTTATCGACTTGCAAAAGACGATATTTTTGGATTAGCCATTTAATTTCACCCTTGATACCAACCGGAAAATGGGCTTTAAATTGACGAGGAATCAAATCATGAACTGTGACGATGGTTGGGTTTTTGGTTTTTTTAGGAAGAGTTAATTTAAAAGGATCGAAATAGGGATAGTGAATTAGATCGTAGGTCTTAGATCGTAGATCGTTGATATTAGTTATCAAATCTATTTGGTATTTTTTATATATTGGGTTGGTTTTAATTTCTTGCTGAAGAGCAGAAACTAAATTAGAAGTGTAGTAGCCGACACCACGGACAGCGTTTCCATCTTGAGTTGGAGAAATATCGATAGCAATTTTTATCATTTTTTGTCCCAATCTTGGGATAAATTAATATCTCTATTGGTTTTAGTTAATTCATAATATTTAGTGTAAGCAATAGGAAAACGAAGAGCTGAATAAAATGAAAAAACAAAACCGGCAAAACCATCAACGTAACCACGATGACGGAAAAAAGTTTTTAAAAACCACCAAGTTGGTTTGAAAAGATAAAAGTTTATAAAGTTTATAAAGTTTATTTTTATTTTTTTCTCTTGTAATTCTTGCGCTAAAAGAGTGGTGTATCGATTGGCTCGAAGAAGATAAAGTGAAAAAGAAGTATCGGCATAATGTTCCAAATCATTTTTTAACCAACCAACAGCACCATCAACTTCAGCTTGTTCGTGAACGTTTTGACAAGGTAGATGAGCTTTACCATTTTTATAAAATCTAATGGTTGGATCGGGATATTGACCACCTTTTTTTAGAAAGGTTCCTAAAAAATAATTTTTTCTGGGGATCCAAAATCCATTTTCTTCAACTTCATTAATGTCTTTTTTTAAGTAGGATTCTATTTCTTTTTTTAATTCTGGGGTAACAATTTCGTCAGCATCAAGTTGGAGGATCCAATCCCCTTTGCAAGCAGAAATACCCATTTGTTTATTAATATGAAACATGGGTTTGTTGGTGGTGGAAATTACTTTGGCGTTTTTAAATTTTTTAATTAGCTCGACAGTATTGTCTTGTGATTGGCCATCGACAATAATAATTTCGGTAGCGATATCACTTACAGCCTCTAAACATCGAGTAATATTTTTAGACTCATTATAGGTGGCTAACGTGACAGAAAGAGTTAATTTGTTTTTCATAGTTTTGAATAAATTTTAAACCCTGGTTGATTATTTGGGAAATTAATAATTTTAATAGGTTCTTGAGGGGTGATTTCATCACTAGTAATAACTAGAGAATTAGAAGGAATTTTATCCCAATCTATTTTTTCGAAATGATATTTATCATAGTTTAAAACAGTAGAAAAACCGTACTGATCGGGAGTGGTTAATTTTATTTCTGATTGAATTTTTTCTGGAGGATATTTAGAGAAAAATAAAAATAAAATGTAGGGTTGGTCATATTTATTAGTGACATAAACTTGATCATAATTATCTAAATAAGGAACTAATTGATCGAAGCCATATTCCCAAGCATAGGGATATCTTTTAGGGTAATGAACAAAATAAGCATCGAAATAATAAGCCATAAAATATCCATAGATGATTATGAATATGATTGAAACTATCTTTAAAATGTTTTTGTTTTTAAACAAAGAAAATAAAAAATAAATACCTAGACCAATTAATATTGACAATGGAATAACCATAGAAAGAGCTCGAAGAGCTGATGGGGCTTGATAAGTTAAAGATGAAGCAATGGGAGCGATTAGTAAAAAAGCAACAAAGAAGATCTTAGATTTTAGATTGTAGATCGTAGATTTTAACAAGAATATTAGCCCGAGAATTAAAAATGGTAGTTCGATTAGATATATTTGACCCATTTCTGGGACTTTAGAACGAGGAACTTCGTCACCATTGATACAGAGAAAGTTAAAATCAAAATGAGAAGCATATTTTTGAGCCCAAGAAATTAAATAGAGAATTCTTTTATTGTGGATACCACGATTGATTAATTTAACATTATTATGATGATTAATTAACTCATTAGCCCGATTAATTGGACCTTGATCAGCGGTTAAACCGACGCCACCGATGCGAGCAGTGCCACCATTATTTAAAAAAGAAAACATTACAGGTAAAGCTAAAATGGCACCAAAAAAAATAGGAATTAAAATTTGAGGAAGTTTTGTAACTAAATTTTTGAAATAAAGAATGACTAATGTTATGGCTAAAAGTGGAGCAATAAGACGAGCAGAATGGTAAATATAAAGAGATAAAACGTAAAGAATGACAAAAATACTGAAATTTTTGATAAATTTTTCTTTTATTGATTTGAAAAAGAAATATGTACCAATTACAATAAAAGAAAGAGCGGTTGATGACTCCCAAGCACCACGCGAAAAATGGATATGCCAAGGCGAAAGGGTTAAAACAGCGGCGGTTATAAGGGCTAGTTTGTTATTTTTAGAAAGAAGCAAAACTAATTTATATAAAAATAAAATGGTTAAAATGGAAAGAATCAAATTAGGAAGACGAACAGCTACGACATTAAGACCTAATACTTTTATAAACGGCAGAGCTAAATAAACATAACCACCCGGTTTGTAATCACCAAAAGACTTAAAATGAAGTGGCCAAGAAACGCCGTGTTCATCTCTTCCGGTCTGGATTAGACTATAGGCATTGTAACCAAGAGCGGCCTCATCAGCATTGATGGCCGGAAAAGAATTGATATTTATGAAACGAATTAAGATGGCAAAAATAAGAATGATAATTAAGGGAAGTTTATTAATTTTGGTAGGCATAAAAAGTGGAAATATTATTGATTTGACTTAAAGGTAAGAAAAATTTAAAGTCGGTTGATTTATTAATGTCTTGGCGATAAATTTCATTATAATTAAAAATGGCCAATGTGTTGGGTTGAGTTTTAATTAAATTATAATCGGGAGTGGTAAATTTAATATTATCAATTTGTTCAATTTTACCGGTGTCGCCAGAAGAATTTTCGGTTAACTTGGCTTGTTGCTGATATTTAGCTGGTGAATATTGGGAATAAAAAAGATAATAAATATAAGCTTGACCATAAAAATCACTCATGACTATTTGATTGTATTTATCTTGATTTTTAATTAAATACCCCATTGATTGTTGGTAACCATAAAGAAAATCATCGGGACTTTTTTTAATCATATGATTTAGATAAAGGTCGCCATAATAAACGAAAGAAATTAAATAAATACCAAATATTAGGCAATTTAGAAAAATGTTTTTATGTTTATCGATAATAAAATAAAGACCGAGAGAAATGAAATAAATTAAAGGAATAGAAAAAGACATAGATCTAACGGCTGATATGGTGTCACGAGTGAGAGCAGCTGGAATTGGAGCAACTAGAAGCCAAAGTAAAAAGAAAATATTAATTTTTTCGATTTTAGAACGACTTAAGGCGAAAAATATACCTATAATTAGAAAAATTAATCCAGGGTAAAGGATTACACCAACATATGGAGCCGAGTGTCGTGGGCTTTGCCAATCACCTTCAAAGGCTAAAAATTTGGGTGAGAAGTTATTAAAATAGCGGAGTAAAAAATTACGACTAAAAAAAATAGGATGATTATGAAAAATATTGTAATCCAATTGATTGCTCTCATTAATAATAATTTGAGATTCTTCAATAGATCTGGGATAAGAAAAAAGACTGATGACCCCAAGACGATTGGCATTACTAGAAAAAAACAGGCCATAAATTATGGGAAGGGAAAAGATAAAAAGAGGTAGAACAAAATTAAGAAAAAGAGATTTAATATTTTGTTTGTTAATTATTTTTAAATTGGTTAAAAATAGAATGATGATTAAAAAAAGACTAATCATTTTTCCGGCTTGATAAGTGAAAAGAGACAGGCCAAAAACAACGGAAGATAACAATAAAAATTTATTCTTTTTTTGATTTATATATTTAAAAAATAGAAATGAGGCTAAAACTAATTCGAAGGTTAAAATATTAGTTTCCCAAGCACCGCGAGAGAAATGAATAGAATAGGGATTAAAAGCAGCAATAATGGCAGCAAAAACAGCAGTTTTGTGAGCTTTTGGATTGATTTCTTTGATTAAAAAATACAATAGAAGCGGCAATAGAGAACCAAAAATAACAGAGGGTAAGCGAGTGGCAGTGGTTGTTAAGCCTAAAAGTTTAATGAAAGGAATGGCTAGGTAAATATAAAAACCAGGTTTGTAATCGCCAAATGATTTAAAGATAATCGGTAAAGTTTGGCCATATTCATCTTTACCGGTTTCAATAATTGAATAAGCATTGTAACCAATGGCGGCTTCGTCCCAAAGAAGAGATGGATATTCCCCTACTTTATAAAATCTTAAAAAGAAGGAAATTAAAAAAATAATTATTAAAAATATTTTGTTATTTTTGGTCATTGATAGTTAAAATGTCAAAAGCCGGTTGTTGATTTAGAAAATAAACGGTTTTGATTAAAGTACTGTTCTCATTATAATTGCCCGGTGAAGTGATTAAAAGGGTTTTTTGATTTATATTCTGAGTTTGTTGTTTAATTTCCCAATCATTAATAAATTTGAATTTATCAAAAGCATTAACCCAATACCAGTCATCATGGAAATCCCAATTTAAATTAGGATCGTTTTGGTAAGATTTTGGATTCCAAGGCCAATAAAATAAAACAAATTCGTGAGCTTCACCGTATTTTTTAGTAAAAATAATTTGATTGTAACCTGAGTAATTTTCTTTTATAAATTCGACAGTTTGTTTATACCCATATTGCCAAGAACTGGAATAATTGGTGGCGTAATCAGTAAAATAATTTTTTAAATATTTAAAAGATTGAATAGATAAAATACCTAAAAATAGGATGATGAATATCTTTTTGAAATTTTTATTTTTAATAAAATCGAAAGTTTTTGAAAGACCAAGAATAATAAATATTTGGGGTAATGGCAAAATAGTCATAGATCTAAGAACAGGAAAATCACCAACAGTGACAACTGCAGGAGCTAGACCAATTAGGAACCAAAAGATAAGAAATATCGAAACCCCTCCGCTCCGATGTTCATCGGAGCACCTCCCCTTGAAAAATGGGAGGCTTTTAATTGATTTTAATATAATTATTATTAATCCGACGTAAAAAAATGGTAGACAAACAGCGTAAAGAATGCCGGTGTTGGGAATATTGAATTGGAAGTTTTGGGTACTGTTGAAAAAAAGTGTTTTGGGATTTAAAAATCCGAGATAATTTTTAAAAACAGTGGTAGTAAAAAGAGTAACGCGATTATATTTTAATTTAGCGATTAATTTATTGCCTTGATAATTATTGCGATTATTTTCGATTATATTAATAGAAGCGGGATTGATAACAAAAACCCAGCGACTACGGGCTTGAGCGTCTTTGTTGAAAGTGTTAATAACTTGAGGAATTATTAATACTAAAAAAAACAAAAGACTAGTGATAAAAACTTTTTTATGTTTAGAAAAATTGGTTTTTATTAAATCTTTAAAGAAAAGACAAAAATATATTACAAGTAAAATTGGAACAACAATTTTGGCGTTGTGATAAGCGTAGGTGGAAATGGAAAAAAAGAAAATTCCAAATGGTAGAAACTTTATTTTTTTAACAGCTTTTATTAAAAATAAAAGACCGAGAGAAAAAAAGAATTGAGACACAATTGATTGAAAAACGCCTCTAGATGGGAAAAATGTCCATGGTGAAATAGCAACCATTAACATTAGTAAAAGAGATTTTTTTTGATCTTTGAATATTTCTTGACCTAAAAAATAAGAAACAATAACTAAACCAAAACCACAAAGAGCTGAAACAATCCTAATTGACCATTCGTTTAAGCCGAATAAATAAATAAAAGGGATAGAAAGATACATGTTGAGGGTGGTAGGGTAATCACCATAAGCTCGAAAATTAAAAATAGGCCATGAAGCTAACCATTGGTCTTTCCCGGTTTTAATTAAACTGTAGGCATTGTAGCCGTGGCTAATTTCGTCCCAATTGAGAGAGACTGGAAATTTATTGAGTTGGTAAAACCTGAGAAAGAAAGCAATTAAAATAATAAAAATGAATAAAAATTTGTGTTTCATTTTTTAAATTTAGATTTAATTCCAAAAACAATAACTAAAGAAAGACTAACTAGACTAATTAAATTAGCAATAATACGGATTTTGGTGTCTTTAAAAAATAATTCATAATGATGTGAGCCTTGATTGACTTCGAATTGAATCAGGCCTAAATTTTGGTCAATTTGATAATCTATTTTTTGACCATCAAGAGATAGTTCCCAATTAGGAAAATAGACTATAGGTAATTTTATTATTGCTTTAGGAGTAGAGACAGAAAAGAAAGCTTCTGAATAATTACTTTTTTTATAATATTTAACAAAATCGACTTCACCTTGAGTGACTGTTGGTAAATTTGGAGCAAAAGAAGTTGGAAAATTTTGGCTGTATTTTGGCCAATAATCTTTAAGGCCAGCACCGCTTTGAGACAAAACTCTATCGGAAGATAATTCCTGATTATCGGTTAAATTTGAATACCAAATGTCTTCTTTAAAGTAAGAAAAATTTAAAAGAATGGTGGTAATAGAAATAATGATGACAGCTAAAATTTGAAGTTTTCTCTTGTTGATTAATAAAATAATGGAACCAGCTGTGAAGGATAAAGTAAAAATAGCGATAGATAAAAAGCGCCAAGGAAATTGATAAAAAGCCATAAATGGTAGTGCTTTCCAAATAAAAGTTGATTTGTTGTGGGTTAGAAAAATAAAGAACAAGGAAATAAAGAGGAACAAACCCACCGGTCCGATGTTTCGGACCACCTCCCTTGACAGGGAGGTCTTCTTTTGGAAGGTTTTAATAGTTAGAAAAATAATGGCGATTAGTGGTAATAACCATTGAATTAGACCGATGGAAAAAGCCATGTCGTCGATTGGGCCCCAAAGAGAGGCACCAAAACCCCAAAAACGAGAAATAAAGAGTTGAGATAAAGTGGCAAAATGGATAATATATTGAAAATAACCTTGAGTCATAGTGTTGACAGTGACAAGATTTTTTTCTAAAAGGGCTGGTAAAATAAAAAAAGAGGAAAGACCGAGAGAAAATAAAACTGGGATGGTTAGTTTCAAAATTGATTTGAAATTTAGATTTTTGTTTTTAAATAACAAAAAAAGAGAATAAATAAGCAAAACTGGAGCAACGGCGAAGCTGGTTAGATTGTGACTTAATAAAAGAGCGGTTAAGGAAATAACTAAACCCCAATTTCCAATTTTCAATTTCCAATTTTTATTATTTTGAGAATTAATAAATTTGGTTAGAAAATAAAAAACCCAAGGAATAATATTTATAGCCAATGATTCGGCAATAGCACCACGAACCCAACTGTCGGTGGCTTGATATGGAGCAAGAAGAAAAATAACAGCAGAAATAAAAGCACCTAAATTTCCCCAAAAAAGACTAGCAAAAAAGAACATCCCAAAAACTCCGATTAGGTGGCACAAAGCAAAAGTGATTTTTAAACTGTCGATAAAGCTTAAACCAGTAAGATGAAAAACTTCAGCAATACCATAGGCCAGGGGTGAATAATAATTAAAGAGTGGATAACCGTAACCCATTCCCCCATCTTGAATAAAACGACAGGGAATTTGGCCATCTTTTAAACATTGATCAAATTGTTGAAGACGAAAAACATGCATATCGTCCATCATGGAAAAATAACCTGGTCGACAAAGACGATAAAAGGTAAAAATAGAAATCAAAAAAAGTAAGATTAGAAGAATAATATTTTTTTTAGTTTTCATTTAGTGAGGGTAATTAAATAAAGTATCTCCTGTTCTATGTATTTTTTCTCGACTTGATTAATTTGATTAAGATTAATTTTAACTTCATGACTTTTATTATATTCTTCTACACTGTTTTTAATTTTAATTATTTCTCTTTCTGGAACAACATAAAGGGTATTTGGAGGAAGAGCATTAATTATAATTGACCATTCAATGTTACCAAGATAGTATTTATTTTCAGCTTGCATGCCAGTGAAAAATTGATTATTGTCCCAAACTAAGGAAGAAGCGGTGGAAATATTTTTATCTGATGGTAAATATTCACTATAATTTAAAAAGAAAGGCATGAACGGCTCATAGGAATTTATGAAATAAATTTTTGAATAATTAGTGTTTATAGATTTAATAACAACCTCTTTCATTCCATAATGCCAATCACGAGCAGAAATGTTTGGGAAATGAAAATAATATTGGTGGATAAATCTCCCAAAACAAATAATATATAAAAATAAGATAAAGCTAATTAAGATTTTAGATCTACTAATTTCAAAGACCTTTTTAAGACCAAGAAGAGAAAAGAAAATTAAAAACGGCAACATTAAAATAAGACGAGTTGAATGAGGAAAGGCAGAATCACGAGTTAAAGCAAAAGGAATTGGAGCTAAAACTAAATTGATTAAAAAAAATAAATAGAATTTATTATTTGATGATTTTTTAATGAAAACAAGAGAAATTCCAATAAAAATTAAAAATAAATCAGGAAAAAGTAAATTGCCGATTGTTTGAATCCCCTGTCGTAAATTACCATCACCAGTTAAAAATAAAAAATCAGTGGAAAAGGCAGAAAAATAATTTTTAACAAACATTTCTAAATATAAAACTGGTTTGTTATAAAAAAATTTGGAGATTAAAAGCGGTTTAAGACCAATTTGTTGACCATAAACCATTATGGAATCTTCTTGTCGAAGATTGTCGACAGTTTTACTAATAGTAGGATCACTAAAAATACTGATATAGGAAAAACGATAACCAGCTTTGCCTTTAACGGTATCATAAAGAATTGGTAAACAAATTAAGGCAACTAAAAAAATGGCAATTATTTTATTTTTTAAAGAAATTTTATTAATAGTTTTAAACCAAATTAAATAGATGGTTAAAAAGATAAAAACTAAATGTAGCTTAGCCGTACTATAGGAATAAGTTAATAAAGCAAAAGAAGCAAGAGAAATGAAAAGATTTTTTGGTTGATTATTTTTAATAAATTTTATCCAAAAATAAATACCCAAAAGGGTTAAAAAAAGCATGTTGGTGGCAGCAAAACCAACTCGACTAAAATGAAAAAGCCACGGCGAGATGGCTAATAAAAATCCACCAATAATTGACCAAATTTCACTATTTAATAAAAGTTTGATGATTAAACAAAAAAATAAAATTGTAAGTGCCCCGTAGATGGCGGCAGGAATTCTAACAGAAGCATCGGTGTGACCAATAAATTTTTGAGTTAAGGCCACAGAATAAATGAAAAATGATGGTTGATAATCGGAATAGGAATGAAAGTGAATAGGAAATTTATTGCCGTAGTAATCGGTGTGGTATTTATTAAAAATGAAGGCTTGATAACTGATATCAGCTTCGTCGGAATATAAAGACGGAGGGACAGTGGTGTTTTTATATAGATAAAGTGCGAAGGAAAAAATTAGAAGTAAGATTAGAGTTATGGTGTATTTTGATTTCATAATTCAGAGGTTATATATCTTTCGCAAAAATTTTTTTCATTTAATTTTTCAACATTAAGATCTTTAATCTTTATATTATTTGGATAGGTTTGTAAATTAATATTTTGACAGGTTACTCCTCTGTATATTGAATATATTCTACCGGCATCTGATAAACGACTAATAAAATATTTTTGTTCTTTTTGGCCATAATCGAAATTATCAGTATCAAAAATTAAAGTATAATTTTTCCCTGAAGGAAGGTGTTTATTATGACTAATAAAATGAATATTATTTAGAGACATATTTTCTTTGGATTGCGAGTAAATGTTTTTAACTAAATTAAAATTATTTTTTTGATAGGAATTGGAAAAAAATAAATAAGACCTAAATAAAACTTCTGGTTCTCGAGTTAAAACATAAATTTCTCTATTTTTATTGCTTTCTAATTTTATATAATTTGAAATAATTCTATGGCTAAAAGCAAAAGATTCTGGTTGGTATATTGGTGACTTTAAAAAATAAATATCAATAAAATTGACAAAACTTAACAAATAAATAAAGATTAAAAAAAATCGGAGATATCTATTTGAGAAAATTTGCCAAAGTAGAAGAAAACCAGCGGCAATTAAAATGAATAAATATGGATATTGGAAGGAAGAGTGAAAAACATAAGCTGGAATTGAGTCTGAACGAATTGCCTCTGGAATAGGTGAAAGAAGAATAAAAGAACAAATTAAAATTAAAAAATTTCGATGATTGATGTATAAAAAGACAATTCCTAGTAAAATTAAAATGGCGTCTATGTAATAGAAATAACCATGTTTCCAAAGGGAACCAGTGGCGGTGTGATCGCCTTCTAGAAAAAAAATATCAGTTGAAAAATTGTATAAATATTTTTGAGTAAAATTTCTAAAATAGACAGTATATTTATTGGTTAATACTTTTTTAAAAGTTTCTGATTGAATTGATTGTCTTCTTTCTAGATTTACTTGATCGACAATTTTTTGGGAGTATGGAGTTTCCAACTCGCTTATTCTTTTTCCAATTGGTTGAGTTGATAATGTAAAAATAAAATTTAAAGTGATTATTAATGAGGCTAAAATAACTATTAAATATTGTTTCCCGTTTTTTTTATTAAATTTCCATAAAAAATAAGAGCTAATAACAATAAAAGGTAAAAGTAATATTTTGGTTCCAATATATGAATTAAAAGCTAAAAAAGCGGTGATTATTGATAAATAAATATATTTTGGTTTTTTAAATGTTAAAAGATAAAAAGTTAGGATAAAAAAGAAAATGGCTACTGGAGCGTCAAACGAAGTGCGGCTGACATAAATACTCCAAGGATTAATACTAGTAACAAGAGCAGAAATTATGGCCAAGGGAAAGCTTTTGGTTAATTTCAGTGTTATTAGATAAATTAGAACTATAGTGAGACAACTAATAATTACATAGGGTAAACGAGCAGTAAAAAGATTAGTTGGAAGAGGGCCTATAATTGGGGCAAAAATTAAACTAGACATTTCTCCAAGATTAAAAGGGTTAATATTTCCTTCTATGTTACTAAACCCATAAAAAATTGATTTAGCATTTAAAACAAAATGAAGTTCGTCATCATTAATACCAACGGGTATTCTGTCTAGATAAAGGAATCTAATTATTCCCGAAAATATGACAACTATAGACAAAATAATTAATTTAATTTTCATTTAAAGGTATGTTTATTTTATCTTAAATGAAAATAAAAATATTGATTAAAAGAAGCAGTAATAAGTAGCTTACTGTTTGAAAATTATTTCTTGATTTGAAATTATTTATTTGTTGATTAAGAGTGTCCACTAGTGATTCTTTGTTATTAGTGGCAGTAAAGGTGGTTTTAAAATTAATATTTTTAGTGTTTTGGTCGCCGTAAATATAAAGAAGATTGTCTTTTTGACTATCACTGGATATTTTTAAATAAAAAATATCCCCTATTTTTGAATTTATTGGTGGAAATTTAAAATTTAACCAACCAGGATCTTCAATACCTTGACCAGAAATACTTAGTGAATGTAAAGTTTCTTCATTTTTATTTTGAACTTCGATATAGACAATGTCTCGACTTTCTAGACTAGGATTTTTTAATAAAACTGAGATAGAACTTAAATTATTTCTATCTGAAACAAACGGTTGGATATAAGAGTGATTAATATCTAAAGGTAAAATATTTTCAAAAGATGTTTGATAAATACCTAGTTATTAGT
>Ga0247840_10003585_pt1 | contig 25973 bp, 24 predicted proteins | sample LaCruzMarch2015__FD_192404 | JGI IMG/M metagenome (GOLD analysis project Ga0247840, IMG submission 192404) | Freshwater microbial communities from meromictic Lake La Cruz, Castile-La Mancha, Spain - LaCruzMarch2015_17m | ecosystem: Environmental > Aquatic > Freshwater > Lake | place: Spain...
TACTGGTGGTGCTGCTTTAACTGCAGGTGCTGAACGTGTTGCAAAAGTCACGTTAAAAGTTCCTGTAAGAATTGGATCACCAAAAGGTGTAACCGGTTTGATTGATGATATTCAAGGTCCAGACTCTGCAGCAGCTATTGGTGCTGTACTTTATGGAGTGAATTTATTCAAAAGTGGAAATCGCTTGTCATTTGATGAACAAAAAGGTAATATTAGGAAAAGCGTATTTGGCTTTCTAAAAAAATTAAAATTATTTCTGCCCTAAAACAATTTAAAAACTATGCATGTAAAACCAGAAGTCGAAAGGTTTGCTAAAATTAGAGTAGTTGGTGTGGGAGGCGCAGGATGTAATGTGCTTAATTCCATGATTTTATCCAAAGAGATAAATGGTGTGGAATTTATTGCCGTAAATACTGACGCTCAAGCACTATCCATAAATGAAGCTTTTATTAAAGTTTCTATAGGAAATGATTTAACTAGTGGACTTGGTGCTGGATCTTATCCAGAGATAGGTAGAAAAGCCGCTGATGAATCCAAAGATTTACTACGTTCCCATTTAGAAGGTGCAGATATGGTATTTGTAACTGCTGGTATGGGTGGTGGAACTGGAACAGGGGCAGCTCCTGTTATTGCAAAAATCGCACGTGAATTAGGTGCTTTAACAATTGGTGTTGTCACAAGACCATTTAATTTTGAAGGTACCCAAAGAAAGAAAAATGCCGAAAGTGGTATAGACGCTTTAAGTAAAGAAGTAGACGCATTAATAACAATTCCAAATCAAAAACTTTTAGAAATCGCTGATGAAACAATGTCTATAAAAGACGCTTTTAAACTTTCTGATAGTATTTTAAATCAAGGTGTTCAAGGTATCGCCGATTTAATTGTATTACCCGGGCTTATAAATGTAGATTTTGCTGATGTACGTACTATCATGCAAAATGCAGGTTCTGCATTAATGGGTATTGGTATTGGTACTGGTAAAACAAGAGCTGAAGAAGCTGCAAAAGCTGCAATATTTTCTCCATTATTAGATGAATCAATCGAAGGTGCTACTGGTGTGTTATTTAACATTACAGGTGGTCCTGACATGACAATGAGAGAAGTAGATAAAGCTGCAAGTATTATAAGTGCAATGGTAAGTAAAGACGCTAATATAATTTTTGGTGCTACTGTTGATGCTGAATATGAAGATAAAATAAAAATTACAGTAATTGCTACCGGGTTTGATTCAAGAACAGCCATAAAAGCTAAGTTAGCTGAGATGACAGAAGAAGCTGCTGAAGAAGTAGAAGAGGATGAATTAGATTATGTGTTACCTTCACTTTTAAGAAAAGAACCAATAAATGTTATAGAGGAAGTTGAACAAGAGGAAGAAGAAGATACCCCTCAAAAGCCATTAAGCTCTTTTTTTAAAAAAGAAGAAAAAGTTGAAGTGGAAGTAGAAACCACTCAACCTGTTACAAAAGATGTTGAAGATACAAAAGATCTAGATAAAGATTATGATAAGACGTTTGATATTCCTGCGTTTTTAAGAGGTAAGAAGAAGTAATTATTTGAATTTAGGTAAATAGGAAAGGCCCCTCGTTAGTAAACGAGGGGCCTTTTTCTCTCCCTTTATAATTTTTAGTATTTCATGACTCCGGGAGTCACTTGAAATGCATATTTTCTGCTTCGTAATTGTGCAAGAATACTTTCCTTCATCCTTTCGTAATTTCCTTCCTCAATGCGTATAGGGGCATACGCTATGTTAATTACAATATTGTCCTTTGGGCCAATACAAATCTCATGCCTCAAAATTTGGATATTTTCTCCTGGACCAATAAGATGTACCTTTCGAACAAACATCTTATCTGAAATTTCCAGTTTTGTTTCCAAAGTTTTACCGAAGAACATATCATCCAAAAAAGATAGTGTTTCACGTGTGATGTCTACAGCAAATTTATAGCAATCAATTCTGTGTAAAAATCTATTAAGAGATTGACCAGAAGGATCAGCATTAAAATCTATTACTGCTTTTGTTGGCGGTACGGGCATTTTGTTTAATTCATCCCACCCCATGAAATATAACAACCATGGTTTAACACCAAAAAATTCGTTCATTCTTGCTCTCCTTTAATATGATAGGCTCTTGCGTTCGCGAGATTAAGGATATTTCTAGTTAGCATTATACCAAATGACTTTATCGGGGTACTTATATACTCTAATTTATATCTCTTTTATACCTAATATACTTCGTGATTAGATTAACATACGTAAAAAACATCAAGCACAAATTCTTGGTGTTTTTCAGTATAAAATTATTATTCATGGTTCAACAATTTTAGCTTGGCAGTGAAAAATTGTTGGCTCATGAGGAATATGCCCTAAATATGAGCTATAACTTATATGATAGTAATTCTTTTTCTTTGAAAAAGAACAATGATATAAAATTTTCTGATAATGCTTTAAAAATATTAGAAAAAAGATACTTAGTTAAGGATTCCAACGGTAAAAATGCTGAAACCGTTGAAGAAATGTTTACTCGTATTGCAAAGGTTATGTCTGATCCAGATAGACCTTATAGAGACGCCTCTGTTTCTGAAGTAGAATTCTACAACCTATTATCTAGTAAAAAATTCTTTCCTAATTCCCCTACATTTACCGGTGCTGGAACGCCTCTTGGCCAATTGTCCGCCTGTTTTGTATTACCTTTGGCTGATGATTTAGGTAAAAGAAGAGATAGTATTTTAACAACTTTAAATGTGGCAGGACTTATTCAACAATCCGGTGGTGGAAATGGGTTTTCCTTTTCTACGTTAAGACCCAAAGGATCTCGTGTAAAAAGTAGTAATGGTGTTGCTACGGGTCCAGTTGGGTTTTTACAAGTTTACGATACAGCTTTTGGTGAAATTGCCCAAGGGGGTATTAGACGTGGCGCAAACATGGGAGTTCTTCGTGTAACCCATCCAGATATTAGAGAATTTATTAAATGCAAGTCTAGTGAGGGTCATATTGCCAATTTTAATATTTCTGTAGCTTTAACTGATGGCTTTATGAATGCTGTAAAAAACGATACTACTTATGATTTAATCGATCCTAATACTAATAAAGTAGTAGAAAGTCCAAGAGCTCGTGAAATATTTGATATGGTAGTAGATTACGCTCATAAAAATGGGGAACCAGGTGTCTTATTTATTGATACTGCAAATAAATATAATCCTGTACCACATTTGTATTCTTTAGAAGCTACAAATCCTTGTGGTGAGCAATGGCTTGGCCCGTACGAAAACTGCTGTTTAGGTTCTATTAACCTTGGTGAACACTTAGATGCAAATGGTAATCTAGACTGGGAGGAATTAAAGAAATCCACTATATTATCCACAAGATTTTTAGATAATGTTGTATCTGCAAATAAATATATTGACGCCGTACCAGAATTAAAAGAAGCCGCATATGACGTAAGAAGAATTGGTTTGGGCTTTATGGGTTTAGCTGATGCAATGTATGCTATGGGCATTAGATATGGTAGTGATGAAGGTCAAGAATTTGCAGCACAAATTACGGAATTTGTTAGATATCACTCTATGATGACTTCTATTGAGTTATCAAAAGAAAGAGGACCTTTTAGAAAGATTAAAGATTCTATATACGATAAAGATAATTTAAAGTGGGAAATTCCTACACCAATAAAACCTTATAAAAGAAATTGGAATCGCCCATCTGTAAATTGGACGGAAGTCTTAGAAGGATTAAAGGTTCATGGAATTAGAAATGGAGCCCAAACAACCGTTGCTCCTACCGGAACAATTTCAACTGTTGCAGGTATCGAAGGTTACGGATGTGAACCAGTATTTGCTTTAGCTTACTTTAGAAATGTCTATCAATCTGCAGGTGAAGAAGGAAAATTAACTTTAACTTATGTAAGTCCTTTCTTTCAACGAGCTATAGATGAACTTGATCTGTCTGATGAAAAGAAGAAAAAAATTATAGATGAAGTTGCTAAAAAAGGTTCATGCCAACATATAGCAGAACTTCCAGATCATATAAAAAATACATTTGTCGTTTCTTCCGATATTTCTGCCGACGAACATATACTGATGCAAGCATCTATTCAGGCTTTTATAGACAATTCCATCTCAAAAACATGTAATTTACCAGAAGGCGCTACAAAAGAAGATGTTGCTAAAGTTTACACACAAGGCTGGGAATTAGGTTGTAAAGGGTTAACAGTTTATGTAACAGGTAGTAGATCTGAAGTAGTACTTGAAACTAAAGAAACAAAAGATAAAAAAACAGAAACTCCTGTTGTTACGTTACCTGTTCATCAACCAAGAAGATATAAATTATCTGGCGCAACTTACAGATTACTAACACCTCAAGGTAAAGCTTTTATTACGGTAAATAAAGATGAAAATGGTCACCCACTTGAAATATTTATGAACGTAGGAAAAGCCGGTAGCGATGTTGCGGCTTTATCTGAAGCTTTGGGTAGAGTTTTATCTGGTTGGTTAAGAGCTTCTCATTCAAGCGAAGAAACTGCAAAAGAGATAATTGAACAATTAAGTGGTATTGGGGGTTCTCAATCTGTAGGTTTTGGTAAAAGTAGAGTAGGATCTATTGCCGATGCCGTAGCAAAAGTATTAGCCGAAGAATATGACTTTTCGATTAAAAAAACTAATGGCTACCAAATAGATACTAATACCGACACAACTCTTACTGTAAATAAAGAAGAAGACTCCTCTCAAAGTACAAGCGATGTGCATTTAGGATCACAATTAGGTGCTCATACAGATATGTGCCCTGAATGTGGTAACTACACTTTGATATTCGAGGAAGGTTGCGCAAAATGTTATTCATGTGCGTACAGTAGATGTTAAGTTGGGATTTGTACGACAAAGAGGTAATATATTAGTATGATTTATACAAAAACCGGAGACGATGGAACAACAGCTTTGTTTAATTCACAAAGATGTAATAAGTCAGATCCGGTTTTTGACGTACTTGGAACAATTGATGAGTTAAATTCATCCCTTGGCTTTTTACACATTTATAAAAATGACGAAATTGTGGTATTGATAAAGGAGATACAAAGAGATTTATTTTCCTTAGGAAGTTTAATTTCTGGTGCCCCTTTAACTATTCAAGATTTGGAGAATAAAACATTACAACTTGAAGCAATTATCGACAAGTACGATGAACGCGTTGAAGAATTACGAAATTTTATTTTACCTGGTGGGTCCATGTTTTCTGGTTATTTAAACATGTCTCGTGCAATATGTAGGCGACTTGAAAGATCCTTAGTAGCTTATGGTAGTAATGTGTACTATATTCGTTACGTTAACAGACTTTCTGATTTATTGTTTGTACTCGGAAGATATATTAACAAAATTGAAGAAATTCCTGATACTATATGGAAGGGTACTAATTAGTAACCGACTAAGTTTTATTTTATGAAACGCTACTATCTATTATTACTATTTATTTTATTGTTTGGTTTAGTTGTAACAGGGGTTTTAGTATATAGAGCTTACGCAACTGATTTATTTTTTATTTAATATTTAAATGATCTTATCCACGGATAAAATTTCTCAAATAGCAGATTTATTATTAACCAAAAAAATTGGTGTACTTCCTACAGATACAATATATGGCATTCATTGTTTAGCCAAAGATTCCGATTTATTTGAAAAAATTATTGATATCAAAGGTAAAGATAAAAATACTCCAATGATAACTTTAATCTCTGATATTAAGGATCTTGTTAATTACGATGTAAATATTGATGCTTTTGCACAAGAACAAATTAATACCTTTTGGCCAGGGCCTAACACTTTGATATTTGAAACATCAACTGGAGAAACAAAATCTTTTAGATTTCCAAAAAACGAGTTTTTAATTGAAGTACTAAATAAAACAGGGCCCTTAATTTCTACTAGCGCAAATTTGCATGGAAAACCTCATTCTATAGATGTCACTCAAGCTATTGAATATTTTGGAGATACCATTGATTTTTACGTTGATGGTGGGGTTTTAAATAATGCATCTTCAAGTATTTATAAAATAATAAAAGGTAGTGTAGAAAAAATTAGATAGATACTTTAACCATTATTAATTCATCATCTTTTTTACCAGTAGTTTCAAAACCTAAACTTTTATATAAAGTGATTGCAGGTATTTGGGTTTCTTTAACTTCCAGTTTTACAGTATTAACATTTTGATTTTTAGATGCCCTTGTTAGCAATTCAATCATTAATTTTTTTCCTAGACCTTTTTTTCTGTGAAGTTTATTAATATAAATACCTCCAATGTAGGCTGTACCCTGAGGTTCTTCTGGGTCATTGAACGTGATTCTACCTACTCCTATAACATCTTCATTGTGATAGATATATAAATACGTGCTTTGAGTATTGTTAATGATTTCTTTCCACTTTTGATCAGGATAATCAGAAGCTTCCACGTATAGGCTTGAAAAGGCATAAGGTTCTTCTCGTAATGTTTCTAACCTAATTTTTTTATATAAAGCCCAATCTTCCTTTGGTGCTTGTTTTATTTGGTATTCCATTTGGTTTTTATTATGTTTCATTTAAATTATTTTATCACTTTAATTTTTTATTAAGTCTAGTTTTTGTATGAAACATGGTAGTTTGGTTGGCATAATAGGCCATTTTAGAAAAGTTTATTGTAAGAGCAACGTAGAAGAAAGGCTTAAAAAATTAAAATTGTTTATAAAAAGCAAAAGGGCATCCGCAATAAATTGCGGATGCCCTTGAAACTTTTAGCACATTAAGTGCAGGTAGTTACTACCTTTTTGTAAGTTATCCCAAAATAAAGTAAGCGATGCCAATTAGCACCGCAATACTTAGGGCCAACCAGGGAATGTTCTTGGTATCCAAGAACTGGTCAGTAATTTCATTTGGTAACGCAATGGTAATACCCAGAAATAAGGGTACTCCCGAGGAGTTTCCAAATACCAGCGCAAACATGCTGGCCAATTCGAATGTACCGTACCTAGGGTTGAAAATACCGGTGGCAAAACAACCTGCCAATCCGAATAATATAACCCCGATAGCAATGATTCCGTATCCCACGCGATCTCGATAAGTGACACGAGATTGAATGGAGTTTGGAAGCATCATAAATGTAGCAAGCATAACTCCACCCGAAAGTGAAGCGCTCACTAAAACGAACAACATAACAATATTGCCCTGGAATAACCACAGGTACAATACCAACGCGGCGATAGTCGTACCGCAGATCACCGCTGTTTTTAAAACGGTTTTGTTGGACTTAAGAGGCCTTTTCATCGTTTCTTTTCCTTATTTAAGGTGCGGGTGTTTCATCGCACCCACTGAATGTTGTTGTGCAACCCTCTGTCAGTTTTTCTTCAACCTGACGCGAGGGTGTGATGAGCAAAGTAATATATCCGTCCGCGGCGGCCTTGCTCAAGGTGTAAATGCCGGTTGCGGGATCGAAAGATACGCCATAGTTATTAGCGTACTTTCCTTGCGGAGGTGCCTTACGACCCTCTGAAATTGATCGATAAATTTCTCCAATTTCAGAATTCTTTGTGGGAATTTCAAGCAACGCGGTTGGAAAACCTACAAAATCAGCAGGAAGTTTTTGATCCTGAGATTTTGAGCCAACAAATTCGGCAAATGCCGAATCCCCAGATTGAATCCAGGCCTTCATATCTGCACCGTATTTTTGATAAAATTCAAAAACAACGGCGCTGGTAATGGTGCCTTTCTCCAACAAGGTTTTTTCTTTGCGAATGCGAAGAATTTCGTTCTTAAGATTGAAACCTTCTTCGCGCATCGCACGGGAGTTAACTATCATGCTGGTGGCGCCCTTTTGACACTCTTCTACACTAACTCCAACGGGAAGAGTCTGCCCCAATGCCAAAATATTCATGTACGCAGTATCACCTTGTGCTCCACCGATCCCATTGGGACCATAGGCAGACGTGGTAATAGCAACAAAGAAGTCTTCCGAATTGGTATAGCATGACTTCACAAGGAAATAATCATCCTTGTTTTGGTCATTGAGTTGTTGGACCTTGTTAACAAGCTGTCCAGCAACTTCTGTTTCTTTTGCATCTAACGCCGCATATGATGCATAAAAATCTGCGGCATCATTGTACATTCCCTTAAACTCTTCCGTAACTACTTTGATAGCGGAAGGGGGAGGGGTTTTAGGTGCTGCACAAGCAGCAAATACGAACATCCCCATAATAATGAGGCTAAACAGGTTGAAGATTTTGTTCTTCATTTTACCTTTTCCTTTTTTATATTGATTCAGATGAATATGATTGTGTTAGTTCTGAAACATTCCAAACATAGCTAACAGGAATAGCAGAAACTCAACACCTAGAATAACCCAAGGCAAAGTATAGAGACCACCAACGACATCGCTTTGTTTAGCGACACCTTCGTCAATGACTTCTTGAATCTGCGCTTGGGAAAGGACAATGCGGTCTACAAGGTAGCCGAAATTTTCATCCATGCTGGGTTTTTTAGCCCCATATGTTTGCCACAAATACAGCGGACTCCCTTCTGTTCCGATGATTGATAGGTCATTCCCTGTTTCCACAATTTCAGGATTTCCGAAGATACCTTCAGGAGTGAATGGAATATTTTGCAATTCCTGGGGAATGCCCGAAAGAAACGCCTGTTTGAGCGGTTCTTGGCCAATAGGTAAACCACCCATTACACGACAGTTTGTAGGAGAAATTTTCATTTCTTCACTTGTCACAGCGCATACTAATAAAACGGTATTTTGCTGCATAATCGTGTATAGGGTTTCCCCGCCTAGTTGTCGCTGCCACTTGTTTTCGTTATACAAGTCAGCTTTGATATTATAGACGAGGCCATCTAAGGTAACACCTTGCGTTATCAAATCTTCCTCGCATACAAAAGCGAAGGAATTTGAAATGTGCAGGGTATTACCGTAATACGTGTTTATAATGCTGGCACGATTTGTAAATCCAGCCCAATCCACAGGAAGGTTCTTTATACAAGAACCAAGTGGATACACGAAGTCAAAGTACGTTTGTACATTTCCTCCGGTAGGGCTAAAAAGCATACGGGGTTCCAAAAGCATACCCGCAGCTTCTAAACGTGCCACCAAATCAGGATCACCAACAAAACTCTCATTGGCAGTTGCCAACAAGGGGTTTGAATAACGGTGATCTGACGAACTTCCCCGTGTTTTTAGATCTTTGTAATAAGACCATTCACTTGGGGGTGTTACATCTGCCGGAGTGTAATTTTCATGATCCCGCGACGCGCGATCAGAAAACCACAAGTCAGCATAATTTGGAGGTAACATCCAACCAGAAAAAATCATAATAGGCTGGTCAGGGTTAGTACCCCGAACAACAAGATTAGTTTCTGGAGTGGAGTATTTATCTGGTAGGTTTGCTACCGCTCCATATCGAATTAAATACCTTACGTCTGGATCATGTTGATAATGACGATCTTCACGCTTATGCGTGCAGTTATTGTCGTCATCCCATGTATCACATGTGTATGTGGAATGGGAATAGTACACATGCTCGTATGGGAAGCAGTTTGTGCGCCCATCGAGATTCCCACCACATACGGTCACGACTTCAGAGTTCTTGCTATAATCGGTTTTTTCATTCGGAAGCATCTCGGGGAACAAGTAGTTCACCAATTCAAGGTATCGGTAAGACACCTCTTGCTTTTTGAATTTAAGACCGTTTATGGCATTATCATCCGCAGCTTTTGGTACTTCTACCACTGCGCGAGAGATAATGTTATTGTAGCTCCCCCAAGAGGCGAAGCTGGCAATAACAAGAACTACTACAATCGTGCTGATAAATGCAGTTTCTCCTCCATCGGTGGAAAAGAAAAATGCAGCTACAAGACCCGCAATCATAATGCCTATAAATAACAAAAAAGGCACCCAGAATGCAGCATCTCGCCACATAGCCATACTCTGATTGTATGTTTCAACCCTTACATGCCTTAAACTCGTTCCTATGGTGTCACTAATGTTGGACATCGTAGTAGGAGCACAGGCACTAAGGAGAAATACAAACAGAATAAATAAAAAAATTAGTCTGTTACGACCCTCTTTTTTCATTACTTTTTTCATCCTTTCAAAAGATATAGTTTTTCAAAGTTCTTGAAATTTGATTCTAACGAATCAACGCGAATTTTAGCATAAAATGATAGCTATGTAAACTATAGGGTATAGTACTTGTCTGTAGGGTATCCCTCTTTAAACCACCTTCTTTTTTTGATATCATCACTACAATATGACCACATTTAAAGACACCGATAATAAAACAATTCAACAAATGGAAAATGAAATATCAACATTTTGGAAAGACCACAAAATCTTTGAAAAATCTGTAGAAAATCGTTCATCTAATAATCAATACGTATTTTATGATGGTCCACCATTTATCTCTGGATTACCTCATTACGGCCATTTACTTGGTTCCATCGCAAAAGATATAATTCCTAGATATTGGACTATGAAAGGTAAACGCGTCGAACGTGTGTGGGGTTGGGATGCGCATGGGTTAACAGTAGAGAATAAAGTACAAAAAAAATTGGATATTAAAAATAGACGTGATATAGAAGCCTTTGGACTTGAAGCTTTTACTAAAGCTTGTTACGAATATACTTCTCAAACTTCTGCTGAATGGAATTGGTACGTAGATAAAATCGGTCGTTGGGTAGATATTGATAACGCCTACAGAACCACAGATCAAAATTATATGGAATCCGTAATGTGGGCTTTTAAAAAGCTTTATGATAAAGGCATGATTTATGAAGGTGTACGCACATCTTTGTACTGTCCAACTTGTGGAACTCCCGTTTCTAATTTTGAAATTTCCATGGATAATTCATATAAAGACGTTGAAGATCCTGCTGTAACAATAAAATTTAAAGTTACAACCGAAGGTGTTTACAAGGACAGTTATATCTTGGCATGGACCACAACTCCTTGGACTTTACCTTCAAATAGGGCTTTAGTGGTTGCCCCTGATGCAACTTATGTTCAAGTAACTCTAGAAGAAACTCCAAACGAAACAATAATATTAGCTAAACCTCGTATAGACGCTACCCTAGGTACAAAACCTCATAAAATTATAAATGAATTTAAAGGCTCTGATTTAGTTGGTTTGTCTTACGAACCTTTATATAATTTTTACGTTACTAATGATAAAGATTTTAAAGTTTACAGTTTTGAAAACATGGTCACCATGGAAGAAGGTGTTGGCATAGTTCATTCCGCTCCGGGCTTTGGTGAAATTGACACTGAAATGGGACAACACTACGGACTGTCTATGACTTTAGCCATTGATGACGATGGTAACGTAAAAGATAGTACAACACCAAATATTGAAAATCCTTACAAAGGGATGTTCTACAAAAAATCCAATAAATTTATTCGTGAAAATTTAACCACAAGAGGTTTAATGTTTAATGATGGAACAATTGTCCACAGATTTCCTTACCATGATAGATGCGATACTTTATTGATACACAGAGCTCAAAATTCTTGGTTTGTAAACATAAAAGACTTAAAACCATCAATGTTAAAAAATAATGAAAATATAAATTGGGTACCAAGTCATTTAAAAGACGGTCAATTTGCATCAGTGATTGAAAACGCACCTGATTGGTGTATTTCACGTAATAGGTATTGGGCAACACCTATGCCCGTTTGGCGTGCGGAAGACGGTGACACCCTAGTTTTAGGATCAATAAAAGAAATTGAAGAATTGGCAGGAAAAAAGGTAGCAGATTTACACAGACCCTACATTGACGAAATAACAATACAAAAAGACGGTAAAACTTACAAAAGAATACCTGAAGTTTTAGACTCTTGGTTTGAAGCCGGTTCAATGCCTTATGCGCAAATGCATTATCCTTTTGAAAATGAAGCTAAATTTGACGCAAATTTCCCTGGAGATTACATTGTCGAATATATTGCTCAAGTACGCGCTTGGTTTAATGTAATGCATAGATTATCAGTAGCTTTATTTGGTAAAAATTCATTTAAAAATGTTATTTCTACCGGTACCTTAGCAGGTAATGATGGTAGAAAAATGAGTAAAACCTATGGAAATTACACTGATCCAAAAGAAATTTTAGAAACTATTGGTGGTGATGCTCTAAGACTATATTTAATGAATTCCCCTTTGATGTTAGGAGAAAATGCTAATTTCGATGAAACAGAATTAAAAACTAAATTACGTAACGTTTTAAATCCTTTGTGGAATTCCGCTAAATTCTTTTTGATGTACGCAAAAAATACAAATTGGAATTACAAAAATGCTGTTGTATCTGAAGATGTTTTAGATAAATGGATTATTGCCAGACTAAAAACTGTAAAAAAAGAATTTTCTGAAAACATTGAAAAGTACACAACTCCTAATGCCATCAAACCTTTAGAAGATTTTGTTGATGATTTATCTCGTTGGTACGTACGAAGATCTCGTGATCGTATTTCTAGTGGAGACAATCAAGCATTATCAACACTATATTTTGTATTGGTTGAATTCTCAAAAATTGCAGCTCCAGCAATACCATTTATGACTGAAAAAATGTACCAAGATTTAGTTGTAGCAGTTGATACTACTACAATAGAATCAGTACATCTATGTGATTACCCTGTAATCGAAGAACTTACAGAAACTGAATTACAGATTTTAAACGAAATGAGTCTAACTCGTGAAATTGTTTCTACTGCATTATCCGTAAGAGTAGAAAAAGGACTTAAAGTACGCCAACCATTAGCAGCTTTGTACGTGAAATCAAAAAAAGGTGAAATATTAGAATTTTACAAAGATCTTATTGAAGATGAAGTTAATGTAAAAAAAGTTGAAGCTGTAACAGAAGAAATTTTAAATGTAGTTTCAATAGATACAGCTGAACTTGTGATTTACCTTGATATAACAGTAACAGAAGAACTTCGTATTGAAGGTTTGGCAAGAGATATGATACGAAAAATGCAAGATCTTCGAAAAGAAAAAGGTCTTAGCGTAGCCGATAAGATAACTGCTACCTGCGAAGATACAGAAGATAATCGTAAGGTTATTGAGATGTTTGGTACTGAAATAAAGGCTAAAATAATGGCTCAAGATTTGACTTATAGTACCATTTCTGGTATTAATCTTGTTCAGTAAATGAATAAGATCGAAATAAAACCAAATATAATCAATCATCACACACTTACTTCTGGCGCAATGGCTATTTTGTCATCTGTATCTTTAATTATATTTTACTTTTTTTACATTAAGCACTTAAATCTTTCCTTTGAATACATTGAACTATTTATGGTTGCCCTTTTAATTCCTTGGATAATGTTTGGATCAAGCATAATAAATTCATCTGAAAGATTTATAATCGTAGACAAAAATTTAGTATATTTTAAAACAAGATCTAAATTAGGTTTAGGTAAATGGAAAACAAAAATTGTTTTAGATTTTTCAAAAATTACATTGGTGGAAGAAAAGGCTAAACGTGTTTTTAATGGTCATATGATAACTACAAAATATTGGTTAAGTTTTGAAAATGAAGACGGTGTTAAGACCCAGATATTATTAAATGAATGGGGAAGTTCCTCTATAAAAAATTTATTTTCTCATTTACGAAATAGTCATCCAACTGTTAGATTTAATACCTTTTTTTAACTTGCGCTTTGTTCCTTAATACTTTAACATTTACTCATGTCTGATTTAATACTGTCTATAAATTCGAAAATATTAAAAGTTACTTTAATAACAAGCAAAGGGGATTTTGAAGGAATTACTAAAGAAATACCAAACAACATTTGTGTTGATAGCAAAATACTTGATTCCGTTGAATTTTCTAATTATCTTGGTGAAATTTTAGATGGATTTTTACCTAAGAACAAAAAAAATTACACCTTAAATTTTTTACTTGAACCTGAAAATATTTACTCTGAGTTCATTGAATTACCTCAATCAAATGTTGATGATATGGACGCGATAATAGAAAAGGCTAAACATCAATTAGAAGGTGTAGATTTGAATGAGCTTTATTACACACACAGCCGTTTAGCACCTTTTGTAAGACATTTTGTGGGTGTTAAAAAGGTAGTACTTGAAAAATATATTGAAGTCGCTCAAAACTTAAAAATGGAACTAAAAAGCGTCCTTCCATGGAACTTCCTATTACCAAAATATACTAATGCTCTTGAACCTTCCTTATTTGTAGTACTTAATGATAAAGAAACTATATTTTCTTTATCTGAATATAATAATGTTTATTTTTCTAAATCTTATGCTCGTAAGTTTAAACCTCAAGAAATTGAAGATTATATTGCTGAATTAGCAAACTATGAAAGAACTTCCACTATTAAAAAGATTTACCTTTTAGGAAAAGAAAATTTAAAATTAGAAGATGCTAAATACGAAATAATAAAAATTTCTTTACCAAATTCAAGCGTTGAAGAAACTCATGGGTATGAACACCATTTATTAGCACATTACATGATTGATTTTAGCGAAGACTTAATTGTGAGCCCTATGAATGTATTATCTTTATTACCTTTACCTACAACTGTTAAAAGTCCTTCTGCCTTAGTTTATGCCGGTGCAGCTGTATCTGTTTTATTACTTTTAGGTGGAGTCATATACGGCGGTTATAGATTAACTAATTCTTCAAAAGGTCCCTTGGCCAATAATCCCGTAGTCAATCCTGATGTTGCAGGTGCCGAAGTTGTAAACATTGCAACTACTGAGCTAAGTGTCCCGGTAGTACCAAGTAGTACAGCTCCCGTTGCAACAGAACAAAAACCTTTAGTTAGAAAAGATTTGAGTATAAAAATAGAAAACGGAGCCGGAATTGCTGGATTAGCCAGTAAAACTAAAAACTTTTTAACTTCTTTAGGTTACACAATATTTGATATTGGTGATGCCGACCTTACCGGCCGTGAAAATACTGTCTTAAAGTTTAAAAAAGATAAAATTGCATATAAAGACTTATTAAAAGAAGATATTAAAGGAAAATACCTTGATGTAGTAGTGCAAGATGACCTTGATACTAATGAGAAATTTGATGTTTTACTTATTGTAGGTACTAAAGTCGATGATCTCTGATAGCTTTTTATGCATAAATTGTAATAAAAAGGTTTCATTATCCGCTCCAGGAACCCATCATCGTAATCATTGCCCTTATTGTTTACATTCTAAACATGTAGATATTGAAGCAGGCGATAGAAAATCAGATTGTGGTGGAAACATGGATGTAATAGGTAAATACCTAAAAAAGGATGGAGAAGAGGTTTTAGTTCATAAGTGTGGTAAATGTGGCTTTATAAGGTATAATCGTATCGCTGGGGATGATGATTTCCCTTTAGTAGAAAGTTTAAAGATTATACCTATTGATGAATTAGGTAATTTATAGTAATATTCCTTGGTAACCTTATGAATTATGCAATCGTACGCTTAGGCGGAAAACAATTTAGAATAACTGAAGGCGACACTATTAGTGTTGAGCGTCAACAAAGTCCTGTAAATGTTGAAGTATTGGCTTATGCCGAAGGTGACACAATTACCTTAGGTACTCCATTATTAACCAATATTACAGTAATAGCCGATATAATTGATGAAACAACTGTTAAAACTGTTGTTTCTAGATACAAATCCAAATCAAGATACAGAAAATCTAATGGTCATAAACAACCATTTAGTACAATTAAAATATCAAAAATTTCTACTGGGGAGGTTAAATAACGTCATATGGCACATAAAAAAGCAGGTGGTGCTAAAGCAACGCAGGGCGGTAATGTCGCAGGTAAAAGACTTGGAGTAAAAGTTTTTGGTGGCGCTACAATCAAACCAGGACAAATAGTTGTAAGACAACGTGGAAGAGGATTTTTGCCAGGTGAAAACGTTAGAATGGGTAAAGACTTTACAATATTTTCAACTGTAGCTGGAATCGTAGACTTTATTTGGAAAACTAAAACTAAAAAACAAATAAACGTAATCCAAACTCCTACTGAATAATTACCATATATTAAAATATCCAAAGTTTCACTTTATCTTATAATTTAGATAATTTTGAAGTTTTTAAAGGGGTAGTATCTAAGTACTACTTTCCCTATAATACTATTTTTGTGTAAGGCTCCAAATACTCTTGAATCTACGCTGTTATCTCTATTATCTCCAAGTACAAAATAAGAATTTTCTCCAATTTCGTATTCTTCCCCTTCGATTACCTTTGTATTGTATTTTAAGTTAGTATACACGTCCTTATTTAGGTAATTTTCTTCAAGAGGTACATTGTTTATGTACACAATTCCACTTTGGATTTTGATTTTTTCCCCTGGTAATCCAATAACTCTTTTAATTAATAAATGGCTATTTTCAAAGTTGCTTCCAATGCTATTAAATATCACAATATCGCCACGATTTATTGTTGTAATATTTATAGTTAATTTTTCTGCTAGTAACTGTTGATTATTTTTAAAAGTTGGTTCCATAGAATCACCTGATACTACAACCAATTGTCCAATAAAAAAGTATACCGTCATAAAAATGAGGGCACCAATTATTGTAAGTTCAAAAAAATCTAGTAGTTTATTTAGTATATTTTTCATTTAATTCCTTGCTAATTTTCGCACTTTTATTAGCTAATTCCCAATACTTATTTTCTAAATCTAAGCTTTCTTGGTTTGAAATTTTGGAGTTTGTAAAACCATCCCAAAGTTTGTAGCTTATATCAATTTTATCTTGGAAAATATCTAAAAGTTTTTTTACATTATTTTGGTCGTAATGTGGATTTTCTATACCATTTTCCCAATTATTCATATATTTGATATTTAATTCTTTTTGATTTTCCCAAAATACAACTTTTTCATAGCTATATGTGACTGGGGTAGATAATAACTGTTCTTGTTGTTTTTTTAAGTAATTTGTATCTTCTGTTAGAGCAAATAAACTTACATAAAAGGTACCACTGACTTCTACACATTGTACGTTATACTCAGTTAGCATATTTTCTTTATGGTCTGGGGAATTTTCCCAGCCTAATACCACGTCTTTTTCATCAATAAAATCACCTTTTGCTAGGTTTTCCCCTGCTTTTGTACATATTAATGCACCTTTATTGCAATAATTTGTATATATTTCGTCATTTCTGAGTTCAAAACCCTTGTGCGACCAATCGGTTTTTATTTCATTTACGCGTAATTTAGCTAATTCACATAAAGGTTCGTATCTAGTTAATTTATTAAGATTATTTTTGACTCTAAAATTATTTATTTCAGCTTCTATAAGATTGGCATTAAATTCTTTTTTATTGATGTTTACTTGAGTTGTCACGTTAGTTAACGACCCTTCCATTTGAGTTTTAAGCATTCCTACTTGTTGTAATACATATAGTTGAAAAACCAGAAGTAAGGCAGTAGTTAGGATGATTAATTTTATGATTTTAAAAGGCACATCTTAATTATACATAATTGTATTTTTTGAGTAGCTTTACATAATACCTTAGGGTAAAATGAGCATAAATGGGTTTATAGCTCAGTTGGTTAGAGCGCTACATTCACATTGTAGAGGTCTCAGGTTCGAATCCCGATAAACCCACCAGATGACTTAATGAACGAAGTGAATTTAGTCAGCTGGGGTGCGATACGAGCGTAGCGAGGAATCGCCACCAAATAACTTAGCGAATGAAATGAGCTTAGTTATTTGGGGTGTAATAGGAGCGTTAGCGACGAATTACCACCAGATAATTTAACGAACAAAGTGAGTTTAGTAACTCCAAAACTCTTGTCCTAGCAAATCCCAAAGTTCTGTACGACCTCTGTCGTATCCCAAAGCCCACATACCAACACCTAATAATTTTTTATTCTTACTCATTACGTACTTTGCTCGTAAAGAATCTGCATTTTCATAGTGAACTTGTCTAATTGAACCTGATTCAGGGCTTTTGTACGAAAAATATGGCGTCTTTGCGGTGTCATTCCAGTAAACTGTAGCTTTCACCTCCGAAATTGTATCTAGCACTCCTGCGTAAATCTGTGACTCTGAGTACCCAATAGAATCATTACCTTCTAATCTATTTGCCCCCATTGTAGAACTATCTACCACCCAGTTATATCCGTAATAAGGAACTCCCAATATGAGTTTATCAGCAGAAGTCTGGGTTAAAAATTGGTCAAGTACTCTTTCTATGCCATCTAAAGGAGCTACTGAACCGGCATTTGCTGATTGTGGCCTATGAAAATCGTATCCCATTATAAAAATTCCATCAGAAACTTTGCCTAAACCCTCAATGTTTGAAGAAACCCTATCCCCAATTGCCGAATCAGCAAATGCCGATGTTACAACAAAAGAATCTTTGTATTTAGAATCCATGTATCTGTTGATAAACTCAACAAATTCTACGTATTGATCTGCCTTTTGTCTTGGAGTAAATCCGCCATATTCAAAATTTAAGTTTATATCGGTAATACCTTGTTTATCCATTTCAGCTTTAAGATTTTTGGCTACGTTATCCCAACAAGGTTTACAATCCAAAAACTTATCGGTTACATCGTCTTCATGCGCTACTAAAGTAAGTGCCACTCTAACATTATATTTTTTAGCTCGAGTAATGAATTCCTTTAGTTTTTGGTCACTAACCCATCTATTGTATCCAGGCTCAAAAATGCCATCATCCAATGACTTCTTAAAAGTACCATCACTTTTTAAATAAACTCCAAAGTAGGCAATATCAGTTAATTTATCAAGTTGAATATAGTCTAAATCATTTAAGCTCCACCAAGGTAAATAGCCATATACTACCTGTCGCTTTTCTACTGTAGGTGTAAACATTTTAAAAATATGAGTTTTGGGTTTTGTAGGAGAGATTATTTTTGATTCTTTTTTGCCGGGGAACGTCACAGTGAAGATCATTCCCATTATTATTGTGCATATTGCTAAGTTTTTTACTAATTTTAATGCGAAGTCATAATACACTTTATAATTTTAGCAGAAACAAATGTTAAAATTGTATTATGTTTAAGTTTACAAGAAAAACTAGGATAATCGTACCCTTGATTATATTGCTATTTATATTGGCAATAGGCTTCTATGCTATTTCAAAAAAGACTTCGCTTATTAAACCACGTGTTGCCGGAATTACAGACGTTCCTAACATTCCTGATTGTACTGCTACAGACACTATTGAATACATGTACTACGAAGACAAAGACACTGCTTGGACTGATAATAATAAATTTGGTATTTATGTATACGCCGAAAATAAAGACTTTTTTGAATTAGCCCAAGAATTAGTTAATTCTAACGGCGGTGACTGGGGCTACGTTTTAATTCCCTTTAATGTAAAAGATAATGATGATGGAAAATGGGGTAGGGTGTTTGAGCAATTAAATAAAAAACATTTAATACCTGTAATACAGCTTTGGGATGTTGATGTTAAAAATTACAAAGAACAAACTAAAGCTGCTGCAAAATTTTTAAATGAGTTCGTATGGCCAATTAGATATAGATATATTAGCGTTTACAATGAACCTAACGACGCCAACTTTTGGTACGGATATGTTGATCCTGAAGAATATGCTCAAATATTAAATTATACTGTTGATACATTTAAAAAAGAAAACACTGAGTTTTTTGTAATGAATGGCGCTCTTAATGTTACCGCTGCAGATAATACGGTTTCTATGGATGCTTTTAAGTACATGCAAAGAATGAATGTAGAAGTACCTGGAATATTTAATAAATTAGATGGTTGGGCATCTCATTCTTATCCTCAACCTAATTTTTCAGGAAATCCTTACACGTGGGGTAGATGGGGAATCAGAGCTTATGAAGATGAGCTTGCCTTCTTAAAGAATACTTTAAAAGTAAAAAAAGAATTACCTGTTTTTATTACTGAAACTGGTTGGGCTCATGCTGAAGGAGAAAATTTTAATTATAGTTATTTACCAGTTAATACTGTTGCAGACTTTTATAAAATTGCTTATGAAGAAATTTGGCTAAAAGATGATAAAGTTCGTGCAGTTATGCCTTTTACAATAAGATATGATGTTCCTTTTGATCATTTTTCTTGGGTAAATAAAGATAACATCCCTTATAAACATTTTGATACGATAAAGTCCTTAAAAAAAGTTAGTGGTAATCCTCCAAAAATTGTTACAGAAATGTTTGAAGTTACAAGTTGTAATTAGTCTATAATAAATATAATGATTTCTTTAAGTAATACAACTAAAAAAATTGCATCAAATACGATATATCAAATAATTGGAAAAATCTTTAGCCTATCTATAACAATACTAACCACTCTTATAGTTACACGTTTTTACGGCCGTGAAGGCTATGGAGCCTTTAGTTTAATGCAAAATTGGCCAGCTCTATTTTTTATTATTGTTGATTTTGGAATAAACGCTATTGCTACAAGAGAATTATCCAAAGATTTTTCAAAAGCTAACACGATTATTGGTAATATATTTTTAATTAGAGTTGTACTTAGCTTAATTTTTATTGTATTACTTACAGTTGGTTTGGTGTTTTTCCCTTATTCTGCTGATTTAATTTTTGGAATACGTCTTGGTTTAATTGTAATTTTAACTCAATCTTTATTTACAACTGCAAATATAATTTTTCAAGTAAAGTTACGTTACGACTATTCAACAATTGGGTATATCGTAGGTTATATTTTTATTTTAGGATTGGTTTTAATTTTTTCTTTACTAAAGTTAAGTATTTCATGGGTTAACTTTACTTATGTTGTAGGTGGTTTTGTAACATTTTTATTAAATATTAAATTTTTACATAAACTTGATGTACATCCTGATTTAACTTTTGATTACAAAATTTGCAAAGAATTATTTATCGAATCTTTGCCTTTGGGAATAATGTTTGTATTTAGTCAGATCAACTTTAGATCTGATTCGATTTTATTATCTGTATTACCTTTGCCTGTAAAGTATGGGTTGAACAATACTGAGACAGTTGCCGTTTACTCATTACCCTACAAAATATTTGATGTTGCCCTTGTTGTACCAACTTTTTTTATGAATTCGGTATATCCCGTTTTGGTACAACACATGCAAATTGGTAAAGAAAAAATTAAAAATACTTTTTTTAGATCAATGAAATTTTTAATTTTTTCTGGTATTTATGCAGGAATACTTGGATTTATATTTTCTCCGTTGGCAATAAATTTTTTAGGTGGAAGTGAGTTTGAACAATCAATTTTAGTATTACAAATTTTAGTTTCAGGATTAGTAATTTATTATTTAACTCAACCATTAGCGTGGTTAATTGTTACACTTGGTAAACAAAAATATCTTCCTTATATTTATTTTGTTAGTACTTTAATAAACGTAGGATTAAATTTATTATTTATACCAAAATATTCTTTTTATGCTTCTGCAGTTATAACGCATGTTTCAGAACTTGCTATTTTAGTAATGCTAATTTTATCTGCCCATAAAGCTTGGAAAGATAAATATGATGGTATTTAAAGTACTATTTAGCCTTTGTGTTTTTTTATTGTCCCTTGGCCAAATAGCCTCAATCTCTAAACAAGGATTTACCAATTTATACTTATTTGATTTTGCATTGGCTTTGTTTGTTTTATATGGTATTTATTTTTTTGTAATAATTAAAAAATCACTAGTTTTACCAAGCATTTTCATAATTTTTGCAGCATTTAGTTTTATTGCTCTATTATCCCTTTTTAGGGTTTCTTATTTGTACAACAACGAGGATTTATTAGTCTCATTTTTATATTTTGTTCGTTGGACGTTGTATCTATTTGTTGGCCTCATAACCTTTAATTTGTTACATCACAAAATTTTAACTAAAGAATTTTTAATAAATAATTTTATATATTCTGGAGTTTTTATAAGTTTAGTCGGGTTAATTCAATTGTTTGTGTTTCCTGATTTGAGTATAGTAGATAAATCTTTAGGGTGGGATCCCCACAAAAATCGTCTTTTTTCTACGTTTTTAGATCCAAATTTTGTAGGTGCCTATTTTAATATTATTTTAGTATTTTTGTTTGATAAATATTACTCCAAACAAAAGTTTACCTTTTTTGACACATTAGCCACTTTTATACTACTTGTTTCTTTGATACTAACTTTTTCGCGTAGTGCTTGGTTAATGTTAGCTGTAATAATTTTTATTTATGGTGTATTTAAATCTAAGTTATTACTGGTTACTTTTTTAATTGTTTGTTTTGCAGCATACTTTGCTATTCCACGAATTCAAACAAGATTATCCGGAGTTACGGATCCTTCAGATTCAGCTCACTTTAGATTAATATCTTGGAGTAATACTTTAAATATTGCCCAAGATAATTTATTTTTGGGTGTTGGTTTTAATACTTTTAGGTTTGCTCAAAAAGAATATGGTTTAGTATCGTATGATAATTATTTGTCCCATGGTGCTTCTGGATCAGACTCTAGCCTTTTGTTTGTACTAGCAACTACCGGAATATTTGGGATCATGACTTTTTTAGGTGGTTTTGTTTATGTATTTTTTAATACAAAAAGTGTCTTTTTTAAAGCATTATTTGGAAGTTTATTATTAGAATCGTTCTTTATAAACTCCCTCTTCTATCCGCAGATTTTATTTATATGGATTATTTTAATTATTAGTTACTCGCTTTTAGATAAGTAACTTTTAAAACTTCTTCTTTTTCATTACCTGCTTCATCTATCGCTTTTATTTTAATTTCTAGTTTTCCTTCACTAACTCCTAATAAATGTTCAAATGTTAAATCGGATTTTACGATAGCAATTTGTCCATTTATTGTAATTGTAGCTTTCTCGTTGATTTTACCTTTTATAGTAATTCTTTTATCTAAATTTTTAACTGTACTGTCTGCTTTTGGAGATTCAATATCAATTTTTGGAGCGTCTGTATCCATAGAAACTATATAAGTAGAGGAAGTGTCGCTTTCATTTTGTTTTTGATCAATTGCTTTTACAAAAATAGTATTTCTACCTTTGATCAATTCGATGTTTTCAAATGTAAATAATCCATCATTTCCTGTTACAGTGGAAGCTTTCTCTGGGCCGTTTACGTATAATTTTATAGTTGTTCCTTGTTGTGCGTAGCCGTTGATTTTAAGTTTGCTTTCTTTTGTTGCTGTTGGTAGTTGGGTTAGTACTGGTGTACTTGGTTTTATAACCAAATCACTACTGGTATCTTTTTTACCAAATATTTTAAATAAGCTACCAAATGCAGGGGCGAATACTGTTGTAGATAGGATTATTACCACTATTAAAACAACTATTGTGATTATAGTAGAAAATAGTTTTCTGGTTAATTCTTCTTCGTTTAAGTTAGTGTTTGGTCTGTTTATTGGTTTCATGTTAATAACTCCTCTTATATACTACTAGGTAAATTTTAGCACTTTTTATTAGTTAATATATGCAGTCCTAAGGTAATCTTCTCGAAAAGTATGCATAACTTGATATGCGTAATATCTTGCTCCATAAATGGTTTTTAAGAGTGTAGTGACCTCCTCCTTAGTAAATGTAGGATTTTCTTTACTTATCTCTAGTAAAATATTTTCAAAATTTTGAGGATTTGGATACTTTTTCACTAAATTCTCTATACACCTATAATCTTCAGTAAGTGCATCTTCTTCATATTCATCAGGAAACGTATCTTTTGTATATTTGGTAATAATCTTTTTGTTTTTATCGCTTTCTTTGCGGGGTGCGTTTCTAATTAATGTGGAGAATACTTCCTCATTAAATGCAATTTCCGTGGTTTTGCTGTTTGATCCTTGTCGTGGCCAGGTTGTTAGTATTTCGTCTATTCTTCCTTCATCCACTTTTGTATTCATTAACATATCTAGTACTTTAAAGCGGTCATCTGAATTGGTTAATTTTTTTATCAATTCCTTTTCCACTTGATCGTATATTTCTTTATCAGTTGAATCTTTTTCTAATGTCATATTCATATAAATATCTCCGTTTAATTTTATAAATGGAGCCACCCGCGGGAATCGAACCCACGACCTAATGTTTACGATACACTCGCTCTACCAACTGAGCTAGGGTGGCGTTTTCAAAGTAATTATACTTTATTACCCGTAATTTTTCAGGATTTTTATTTTGTGAGCTCTTTTATCAAGGATATCATCTCGCCTCATTTGGCTAAATTATTTAAAACTTCCACAACCTATAATTTATTGTATAACGTATATTTTTTGTTTACACTTTACATAGCATATGTCTAATAGTGAATTATTATCTACAGATACAATTGAAGATGAAAAAATAGAAAAAGATGTAATAACTGATTATAACGGAGTATTTATAGTAGGTTCTTACAGCGCAGCAGTATTACAGGAAATTAAAGATAATTACGATAAATTTCAAAAGTCAAAGCTAGATAAAATTATAGCAACTCCGGGAGTTGAAAAATTATCCGAACGTTTAGAAAAAACTTCTGAAAAAGTTTTTGAATACTTATCTACTTATTATAAAAACCTAGGAATAGAGGGCATAGTTCCACCTGAGAATATATATCAAGTACCTAAATCTATGATGCCCGGAGAGAAGAATTTTGAGAGTCATGGTACCACTCATACAGGCAGAACTATCTTGATTTCTAAAGAATTATGTCCCGAGCCTTATGATAGAAATATGGATGAATATGCTAAAGCTATTTTTTTGGCACATGAGATGTATCATGCTACAAGACAACATAGATTAAAACTTAAAGATCGAAGTTTAATAAACATGGAAAAGGAAAGCTCAATTTTAGAAGAAGGTTGTGCTATGAGGATAGAAGATGAGTTAAAAATCATAGTTGATTCAATGTTTCCTCTAGAAGCATCTACAGCAGAAAGTAATATAACTAGGCTAGGAAATAAATTCAGCAATAGGAGAGTGATTGGAATTAATACCCTGAATGAGGGAGTATATACTAGCGATAAACCATATCCTGAATCTTTAAAAATTGTTACATTATTAAATCAAGTAATGCCTAATTTTTTAGAACTGGTTGAAAACGCACGTATTAAAGGTGACTATACTAAGTTAAAACAAGAAGTAGATTCTTTATGTGGAGAAGGTATTTTTGAGAAAATAACTACATATTCAGAAGAAAAAGCTCCTAATGTATATAAAGAAATTAGCTCTATTTTGCGTGAAAAATATGCTTCTATTTATGCTGATTGTTCCCAAGTAATACAGTCTTTATCCAGTGGATTATCCTTAGTTGTAGGCCATGAGACAGACATTGAAACTACAGATAGTATTTCGACTCGTAATTTTAAGGATTTATATCCTAATTTAAATAAAATCCGTAATTACATGCAAAAATATAATTTTATTAAAAATAAATCTTATGGCGCTACGCGTCCAGAAGCTATACCTTATGATGTAGTATTAGAATCTGTTTTAGATTTTAATAAACAATATGGTTCCAATACCGAAATAACGGATTATTTTAAGATTTTAGCAGATAATTTACAAGTAACGGGCTTTTTTAATGATACTTCGTATCAAAACGTAGACCCAAAGGAAATTCCCTATAAAGTCATCATTGACGGATTTACAAACGATAAGTCTAAAATTGAAGAATTTATTAAAATGAATGAGATTGGTGGAAATGAGCAAGTTATTAATCTTCTAAAAAATGCACTTGAATACTTTGCAATGTAAAGTTTAATAACAACAGGGTGGCATTTTCAGGATTTTTATTTTTTGTACAAAAATCTTGGCTTGTAATACAATTAAATAATGATTGAAAATAGTCCAAAAGTAACTATAGAAACTACCCCAGAAGAAGCTATAAAACCACCAAAAAAGATTAGTAAAAAACTAATTTTAATTACTGGATTTATACTACTTATTTTAATTATTATATTTGCACAAATGTTTCTTTATATTGAACAGCAAAATAAGCCTGTTATATCTGTAGACACCAAAATTTCCCTCGCAAAAGATTACATTGTAACTCCATGGACTGCAGATACTGTTTCTGTTTATGATGATACTTATTA
>Ga0247840_10003589_pt1 | contig 25943 bp, 21 predicted proteins | sample LaCruzMarch2015__FD_192404 | JGI IMG/M metagenome (GOLD analysis project Ga0247840, IMG submission 192404) | Freshwater microbial communities from meromictic Lake La Cruz, Castile-La Mancha, Spain - LaCruzMarch2015_17m | ecosystem: Environmental > Aquatic > Freshwater > Lake | place: Spain...
TCCTGCACACGACAATTAGCTTCACACAATAAAGAACTCATCCTCAAAACCAATTAGTCATTCCACATAACGACTTCTCTTATATCACTCTTCTAGCAATCCTTCAATTACGCAGAGGTCTTTGCATGTGAGTTTAGATGTGGTGAATGTATTGTCAGAAACACATCGTGGATCTGGTGGGTTTGGCTCTACTGGGGCTATTTAGTTACAGGAATGGACGCCTCTGGTTTTGTGATTTAATTATGGGGCTTCCCTCGATTGATCAATCGTTATCGTTGATCAAATGTTCTCGTTTTTTGCGTGATTCAGGAAGTTGGTCATAATCTTCAACACGTCAAACCACATTTCTTTCTTTTGAGTGGGTTGCCTTAATAGATACGATGGATGAAAAATAATGACAGCTGGTATTGGAGTCGCCAAATATTGATTGGTATATTTAACATCTTGTTTTCTCAGCGTACTGATTGGGTCTGTTTTGCCCAATACAGATTCTGCCGCAGTACCGCCAACTAAAACCAGAAGCTTCGGGGCTAAAAGCGCAATATGTCTTTCTACAAATGGTCTACACATCTGAATTTCTTGTGGGGTTGGACGTCTATTACCCGGTGGGCGCCAAAAAACGGAGTTGGTGATATAAGCCTTTGTTCGATCAAGTTTCATAGACGCAATGACGTTATCTAATAATTTGCCGCTTTGTCCACAGAATGGAATCCCGTGTTTATCTTCATTAGCTCCCGGAGCTTCTCCTATAAACATTATTGGGGGGTCGTCCCTTCTCTTATTGTCACGAAAATATGACTCAAATCTATGGTCGGCAAAGACAGTGCTGTGTGCAAAGTCTTTTAGCTTGCACCCGTCGAATTGTCGAACCGCCAATTCTAATTCTGCTAATGTGGATGCGTTGTCAGCTAATTGTTGGGCTATAGTTATGTCGGTGTTAATTTTTGTAGAGTTATGTGTGATGTTATGTGAGGCATTTGTTACTTCGGGGCCAAAGGTAATTTTGGGGAGAGTGGTTATTGGCGTTGTTAGGGGCTTTGTGGATTTGGTGGTTTGCAACAGCCTGTTCTGAGGCTTATCATGATAAAAGCAATCTGTCCCAATAGCCAGGTGCCAGCGCAGAAGCTTTAAGGATGTTTTTTCAAGTTTATTATGTTGGTTGGTCATCGGTTATTTTCCTTATCTTCATTCGGTATGTGTAGCATTGTGTTGTCTAAAGTTCAATGTTATACTGAAAAGCGAGGGGGTATTCATCGGGTGTTGCGTTATTAGTGTGATATTCAACCAATATTCTTTATATATCGAAATTAATGAGGGGTGAGATATGCAGAGGAAGGAAAATAATGGCCAGAAATCGATTACTTGGGCGGACATCAAGGTCTTTGCTGAGGCAATGTATCAAGATGCTCAGAGCATATACGGAGATGGAAATCAAACGATAAAGCAGGTCGGTGTCAACGAGATTCCCTCTGTTTCAAAAACGCGGATTTATAGCGAATATCCAAGGATTTTAAATGTAAAATTTGGCTCGTATATACGGGACGAAAACGATTTGGGAGATGTCGTAGCGTTTTGCAATAAACAAGGCCTTGATCAAAGGGTTGAGATAAATTCCAACATAGCTATGTCGAAAAATACAAAAAGGATAAAGGTGGAGCAAGATGATGGGATGGAACTGTCATATGCCACGGGAAATGCTATGCCGGGATTTATTCGGGCGGTGTTGGCGCGTATCAAGCAAGAAGAAAAGGCGGAGCAGAATCAGGGTACAATTGTTGATCGTGGGAAAAGTCTTTTTGATATAATAAAAAGTAGCCCCGCTCTAGTAAACTTATATATCAAGCAAACTGGTCGAGAAGCGGTGGGCCTAGGTAATGATGAAGAATTGAAGAGAATAGAGCGTGAGGAAAAACCAAATGGGGGTTGGAATAGGAAGCTTGTGGAAGGATTACTAAGGGGACGCAAACCCCAATCACCAACGATCGATTCAACAAGTATCAACGTGAAGAAGCAAGGCCCCCAGCTGAGTAATCTCGAGAATCTAGATGTGCGGAGCAAACAGCTGTCGCAAGTGGTAAACGGTACTCAGCAAGCACAAACGCCCAAGAAGGAAGCGGCGAAGCTGTTTCATAAGGAGGATATCTTTGGCGAAATATCTGGAAAGGGTGGTTTTGGGAAAGACCATAAAGATGTTCCAGGGAATGTACTTTCGTCCATAGGAGATAAGTTGGACCATTTTTTTGATGGGATGCCGAGTAATAACAAGTTGGGGCAACCTTCTAATCCGCCACCGCAACTTCAGCCGTATAAGGGATTGCCTCAGAAACAATCCTTTGTGGCGGATCAATTTAAGTCTAGATTGCCACAAGAGAAACAGCTGGTGCCACAACCACTTTTGGTTGGTAAGTTCTGTGAAAATATGGTGGAAAAAAAGTACGAAGAATGGGTGTCGTTAAAAAATCAGCTGGAAGAGCGTTTTAAGTGGCAGGAAGGAAAGATAGATCAAGATCGTAAGAAATCTATGCAGAATTTAGGAAAATCATGCTCACATCTTAATCAAAATGTAGATCAGCAAGAGATTCGTAAGACTGCGGTTAATGCTGTGTCAGAAGGGTATAATCAGAATATTTTATGGGGAGATGCGCGGATAAATCAGCTCCATCAAAAGCAGAGTCAAATCAACGCTGAGCCCATAATTCAGCAAAAACTTAGATATGACTTATATGATCAAAAAGATGCGGCGTTGAAAGATGTCGCGGCCAGGAATCTATTGAGTAGACTAGATACCGAAATAAATTATCTGAAAGGGAAGTTGAAGATACAAGAAAGATAGTGGGTTGGGCAAAATTTTTTGAAAATGGCTTAGCAACAATGCATGAATAACCGAATTACCACGAGATGGCGTGCCCTAGAGGATTCGAACCTCTGACCCACAGCTTAGAAGGCTGTTGCTCTGTCCAGCTGAGCTAAGGGCACAAAGCGATGCAGTGAGGATATCAACATGCTACGGTATAGTCAATGGTGATTTCGGTTTATCATACTTGGGTTTCTTTCTTTATTTTCGGATCCTGGCTTTTTGTCGTTTTATCAAGATTCTCCTTCTTTGGCCTCCTAAATTTTCCAGGGCTATATCAGATTGTGTCATTGGGGCCGCCTTTGTCACAGGTTTAAATATTGAGCCAAATTGAGGTTAGGCAGATGTTTTGCGAAGCGCTTTATCTCCGCAGAACAGTATGAACATTATTGCGACGACACCTAATATATAACAGTAATATACATGCGGGACAACATCTAGTGGGCGGATGCCAGCAATAGAGCTGGCGAGTAAAATTTGTGCCCCATACGGTATAATTCCTTGAACCACGCATGAAAATATATCGAGCCATGCAGCGCTATAATGTTTCTGGATATTGCAACGGTGGGCAACTTCTTTCGCTATTCCTCCGCTCATCACGATTGCTACTGTATTGTTTGCAAGCAAAACATCCATTACCGAGACCACAAGCGCTATTGTTATTTGTGCGAATGTTTTTCCGCTATTGGCCGGGAATAGGTTACCCAATTTCTTTGCTATGTCTTTCGCTTCTCCTGATGTCAATCCAGATAAACCCCCTACAAGCAGGGATAGTATCATAATTTCGTTCATGCTCATGAAGCCGGTTTTTATATCGTCACTAAACTGTACGAACGGATATCCCGAGTTCAAGAAGCCGATACAGTAGGCAAAGACTATAGAGATGACCAAGACGTTAAAAACGTTCTTACCACTTAATGCCAAGCCAATCAGTATTGCGTAAGGGAGGATCAATCCCGGCGAAAATTCTTTTGCCTCTATTGTTACGGTTTGATTGTGGACCAAAAATAGCAAAATTGCCGTCATAGCTCCGGCTATGCAGCTTATTATGGCGTTTATGCGAAATTTTGCCTTGTAATCTGCCTCCTGTGATGAGACGGCTGCGATTGTGGTGTCGGAAACTAAGGATAAGTTATCTCCAAACATAGCTCCGCCTATTACGGTTGCCATGCCCAAAGCTTGAGAAAAAGCTCCTTGAGCAGCAAGGCCGCTTGCAATGGGCGCTATAGAGGCTATTGTTCCCATCGAGGTTCCTATCGCTGTTGAAATCAGTGCGGATGCGATAAAAATACCGATTAGAAGAAATTTTTGTGGAATAATAGAGAGGGTCATGTTTATCGTGGCGTCTACGCTACCTATGGATTGAGTCACGGTTGTGAATGCTCCAGCAAGCATAAAGATAAGGCACATTGATATAATATCACGATGTCCAACACCCGCCAAAAAGGCGGTGATTCGATGTTCATTTGAGATATTCTTTTGTAAAACCCAGGCTAACATAATAGCAGGAATGATCGCGACGCTCGGAGATAGTTGGTAGAAGGCGTTTGGGACATCTTGCAGTGTAAAGTATACCCCGCTTCCAACGTAAAGTGCTACGAAGAAAAGCAGCGGGAGTAATGAGGTCAGAATGTTGCGCATTGCCATCTGTCAGACAAAACGTAAGGTTAGCCAATAGTAAGTTTATAGCACACGTTGGTTATATTTAGCCATATTTTCGTGTAGTTATTATAGGGTAGTGGTTCCAATTAATGAGGGTGAGTGGGTCGATTTGGTTGAGTTTCTATCTTGAGAGGTGGGGTTAGTAGTAGTTTTCCAATCTGAATACGTAAACTTAGGGAAGAAAAACGATCTTGACATTAGTAGCTGGGATTGGTAGGTTCTGCCATAGAGTTGGAGTTGTTAGCAGAGAGGTTCATGGATATGGGAGTGCTGTGTCTGTGTGACTCCAAAGAGATCGATTTCTCTGCTCAGATCTTGAACGTATTGCGCCTGTAGCTCAGCTGGATAGAGCGTTAGACTACGGATCTAGAGGCCAAGGGTTCGAATCCTTTCAGGCGCGCCAATGTTTCGTAAAATTTCATCTTGTCTTGATATTATTGCTTGATGTTTACGGTTTATCACTACCCCCTGTGCCCATTTTCTAGAATAGTACGCCTTGTACTGTCAGAGAAGCAGGTTCCGTTCGAGTTGGTTATAGAGCCTTTCTGGGAGCGGCGAGTTGAATTTTTACGGATGAATCCGAGCGGTCAGACGCCAGTTCTGATTGATGATAGAAAAGCATTTATTATTCCTGGGTGTTGGGCGATTTTGGAATATTTAGATGAAATTATTCCAGAATCTATTTTGGGAAATGCCCCAGAACAACGTGCATATGTGCGGTATATCACGGATTGGTTCTGCTGCAAATTTCATCACGAAGTAGGTAGACATCTATTTAGAGAGAAGATTGTGAATGTGCTTTCCAATAGGGGGCCGCTTTCTTCAGAATCTATTCGAGTCGCAAAAAGGAACTTGCAGTACCATCTGGATTACATTGCCTATCTTTTAGGTGAAAGCTATTATTTTGCTGGAGATAAACCGACATTGGCAGATTATGCTGCCGCGGCTCATATCTCTACCTTGGATTATACAGGAGATATGCCGTGGGACTATAGCGCTAGAGTCAAGGAATGGTACTCTTTGCTGAAGTCCAGGCCCAGTTTTAGACAAATTTTGCAAGATGAGGTTAAGGGAATTATAGCGCCTAGGTATTATCAGAATCCGGATTTTTAGTTCTTGAGAATAAGCTGGTATGTATGCAGGATGACAAGAAACAGGCGGCACCAAGTGAAGAGTGGAAGAGCGAGTCAGATGAGCAAGATGCTTTTTGGCAAGCTTTTGATGCAGTACTCAAGAAGCAACAGATAGACAATGAAGGTGGCGATGATGAAGTCCCGGAAAAGAGAGTTAATGTAGATCCTGGTCCAAAGCCCCAACCTCGTCCCAAGCAAGATGATCCGGTAGCCGCTCCCCCTCCATCACCAGATGCAAAGAAAAATAAATCTTCGTTTGAAAAAAGGGTTCACGTAACCCCAATTACTCCAACAGCGCCTCCGGCGAAGGATATAGATTACGTTGCTATCTTACAAAAAGCGAAATATCTCTTTCTTGGACTAATGCTGGTAGTATGTTGTTCAGCAATTTGGTATCTGTTCGGAAAAATACCAAGGCGGCTGGAAGGGAACGTCACGATCTTGGCAAAAACATATGTTGGGAATTGGATATTGGTGAACAAGTCTTATGATGAGGATGCCTCAGCGCCTTTATTAGAGAGGGGGTATCCTCAAAATCCCGTGACTTATGCAATAAATAGGGTTGTCGTCCCTGGAAATACGGTGATCGATGTTGGAGCTTCGTTTGGATATTATACGATGTATCTGTCCTATCTTGTGGGGCCAGAAGGAAGGGTATACAGCTTTGAAGCATCAAAAAATATCTTCGAATTATTAAATCTATCTGTGAGGATGAATCAGTTAAAAAATGTGAATTTATACAATAATCCCATATATAGGGCGGATCCTGGCAGCTTTGCGAAAGAAAATCAGAAAAATGAGGGCAATGTCGGCCAAAGCTCTCAAATGACCCTGGATAGTATGTTGCCGCCCCATCAAGATGTGGATATTATCCATTTGAATCTAAAGGCTCCTCAGGCCGACCTCTTTGCCGGGGCAAGTCAGATCATTGGCAGATCCAAGAAGGTGAAAATTTTAATGTATTGGGATGGAAAAACCTTTAATACCAAGGTTATGCAACGTGCTATGAGAACACTTTACTATAATAAATTTCATTTTTGGTGCGTGGAGAGTAGCGGTAAATTCACTCAGTTAAAGGTCGAGGAGGTTCTCAAGAGGAGCTTTGCCGGGTATTTGTTGATTGCAAGAGGGCTTTCATGAGCCTGAGTCTGTAGAAAGCGCGATCGTTGCGCCTTAATAAATATGTAGCAAAAGCTCCGCATATGTATACTATTTGGTGTAAAAGGTGAGGTTTTGTTCAAAAAACGTTGATTTTTTTGTTTATATGTGCGATAGTCCTTTCGTGGTTTAGGTAACTCTTATAATATAGGTGATGAATATGACGATTGATGTGGATAAAATGCCGGGGGACTGCGGTGCGTGCAAAAGCGCAACGACTTCAGCGGCTCAATTGAATGCGCTAAAGGCATACAATAAGGATAAGGCCTCAAAATTAGAGAGAAAGGAACAGGAATTGGCGGATGCTAACAAGAAAATGGAGGATCTACAGAAGGAGCTGCAGACCGAAAAATTGAAATTGCAGAAACTTAAAACACGGCACGGTGACCTTGTTGAGAAACACAAGGCCCTGGCGGAGGATTCGGTTCAGTTAGGTGACGTTGCCGGGAAATTGACGGCAGAAGCCGATAAGCATGAGGCTCAAATTAAGGGACTGCTCGAAGTAGAGACGATCCTCAGCGGTAAATTCATTAAGGATATAGGGGATACGGATGCCGCTCTTAATGTTACTAATAGTAACATCACCAAGACGAAGAGCTCGATTAATGCCACTAAGCTTGAGGGTGGTCTGGTCGAGGGGAAGATTTCGCAGATTGAGGGAACGATAGCGGAAGAGGCAAAGAAGATCGAGCAGGGCTGTGCAGCTATAAAAGAGAACAAATCGAGCGTTATTTGGAGGCAAGATGATACCGATGTGTGTGTTAAGTATAAACACATCGAGGATGCCCATGTAGTAAGAGTAGATTACAGTTCTTCGGTGGGCAATGGTACTTTTTACTATAAATTTCAAGGCCAAAATCTGCAAGCGAATCCGGCCTCATGGAATTCCGGCTCGATGGGGTATGTCTCACTAGCTAAGGAGTCAAAGGACTTTGTTGCCAAGGTGGCCGAGGTTGTTTTATCGCGAGAGGGGGAGCATCCCGCTGTGTACGATGCTAGGACTAGTGCAGCAACTGTTGAGAATATAGTCGAACAGGCGATCCTTCTAGACCCCGATTTGAGCGCAAGCAATTCTATGGTGAACGAGAACTGCATCGAAGTTTTCTTTCAGGGCGACAAATCCGCAGTCGCAGTCGAAGTCGGATTCTGTGATTCGACTCACATTACTGATATGAATGGTACTATCGCTTACTAGTAGTGCGGTTTTAGGTCATCAACCTGGAGGGGGCATATTCCGCATCATTATTGTGGAGGGCTCCCGACACCCAAACTGTGGGCTATATCCGTATGGCCCACTTTCTTCGTGGTTGAGCCGCAATCAAGGACATCTGTGATTGGTGGTTATTCTGGTTGCTCCATTTTATGAAGATATTGCTTCATTCGTTGAATTCATTTCTTGTCTAGACTCCATTTCTCACTACAATGCTAGGGTATTGTTTTCTGGTAACGAATATTTTTGTATTGTAGCAGTTTATGAATTCGAGCATGCATCTTGTCCCAATGGTTATTGAGCAATCTGGGCGTGGCGAACGTTCGTACGACATATATTCGCGCTTACTAAAAGAAAGGGTGATTTTTGTCTCTGGTCCAATTGATGACATTCTTGCATCTTTGGTTGTAGCTCAATTATTATTTCTAGAATCTGAAAATCCAGACAAAGACATATACATGTATATCAATTCTCCTGGCGGAGTTATTACGTCCGGCATGGCTATATACGATACGATGCAATACATTAAGCCCGATGTTGCGACTCTATGTGTTGGCCAGGCCTGTTCCATGGGCTCTATGTTACTTACGGCTGGCGAAAAGGGCAAGAGGTTCGCTCTTCCCCATGCACGTATCATGATACACCAGCCACTTGGTGGATACCAGGGGCAGGCAACAGACATAGAGATACATGCGAAGGAAATCATGAGGGTAAAAGAGCGAATGAATCGTTTGTATGCTGAACATACTGGTCAAACATTATCGGTGGTAAGGAGAATCGCGGAAAGGGATACATTCATGTCTGCTGAGGAAGCGGTAAAATTTGGTCTTATTGACGAAGTCGTGTTAAAAAGAACTGGCAGCTCCATTCCACTAAATGCGAATAAAGATTAATGAAACTACAGTCCTCGTACCTGAAAATATATCGGTATTGGAGGCGTGTCGGCGGATTGGAGTCAAAATACCGACATTTTGTCACAATAAATACCTAGCTCGGGCTGGGTCTTGCCGGATGTGTTTGGTTGAGATTGATGGTTTCTCGAAACTTGTTCCAAGTTGCTCACAGGAAGTGCGGGAAGGTATGGTGGTCAGGTTTGATAGTTTTGCAGTTCTTCAGGCCCGAAAAGATATTTTGGAAATGCTTTTGATTAACCATCCATTAGATTGTTTGGTTTGCGATAAGGGCGGAGAATGCTCATTACAAGATAATTTTATGGATTATGGGGGTAAGTCTGGCAAATTTTATGAATCAAAACGCACCATTAAGGATAAAACTTTTCATCCGCTGATCAAAACGCATATGAGCAGGTGCATACAGTGTACGTTATGTACTAGATTCATGGCAGAGATCGGCGGGGAGGACGAACTTGGGATTATGGGTCGAGGCGAATTGCAGGAAATTTCATCGTGTCAGGCTCTAGGGTATAAGGAAGCGAGCTCGGAATTAGCTGGTAATGTTGTTGATCTTTGCCCAGTTGGGGCTCTTACGTTTATTGCTCATGAGTTCTATGGACGTAGCTGGGAATTATCTAAAACGGCCTCCATCGATATCTCAGATGCGGTTTGTTCAAATATATGGATAGAATCAACGAATAACAAGGTGATACGAATACTGCCAAGAGAGAATCCAGATATTAATGAATCCTGGATTTCGGACAAGGCTAGATTCTTGTGTCATGGTTTGGACAAAAATCGGATCACGCATCCTATGGTACGAGATGAGAATGGGGGGCTTCAACCGAGTGCATGGATAGTTGCATATGAAAGAATATTATCTCATAAAAAAACGCTATTGGATCCGAACCGAATTGCTGCAATTGCCGGTGTCTTAACTGATGTGGAGACGATGTTTGTGACAAAGGAATTGTTGGGTTTATTTCGCTCCTACAGCATGGACTACAGAAGAGAAAGGTCTCAATTTATTCCCCAAAATCGATTTCATTATATTTTTAATTCAACAATAGCCGGGATAGATCTGGCGGATGCGTGTCTTATCGTTGGAGCTAATCCTAGGTTTGAATCGAGTATCCTAAATGCCCGTATACGTAAAAACGTATTACGTGAGAATCTGCGGGTATTCCTTATAGGCGAAAAGATAGATCTAGGATACGGATATACTCATCTAAGTAGCGATGTTTCTATTTTGCAAGATCTGGCAGAGCAAAAAAGCTGCCATTTCTTCGATCATGCGAAATACCCAATGTTGATTTTTGGAGAGGGATTATTTGATAAGGAGGATGCAGAAAGTATTCTGTGGTATGCAAATAAAATTGCAAGAAAGAATAATTGCTTCAGAGATGATTGGAATGGATTTAACGTACTCCATAACGTGGCATCTAAGGTTGGCGCCTTTGATGTAGGCTTCTTTCCGAAAGATAGAGGTCTTGGGACGGGGGATATATTACGAAATTCGTCTTTATTATTGCTTCTTGGGGCCGATGAAATAGATCTGAAGACGATACCAAGAGAGACCATGGTTGTATATATTGGGCATCATTTTGACAAAGCGGCTAGGAGAGCTGATATTGTTTTTCCTGGCTCCGCATACACAGAAAAAGATTCTACGTATGTAAACCTCGAAGGTCGCGTACAAAGGACGAAAGTGGCAGCAAGGGCGCCAGGAGAGGCGAAAGAAGATTGGGCCATACTGAATGAGCTAACCTCTTATTTATGTAAGGGCCATTCTTACTCCGAGCCCAAAACGTTAGAAGATCTGAGGGGAAGGATGATGAGCTATAATCCCATTTTCAGCCACCATAATATTGGGCTGGTTTCATCATATAAAAAATCTAGCACGCACTTTAATTATATAGACAAATCATTGGGGCAGGCCTCATTACAAAGAGAGAAATATCAGAACGTTATAGGGACAAGAGAGGAGTTTTACCTCAGTAATTCTATTGCCAGGAATTCTAACGTGCTTTTGCAGCTTTGTAATAGGTCGAAGGCTTGATGGGGAGTGAGGAGAGTCGGTATAGGTTGTCAGATTTACTAGATCGGCATTGCCAGATTGATATGGGTCATATTATCAAGCCTGCGGTTATTACTGTAATAAAGGCGATAAGAGCCTTTGGCGGAGAGGCAAGGGTTGTCGGTGGGGCTGTACGGGACATTTTGCTCCGTAGAAGAATAACGGATGTCGATTTAGCGAGCTCTTTGACGCCGGAGGAAGGCATCAAGGCATTGACTGGAATCGCATCCAGTATTATTGAGACAAGTCTGGAACATGGAGTCATTACAGCCATAATAAATGGGGAAAAAATTGAGATAACAACTCTAAGGCGGGATATTTCGTGTGATGGAAGGCGGGCAAATGTTCAGTATACTGATAGTTGGGCTGAAGATGCGGCAAGGAGGGACTTCACCATCAACGGTCTGTCGCTTGATTTGGAGGGGAATGTGTATGATTATTTTTGTGGGATTGATGATTTACAAAAAAGGATTGTTAGATTTATTGGAAACGCAGAACAGAGAATACATGAGGACTATCTACGACTCCTTAGATATATCAGATTTTGTGCGGTATTTGGTTCACGCAATTTCGAGGAACAAAGCTTCGCTGCCATCGTAACTTTGTGGCAATACGTAAAAACATTGTCAAAATCACGGATAAAGTCCGAATTGTGGAAATTCTTTAGTTTAAAAAATGCGTACAAAATTCTGTATCTTTTTAGGCAAAAGGGGCAAATGTTTGAAGAGCTCTTTCCGGGGGATGTTGGTTCGGTTTATGGACGATTGCGTCTCATCAAGAATGAGCCGTTCCTTAATTTTGCGGCGGGTTTAGTATTGCATCATGTTAAAGATGCGTCTAAGGTTGCTGCAAGGTTAGATTTGACAAGAGAAGAGCGTAGAATTTTAAACCATTTACTGGATGCAAAGTTATATGATGTAGAATCTAGCTGTGGGGCTCTACAACTGGACTCTAGCATATTCGAGCATCAAAAGAGGGTCAACCTTTTGGATGGAAAATGTAGTTATAAAATCTACAAAGCTCATCTAATGATTAGGTACATACTTGGTGAAGGGAAAAAAAGGCGGATGAAAATTGTGTTGAAACATTTATTGGATTTTAGCCCAAAATTCCCGTTAAATGGTCACGATATGATTGAGATTGGAGTGATGGGAAAAGATATTGCCGAGAAACTTATGTATGCCAGATCTTTGTGGGTCGAAAAGGACTTTGTTATGAAGAGAGAAGATCTAATTAGTGCTGTGCTGAGTTGTGATAAGGTGTGATTAGTATAAAATGGAAAACAGTATAGAAAGCTTACAGCAACTGGTAAACAGTTTGGCGAAGTTACCAAATATGGGACAAAGATCTGCCAGAAGAATAGCCCTGCATCTGCTGGAGAATCGATCGGTTCTTGACAATATAATTGTGACTTTACAAGATGCTGCCCGCGAGATAAGAAATTGCGAGGTCTGTGGAAATATTGACAGTAGATCTCCATGTTCAATTTGCTCTAGCTCAGATCGTGATCAGTCGGCAGTTTGTATTGTTGAAAATATATCGAACCTTTGGGCTATGGAACGTAGCCAAGTTTTTAGAGGTAAATATCACGTTTTGGGTGGCATGCTTTCAGCTTTTCATGAGATTACCCCGAATAAATTGGGAATGAGGAAACTTCTATCAAGAATACAAGAGGATGGCGTTACCGAGATCATACTCGGAATTAGTGCCACTCTTGATGGGCAAACTACCAGTTATTACATAACAGATTCTATCATCGCAAAATATCCCCACGTTATAATATCAAGGTTGGCATTCGGTATCCCTATCGGCGCCGAACTTGAGTATATGGACGAAGGAACTTTGGGCATTGCGCTTAAGTTAAGGCAGGGAATATGAGGCGAAATATCATAAAATCAGATCTTTTCCTGATAGAGGTAGCGATCGAATCTCCAGAATGGAAAAAATTGAATTTAGATCCGATTCGTTATGTGAAAGACGTTGTCGCAACTGCGCTTGCTGTTTGTATGGGGTATGAGTCGATTTTGTCGGATTTACGGGATAATAAACTCTTTCCTGCAATTATAGAATATGCTGAAGAGAAAGAGCGGGGGCCATCTATTGAGCTTGCCATCTTGTTATCGAATGATGAGAGGTTACATAAACTAAATCTTCAGTTCTTGGTAAAAGATTCCCCAACAAATGTTCTGTCATTCCTAAACGAAGAAATATCTTCTATCGGGGGGGCAGAAAATATTCGTATGATGGGGGGCAGAAATTCGCCCCTGTACATTGGGGATATGGCAATTAGCTACCAAAGGATATATGAGGAAAGCGTTGAGCAAAAAAAGGATTTTTATGCTTATTTTGCCCACATAATTGTACACGGTGTCTTGCATTTGTTGGGATTTGATCACATGAAGGACAAGGAAGCTGGGATTATGATGTCGCTTGAAGATCAAATCTTGGAGAGTTTTGAGGGACGGAGGGTATAGTTACTGGCAATGTCTTTCATTTGTGGAGACGGCATTGTTATGGCACTGTTAACAAAGCTGGTTAATTAAGGATAATTATGACAGAATGTTATATTTTTCTCGTAATTTTATAGAACGACTCTTTAGCCAAATGAAGGGATAAACCCGTCGCAACTAGGCTTGACAAGTTAGACGTACGTTTGACTTCATTCACACTTAGCTCTCATGAAGTTTTTTACCAGCTTTGTTAACAGTGCCATAAAAAACCACAAACCCAAATCAAATGCCTGAATCTAATCCCGAACCGACCTTCTAAAGCTCTTTCTTTTGACCACCCTTGTCTCCAACCGTGTCAGGATTTGGTTTTTCACCCTGCTTCCTTTCCCGCGTGAAAACATCGGGATTTTTGCCCTGCTCTCCAACAACCTCCTTGACGTCCCACTCTTGAGCATCGGAGTTATATTCGAATAGAGTTGGTCGCCCGATATAATTGTCGTACTTGATGTACGAAGCTTCTTGTCTATGAGCCAGATATGGCCCGCCACCAAATGTTCGATAAGAGCCGAATGTTGTATATTTTAAAACAAAATCTTTCTTTTTCTCTAAATCTGGAATAGCGCCGACCAAATCATCCAAATTAGCAATCTTATGACCAGCGATACTTTCTATAGACAAGAGGTAGATAGGATTTTGGAATATAGAGGTATCGACGTTGTAAAAATGTGGAAGCGTTGCAAAGCTTGAAGCGGAATTAACATTTCCCATGAAGACCGTTCCTAATTTTGCTCCGGTGAGTGTGGCGATTCGATAATCAACCTCGTAGAACATCGCCCCTGACAATTCGACCATTCTTTTGATGGTGTGATTATCCAGTGGATAGGTCTCAATTTCAAAATTGATTAACTTACCGTGACGATATACTTCGAGGGTAACCTTTTTAGGGGAGTTATTGATAATTTTCTGCATTTCGTATAGACGTGGTCCGATCAAGGTACCATTCACCTTCCATATAACATCTCCCGATTCTATGACCTTATCAGCAGAAGAGTCTTCAAGCGTTGAGGATACTTTAAGAACTAGATTTCTGGAATCTGGGAACTTCTTGAGATACTGGTTTAGCTCCTCACTTGGGAAGCTTGAGAAGCGAGCAACTTTATCTAACGCTTCGTATTCTATATGGAGACCACAATCATATCTGGCTGGAATCTTGGAATCTTGTAAATCTTCCAGCGCTTTTGTTAGGTATTTCGGATAAATCGCGGTTGCATAGGTATCGGACCCGCCGAAGATGATTCCGACTACTTCCCCATTTTTATCGAAGATCGGGGAGCCGCTAGATCCCCCTCTGTTATTGAGGGTAACTAACATTGTTTGGTAGGTCATGTAGTCAGATTGATCGTATATGGAGGTTATTACCCCATCTTGTACGGAAAATGCCTGACCCTCATTTGATCCGACCATGAAAACCGAAGTGTCATTAAGCACGGGTTTTGCAGAAAATTTTACCTCCGTTACATTTTCTGGGATTGTTTCTGGGTCAACCTTGAGGAAAGAAAAATCCACAAATGGATCTGAATAGATTAACTTGGCCTTGGCCTCTCTTCCGTTAAAAAAAGTTAGTTCTAGTATTTCAATGCGTTTTCTATCAGAAATATGGGCATTTGTAGCGACTAATCCTCGTTTTTTATCTACAATGAAGCCAGTTCCTGTTCCAGCGCCTGTGTAACCGTAGGCAGATTTTCTAATCGATACATCAATTTTTACTACGCTTTTCTGGGCCTTTTCGACGACTGATTGAGATAGAAAACTTTGTTTAGAGTTGGCATAAGAGTTTGAGACGCCACTGGTGAGGGCAATCGCCAAAGCTAAGAGTGCGGGGAAGAATTTTTGCATCGGTGAGGATTTCTTGATTAGATTCATTCTTATTCCTTTTACTAAATTAACCTTCTTGACATTTTAATCATGTGTCCTAAAGTGGTGGGAAGTCGGAATCAGCGTCCATGCTTTGTAGCACGCAATTGGTTTCAAGGCAAGCCGGATGTTTAAGCCTAATCACTAAATATTTTTTGATAAAATGTCTCTTAAGTCGAAATTCCAGGAAGAAGAGAGGACGATTCAAATCGAAAGGGATTCATTTTTGAACGCCTTGGCTAAGACAAAGTCTGTAGTTGAAAAGCGAAGCTCAATGCCGATATTGGAGCATGTAAGGATCAGCGTGCAAGGAGATACGTTGAGCGTAACGTCAACCGACATGGACATCACCATTGTTGATTCAATAACTATTGATACTCACCATGATTTTGAATTCACTACTGTAGCGCATATTTTATACGAAATAGTGCGCCGTATATATGACTCCTCGACACTGAAGTTGGTTCTGAATCAGACGAAAAATACTTTAACCATTACAGCGGGGAGGAGTCAATTCCTGCTACCAACTCTTGATGCTTCGGATTTTCCATCGTTCGATTGCAACATCAATCAGTTTCAATTTGAAATCGGGGCATCTCTCTTAAAGTTTCTGCTAGTACACACAAGGCATGCTATGTCTTTGGCTGACATAAGGTATTATCTAAATGGTATATATTTGCATACAGTTGATACCGGCTCCGATCGTATATTAAGAATGGTAGCAACTGACACCCATAGGCTTGCTGGGGCCGAAGTCTTATTGAAGGACGCTAAGTTACCGAGTGATTTTGGTTTGATCCTCCCAAGAAAAACCGTGAATGAATTGGCAAAATTGCTGGAAGATGTGGAGGAAGATTTGGCAATATCAATCGCTGCGGATAATAATCGAATCCTATTTAAGATAGGTCGGGTTATGATTGTGTCCAAGGTGATAGACGCAAAATTTCCTGACTATACAAGATCGTACATGATTACAAATGATAAAAAATTCGTAGTCAATGTTCAAAATATGAAGCGAGCAATAGACCTTGTAAGCGTTGTTTCGGAAGGTAAGAGTAGGGAGCTAGTTTTAACGATCGATAAGAATCGTATTGTCGTTAGCGTTACTAATAACGTGTCAATTATCGGATATGCCAAACAGGAGATAGAGGTCGAGTTCTCGTGCGATGAGCAATTGGAGATAATGGTGAATTCCAGATATCTATTGGAGTGTTTGAATGGTATCGATGGAACTCGTGCTGAGTTCTTGATTTCTGACAGTCTTAGTCCTCTTGTAGTACAAGATTGTGATGACAATCGTTGCAAAGATATACTGATGCCGATGCGTTTACAGAGGTAGCGCAACAATATTTTTTATAAGAAATTTCGCTTTATGGACTCACTTGAGCTTTTCGCCGGTGGCATTCTGTTGGTTTTTGTTTTGTGGTACATAGTGCGAGCCAAAATTCGAGGTTATGGGCAGGAGGATGTCCATTTTTCTGCATACAGCAAAGTTAGTCAGAGGAGCCCTAAGAAAAAGAATAATTTAATGTCCAAAAATCAGAATCAAGAACTTGAAGAAGAGAAGGTTCGGAAGGTTCAGGGAGGGGAGGTTGTCGTGCAAAAATACGATCCAGAGAACGATCTTGCTTTAACGGAAGATCAACGTGTGGTTGGTGTCGTAGAGCCTAAAGGATTTTGGTCCCGATTCATTATGGCCCAAAAGTTCCAATATATTATGCAGCGTATGCATATTGGCAAAAAAGGGCCAGGATTTTGGGCCAATCTTATCAAGGCGCAGAGTGCGTCACAAGGTAGGGACCAGTCACGTGGAAGATGAGATATTGCTGCTCCCGATTATTAGTCTGTAATTAGATAACTCAAGATGCTCTCTACTCCAGATGTTTTTATGATTTTTGCTGTATTGAGCGCAATGGGTGTTGTTTTGACGAGCCGCCTTATGTACTCTGTATTATTTCTTATGCTCGTATTTTTAAGTATTTCTGCTTTGTTTATTAGTATCAATGCGGAGTATGTTGGTATGGTGCTATTTTTAGTGTATGTAAGCGCGGTAATAGTCTTCTTCCTTTTTATTGTGATGACGTCTAATTTTCAAGATCCAGCATCTTCCAAGATAAAAAAGCTCTTTTTCCTGTCCGTGTTAATTGCGGTAACTGGCTTGAGTTGCTATCAGCTGATTGATGATTTCACAAAAGCTCTCTTGGAGAAAGAGGGGCAAAAAACACCTCAGTATATCGTGGACGGATCTTTCCATGACGCATCAGACGCCAATTTAACAAATATGGAGAGAATTGGAAGGTTATTGTATACAAAGTATTCGAGGCAGGTTCAGATGGTTGGGATGATTTTATTTATCTCGTCTGTTGGAACTTTATTAATTGCAAAAAAAAAGAACAGTAGGAAAATCCAGTAATATTGGTATTTTTGCGACGGTGATTGTGACTAAGCTAGAATTTTGCGCGCATAAAAAGTTCGCAATCCTTGGGATGGGGAAGACGGGAATAGCGGTCCTTAGAGCTCTCTTGGGTGTAGGCTCTAAGATAGTCGTATTTGAGGATGAATTGGCGAAAAGGGAGGTTTTGCGGCAAAATCCGGAATATCAAAGTGCGCTACAGAAGAAACAGCTGTCTTTTTTGTCTACCAATGACGAAATAGATCTAGAAAAGGAGTGTCTTGACGGCATTGTGGTGAGTCCTGGGGTGGCAACGCAGGGGCAAAAGGAACATCCGTTGATAAAAAGGGCCAAAGCTTTAAAGATTGCATTATTGTCTGACATAGATCTGCTGTATCAGAGCAATCCAAAGGCTAAGTACATAGGGATTACCGGAACAAATGGTAAATCCACTACAACAGCATTGATTCATCATTGCTTAGACGCAATTACGGGGAGGTCAATTCAGATGGGTGGCAACATAGGAGTGCCAGCTCTTGATCTTATTACGGATGCAGACGTTTACGTTCTTGAGTTGTCGTCATATCAGCTTGATTTACTGAATTTTCTTCAGCTGGATGTTGCTATATACCTTAACATCGCGTCTGATCACTTAGAAAGATATGGTACGATTGCAAATTATGCCGATTCCAAGGGAAGTATCTTTGAATCATTTCGATCATCAGATAAATATAGCTCGAACAAACTCCGGGTTGGTGTGATCTCTGTTGATTACGAGCTCACAAGAAGCATATACGAACGATTAAAGGGTTGTGCGCCAGAGCGAAGCCTTGTTCCATTTTCTGTCAAAGATCAATTAGAAGTTGGTATCAGCATTGTAAATAATGTTTTACATATACGAGATATATTTGGGGTAAATGCTTTCCAGAAGGATTTAGCGGGAATTTTGCCGCATGCTTTGGGAGGTCGGCACAATGCTGAGAACCTTGCCGCTACGATTGCTGGTTGTCTTGCCATTGAACCCAACATAGAGTTGGGCCGTTTACTGGAAGTGGTGGGGACCTTCAATGGATTGCTGCATAGAATGCAGATTATTCCGACGAAGGCTACTGAAATCACCTTTATCAATGATAGCAAGGCCACGAACGCTGCTTCTACAAGGTATGCATTAGAATTATATAGCAGCATACACTGGATTGTCGGGGGGTTGGCAAAGGATGAGGGAATCGAGGCCTTAGCTGATCTATTTCATAAGATCAAATGTGCGTACCTGGTTGGGGATTCTATGAAGGTTTTTGCTCGGGTGCTTGATGCATACGGGGTGCCGTATGTAGAATGTCGAACTCTCGAAAAAGCTTTGCTGCATATTCGACGACATATTGCTACTGGGATTGTCATGCTGTCTCCTGCGTGCGCGTCTTTAGATCAATGGAATAATTTTGAAGAAAGGGGGGACTTTTTTATTAAGTGCGTCCAGATGTTATGGGGCCGTTGAGATTGTAGGGCGTTCTGGATGATGATTGGGCATGAGGAATTTTATAAAAGTTCTACCTAGCTTCTGCGTTAGCTTCCGAGACATCTCCCGCTAAGTAAAGTGATCCGCAGATCAGTATCCTTGCCGAAATATCGGAATCTGCCACGCAAGCCAGGATCGCATCTTTCAGTGATTCGCACACAATGGATCGAAAGCCCAATTTCTCTATAACTTCGTGTATGACGGCCCCCTTTTCTCCTCTTGGCTCGTATTTCACGGTTACGCAACATATCATTTTTGCGATATCTCTAAAATATTCTAAAAAGGCCCCTAGTTTGGTTGGGTCTTTTTGGATTGTTCGTCCATAAATCAGATACAGCGGTTTTTTGTCCATACCCCTGATACTTGCTGCAACCATTTCTGCTCCACCAATATTATGCGCTCCATCCAATATCAGCTCCCATTCATTCGGCATCATTGCGTTCAAAACGCCGCTAGTAAGGAGCTCCATTCGTGCTGGCCATTTGGCTTTTAATACGCCGTTCTTTATATTTTCGTGTGTAATTTGTTGGTATAGATTCGACCGTAGTATATAGGCTGAAACTATTGCTGTTGCTGCATTTAGGAATTGATGTATGCCACGGAGGCCAACTTTATATGGGCCAAAACGTTCTTTGTGCACATAAACATATAACGTGTTCGAGTTTCCCTCATTATGTACTTCAAGATTCCAATCTTTGCCATACGCAAAGCATTGGGCGCCAACCGAAAGGCAGCAATCCCTCAATACATCAAGGACTTCTTCTGGTTGCCAACTGATGACGCATGGACAGTTCGGTTTTATTATGCCCGCTTTCTCGTGAGCTATTTCTGCAAGGGTGGTTCCCAAGAATTCTGTATGATCGTGTGATACCGTTGTGATTATAGAAATTGCGGGATTTTCTATGACGTTTGTGGCATCTAGTTCCCCGCCCATGCCAGTCTCTAATAGCAAGGCATCGGCCTTTACTTGTGAAAACGCCAAGAAAGCCATGGCCGTGATCCCCTCAAAGAAGGAGTACTGAAGGTTTGGGTTTTGTTCAGCGATGACTCTGCATTGTTCTGCGAGCAAAAAAAGAGCGTCGTCACTTATCTCGTCTCCCAGCAATTCAATGCGCTCATTAAATCTTATCAGGTGCGGCGAAATATAGCGATGTGTTGTGTACCCTGCGTCCTCAAGAATTGCCTTTAAATAAGCCAAGACAGATCCCTTTCCGTTAGTTCCGGAGATGTGTATAACTGGTGGAAGATTTTCTTCCGGACTTCCGAGCAGATCTAAAAATGCTTGGACTCGACAGGTTCCTCGTTGGATTATATTTGTATTGGGGTGTGGCCAATGAGGCATGGAAACCATACGAACTCCTTCCATCTGTTCATGCGAATGTGAAAGGATTGTACAGAAACTCTTGATCGAGTCAAGAGTCTCTAGGTTCGGTGTGGGTGGATTATAAGGGGTTTCTGAGTGATTAGTTGGTGTGGTTGGTTGTTTTTGTTATTTTTCGAACTAAAATCTTCCCTTAATCAGACCGCCAGAGGTCTTAGTCATGGTGATTCATATAGTCGCGCCAATTGACGTGAAGATGGTAACCTCGACGTTTGAGAAGTTGAGTCACTCGTACAAACTGGTATACAGAGTTTTCTCATTCTTCACGTCAACCGGAATGACTATATAATCATTCTTAATGGATATGACCAGCTCTCGAAGCGACTCTTGAAGCTTTACGATGGTCATAAAACTAGCTTTCCAATTTTCTTTCGTTTTTTACGTCAATCAGTGTCCATACAATCGACACCTCCGTCATTAATAGCTCGGCCCATTCAACAAAGACTTTTTGCGTAAATTTCAGGGCTCCAAATTCGCTATAACCTAAATGAGCCTCATAGCTTCACGAACTTCCAACAGTGTTGTGGCGGCGACCTTTCGAGCTTTTTCTGTGCCAGAAGATAAAACTTCTTGCACCACATCTTTTGAAATACTTCGTCTTGACTCCCTAATCGGTAACAAAAGCTTTTGCAGAACATCATTCAACAAACTCTTTATCACTACATCACCAAGGCCGCCTCGAGAATACCTGGCCTTCAATTCTTGCAGATCTTGTCGGTCTTCATAAAGCGCATCTAAATAACTAAACACAACATTGCCCTCAACCTGGCCCGGATCGTTGACGCGTATATGGTTCGGATCGGTAAACATCGAGAAAACCTTACTCCTTATTTCATCGGGGGTATCTTTAAGGGAAATAGCGTTATTCAGTGATTTACTTGCCTTGGCCTTGCCGTCAAGTCCGACCAACCTAGAAGTTGTAGAAAACAGTGCCTTAGCTTCCTTTAAGATGGACGCATTATAAGTGCTGTTGAACTTTCGCACTATCTCGTTTGTTTGCTCAATCATGGGGGCCTGATCCTCTCCAACGGGTACCAATTCAGCCTTAAACGCGGTGATATCGGCGGCTTGACTTATTGGATAGCATAAAAAGCCAACAGAAACAGATCTTTCATCATATGCTTTTTGAGCTATTTCGGCTTTTACAGTTGGATTCCGCTTCAGTCTACCCAGCGAAACCAAGTTCATTAAGTATATGGTTAATTCAGCTAATTCTGGAACGCCTGATTGAACAAATATGACGCTTTTGCTCGGGTCTAGTCCAACGGCGAGATAATCCATCACAACCTCAGACACATTAGTCCGCACAAGCTCTGGAGACTGAGCATAGTCCGTAAGTGCTTGTAGATCAGCTACCATGACGTACTGACGATATTTAGGGGTCTTTTGCAACTGTAGGCGAGTCACTAAAGAACCTACATAATGGCCAAGATGCAGAGGTCCGCTAGGTCTATCTCCAGTCAATACGACTTCGACCATATCTTCAACTATATAAAATTCCGCTAAAATACCTACAAATCTCTTCCCATGAAGTTATTGGAGCTACCTTCATCATTTCTTCCTGGCTATTTATTGTCTGTTTTCTTAGAAACGGCCCCATCTATATATTTAACCACATCGCCAACAGTCTTCATCTTGGCGGCCTCGCTATCAGAGATCTCGACATCAAATTTATCTTCCATCGCCATCACGGCTTCAACAATCTGCAAGCTATCGCCACGCAAATCCTTTGTAAGATCGCTCTCAAGTGTGATCTGTTTCGTGTTAAGATCGATGTCTAGAACTTTAGCAAGAATTTTAGTCACCTCCTCCTGAACATTCTTATATGACGCTTTAGATTCTGTTTGCATGTCTACGTACCAAAATATAAAAGGATGTTATTCAAAAAATACTTGCAGCAGTCAGGATAACGCGTTACCAGAGCAGTTTTGGGTTTCAATCTCAAGATATAAATAATGCAACTGAATATGACTATAGCTTTTTTCCGATCTCTGCCTAATAATTATTATACGCAATGACGTGCTCTGTATATAAAAATTTTCATAATGTCCTTAATGTAATAAAAGATGATCATACAGCAAGAAAAGGAAGTTTTACTAAAGTTTATCCGTGAAGAAGGGTGTAAATATGTTGATATTGACTTGGTGGATAGCGCCATAAATTTTGCGGCCAAAGCTCACGAGAACCAATTAAGGGCATCTGGTGAGCCATATATAACCCATCCAATAGCGGTGGCTACTCTTCTAGTAGAATTGCGACTAGATCAATCTTCTATCATTGCGGCGCTCTTACATGATGTTGTAGAAAACTCAGATTGTAGCTTAGAGACAATATCTGAAAATTTTGGTCAAAAAATAGCTGAGTTAGTTGACGGCGTCACAAAATTAAGTCGTATAGCAGTTGCTAATCAGTCAGAAAACGCTAGACAGGTTGAAAATTTACGCAAGCTTTTCTTGGCTTTATCTAAAGATGTAAGGGTTCTCCTGATAAAACTCGCCGATAGATTGCACAATATGCGTACGATAAACTTTTTTGCCTCCGAAAAGAAAAGAATCCGTATCGCACAAGAAACCATGGACATATACGCATCTTTAGCGGAGCGTATTGGTTTACATAAATTCAAAACCGAGTTACAAAACCTAGCTTTTGCGCAACTACATCCCACGATATACGAATCTATAGTCAACAGATTGACTTTTTTACGAGACAACGGCTCCATTAATATAGAGGCAATGATCTCGACGTTAACCGATCTATTGATAAAGCACGGTCTGAAGGCCAAGATTATTGGAAGAGAGAAGTCGGCCTATTCAATTTGGAAGAAGATGGAGGCAAAAACGGTTTCATTCGAACAATTGTCGGACATAGTTGCTTTTCGTATAGTGCCGGATAACATCGAAGATTGCTATAAGGTACTCGGTATCCTCCATACTACATATCGCGCTATACCGGGCTCGTTCAATGATTACATCAGCATGCCAAAGCCTAACAGCTATAAATCTTTGCATACAGTTATTCTGGGGCCTCAACAGCACTGCGCAGAAATACAGATAAGAACAACAGAAATGGAGGAGGTAGCTGAATTAGGGCTAGCTGCGCACTGGACCTATAAACAAGGTTCGGAATATGATGAAAATTTTTTAAAACATCGTCAATGGATTGAGCAATTGCAAGAAATCCTTAAGAATACAGGGGGGCCAACAGAAGTGTTAGAAAACACACGAAGAGAAATCGAATATAACCAAATATTTTGCTTTACACCTAAGGGGGAAGTAATTGCATTACCCAAATTCGCTACTGCCATTGACTTTGCTTTCGCCCTACATTCCGAGATAGGGCTTCATTGTATGGGGGTAAAAATTAACAACAAACTCTGTCCACTACAAATGCATATAGTTAGTGGGGACCAAGTAGAGATTTTGACTTCGACAACTGAAACCGCAGAAGAGTATTGGCTTGATATTGCCGTAACTGGTAAGGCTAGACACCACATCAATCAATTCCTAAATACCAAAAAACAAGATGATTTTATCTCTCGCGGAAAGTCTTTAATCTCAAAAGCATTCGAAAAAATTGGGATAAAATATGACGAAAGCATTATCATGAAGACGCTTGAAGCATTGAAAAAGAATACAGTAAGTGATTTATTTGAGGCTATAGGAAAGAAAGAGCTTCATCCGGGGGATGTGCTTAGGGAAATCTCTAAGAATAACCCAAATAAATCTTATCGGAAACATTTGAGCAAACTTCTTGAGAAGCATGTTGGCAAAAGTGAAGCTTCAACTCCAAGAAATGATACTGAGGACCTAGGGCGGCTGTTAGAAGGGAAAGAAGTATGTTTCGCGAAATGTTGTTATCCAGTACCAGGAGATGAGATCGTGGCTGTAGAGGTATCTCAGCAACGAGAGGTGGTCCATGCGATAAATTGTAAAAAATTAGGGGATAAGCTCCATCCCATTCGTTGGGGCGAGGACAGTCAGAAGGTTTATACTGGATGTCTTGAGGTAACGATATTTGATACTGCCGGGGCTCTCTCTGGAGTCGTACAACGAATTACTGATGTGGGTGTCGACATACTCAATCTCAAAATAACCCGAAGGCAAAACAATTTCGCTGACATCAGAATCGAAGTGCAGACTAGAGGAGTCACGCAGTTACAAAATATCCTTACCCTACTCAACAGCTCATCTAACGTATATTCGGCGAAGGGATTCGAAGAGGGTCCGAATCCCTAGGCTAATTCGGGCCAGCTATACTATGATTTCGAACAAGGCGAATAGCATTATCTTGAATAGAATTCGATTATGAGATGTGGCTCCATAGTAATTGGATATGGAACATCCGCGAATGCAGGTACTCTTTTGTAAGTAGCGAGCAATTTATCCGTATCAAGTTCGACGTAGTCTGGAATCGACCTAGCTCCGTTAGACATTGCAGTTTGAATTACCTCAAGGCTTTTAGAGCGCTCCCTAATCTCAACTCTATCGCCGGCCTTTAACTTGTAGCTGGGAATGTTTACCACGACTCCATTGACTTGAACATGTTTGTGATTAACGAGTTGGCGTGCAGAAAACACCGTAGCGCTAAATTTGGCCCTGTATATAAAGGCGTCTAATCTAGATTCCAAAAGACCTATCAAGTGCTCTGAGGTATCTCCCTTTCGTCTCAAAGCCTCTTTATAAGTATTCACGAACTGCTTCTCTGTTATATTTCCATAATAGCCGCGCAGCTTTTGCTTGGCGCGTAGCTGCATTCCATAATCAGTTAACTTCCTGTACCCAGACATACCATGCATACCTGGAGGATAGTTTCTTGTGGTAAATGGATCCTTCCCCTTCCCCCAAAGACTTACTCCAAGCCGTCTGGATATGCCGAATTTCCTTCTATTTCTCTTTGTCACCTTGCCAATCTTTATTCAAACTAATGTTTAGTACATACGACCCTTGCCAAGACTTTATCAAGAACATTGGAAGATGTCAACAACCCTATACCCACATATGGACTTTAGAAGGGGGGTGCGCAAAATATATGGTTTCATACTAAAGGCCTCTGCGTAATTGAAGGATTGCTAGAAGAGCGATATAAGAGAAGTCTTTTATGTGGAATGAATGATTGGTTTTGAGGATGAGTTTTTTATTGTGTGAAGCTAATTGTCGTATGCAGGATAGTCAATTGGTGAAGATTGATCATCTAATTGATTGGAATGCTATAACAAAGCTATTGGGAAACTTGGGCCGATCTGGATATGGACCGAACGGCTATAGCCCAAGACAACTGCTGAAGGGGCTGATGTTGCAGAGTTG